>Ga0304729_1002631_pt1 | contig 10619 bp, 5 predicted proteins | sample C_131016_MF_Meta_FD_190475 | JGI IMG/M metagenome (GOLD analysis project Ga0304729, IMG submission 190475) | Freshwater microbial communities from Lake Croche, Canada to study carbon cycling - C_131016_MF_MetaG (v2) (version 2) | ecosystem: Environmental > Aquatic > Freshwater > Lake | place...
CCCACGCACGGGTGAGCTCCCTCTCAGGAGGTACCGCCAAACGCGTCGCGCTAGCGCAGGCCTTGGTAACGGCGCCCGACGTGTTATTGCTAGACGAGCCCACCAACCATTTAGCCCTCGACAGCATCGAGTGGCTTGAGCAATTGCTAGCGGGCTTCAAGGGCAGCATCGTCACCATCACCCACGACCGCACATTTCTAGACCGCGTCGCAACCCGCATCGTCGAGTTGGACCGCGGGCATTTACTTTCCTATCCAGGGAACTTTGGCCAATACCAGACCCAAAAAGAAGAGCAACTCGCGCAAGAGGCCGTCATCACCGCCAAAGCCGACAAGTTGCTGGCGGGAGAAGAAGTTTGGATTCGCAAAGGCGTGGAAGCACGCCGCACCCGCAGCCAAAGCCGGATCGCTAGGCTCGAAGCCTTGCGCGCACGCCGCGAAGCGCGCCGCGACGCCGTAGGTCGCGTCAAGCTCGACCTCTCCAGCGGCGCGGCCAGCGGCAAGATCGTGGCCGAACTCACAGACGTTTGCAAATCCTTCGGCGATAAAGTCATCGCTAAAAACTTCTCCGCCACCTTCTTGCGCGGCGACAAAATTGGCCTCATCGGCCCGAACGGCGTGGGCAAATCCACCCTGCTCAAAATGATTTTGGGCGAACTCGAGGCCGACAGCGGCAAAGTGCGTCAAGGCGCGAATCTGCAAGTAGCCTACTTCGACCAAATGCGCAACGCGCTTGACATGGACGCAACGCTCGAAGACTTCATCAGCCCCGGCAGCGAATGGATCGAGATTGGCACCCAACGCAAACACGTCAAGAGTTATCTAGACGACTTCTTGTTCTCGCCCGCGCGCGCCAATTCGCCCGTGCGCTCGCTCTCTGGCGGCGAGCGCAACCGCTTGTTGCTGGCAAGGTTGTTTGCCCGCCCCGCCAACGTCTTGGTACTGGACGAACCCACCAACGACCTCGACATTGACACGTTAGAACTGTTGGAAGAGTTATTGCAAAACTACGACGGCACGGTGTTCATCGTGAGCCATGACCGCGCTTTTCTGGACAACGTTGCGACCAGCACTTTGGTGTTTGAAGGCACAGACGCGCAACCCGGTTTTTGGCGCGAATACGAGGGCGGTGTGCAGGACTGGCTGATCCAATCCAAAAGGGCAAACGGTTTGCAGGCGATCAAACTGAGTGGGGCGCAAAGCGGAAATGAGGCACGGCGTGCAAAAGACCAAACGACTTCAACTGCAACGCCTGCGTCAGATAACCCAAACGCAACGCCACTAGGTCACGAAACAGCGGCCTCTAGCAACGCAAACAACAAAATCACGGGTAGCAACAAGCCCGCCACTAAAACCCGCAAACTCAGCTACAAAGAACAACGCGAATTAGAGAGCCTTCCCGATCGCATCGCCGCCCTAGAAGCAGAGCAAAAACAAGTGCAAGCCGACCTGGCCGACCCCAAGCTCTACGCAAGCGATGCCGCCAAAGTGGCGCAACTGCACGCACGTGATGTGGCCATTGAATCTGAACTCATGCAAGCCCTAGAGCGCTGGGAATTGTTATCCGCCTAAATTCGTCTCACCAGTGACTCTGCAACTGCAGATTCAACGCCAGAATTGCCCAGCAGTTAAAACATTTCAACGCATTACGCACACACACCCATGGGACAGCTCTACCTCGTACGCCACGGCCAAGCCTCGCTAGGCGCCGCAGACTATGACCAACTCAGCGCGATGGGCGAAAAACAAAGCCGTCGCTTGGGCGAGCATTGGAAGTCACACGGCTTGACGTTCAACGCCGTCTTGGTCGGCACCTTGAAGCGCCACGCCCAAACTTTGCAAGGCATTCGCGACGGTTTAGGTAGCGCGCCAGAAGCTCTGCAGTGGCCAGGACTAAACGAATACGACAGCGAAGCCCTCATTCGGGCCGTGCATCCCAACGCAAGTTTCAACACCAAGACACCAGAAGGCTACCGCGAACACTTTCGCATGCTGCGTGACGGGCTCAAGCAATGGATGGCAGGAACCGCAGCCCCCGTCGGCATGCCCGCCTACCCAGAATTTCTGCACGGCGTGACTTCCGCGCTGGACCATGTGCGCCAGCATTGCGAGGGGAATGTGTTGCTTGTCTCAAGTGGCGGCCCCATCTCAACCGCAGTGGCGCAAGTGCTGCAAGCATCACCCGAGACCAGCATCGAGTTGAATTTGCGCATGCGCAATAGCTCAGTGAGCGAGTTCCATTTCACGCCTAAGCGACATAACTTGGTGGTGTTTAACAGCTTGCCGCATTTGGCAGCGCCAGAGCATCGTGAGTGGATCACGCATGCTTGAGATTTCTAAGTTCTAACAGTGCTTAAAGGCAAATCCATCAACTCTTGCAGCAACTTCGCCAGTTGCTCGCCAGCACTTTTCACAACCGCGGCACCTTTGGCAGAGGTAGCCGCCGCCGCATTACCCACCGCCCCTTGCGGGTTGTAGTCTTGCATATGCCAGCCTAACTTTGCACTGCGGCCATTACCCAGAATGGGGTAGGTGGCAGCACGTTGTTGCGAGCTAGACGCAAAGTTTTGCGCTTTAGCCATATCGACTGTTTCAGGCGCCAGCGCCAACATCATCGAGGTTTCGATGTCGCCCGCGTGGATGCCAAAGCGGTGTTCATCGGCGCCAAATTGCGCCATCACTTTTTCGTCTAGTGGCAGGTTGTACCAACTGCTGCTGTAGACGATCAAACCATGCTGGGCGCGCAATTCACGGGCTACGACATCCATGAGCCCGACATTGCCGCCGTGGGCGTTGAACAGCAAAAGCTTTTTGACCCCAGCGCGCGCAACGCTTGCACCGAGGTCGCACCACTGTGAAATCACGCTTTGCGGCGACAGCGTGAGCGTGCCAGCAAACGCGATGTGTTCGGTGCTCAGTCCCACGGTTTGGGTCGGCAAGACCAACACGGGGTCTTGTTTGTCTAAATGTGTGAGCGCAGCGTTGACCACGCCATCGACCAACACCGAGTCCACATTCAAAGGCAAATGGGGCCCGTGTTGCTCGGTCGCACCCAAAGGCAAAACCGCCACGACACGCGCAGGGTTGAGTTGCGCAAAGTCTTGGCTGTTCATTGCGGCCCAGCGGTGGGTAGCTAATGCGGCGGTGAATTGGGCGTCTGTGGACATAGGCGCATCTTACTTTCGAAGAAAACTGCGCATCGCTTCCGTCCAAATAGGCTGAAAAGACGGATTGCTGCGAAGAGGTCAAATTCCCCTAGTTAACATCTCCGCCATGCATACGTTTGTTATTCGCCTTTTGTTTTGGCTCGTTATCGTCAGTTCTGGGGCGAGTCCGGCTTGGGCGCAACTTAATGTTTCAGCAATAAGCGCCGTGGTTTCCACACCGCAAGTACGCGCCGAGTTGGTCGCGCATGCTCCAGAGGGCGTCCAAACCGGCAAAACCTTTTGGCTGGGCTTGCAACTGCAGCACACCCGCGAATGGCACACCTACTGGCGCAACCCAGGCGATTCCGGCCTGCCAACCCAACTTGAATATAAGTTGCCACCTGGTCTAGAAGTGGGGCCAGTGCTATGGCCGCTGCCTCAAAAACTCTCAGCGGGAACGCTCACAAACTATGGTTTTGAAAACGACGCGCTTCTAGCGGTGGCCGTCAAAGTCACCTCCGCCTACCGCGCGCCGATGAACGGCCAACTGCCCGTGCAGTTACATGCCAATTGGTTGGTCTGCCGTTTGGAGTGCATTCCCCAAGAAGGCGACTTTGCGTTGCAGCTGCCTACGCAAAGTAGTTTTGCACCCCATGCCAAAGCATTTGCCTCGCTCATCGAACACCAGCCTTCCCAACTTGCCGCATCCCAAAAAGCCGCACGCTTTGAGGGCGACTTTTTAGTCGCGGCCGTTGAAGGTCTGCCTGCTAATTGGGTGGGACAAAAACTATCCATCTTTCCAACCGAGCCAGAGCTTTTGGAGTCTTCGACGGACCAACACGCGTTAGCTGAGCAATCGTGGCAAGGAAGCACTTGGTCAGTACGTTTGCCTGTGAGCACGGCGCGCAATAACAGTCCCTCAAAAATCGGCTGGCTACTGGTCTCACAAGCAACCGGTGAGTCGCGCAAAGGTGTTGAATTGGTTTTGCCTGTTTCTGGCGCGTGGCCCAGCCCCACAGCAAAAGCCTATGCGGTGACGATAGACAACAAAGTCTCAAGCTCTGAACCACCCTCGCCTACAGGGAGCGGCGCATTTGGATTCATGCTCGCGCTCGCTGGCGCGTTCCTGGGCGGCTTGATTTTGAACGCCATGCCCTGCGTATTGCCCATTTTGGCCATCAAAGTATTGGGCTTCGCCCAACATGGCGCCAGCAAGCACATGCGCCGTTTGACGGGTGTGGCCTACACCGTCGGCGTCGTAACGAGCTTTTTGGCGCTTGGTGGCGCCGTTTTATTACTTCGCAGCATGGGCGAACAATTAGGGTGGGGGTTTCAGTTGCAAACACCCGCCGTTGTTGCCGCGTTGGCGGTGCTCTTCACCTTGATCGCTTTGAACTTGTGGGATGTGTATGGCTTAGGCAATGTGCTGCCAACACGCCTTGCATCTTTGCAATCGCGCCACCCCGTGGTCGACGCGTTGCTATCAGGCGTGCTGGCAGTAGCCGTGGCGTCGCCCTGTACCGCGCCGTTTATGGGCGCGTCTTTGGGCGTGGCGATGACCATGCCTGCTTGGCAGGCCTTATCGGTATTTGCATGCATGGGCCTTGGCTTGGCTTTGCCCTTTTTATTGGCAAGCTGGGTGCCGGCTGTGGCGCAGGCTTTGCCCAAGCCGGGCATGTGGATGGTCACCCTGCGCCATGCTCTGGCGTTTCCCATGCTTGCGACCGTCATTTGGTTGCTCTGGGTCTTTGGACTTCAAACCAGCGTGACACAGGCCATGCTCTTGTTAGGTGGATTACTGTTGGTGGCGCTAACGGTTTGGGCGAGTCGCTTTAAAACGGTGCTTGCGCGTGTTGTTCAAATATTAGGTTTGGTGGCTATTGGCTGGATAGGCCTTGAGGTTCTCGCAAATACAAATGCAGCCCCACAAGAAACACAAGCGCCTAGTGCGACTGTAAGTACCGCACAACAGGCCAGCGGCGACCTTTGGCAAAACTGGTCAGCAACCGCCGTTCAAACAGAGCTAGCCCAAGGCCACGCCGTGTTTGTCGACTTCACTGCCGCCTGGTGCGTCACCTGCCAAATCAATAAACAAACCACGCTCAACCAACCCGAATTGCTGGCCGACTTTGCGGCCAAACAGGTGCGCTTGATGCGTGCTGATTGGACGCGACGCGACCCTGCTATCTCACGCGCATTGGCGGCTCTAGGCCGTAGCGGCGTCCCCGTTTACGTGCTCTACGCGCCCAACCGCGCGCCACAAGTACTGTCTGAACTGCTGAGCGTGGCGCAAGTGCGTGAAGCTTTGGCGCAACTACAGCCAAAAACGGCCACAAACTAGCACAAAAATGGCACGAATCTACAAAATTTTTGTCACAGTACGTCTACTTATGCACAAAATTAAGGCCCTTATAACTACTCCTCTCGATATATCGGATTTGTCATTCAAAAAAGTTTAAATTAACTAAGTCATTGATTTATATAAGTTTAACTGAATGCTTTTTTTTCGGGCAATCTGTTCAAAGCCTTGATTGATGCGCCTTCGGCACTACTCACGACAACATATCAACAAAGTTATCCACAGAATCCCTGAGTTATCGCCCAAAGCCATAAAAATCAAGCACTTAAGCCGCTCTTGCCCAAATCACCTCAACTCATCACGCCAACTTGACGCTTGACATGTCGCACATAGTTTCAGTAATCGTTCACACCCCCGCACACAGTGGGTTGGTGGATGTGCTGTCTTATGAAAGCGAGGAAATCCTTTCGACAGGCACATTGGTCAGGGTCCCTTTGGGCAATCGCGAGTTGATGGGCGTGGTTTGGGATGCACATCCTGTAATTGATGTCGCCATCTCACAAGATGACTCTGATCAGGCACAAGGCAAGGCCGCAGTGACACTCCGCCCTATTGCTAGCGTGCTGGGGGGCATAGCGCCTCTGAACGCGCCCTGGTGCGACTTGGTCCGCTTTGCTGCGCACTATTACCAACGCAGCCTCGGAGAAGTCGCCTTAGCCGCCCTACCCAATCAACTGCGCGAACTCAGCGCAGAACAATGGGCGCGGCGCTTGACGCGGCAAAGCAAAGCAGCTGAGAAAGCTTCCAAGGCCTCAAAAACCAATTCAATAACAAACCTAGCGCCTGATGAAACGGTGGAAAGATCTGGAATCCCCTTGAGCGCTCCAGTGTCTACCCCAGAACAAGCCCAAGTCCTCAAAAACATCGCCTCCCACAAAGGCCCCTTCCTACTTTTTGGCAACACCGGCAGCGGTAAAACCGAGGTCTATTTGCGCGCGGCGCAGTCCCAGTTAGCCAAAGACGCCTCCGCACAAATTTTGGTGATGGTGCCGGAGATCAATCTCACGCCACAACTTGAATCGCGCTTTCGGGAGCGATTTGCGCCGCAGTGGGGCGACGATTGCGTGGTCGCGATGCACAGCAACCTCACGCCAGCGCAGCGTTTGAAGAATTGGTTGGCGGCGCACAACGGCCAAGCGCGCATTGTGTTGGGCACACGCATGGCGGTGTTTGCGTCGATGCCGCATTTGCAACTCATCGTGGTCGACGAAGAGCATGACCCGAGTTACAAACAGCAAGAAGGTGCACGCTACTCAGCGCGCGACTTGGCCATCTACCGAGGCCAATTAGAAAACGCCAAAGTCATTTTGGGTTCAGCGACGCCTTCACTAGAGAGTTGGCACCATAGCCGCTCCGCCACCGACACCACGCAAGCCGGACGCTATATGCGTTTGCATATGCCATCGCGCGTGGGCGATGGTGCTCTACCTTTTGTGCGCCGGGTGGACATGAACCACCAACCCAAAAAAACCGTGTTCTCTAGCCAGTTGTTGGACGCCATGCGCGAACGTGTGACGCGAGGCGAGCAGATTTTGGTGCTGCTCAATCGCCGAGGTTATGCACCTGTGTTGCATTGCCCTGACTGCGACTGGAAAAGCCAGTGTCCGCATTGCAGTGCGTTTCGGGTTTTTCACAAACTCGACCGCACCCTGCGTTGCCACCATTGCAGCTTCACCCAGTCAGTACCGCGTGCGTGCCCAGCCTGCGGCAATGCAGACATTCAACCCTTAGGTCGCGGCACCGAACAACTCGAAGAGCATTTGGGCGAACTTTTGTCCGATGTCCGGCGTACTGATGGAGAGCCTTTGCGCATTAGCCGAATTGACGCTGACAGCACGCGCCTAAAAGGGGAGTTGGAGCGCCAGCTCGCCGAGGTACATGCGGGCGCGGTAGACGTGCTGGTGGGGACCCAAATGATCGCCAAGGGCCACGACTTTCGCAAAGTGAGTTTGGTGGCGGCGCTGAACCCCGACGGTGCTTTGTTTTCTAGCGACTTCCGCGCGCCCGAGCGGCTGTTTAGTTTGTTGATGCAGGCAGCAGGTCGCGCTGGCCGCGACGCGCAGATGCAACGTATCAGCCCTTGCGAGATGTGGGTGCAAACCTTTCACCCGCAACACCCATTGTTTGAAGCGCTTAAGCAGCATGACTACCCCGCATTTGCTGCGCAACAACTCGGTGAGCGTCAACAGGCACAACTACCGCCTTTTAGTTTCCAAGCTTTGGTGCGCGCTGAGGCACGTAACCAGGCTGCTGCACAAGCTTTTTTGAATGCGATGCGCGAGGCAGGGGCGGGCTTGGCAGAAACGCTGCAGATTGACATCTACCCCGCAGTGCCCATGGCCATGCAACGGGTGGCCAATGTGGAGCGCGCACAAATGCTGATCGAATGCCAATCTCGCAAAGCGCTGCAACAGTTTTTAAGTATTTGGCATCCGCAGGTGCATGCTTTAAGAGCAGAACACCGACAGATCATTCGGTGGGCGATTGACGTGGATCCTTTGGCGATTTGAGAAGCCTTAACCAAAGACCCGTCTCATTCAAAGCCTATTCCTAAATGCAAGCTCAGCCCTAAAGCTACTGCCATGCAGACCAGCATAGCTAGTTGCCAGTCAATAGCGCCACAGCAACAGAAAAAGTAAAAAACGCAGCAGCGGTGGAGAGCAAAATAATTTTGGCAATGCGCCCCGTATCGGCCCCAAAACGCTCAGTCAACAAGGCCACATTACTCGCACTCGGCAAAGCAGCCACCAACACCACCACCACCAGGGTGAACCGCTCCACATGAAAGCCTTGTTGTATCGCGGTCGACAAAACGAGTAAAACTAAAACTGGGTGCAAGACCAACTTAAAAAACACCGTTGGTAATACATCGCGCCACAAAATTGGCGCATGGTGGGTCGCATTCGCGCGGATCTGTGAGCGCGCCAGCACGGCGCCGATGGTAAAAAGCGCAACCGGCGATGCGGAATCGGCCAACAAAGCCACTGTTTTTTCGATGGGTTCGATCAATGTAAAGCCTAAGCCAGAGGACACCGCCCCCAACAAAATCGCCCAAGGCATAGGATTGGTTAGAACACCCTTGAGTGCGTTGCGCGCTGCTTTGCTGGCACCATGCTCATCCGCTCCATCTAAGCGCGATAAGGCGATACACAAAGACGAGGTAACGATCAAGTCCACCAAAATGGTCACGATCGCCGGACCCGCTGCCGCCGCACCCAAGAGCGCCACCAACAGTGGTACACCCATAAAACCGGTGTTGGGAAACGCCGAGACCAATGCGCCAAATGCGGCGTCGTTCCACCCAATACGGCGATTCAAACTCACGGCCACAACAAAACCCACCATCAACAAAGCGCACAGCAAGTAGGCGCAAAAAAGCGTCACGTCTAGCAATTGCAAGATAGGTGTGCCCGCGCCAAAGCGATACAGCAAACAAGGCAAAGCAAAAAACAACACAAAGCCGTTGAGCCCTGGGATGGCATCCATAGGCAACCAACCCCGATGCGCGGCGACAAAGCCCGCCAAGACCAATGCAAAAAACGGAAACGTTACTAACAAAATATTAAGCACCGCTGTATTTTGCCCTTTGGGTGCACCAGTATCATTGCTAGCTTTGCTTGAACTGTCCCCTGAATGTCTGCTGGTTTGAATTTCGCGCAACAAGAAGCCGTTAATTTCTTGCAGGGGCCTTGTTTGGTGCTCGCCGGTGCGGGGTCTGGCAAAACCCGCGTCATCACCCACAAAATTGGCCGTCTTATCCAAGTCGGCTGTGACCCAAAGCGCATTGCCGCCATCACCTTCACCAACAAAGCTGCGGCTGAAATGCGTGAGCGAGCCAAGCAATTGATTGGCAAAGCTGCCAGCGAGGTGTTGATTTGCACCTTCCACGCCTTGGGCGTGCGCATGCTGCGCCAAAACGGCGCGGCTGTGGGCCTCAAACCACAATTCACCATCATGGATAGCGCCGATGTCACCAGCATCTTGAAAGACGCAGGTGGCACCACCGATTCAGCCACGGCTCGACAATGGCAATGGACGATCAGCCTGTGGAAAAACATGGGTCTCAATTCCGAGCAAGCTCTGGCCATCGCCAAAGACGACACCGAACGCACCATCGCCAAAATCATGGCGCGTTATGAAGAGCGTTTGAGCGCCTACCAAAGCGTGGACTTTGATGACCTGATCGGTCTGCCTCTTAAACTTTTGCAAAACCACGACGATGTGCGTGAGAAATGGCAAGCCCAACTCGCCCATGTGCTTGTCGATGAGTACCAAGATACCAACGCCACGCAATACGAAGTGCTCAAGTGTTTGGTGGGTGACAACGCCCGCTTCACTGCGGTGGGCGACGACGACCAATCCATCTACGGCTGGCGTGGCGCCACTTTGGATAACTTACGCCGTTTGCCGCAAGATTTTCCTGCGCTCAAAGTCATCAAGCTCGAGCAAAACTACCGCTCCACTGCCGCGATTTTGCGAGCCGCCAACCAAGTGATTGCAGCGAATCCCAAGTTGTTTCCCAAAACTTTGTTTTCAGAACTGGGGGAAGGCGAACCGGTGCGCGTGGTCGATGCCGACAACGAAGAGCACGAGGCCGAACGCGTGGTGGCGCGCATTCAATCATTGCGCAATGGCGTTGACGCTGCCGCAGGTCCACAACACAAAGAATTGCAAGACTTCGCAGTCCTATATCGCGCCAACCACCAAGCACGCGTTTTGGAGAAAGCTTTTCGTAAAGCGCAAATTCCTTACAAGGTGTCGGGCGGACAAAGTTTTTTTGACCGCGCAGAAATTCGCGATCTCTGCGCGTGGCTGCGCTTATGGGTGAACAACGATGACGACCCGGCGTTCTTGCGTGCCGTCACCACGCCCAAACGCGGCATCGGGCATCAAACTTTACAAAGCTTGGGGCTCTTTGCGACGCAGTACAAGGTGAGTTTGTTTGAGGCATTGTTTAGCAGCAGCTTGCCTTCTGTGCTCAATGCGAGAGCAGTCGGCAGCCTGCACGAGTTCGGCCGTTTTGTGAACGACCTGGCCTACCGCGCCAAACAAACCAAAGGCGCCGAAGATGCGCGCGCTTTTTTAAACACGTGGCTCAAAGACATTGATTACGAA
>Ga0304729_1002632_pt1 | contig 10617 bp, 8 predicted proteins | sample C_131016_MF_Meta_FD_190475 | JGI IMG/M metagenome (GOLD analysis project Ga0304729, IMG submission 190475) | Freshwater microbial communities from Lake Croche, Canada to study carbon cycling - C_131016_MF_MetaG (v2) (version 2) | ecosystem: Environmental > Aquatic > Freshwater > Lake | place...
ACGATTGGAGCAAGCCCGGCAATCAATCGAGATGTGCCACGGTTGCAATGGTTGAGACCTATCGAGCTCGCCATGCAATTCGCGATGTTGGTGCAGCGCTCGGAATTGCTCCGATGGAGATTGATCTCATTGCTAAATCACTGCCACATATCCGTGCTAAAAATATTGGCGCAGCTCTCACTAATCTTCCCGAACTCCGCAATCTCAACCTCAATACCCCGTTACTGAAGATGGCGATCGATTTGGCTACTCGCCTGGATGGATTGCCAAGACATCTCTCGATGCATCCCTGTGCAATTGCGTTATCTGACATTCGATTACAAGATCGGGCACCGCTGCAGCGCAATGCCAGTGGTTATTCCATGGTGCAATGGGATAAAGATGATGTCGAAGCAATTGGTCTACTTAAACTCGACGTCTTAGGTGTGCGGATGCAATCAGCGATTGCTTATGCGCTAAAAGAGATTACGCGGATTGAGGGCGTTGAAATAGATATCGATGCAGTTCCACTCGATGATGCGCTGACATACGACCTTATTAAATCCACTCGCACACTGGGCATCTTTCAAATCGAAAGTCCAGGACAGCGCGAACTTGTCGGCAAGATGGCACCGGATTCTTTTACCGATTTAATTATTGATATCTCGCTCTTCCGGCCAGGTCCAGTAAAGAGCGACATGATCACTCCCTTTCTTAACTTTCGGCAGGGCTTAAACGGTCGCGCACAGATACATCCAGATCTCGAATCAATCCTACGAGAGACTGAAGGCGTTGTTGTTTTTCACGAACAAGTTATTCGAATCATCGCTCAACTCACTGGCATCACCTTGGCACAGGCGGATGAGAAGCGTCGCGCACTCGGTAGCGCCGAGGGACAGCAAGAGACCTGCGATTGGTTCTTCCCGGCCGCGATAGCTCAAGGCTATGAATACGAAGTTGTCGCTCAGATCTGGGAGATCCTGCGCGCCTTCGCCTCTTTCGGTTTCTGTAAAGCGCATGCCGCAGCTTTTGCTCTTCCTACTTATCAATCTGCCTGGCTCAAGGTTCATCACACTGCCGCTTTTATTGCAGGTGTGATGACACACGATCCCGGTATGTATCCCAAACGACTTATTGTCGATGAAGCCCGGCAATGGGGGATTGCACTCGCACCGCTTGATATCAATCTCTCTGATCGTACTCATCGAGTTGAACGAACAAGCGAAGTTACTCGCGCGCCATATGTAGCGCCTGATCAATTAAGTACAGGCAAATCGCTGAAGCTGCCCGATGCCCGCGGATATGCAATTCGGTTAGCTCTGGCAGATGTCGAAGGAATTAGTGAAGGTGAAGTCGATTCAATTATTGCAGCTCGACCGTATACAGATTTAGCAGACTTTGTTCATCGCTCTGGCTCTAGCAAGCCAACGACCGAGTCTTTAGTGATGGTGGGTGCTTTCGATGCGCTGCACCAACTTGCAGAAAAGAAGATTAATCGCCGAGATTTACTGATGCACTTACACGATCTTCATGAATCTACTACCAAAAAAGGCGCTGGCTCTCAGCTGCTCCTTGATTTAGCTGCTCCTGATCTATTGTCGAGTGGGCTTCCTGATTTAGCACCAAGCGAAATTGTTGCTAACGAGATTGATATCTTAGGAATGGATATCTCGCAGCATATGCTCGAGTTCTACTCTGATTTTCTTAATCATGTCGGGGCCATTAAATCTGCCGATCTTATTAAGCAACGTTCGGGTAGTTCGGTCTTAGTTGCTGGAGTAAAAGTCGCACTCCAGACTCCACCGGTACGTTCTGGTCGTCGAGTTATGTTTTTAACTATTGACGATGGTTACGGCTGTAACGATGTCACCTTCTTCGAAGATGTACAGAGCGATTACGCCGCCCTATTACGCAACTCTTCGCTCTTTCTCATCCGAGGCGTCATTCGTCGTACAGGTCCACGCGGGATTTCACTTCGGGCTACAGCGGCGTGGGAACTCGCTACCTCGTATGAGAAGTGGCGTAGCCTGCCTACTCATGTCGGAGATAGAGCAATCCATGGATGAGAAACTCTCCACCATTCTCCATGTTGATATGGATGCCTTCTATGCATCCGTCGCCGAAAAAGATAATCCAGAGCTCCGCGGCAAAGCCCTAGTTGTAGGAGCGGGCGCACGAGGAGTTGTTCTTTCGGCAAATTATGAGGCACGCAAATTCGGAATTCGTGCAGCAATGCCAGTCGGGCGAGCTCAACGTATGGCGCCACACGCAATCTTCGTCCCGCCAGATCATCATCGCTATAGCGAAGTCTCGGAAGTCGTGATGGAGATATTTCGTTCCGTATCGCCACTAGTAGAGCCGCTCTCGCTCGATGAGGCCTTTATCGATGTGACTGGCGCGAAGCGGCTTTTAGGTACTGGCCGTGAGATTGCTGAGTCGATTCGTACTCAGGTATTTAAAAGCGAGGGCATCACATGTTCGGTGGGAATCGCTACTACTAAATTCATTGCCAAACTCGCCTCCGATAGATGCAAGCCAAATGGTGTTTTAGAAATTGCACATGATCGAGTACTCGAATTTCTTCACCCGCTACCCGTATCCGCGGTCTGGGGCGTCGGACCAAAGACCACTGAAGAGTTGATGAAGCTTGGACTTCGCACCGTTGAAGACATTGCGCAGACTCCTCGCGCAACTTTGATACGCGCACTGGGTGAAGCAACTGGTGTCCACTTATATGAACTTGCCTGGGGCCGTGATTATCGTGATGTGGTTCCAGACGAACCCGATAAAAGTATTAGTAATGCGGAAACTTTTGCCAGTGATATCGAAGATCCCGAAATTCTGCTACGCGAACTCTTGCGATTAACCGAGAAGGCAACTCATCGAATGCGCGAGAGCAATAAGAGTGCACGAACAATTTCTATTAGAGTTCGATTTGCAGATTTCAAAACCATCTCTCGATCAAAGACAGTTCCATTACCCATTAGTGGCACGCAAGAGGTTTACGAAATAGTAAGAACACTTTTTCTCGCACTTAAATTGGATGGCGCCAGATTGCGATTAGTCGGTGTGGGTCTCGATGGCTTGGTCGATGGCATCGATGGTCCAGAGCAGATTGCCTTCGGTGAGCGCGATAAGGGCTGGCGTGAGGCGACCAAGGCGATAGATGCCGCTTCCACCCGGTTTGGCCACGGTTCGGTGCGACCTGCGCGACTCTTTGAGCCTGAAAGTGAGGAGAAATGAGAGCCCAGAGTAATTTTGGACTTTCGCCATCGCCCCTCCTGCTCTATTCTTGGCGCGTGACCCTCTCTGACCATGAAAAGCGCCTTCTCGCTGAGATGGAAGCTGCCCTCACAAGTGAGGATCCACGCTTAGTTTCGACGCTAACCGGCAAGGTCCGGACTCGCAAAGCTGGTCGCGTCTTTACTGGTCTGATCTTGACCTTGGTCGGTATGGCAATTCTCTTGGCCGGGCTTATCGCTCAGCAGATTGCAGTCGGCATTCTCGGCTTTGTTGTCTCGCTCGTCGGCCTGGTCTTCATCTTCGCTAACTTCCAGATGGGCACCTCTATGCGGGCAACTGGTCCCAAAGCCCCTAAGCCCAACTGGTCCTCCCGCCTAGAAGAGCGCTGGGAGCGCCGCAATTTCGACCAATAACTAGCCGTTAGATCTACCCACCACCCAGATTCTGGGTGGTTTTTTTATGCCCAAAATGTGGAGCGAAAGTGGGCCTCAGTGGAAATAAGGGGCAGAAAAGGGTGCAAAGTGGGGAAAAAGGGAGTAAAGTGGTGATAGTAGCCATTTCTCCCTCGTGGGGAGGGGAATCTGGTCTAGAAAACTAGGGGAGGTGGGTCAGATGTTTCTCGGTACCCATGAACCCAAGCTGGATGAAAAAGGGCGCATTATCTTGCCCGCCAGATTCCGTGATGAATTAGCAAATGGCCTTGTCGTAACTAAAGGACAAGAGCGTTGTTTATATGTATTTCCTAGTGGCGAATTTTCCGCAATCACTGATCGGTTACGTCAAGCACCTGTCACTGAAAAAGCTGCACGCGATTACATGCGTGTGATGTTTGCTGGTGCGCACGATGAAGTTCCCGATAAGCAAGGTCGTATCACGCTACCTGCAGGACTTCGCACATATGCAGGCCTGGAAAAAGAGTGCGTTGTTATTGGCGCAAATACTCGTTTAGAAATTTGGGATGCACAGGCATGGGATTCCTATCTCGCAGATCGCGAGAAGAGCTTCTCGGATGTTTCATCGGAGGTGCTACCCGGCCTCTTTTAATTCACAACTCTCTGTTGTGGCCACCGCCGACCCCATTAACGACGCCACTTCCCCGGCGCCGTTACCCCAAGATCCGTCGGCCGGCGGTGACCAGAGCAGAGAGCTCTAACAAGAAGTAATAAGAAGTAACAAGAACTAGAAATAACTAGAAATTATGAAAAGAAATATCGAGAGATAAGCGAAGGGGGAGAAGATGCAGTTACACATACCAGTAGCGCTTAATCGCTGCGTTGCCCTTCTTGCTCCTGCCATTGAAAAAAGTGATTCCCCGATTGTTATTGATGCAACCCTTGGTATGGGCGGTCATACGCGAGCACTCTTAGAGACCTTCCCTTCTTTACGTGTAATTGCATTTGATCGCGATACTGCAGCTATCGCAATAGCAAAAGAAAATCTGTTGGATTTTAGTGAACGAGTCACAATCGTTCACGCCGTATATGACGAGATTGCAATAACTTTAGAAAACCTCGGTATCGCAGCCGTTGATGGCGCGCTCTTTGATCTTGGCGTTTCATCGATGCAACTAGATGATGCTGATCGCGGCTTTGCATATTCGCACGATGCGCCGCTGGATATGCGCATGGATCAGAGCACAGGATTAAGCGCTCTCGATGTGCTGATGACTTATTCGCGTTCTGATCTGATTCACATTATTCGCTTATATGGCGAGGAGAAGTTCGCCCCAAAGATTGTTGACAACATTATTAAAGCGCGCGAAGCCGGAACTCTTCGGGGAACTAAAGGACTGGCAGATATCGTCAAAGAGAGTATTCCTGCGGCTACCCGTCGAACCGGTGGCAATCCGGCAAAGCGCACTTTCCAAGCGCTCCGAATTGAAGTGAATCAAGAACTCGAAGTTCTTACTCGTGCAATTCCACAAGCTATCCAATCCCTTGCCGTGGGCGGTCGTCTCGTTGTGATGGCATATCAATCACTTGAGGACAAGATTGTGAAGAAGGCATTCACAGAAGTAACCACTTCTGGCACTCCGCTCGGCCTGCCGGTAGATCTTCCAAATTCGGCCGCGCATTACGAGTTAGTTATTCGTGGCAGTGAAGGTGCGAGCGAGGCAGAGATTCAAGAGAATCCGCGCGCCTCATCTATGCGCCTGCGCGCTATCGAACGGGTGGCTGCATAATGGCAATCACAACGCTTCCACCATCAGAGACGACAACGCCGCTTCGCTTACTTCCGGAGATTGTTCGCACTAAATCGCCTGCGCGTCCGCCAGTCATTACCCGCGGCAGCAAAGTCTTTCTCCGAATTTTGCCCGACCTCAAAGTCGCACCGGGGGAGCAGACTAGTTCGCGCGGCTTTATTCTCATTCTTGGCGCAATCGTTATCTTCAATGTTCTAGCGCTACTTGCTATTAACACGGTGATGACATCGGATGCCTTCGTACTAGAACGCCTTAAGCTTCAGACGAATATAGCTAATGATCAGCGAGATGCAGTGCTCAAGTTGGCGGAGGTGCAATCCTCACCCGATCGCCTGGCCGCATCCGCCACAAAACTAGGAATGATTCCAGCTAAGAGCATTGTGTATTTAGATGGAACAAAACTTCCAGATGCTGCCGTTAATACATTGGTCGTTCCCTAATGAGCCATTCTCACTTTCACAAAAGAATTAGGACTTTAGTGGGCGTTACCTTTGCTCTACTGCTGGTCTTGATACTCCGTCTGATCGATGTTCAGGCAGTGAGCGCTTCAGCAATCAGTGCCCGCGCCGCAAATGAACTACTTAATACATCAGTTCTTCTTGCCCCAAGAGGAGTTATAACTGATGCGCACGGAATTGAACTTGCCCGAAGTGTCGCAGCGTTCACGATTGTGGTAGACCAAACAATGATCTCTGATCCAGCTAAGACGGCAGCAATCACTTCACCGATTTTGGGAATGACGCCAGAAGAGTTGATACCTCTCTATACCGGCACGAAGAGATATCAGATTATTGTGAAGAACACGGAACCAGCTACTTGGCGTACATTGCAGACGACTCTGACAAATTTCAATACTGAGGTTCAAAAACAGCGCGGCGGATTAGCAAAGCGAATTGTTGGATTCTTCTCGGAACGAAGTTATGTCCGTGAATATCCGACTGGAAAATTGGCTTCATCGCTGATTGGAATCATTAACGATGCTGGCGTCGGCGCTGCCGGCATTGAGAGCAGCATGAATACCAAACTTGCTGGTGTCAACGGACGGTACGAATATGCCAATGGCGCTGGAACGATTATTCCGGGCTCGGCAAATGTTCAAGTTGCGGCGCAATCTGGAACCGGTGTGCAGCTCACCATTAATCGTGATGTCCAATGGATTGCGCAAGAGGCGATCTCGCAAGCGGTTAAGAGCACCAATGCTAAATCTGGAACGGTCATTGTGATGGATCCAAAGACGGGCGCAATTTTGGCTGAAGCCAGCGCACCTAACTTTGACCCAGCGAACCGCAAAACCATTACTCAGGAGAGTCTGCGCAACCCAGCGGTTCAGGATGTTTATGAACCAGGTTCGACCGGCAAGGTAATCACTATCGCTGCTGGCCTGGATGAGAAAACTGTTACTCCTACCTCCGTCTTTACTATTCCCAATAACTATAAAACTGGCGGGCGAACCTTCCGCGATGCCGAGAAGCATGCAACGGAACGATTAACTACTGCGGGAATTCTCGCTCGTTCCAGCAATATCGGCGCCATTCAAATTGGTGCAACGATGGAGAACCAGAAGTTTTATGAGTATTTACGAAAGTTTGGCATTGGCAGCAGCACCGGTTCTGGACTTCCGGGTGAATCTGCAGGACTCCTTCCATCAGTCGCTGTGTGGTCGAACTCTTCTGCGCCAACCATCGCCTTTGGTCAGGGCTACTCAGTAACTGCGCTGCAAGCGACAAGTGTTATGGCGACGATTGCTAATGGTGGAGTGCGTGTAACTCCGACTGTTGTAGCTGGAACTATTGATCCAAGCGGTCATTATTCGCCAGCGAAAAATCAATCAAGCGTTCGTGCAGTTAGCGAAGAGAGTGCAGCAAGCGTTCGCACCATGCTTGAAAGTGTGGTCTCGGAGCAAGGAACTGCGCCAGCTGCCGCTATTCCGGGATATCGAGTTGCTGGAAAGACGGGTACGGCAAATCGTGTTGATCCAACCTGCGGTTGTTATCGCGGATACACCTCGTCCTTTATTGGTTTTGCCCCAGCAGATGCGCCTCGTTATGTAGTGAGCGTTGTGATTCAAAATCCACAAGGCCAACACTTCGGCGGAGTCATTGCCGGCCCAGTCTTTAAGAAAGTTATGTCATTCGTTCTTGAATCCAAGCGCGTAGCACCTACTGGGGGCAAGCCTTCTCCTCTTGCCCTCACGGAAGCTGAGTTAAAGTCAAAGCCGGTGGTGAAGAATTGACCATGCGCCCTATTACTCCAGTGAGCAAATCACTGAACGAGATTAAATCCTTTCTTGGTTTGGCAGACTTAAATGGTCATGAAATTAACGGAAGAGATATAACAGTTATAGGAATTGCCTCTGACTCTCGAAACGTCCAAGCCGGTGACTTATTTGTAGCTCTCGCTGGCGCAAGTCCGCAATCACATCACGGAGCAGAATTTGTTCAGGTAGCTCAGGCTGCTGGCGCGGTTGCGATCTTGACTGATGGAAAAGTAGCGATTGAACAAACCACAATTCCAGTATTAGTTCTTCCTGGCGCAGAGCGCTTTATAGGAGATCTCACTTCATGGTTCTTTAGCCATCCTTCGCGCTCGATGTTCACTGTGGGAATTACCGGAACAAACGGCAAAACAACAACGGCCTCATTACTCCACCAGCTATGGACCCTGGCAGATCGCGAAGCCGGCTCATTGGGAACGTTAGGCATTGACATCGGCTCCGAACACTTTGCTGGTACTCATACAACTCCGGATGCAGCTAGGTTGCAGAACATTTTGGCGTGCATGGCAGAACGGCACGTCACTCATGCGGTCATGGAAGTCAGCTCGCATGCACTGGTCCAACATCGCGCTGCTGGAACTAGATTTTCTATGGTGGGGTTCACGCAACTTTCACAAGATCACCTCGATTTTCATGGCGATATGGAGAGTTACTTCCAAGCAAAATCTCGTCTCTTCACCCTTGAGTACGCAGATTTAGCTGTTATCAATATTGATAGCTCATATGGTGTTCGACTGATGGAGAATTCGCCAATCCCAGTAGTAACTCTTTCGCGCACTGATTCGAAAGCTAATTGGAGTTATGTTCGTGCGGAACAAACTAAGACTGGATTTGAAATATCGATTCGTGGCGTCGGCGGAATTCTTATTGAAGGATTTCTCCCACTTATTGGTCAACACAATCTTGATAATGCGCTGATGGCGATTGCAATGGCAGTCGAAAGCGGTGTAGATCCGCTCTTAATCTCAGCTCGTCTGCGCGAACTTGGTGGGATACCCGGACGGTTAGAAGTGATTAATGTCGGCCAAGAATTTACTGCCATCGTAGATTTTGCTCATTCCCCCGATTCCGTGGAGCGAGTTCTCAAAGGAGTTCGCGAAAGTACCTCTGGAAAGCTGATTGGCGTGCTGGGTTGTGGTGGAGATCGAGACAAGTCCAAGCGGGCATTGATGGGCCAAGCACTCGTGGTTGGTACCGACTATGCAATATTTACTAGCGATAATCCACGCTCGGAAGATCCACTCGACATACTTCGAGATATGACTGCTGGAATCACACTGTCGCCAACAGCGCAGATTGAAGTAGATCGCCGACGTGCGATCGCTCATGCGGTCGATCTTGCTAGTGCTGGCGATTGTGTAATTCTGCTCGGCAAAGGTCACGAGAGTGGCCAAGAGGTAAATGGCGTAAAACTTCCCTTTGATGATCGGATTGAACTCGCACAAGCTATTGGGGGATCGAAATGATTCCACTCTCGCTCGAAGCAATTGCTGAGATTGTTCATGGAAAACTTCTCAATATTAACGATGCGAAGAAGATGGTCGAACTGCATGCCGTCGTGGACTCACGAATTGCATCTGCAGATACCTTCTTTGCGGCACTGGTTGGTGAAAATGTAGATGGGCATGAATTTGCTCAGAGCGCGATAGATAACGGCGCCGCATTTGTCATGCTCTCGCGCGATATGGGAGTTCCTTCGATTCTGGTCGATGATGTTGTGTCAGCGCTCTCGAAACTTGCGCAGAATCTGCGCGATCGGCTTCCGGAGCTTCAAGTCGTGGCCATTACTGGTTCACAGGGCAAAACGACGACGAAAGATTTATTGCATCATGTGCTCAGCGCAGTGGGCGAATCTGTTGCTAATCAAGCCTCGCTAAATAATGAACTCGGAGTTCCACTTACTTTGCTGAGATGCAGCGCGACGACTAAATATTGTGTGGTCGAAATGGGCGCACGACATCGCGGCGATATCGCGCATCTGATGGAGATTGCGAGCCCAAATGTTGGCGTAGCTCTTGTAGTAGGCAAAGCTCATATTGGCGAATTCGGTTCGCAAGAAGATATTGCAGAGGCGAAGGCGGAGATTATTTCAGGTCTCTCGGATGATGGAATCGCGGTCTTGGGTTCATATGACACCTTTACGCCTCGGATGGCAGATGGTCGGTTAATGAAAGTAATCTCGTTCGGCGAGAAGAGCGATTGCCTGGTTCGAGCCGCAGATATTGAACTGCGTGAAGGTCGGGCGCACTTCGATTTAGTAACGCCAGCTGGCCGTCAGGCCGTGGGACTTCAACTTCTCGGCGCCCATCAAGTGGCAAATGCGTTGGGAGCCGCCGCAGCTGCTACTGCACTTGGAGTTCCGTTAGAAACAATCTCGGCTGCGCTATCGACTGCCGAAATTTCTAGTAAGTGGCGCATGGCCCTGATTGATGAGAATGAACTTCTCCTCATTAATGATTCGTACAACGCTAATCCAGAGAGCATGGCAGCTGCGATTCGCACCCTGGTTTTACTCGCACAGGAGCGCGGGGGAGAAGCCTGGGCAATCTTGGGCAAGATGCACGAACTCGGCGCGTCATCAGTTGATGAGCATCAAAGCATTGGCAGACTCGCCTCTGATATCGGCGTAGATCATTTGGTCTCGGTCGGCACTAGAGAATTTCTCGCTTCTGACAAGAAGGAAGAGGAAGAGATGGTCTTGCACTACTTCCCAGATCGCGAAAGTGCACTTGAAATTGCGCAACATTTTTCGGCTGGAGATGTGGTTTTGGTAAAGGCATCGCGAGCAGAAGGCTTTGAAGAATTAGCAGTGAACATTATGAACGCATGGAAGGCGAGTGAGTAAATGAAGGGGATATTGCTCGCGGGCGCGATCGCCACACTCAGCAGCTTTCTCTTCACCCCACTTCTGATCAGA
>Ga0304729_1002634_pt1 | contig 10612 bp, 10 predicted proteins | sample C_131016_MF_Meta_FD_190475 | JGI IMG/M metagenome (GOLD analysis project Ga0304729, IMG submission 190475) | Freshwater microbial communities from Lake Croche, Canada to study carbon cycling - C_131016_MF_MetaG (v2) (version 2) | ecosystem: Environmental > Aquatic > Freshwater > Lake | place...
GGCATGCGACATGACTGCAATCAACATATCTGCATCGTGAATTCGCATTGCCGCCAGAGCCTCATCGCTCGAAATTTCGCGGGAGAGAGTCTCGAGCGCATCAGCGGGTGTCCCGGCTCTTGTTGCCAGCGCAACAAGTCTTTCAACTTCAGCGGTGATCAAGGCTTCGAGAACGGCGCTCTTATCTCGGTAATGGTTGTACAAAGTTGCGCGAGATACTTCAGATGCATCTGCGATATCAATCATGGAGATATGAGAAATCCCGTGCAATGCAATGAGAGATTTTGTACCTTCGAGAATTGCGCTCTCGGTGCGACGATGAATTCCGCCTTGCAAGGCGTACTTAGGCTGCGTCGACAACGGAGAGCTTTGCGCTTTCACGAGATGTGAGTTCGTGTGCAACGCCAGTCATCACAGATGACAAGGTAAGACCAAGTGCTTCGCAGATCGCATTGAGCAACTCTGACGATGCTTCTTTCTGTCCGCGCTCTACCTCAGAGAGATAGCCCAATGAGACTCGAGCTTCGCGTGCGACATCACGGAGTGTGCGAGATTGTGAGGTGCGAGCATCACGAAGGGTGTGACCAACTGCTTCACGTAGCAACGCCATCGCTGACTCCTCTCGAATCGACTTTAGGTAGTAAGGATACGCGCAAAGTTACCAATCGCGCTGGATATAGCGCCTTGGCGCACGCCATCTCGCCCGCCATCGAGGGTCAATTGCAGGGTCTGATTGATTGGCCCCGAGATAGCGATCCAGACCGTACCTTCACGGACTCCCATGTAATCGCCTGGACCTGCAATTCCTGTCGTTGAAATACCCCAGGTTGTTCTGATTTTTTCGCGGGCACCATCTGCCATCGCAACTGCAACCTCTTCGCTCACCACCGTAAATTGATCAATGGTGGCACGAGGTACTCCTAAGAAATTTACTTTTACATCTGCTGTGTAGGCGATGATTCCGCCAAGAAAGACTTGCGATGCACCCGGTACTTGCGTCAGTGCATGGCCTAAACCTCCACCAGTCAATGACTCTGCCACAGATACAGTTTCGCCTCGAGCTTTTAAGGTTTCGATAATGGTTGTCGCGTAGACGCTCGTAGTCATGACTTCAATCTATCTCTTCTGATACCACGTACGTAAGTAGTCATAGCCAGTTGTAATTGTGAGCACTACTGCGACCGCAATAAATGAGTATTTAAACCAGTTAAGAGAATCGGGAAGTGGAAGCATAAAGAAACCTACTCCGAAACCTTGGAATCCAGTCTTGAGTTTTCCGCCCTTGCTGGCAGGAATTACCCCATCTTTGATGACAAGTAGTCGAAATACTGTGATCCCAATTTCGCGGAAGAGAATCACGAACGTTATCCACCAAGGAAAGCGTCCGAGAATCGAGAGCGAAATCATTGCAGATCCGATCAGCGCTTTATCTGCTACGGGATCAAGAAAAGTACCTAGTGCGGTGATGCGATTAGATTGACGCGCCCACTTGCCATCTGCAATATCTGTCAGCCCGAGAAAGAAATATATACACCAGGCGATTACCTGGTAGCGAGAGTTGGTTCCTCCATCAAAGAAAATGGTGAAGACGCCAATCGGAATTAAGAGAATTCGTGTAATAGTCAGAGTGTTGGGAGTAATAAAGGCCGGAGCTTTCATCGTGCCTCCGCCACTAAATCTGCACCCATAGAATCGATAACGACTGCATAGACATATTGCCCGACTGTGAAATCAGTTCCGATGAATGAGGTGGTGCCATCTACTTCAGGGCCTTGGTGTGCGGCGCGCCCTTCTTGCAGTTCTGCATCTTCAATCAATACTCTAACTTCTTCACCAATGCGTGCCTGCGCGCGTAAGGAGACCATCTCATCGGCCAGAGATGAGAGTGCTTCAACTCTTTCGCGAATTACTTCTTCTGCGACCTTATCGCTTAAGTCGAGCGCTTCTGTCTTATCCTCATCTGAATAGCCGAAGATACCGACGGCATCCAGCTTTGCCGCAGTAATGAACTCTGCTAAATCGTTGTAATCCGCTTCTGTTTCACCAGGGAATCCCACAATAAAATTCGATCTAATTCCAGCTTCTGGGGAAAGCGCTCTGATTTGGGTAATGAGATGAAGAAACTTCTCTGAGTCTCCGAATCGGCGCATCCGGCGTAGAACGGTTGGGCTAGTGTGTTGGAACGAGAGATCAAAGTATGGTGCAACTTTTTCGGTCTCAATCATTGCCTGTAAGAGCGATGGCCGCATCTCTGCTGGCTGCAGATACGAAAGTCGAACTCTTTCGATACCTTCAATTTCGGCAAATTCATGGAGGATTTTCTCCATTAATTTGAGATCTCCCAGATCTTTTCCATACGAAGTCGTGTTCTCACTCACCAGAAAGAGTTCGCTGACTCCATGCTGAGCCAGCCAGAGCCCTTCTTGCAAAATCTCTGTGGGCCGGCGAGAGATAAATGAGCCTCTGAAATATGGAATCGCACAGAATGAACAGCGACGATCGCAACCAGATGCAATCTTAAGTGGCGCCCAAGGCGCATCACCTAAACGTTTGCGAAAGAGTGAACCACCTGCGCCGACGGCAGAGGCAAAAGTTTCATCGCGCGCTGCTGCTCTTTCGACTGGTGCAATCGGCAGTAGCGCTCGTCGATCGCGAGGAATGTGCGGGGCATGCGAGTTTCCACTAATAATTGATTGCAAACGTTCGGAGATATCTTGATAATCATCAAAACCCAAGATGGCATCAGCTTCTGGGAGCGCTTCCGCGAGCTCTTTTCCGTAACGTTCTGCCATGCAGCCCACTGCAACCACAGCGCGAGTTGTTCCGTGCCCCTTGAGTGAATTTGCTTCAAGTAGCGCATCGACCGAATCTTTCTTAGCGGATTCGATAAATCCACATGTATTTACTACCGCAACTTCTGCTAATTCGACATCGCTGACTAAGGTCCAGCCATCTGCTTCAAGTCGCCCTGCTAACTCTTCAGAATCGACCTCATTACGCGCACAACCCATCGTGACAATTGCAACGGTACGGGACATGAGGTGATGTTAGCGGAAGGTGCGTCGAACCTCTTCGTTCTGACCGCCTAATGGCGCCAATAGCTTTCCATTAAATGTCACATCAAGACCTGCTGGATTGCTGAAATAGACACTGATAGCCGTAGTCCCTTTGTAGGTCTTGGTCTCGCCTTGAAAAATCGATCCCTTTTCAACATCTTTGCCATCAACGATGATGTCGATATATGAATTTCCTCGAGGCGCAGATACGACCAAGGTCACTGGACCGTGTGTGGGTGATGTTGAAGAAGTAGCGACTGCTGAAGCAGTTGGTGTTGGAGTTGCTTTAGCCGAGATTGATGGCATTGGAGTCGCCGCAGGTCCGGAGCTCTGATTAGAAATAACAATTTGCACGACGGCAACAACTGCAAGTATGGCGATAGATGCAATTGCAGGTATTTTCCACGAAAGTGTTTTCTTCTCGCGAGGAACGTGCATGAGATTGTTATCAACCAAAGAATCTTGAATGCGTTGACTTTCAATGGCATGTTGTTCGTTATATAAATCAATGAGAATTAGTGGATCAAGTCCAATGAGGACTGCGATGTTGCGTAGGTGACCACGCGCATAAATATCCCCACCGCAATGTTTAAAATTATTTGCTTCCATCTCACTTAAGAGACCGATGCGGATATTTGTAGCCTCAGATAGGGAAACAAGACTCAAGCCTGATGCTTCGCGAGCATCGCGAAGCGTTCTACCTAAAGTCATCTCATGAGCCGCCCAACTATCGGAGGTAAGAGCCTCAATTATAACTTTAGACCTGGATAGAAAAAATGGGAAGTGACCCCTATTCGGTCAAATCACCCCTGAAAAGCACCCAGAATTAATCTGGAATTTAATAATCGCGAAGCGTTGCCAGCACAGAATCGAGTTCGTCAGGTTTGACCATCACTGTACGTGCTTTCGATCCCTCAGATGGACCGACGATTCCGCGAGACTCCATCAAATCCATCAACCTGCCAGCCTTGGCAAAACCCACACGCAACTTTCGTTGCAACATAGATGTAGAGCCGAACTGTGTTCCGACTACCAGTTCAACTGCTTGAATCAAAATATCTAAATCGTCACCGATTTCTTTATCGATATTTTTACTTGATTGTGGCGCCTGAGTCACATCATCGCGATAGCGCGGCGATAGTTGTTTTTTAACATGGCCAGTTACAGCCTCAATCTCGCGTTCTGAAACATATGCCCCTTGAATTCGAATAGCTCGGCTGGCGCCCATCGGTATAAAGAGAGCATCACCTTGGCCGATTAACTTTTCCGCACCTGGACTATCGAGAATAACTCGGCTATCGGCTAGCGATGAAGTTGCAAAAGATAAGCGTGAAGGCACATTTGCCTTAATCAATCCGGTCACTACATCGACAGATGGACGTTGTGTGGCAAGTACGAGGTGAATACCAGCAGATCGCGCTAGTTGAGTGATACGTACTACTGACTCTTCAACTTCACGAGCTGCCACCATCATCAAATCTGCGAGCTCATCGATTATGACAAGTAAGTATGGGTATGGCTCAACGATGCGATCCGAACCTGGTGGAGCCACAACTTTTCCAGCTCGGACTGCCTTATTGAAATCATCGATATGTCTAAAGCCAAAGGTTGCCAGATCTTCATAACGAAGATCCATCTCGCGAACTACCCAGGTCAGAGCATCTGCTGCCTTCTTGGGATTAGTGATAATTGGAGTAATCAGATGTGGAATTCCCTCATATGCGGTGAGCTCTACTCGCTTCGGATCCATCAAGATAAGGCGCACATCATCGGGAGTTGCACGCATGAGAACCGATGTAATCATGGCGTTGATCATGGAAGATTTACCAGCGCCCGTCGCTCCTGCTACAAGTAGGTGTGGCATCTTCGCCAAGTTTGCACAGACAAAATTACCTTCGACATCTTTACCTAGCGCAACCAACATGGGATGGTGATCTTGTCCGGCAACGCTAGAACGCATGACGTCACCGAGGGCGACAATCTCACGATCTGCATTCGGAATCTCAATTCCAACAGCAGACTTACCTGGAATCGGAGACAAAATTCGTACCTCGCTGCTCGCTACCGCGTATGAAATATTCTTGGAAAGCGCAGTTATGCGCTCAACTTTGACGGCATTCCCCAGCTCTACTTCATAACGAGTGACAGTTGGTCCACGCATAAATCCGGTTACTTGTGCATCGATATCAAATTGTTTAAAGACCTCGGTCAATGAAGCAACGACAGATTCATTGACCTTGCTCTTGGCTTTGGCAGCGGGGCCCACTTTGAGTAGATCTTGAGACGGTAATTCGTACTTTGTATCACTGGTTAAGAGCAACTGTTCGGGGCGCTTCTCTGATTTGGGAGCTTCCTTCAGCTGCGCAGCAAGTGGAGTACGCGGAATCTCGACCGTGAACTCTTCATCAAACTCTTCTTCATCAATCTCATCTTCTGGCTCTTGATTCCAGGCAACGACTGGTGATTCGAATGGTGGAGTATCGGAAATTTCGAAATTATCGTCACTGCGTCTTGGCCGTTTAGACCAGAGCCAAATAACAAGTACCTTGATTCGAACTCCAACTTTAGATAGCGGTGTTCCGGTAATGATGAGCAGGCCAAAGAAGAAAATCACAGAGAGAAGCGGGTAGGCAAGCAGCGATGTCATGAGCGCAACAAGAGGTTTAGCAACCCAATAACCGAGTAACCCTCCCCCGTCACGTATCGCAGTTGCACCAGTTGGATTGAGTGCACCGAGTGAACCGTTGAGAAGATGTGCTAACCCCGTCGCGCTCACAATGAGAGTTAGAGTTCCGACGGTAATTCTTCCGGTGGCATGTTTATCATCTGGTTTTCTAAAGAGTCTTACGGCAAAGTAGAGGAGAACGAGCGGAGCTATAAAACCGATACGACCAAAGGCACCGTAAAAGAGAGAGTAGAGATTTCGTCCTACATAGTTATCTGCCCTAAACCAAGTTCCGGCAAAGGCGCACAGTGATAACAAGAGCACAAGAAGTGCTGCGCCATCGCGATGATGCTCAGGATCTAAATCTCGGGCACCGCGTGCAACAAAACGGATGGTAGATCCCAGAGTTTTTGCAATAAAACGCCAGACCGTAACGAAGATAGTTGTCGTTACACCCAGAAATGATTTACCGGATGTGCGTTTCTTCTTCTTAGCCACACATTCAATCTTAGGTGGAGGGTAAATCTTGCAGGCGTAGGCGCGCCGACCTAAACCTCAACTACGACAGGCACAATCATTGGGCGACGGCGATGTTTCTGCCCGACCCAACTTCCAATTGTGCGACGTACAACTTGTGAAAGTTGATGCGTTCCGTTGACGCCTTCAGCAACTGCGGCAGTGAGCGCTTTCTCAATCTGTCCGCGGACTTCATCAAAGAGCGCTTCATCTTCATTAAATCCACGTGCATGAATATCGGGACCGGCAACAATCTTGCCAGTCTGCGATTCGATCACAACAATGACAGAGATAAATCCTTCTTCACCTAGGATTCGCCGATCTTTCAAGGAAGATTCAGTGATATCGCCGATGCTCTGTCCATCAACATAGACAAATCCACACGGTACCGAACCGACGACCTCTGCCTCATGGTTGATGAGATCAACCACAATTCCGTTCTCGATAATGAAAGCATTGTCGCGAGGTACTCCAGCTTGGATAGCAATCTCCGCATTTGCTTTGAGGTGGCGCCATTCACCATGCACGGGTAGGACGTACTTTGGCTTCACTATGTTGTAGCAATACAGCAGTTCGCCTGCCGCGGCATGGCCCGATACATGCACCATGGCATTTGCCTTATGTACGACCTTTGCGCCAAAGCGCGTGAGTTCATTGATAACTCGGAATACAGAATTTTCATTTCCGGGAATGAGTGATGAGGCGAGAATGACAGTGTCACCATCTCCTACTCGAATCTGATGATCTCCATTTGCCATTCGCGATAGAGCCGCCATGGGCTCGCCCTGCGACCCAGTACATATGAGCACTACGCGATCATCGTAATTATCTAGCTCGCGCGCATCGAAGAGAATTCCTGATGGCACAGTTAAGTAACCCATATCCTGGGCAATCTTCATATTGCGAATCATGGAGCGTCCGATAAATGCAACGCGACGATTGTGAAGCGCTGCCGTATCAATGACTTGTTGGACTCGGTGCACATGGGATGAGAACGAAGCGACGATAACGCGCCGCTTGGTAGATGCAATCACGCGATTGAGGGCCGGCATGATTTCGCGCTCCGAAGGTGTGAAGCCCGGAACATCCGCATTTGTCGAGTCAACCAGGAATAGATCAACACCTTCCTCACCTAAGCGCGCGAAGGTGCGTAAATCGGTAATGCGACCGTCGAGTGGCAGCTGATCCATCTTGAAGTCACCAGTGTGAAGCACAGTGCCAGCTTTGGTATGAATGGCAACTGCCAGTGCATCAGGTATCGAGTGATTGACTGCTACAAATTCAAGTTCAAATGGACCGACATCTTCTCGATTTCCTTCGCGGACTTCGCGAGTGAGCGGTGAAATTCGATGTTCCTTTAACTTCGCAGCAATCAGCGCAATGGTGAGTGGGGATCCATAGACAGGGATATCTCCCCGTTCGCGTAATAAATAAGGAACTGCACCGATGTGATCTTCATGTCCATGCGTGAGAAAGATGCCAACTACATCGTTAAGGCGTTCACGAATATAACTAAAGTCAGGCAAAATCAGATCAATGCCTGGTTGATTATCTTCAGGAAATAGAACGCCACAGTCAACAATCAATAACTTTCCATTAATCTCATAGACAGTCATATTGCGGCCGATTTCAGAGATTCCACCGAGCGCAACTATGCGCAGACCGCCAGCAACAAGCTTCGATGGCGTACCGAGATTTGGGTGGGGATGTTGAGTCATACAGTGTTGCGTTAGCTCTTCAAAGTGACGCCACCAGCGATGAGATCTTTGCGAAGTTGCTCGATCTGTTCTTTGGTTGCATCAACGAGTGGCAGACGAGTTGTTCCTCCGGGTAGCCCCATCAGAGACATCGCTGCCTTGGTCAAAATTGCACCTTGTGTGCGGAATGTTCCGGTGAAGACCGGCAAGAGTTGCTGATGAATCTCTAGAGCCTTGGCAGAGTTACCTGCAAACCATGCATCGAGCATCGCTTTGAGTTGAAGTCCGACGGTATGTCCGCAGACTGAAACAAAACCAACGGCGCCTACTGAGAGGAATGGAAGGTTGAGGATGTCATCACCAGAATAGACTGGAATACCAGTTCGCTTAATGACCCACGAAGTTGCTGCGATATTTCCCTTGGCATCTTTAAGGGCAACGATATTTTCAACAGTCTCAAAGAGTTTGACGATAGTGTCAGATTCAATTTCAACACCTGTGCGACCAGGAATGTCGTACATCATGATGGGCAAATCAGTGACTGCAGCAACAGCGCGGAAGTGCGCTTCGATTCCTGCCTGTGGAGGTTTGTTGTAATACGGGGTGACAACTAATAAGCCATCTGCGCCTGCATCTTGAGAGCGCTTTGCTTGTTCGACTGTGTAGGAAGTTTCATTATCTCCGGCACCTGAAAGCACCTGAATCTTTGAGCCAACAACTTTCTTGACCACTTTGATGATCTCGAGCTTCTCGGATGATTTTGTTGTGGGCGCTTCACCTGTCGTGCCGTTGACGGCGATGCCATCGTGGCCAGTATCGACAAGATGTTGCGCAAGTTTTTCTACGCCAGCCCAGTCAATTGCTCCATCCTTATCAAAGGGGGTCACCATCGCGGTGAGGAGTCTTCCGAAAGGGGCTTGCGTATTCATCGGGGCATCGTATCGCTTATGGCGCGATACGACCAGATTTTTCAAATGCCCCGTATGTCAGCGGCATTAATTTAGCGAATTCGGCTTCCATCTTTTCTGCAACCATCTCAATTTCCCGTTGCGGATAGCTTGGAAAATGCGATCCTTCGCGCGCAGTGCGAAGTGATAGAAAATTCATCAGTGCGCGTGCATTCATGGTGACATACATCGAAGAGTATGTTGCGACAGGCAACACAACTCGTGCGACTTCACGCGCAACACCTGCGTCGAGCATCTTCTGATAAGAGTCATAAGCAACTACATATGCTTCTTTCATCGCGTTGACGCTGATCTCAAATTGCTCAGGAGTGCCATCTTCAAATGTGTAGGCGCCAGTCTTACCAACTTGCACCAACTTGCGCTCCTTAGATGGAATGTAAAACACTGGCTTTAATTCGCGATAACGCCCAGATTCCTCATTGTAAGAAGCGATGCGATGGCGCATAAATTCACGGAAGACAAAGATGGGCGCTGAGATAAAGAATGTCATTGATGTGTGCTCGAACGGTGAGCCATGTCGTTCGCGGGCTAGATAGTTAATTAAACCTGCTGAGCGAGCTGGATCTTCGCCAATTTCATCCATGGACTGTTCGCCTGCCGTCGATACGCGCGCAGCCCAAATAACATCGGCATCGCTGGCGCTTGCTTTGATGAGCTCGACAGATACATCGTCTCTAAAAATTATCGTCTCAGACATGTTCGCACCTTATCTTTCAACCCCCCTCCACTCATTGGATATCTAGGGCACAATAACCGCGTGTCCAGAGTGAACCGCACCACCGCAACGCAAAGTTTGAGCGTCTCCTTTGCAGTGGGGCTCTATGGGATCGCCTTTGGGGCAGCTGGAATCGCAGCTGGATTCTCTATCCTGCAGACCTGCCTCCTTTCATTATTGACCTTCTCCGGCGCATCGCAATTTGCTGTTGTCGGAGTGATGGGTGCCGGAGGAAGTGCACTTTCGGGAATTGCAACTGCCTCACTTCTCGGAATTCGAAATACTTTATATGGACTTCGCATGGCGCCGATTCTGAAAGTACGCGGTTGGAAGAAAGTTGTTGCTGCACAAATCACTATCGATGAATCAACTGGAGTTGCTATTGGCCAAGAGAATCTTGGTCGAGAAGCGATGCAACACGGCTTCTGGTTAACTGGCTTTGGAGTCTACGTTCTGTGGAACTTTTTCACACTGCTCGGGGCGCTTGGCGCGCAAGCAATGGGCAATCCATCTGCATGGGGTCTCGATGCCGCAGTGCCTGCAGCATTTTTAGGACTTGTGTGGCCACGCATCGTGAGTGGATTTGAGAGAACTTTGGCGGTTACGGCACTGTTATTAGCCATCCTTCTTTCGCCTTATATCCCCGCGGGATTACCAATCATTCTTACTGCACTTCTTGCAGTTATCTTCGGTTGGAAGGTGCGCGCATGAACCAACTCTGGATTGGCGTTATAGGCGCCAGCATTGCGCTCTTCGCACTTCGCTATTCGGGTTATCTTGTGCCAGAGAAATTTCTGACCAATGCCCGGATGTTGCGCATCAGCACTTTGATTCCGATTGCGCTCTTGAGCGCACTGGTCGGAGTGCAGGCACTCACCGAGAAAGGTAAGTGGGTAATTGATCAACGTTTTGCTGGAGTAATTGTGGCCTTAATTGCGCTACGTTTAAAAGCGCCTTACTTCGTAGTTGTTATCTCGGCCGCACTTACTTCAGCG
>Ga0304729_1002637_pt1 | contig 10608 bp, 14 predicted proteins | sample C_131016_MF_Meta_FD_190475 | JGI IMG/M metagenome (GOLD analysis project Ga0304729, IMG submission 190475) | Freshwater microbial communities from Lake Croche, Canada to study carbon cycling - C_131016_MF_MetaG (v2) (version 2) | ecosystem: Environmental > Aquatic > Freshwater > Lake | place...
GACGGGCTCATTAACTTCTATGGAAAGATCGCTAAGTTCAGGGATAACAGCAACGTCAAGGTATCTCTCGAAAACGTCTCGAAGATATACAAGGACCACATAGCATCTCTCGTCATCGGAAACGCCATGCAGAACAACACCGGAATTAATCACCGGTTCTTGCAAGGTCTCACCGTTTCTAAAGCTATGCTGATCGACCAGACAGTAGATGATAAGAAGACGTTCATGAAGAGCGACTACTTAAATCACGTCTTGTACTTTAAAGATCGGGAGGAATTCATAGATAAGTTGACATTTATTAGAGATCATGATAATTTCAATAAAGTGGTTTCTCTTCTACAAGAAGAAAAAGAGTGGATCGTCAAAGAGACGGCAGAGGACTTTATAAAGAGGGTTTCGGAATGAAAGTATATGTGACCGGCGTAGCCGGATTCTTAGGATCGCACATCGCGAAGCGAATGCACGATCTCGGCCACGAAGTCGGTGGCAACGACAGCATGGTCGGTGGCGATGAGTACAACGTGCACTCATTCGTTAAGTTCGACGCGATCGACTGCAGGGACCAAGAGGCGATGAAGCGCGCCCTCACTGGCTACGACCTACTATACCACTGCGCGGCAACAGCCCACGAGGGCCTCTCGGTATTCTCTCCATCTTTCATTACCAGCAACATCTTCGAGGCCTCAGTAGCTACGTTCTCAGCTGCAGTGGCGGCTGGCGTAAAGCGCATAGTCAACTGCACGTCGATGGCTAGGTACGGTGAGCAGCAACCTCCGTTCTCAGAGGACATGAAGCCGATGCCAGTAGATCCGTACGGCATCGCGAAGGTGGCCGCTGAGGAGGTTCTAAAAGTGATGGGCGAAGTGCACGGCATTGAGTGGAACATTGCAGTCCCCCACAACATCGTTGGTCCTAACCAGAAGTACGACGACCCGTTCCGCAACGTCATGTCGATCATGCTCAATCGAAACCTGCGCGGGCTACCATCGATCATCTACGACGATGGTGAGCAGACGCGGTGCTTCTCATATGTAGACGACTGCATCGCGTGCTTAGAGAAGATGGGACTAGATCGCAGCATCAACCGCGAGATCATCAACATCGGCCCCGATGAGGAGTTCATAACTATCAATGAGCTGGCTAAGCTCTGCGCTAACGAGACCGGACTCAACTTACCTCCGGTCTACTACAAAGAGGGCCGGCCACGCGAAGTAAAGCACGCGGTGTGCTCGAGTGATAAAGCTCGACTGCTTCTCAAGTACGAGACGACTACGACGGTAGCTGATGCCGTTAAGCTCACCGCCGACTTCATTCGCATGCGAGGTCCTAAGGACTTCAACTACCACCTGCCAATTGAGATACAAAACGAGAAGACTCCCAAGACTTGGACCGAGAGGATGTTCTGATGAAGATAGGAATTGTTGGGTACGGCTTCGTCGGAAAAGCCGTTGACTTTGGATTTACTAACTCAGTTGAGAAGTACATAGTAGATCCAGCTTATACTTCTCTTACAGTAAACGAGATGCGAGACTTCAATCTCGATGTCATCTTCGTCTCTGTGCCGACGCCGATGGGAGATGACGGCTCAATTGACTCGAGCATCATCGAGAGCGTTCTCAATGACATCTCAAAGTACGACTACGACCCAGTCGTCATCATCAAGAGCACGGTAACTCCTGACGTTCTAAGAAAGCTCGATGCAATGTGCAACCGTCTGGTGTACAACCCAGAGTTCTTAACTGAGAGGACGGCCAAGCACGACTTTGTCAACGCTCACGCACTCGTTCTCGGAGGAAAGCAGAAAGACGTTGAGTTCTGCAAGAAGCTCTATGAGGACCACAGCATCTGCAATCCGTGTCCGGTATTCACTACCGACATCTACACCGCATCTCTGGTGAAGTACGCTATGAACTCCTTCCTAGCTACTAAGGTCCTCTTCTTCAACCAGTTCAAGCAGATCTTCGACGGCACCGACCCCAACTGCTCATGGGACTACTTCACTAAGATCCTATCAGCTGATCCCAGAATTGGAATGACTCACATGCAAGTTCCGGGTCCGGATGGTAGGGAGGGATTCGGTGGAGCTTGCTTTCCAAAAGACACCAGCGCTATACTTCACTACTCTAAAAAAATTAATGAGCCATTCACACTTTTGCAGGAAGCTATTAAGAAGAACTCAGAGATCCGTAATAAATATACTGAACTGGACGATCGCGAGAAAGCCCAGAACGTCAAATTTAACAATGAGTAAGTGATGACCTTTACACATGCATCTATCATCCCGCTTATAGGCGGTGAGACGATAGGCACTGAGCGAGCGTTCGGTGCCAGACCAGAGTACTTCCTATCATACGAGACATTCTGGCCAAATGACCGGCACATCGTTAATCACTACAACAACGAGGTGCCCTACTACGTTCTAGATAAGAACCAATCTGCTCCGAAGAAAGTTGACGTCATAGCCTCAGTGTGCCCCTGCGCCGGCCTATCTCAGATGTCTCACGGCTTCGGTGATCACAATCCAAACAACAAGTGGATGCTCGAGACCACGAAGCTAGTTCTCGGTGAGCTCAAGCCAAAAGTTTTCTGGGGTGAGAACGCTCCAGGATTTGCTGGCAAGATCGGTGAGAACATCAGGACGCAGATGTACGACATAGCCAGAGAGAACAAGTACTCAATGACTGTGTACCGCACTCGCTCGATGCTCCACGGCGTCCCTCAAGTTCGAGAGAGGTCGTTCTACTTCTTCTGGGAGGGAGATGAGACTCCCCAGCTCAGCTGGTACAATCGACCTTACAAGTCAATCGAGCAGACGATCCTAGATGCTAGGGGAAATACCCTGCAGGATCCCATCAACAAGAAGACTCCATCTCAGGACCCCTACTACCGCTACATCCTCGAGGACATTCACGGTGGGATAACTCACGCTGAGTTCGCTAAGATCGTTGAGCCATCGAGAGCTAGAGGCAATGATACGTTCTCATACATAGAGAAGATGGGTAGGAACTACGAGCAGGTCGGTGAGTGGATGGCTCGTCATGGCTATGAGAAAGAAGTAGCCGGATGCAAGAGAAAGTTCGATAAGCTGGCTACAGGAGCCAACATCATGCGCCGCGGCACGGTTATTCCTAAGGACTACATCGGTGCTTTCGTCGGTCACTACCCAACATCGCTGACTCATCCAGTCGAGGACAGGTATATCACGTACCGCGAGGGCCTATCGATCATGGGTCTCCCAGATAACTTCGAGCTTCTAGATCCAGAGAAGAGCGTCAATCACATGTGTCAGAACGTACCGGTGCAGACAGCAGAGGACATGGCCACTGAGGTCCTCGCTTATCTCAACGGGCAGAGACCGATGATCAACTCTACGTATACTTTCCAGTACAACTTCGATCACAGGATCGAGACACCCGGAGCCAAAGCTCTAACACTCGAGGAGTTCTTCTAATGTCTTTTGTTAAGTTCGGTGTTGACCAGCAGAACGCGCCAAAGTATAAGTACAAAGAAGATGTGTACATTAATCAGATCTTAGATTATATTAACAATACGTACGGTGAGCACTACTCAAAGAACAAGTTTCAGGCCACTGAGTTCATCATGGACTCTGGTCATGGAACTGGCTTCTGCGTTGGTAATGTTCTAAAGTACGCCCAGAGGTACGGCCGCAAGGGATCTCCAGAGGACTGGAGGAAGGACATGATGAAGGTCATTCATTATGCTATCATGCAGCTCTACGTTCATGACCAGCAATACGAGGATGACAAGTGAAGAGATTCTTTTCATATATAAAAAATAGCAACGTCCTAGTTACCCTATCGCTCAATCCACTCAAGTGGCGGCTCTACTATCACGTAGAGACCGAGAGTGACATGGATCCGGGGCTACTACTAGATATTGTGTTGACAATTGGCCCAATAAAGATTATAGTATTCATTGATGACGGGAGTTGGTAAAAATGGAAATTCAAATTAAAACTGAGGAGCTCCAGAAGAAGAAGCTCTTTGTGGCTACGCCTATGTACGGTGGAGCTTGTAATGGCATGTACGCTCGCTCAATGTGCGACCTAACTGCCATGTGCTTGAAGTACGGCATTGAGATGCGCTCGTACTTCCTGTTCAACGAGTCGCTAATCACACGCGCTCGTAACTACTGCGTTGACGAGTTCCTGCGCTCTGGGTTCACTCATCTCCTGTTCGTTGACTCCGACATCGGCTTCAACCCTCAGGACGTTCTAGCTCTCCTAGCCCTACAGTCAGATGAGTCTCCATACGACATCATCGGCGGCGCTTATCCAAAGAAGTGCATCACTTGGGAGAAGATCAAGTCAGCAGTCGATAAGGGCATGGCTGATGAGAATCCAAACTTGCTCGAGGACTTCGTCGGCGACTTCGTGTTCAACCCAGTTATCGAGGACGGCGCTACTTCGAAGCAGATCCGACTAGATGAGCCAGCTGAAGTTCTAGAGATCGGTACCGGCTTCATGATGGTCCGCCGCAACACGTTCGAGGAGTTCGTCAAGGCGTACCCAGAGATCATGTACCGCCCAGATCACGTTCGCACTGAGGCGTTCGACGGATCGCGCAAGATCGGTCAGTACTTCCAAGCTGAAGTTGATCGCTACAATCCAGTCAAGGAGTTCGAGGCGCTCCTAGCTAAGATCGCTGCTGGAGAGTCCGTTGACCCAGCCGAGGTGAAGCGAGTCATGGACGAAGCTAAGAAGAAGCAGGACGCTTCCTCTGAGCGCTACCTCTCTGAGGACTACTGGTTCTGTCAGCTAGTTCGCAGGTCCGGACTTAAAGTTTGGATCTGCCCATGGATGCACCTACAGCACGCTGGCTTCTACACATTCGGTGGAAAGCTCGCTGCACTCGCATCGATCGGCGCATCCGCCACAGCTGACCCATCTCAACTTCGCAAGACCAAGTGATAAGGAAAGTACATTATGAAATTAAGTGAGAACACCCTAAACATCCTGAAGAACTTCTCGGCGATCAACCCCTCCATCCTAGTGAAGGAGGGGAACGTCCTCTCGACTATCTCTCAGCAGAAGTCGATCTTCGCCAAGGTGAACGTTGAGGAGTCGTTCCCTCGCCAGTTCGCTATCTATGAGCTGTCGAAGTTCCTCGGCGTCCTATCGCTCTTCAAGGACCCCGAGATCGAGTTGGGAGATAACCAGATGACGATCAAGTCTGGAAAGCAGTCACTCAACTACACCTACGCTGACCCATCGATGATCGTCTCTCCTCCTGAGAAGGAGATCACGATGCCAGACCCGGACGTTGAGTTCAGCGTATCGCAAGAAGAGCTGCAGAAGCTGGTGCGCGCTGCTGGCGTCCTACAGCTCCCTGAGATCGCGGTTATCGGTAATGGCAGCTCAGTTAGCTTCTCAGCTATCAACTCAAAGAGCCCTACTGCTGATACGTTCAACGTCGATCTCGGCGCAACTGACAAGACCTTCAAGATGATCTTCAAGACCGAGAACATCATCAAGCTCATGTCAACGAACTACAGCGTTAAGATCTCATCTAAGGGCATCGCGCTCTTTACGTCAGACACCATCAGCTACTACATCCCAACTGAGTCCAACAGCTCATTTAGCAAGTAAGGTAAAATAATGGTTCGTGATGAGTTCCTCTGGGTCGAGAAGTACCGCCCAAAGACTATCAATGACTGCGTGCTTCCGGAAGAGCTCAGGGCTACTTTCCAGAAGTTCGTAGACAACGGAGAGATTCCCAACCTACTTTTAACAGGTAGTGCAGGCGTCGGTAAGACCACGGTCGCTCGGGCTATGCTCGAGCAGATCGGCGCTGACTACATAGTGATCAACGGGAGTATGAATGGAAACATCGACACACTACGAAATGAAATCTTACAGTTTGCTTCCTCAGTATCTTTTACTGGTGGCAGAAAGTACGTCATCCTTGACGAAGCAGACTACCTCAACGCAAACTCAACTCAGCCAGCTCTACGAAATTTCATGGAAGAATTTTCGCGGAACTGTGGGTTCATACTCACCTGTAACTTCAGAAACAGGATCATTGAGCCCCTTCACTCTCGTTGTTCCGTTATCGAGTTCAAAATTTCCAAAGCGGATCTTCCTAGACTCGCAGCCCAATTCTTTAAACGCGTCCTTGGAATTCTCGATGGAAATGGCGTAAAGTATGATAAAGCTGTTATTGCTGAGCTTATTCAGCGTCACCTGCCTGATTGGCGTCGTGTCCTTAATGAACTACAGAGATACTCAGTAAACGGTACAATTGACACGGGCATCTTCATCAACCTCGCTGAGGATAACTTCAAGTTGCTGGTCAGCTTGGTAAAAGCTAGGAACTTCAAGGATATGCGAAACTGGGTCGGTGAGAACACCGACTCGGACTCAACTGCGATCTTCCGCAAGTTCTACGATGCAGCTTACGATATCGTAGAACCAAAGTCGATCCCGGAGCTGGTGCTGCTGATAGCTAAGTACCAGTACCAAGCGGCGTTCGTCGCTGACCATGAGATCAACATGGTCGCTTTCCTCACTGAGGTCATGGCAAACATAGAGTTCTCGTAATGAACCCATTTGATTTCGTAAAAGCTATCAACAGCACCAAGGTAGACCTGATCCGCGAGTCTGAAAATCCAGCTCTCGCGGAGAAGTCCTACAATCCCTTCTTAACTAATAAGTCCCTATCGTACTTCGTGGACACCATCCTGTACTCTAATGAGATGAATCTCAACCACAATCTCGATAATGCGCTTCAAAACGACTATCTAATAAATAGCATTAGAAAAGGAAACAGGTTCTCTAAGTGGGCTAAGCCCGTTGAGGACCCTAACGTGGAAGCTATTAGAGAATACTACAGGGTAAATTACGCTAGGGCTACAGAGATATCCAAGATATTGACGGCTGAGCAAGTTAACCTTATAAGAATAAAAATAACAAAAGGTATTAATGATGTTCAACCTAAGCCAACTGATAGAAGTTCGACTTAGAAGCTCTGAGGATTTCTTAAAAGTTAAAGAGACCTTATCAAGAATCGGTCTTGCCTCTAAGAAAGATAATACACTCTACCAGTCATGTCATATCCTGCATAAGCAGGGTAAGTACTACATCGTGCACTTCAAAGAGCTGTTCTTGCTGGACGGAAAGCAAGCAGACTTCTCAGATGGAGATCTAGCTAGGAGAAACAAGATCGCTCTCTTACTCGATGAGTGGAGCTTAATCGAGATCGTAGATAAGAGACAAGTCGAGGATCCAGTAGCTCCGATCAACCAGATAAAGATCATCCCATATAAAGAGAAGTCTCATTGGAACCTAGTAACGAAGTACACGATCGGAAGCAGGTACTGAGATACCGCTCCGTATTCGTATCCGACATACACCTTGGGACAAAGATGTCCCAAGCTGATAAATTTCTAGACTTTCTTAAGACATTTGAGTCCGATAATCTCTACTTAGTCGGAGACATAGTCGACGGCTGGGCGATGAACGCCAGCATATACTGGCCACAAGAGCACAACGACGTGCTGCAGAAGCTCCTTCGCAAAGCGCGAAAAGGAGCTAATGTCGTTTATACTCCTGGAAATCACGATGAGTTCCTGCGATCTTTCTGCGACAGCGACTTCGGTAACATAAAGCTCAAGGCCTCTGATACTCACATCGGAGCTAACGGCAAGACCTACTCGGTCATACACGGTGACCAGTTCGACGTCGTCATCAATCACGCTAAGTGGCTATCGCACTTGGGCTCTTGGGCTTATGACTTCTCCATGGTGCTGAACGTCGTGTTCAACAAGCTCATGGACATACTCGACATGCCGAGGTGGTCAGTTAGCGCTTGGCTGAAGTACAAGGTAAAGTCCGCAGTGAACTTCATAGGTTCCTACGAGGAGACTCTGGCCGACTACGCTAGGAAGTCGCGCGTCGACGGTATCATATGCGGTCACATACATCACGCTAACATAGCTAACTTCAGTGGAATAGAGTACATGAACTGCGGTGACTGGGTAGAGAGCTGCACTGCCCTAGTCGAGCACTACGATGGAACGTGGGAGATAATTAGCTATGCGGATAACGCTGGTAACTGACACGTGGGACAACACCAACGGTGTTGTCACAACTCTCAAGAACACCGTAAGAGAACTCGAGATGATGGGCCACGAAGTGCAGGTCATTGAGCCGAGCCAGTTCAAGAGCTTTCCGGCTCCGGGATATCCAGAGGTACGACTATCATGGAACATCTGGAGAGTTGGCCCGATGATAGAAAGCTTCAAGCCCGACGCAATACACATAGCGACCGAGGGACCGCTGGGCTTCGCTGCTAGGTGGTACTGCAAAGTCGAGAAGAGAAGCATCCCTCACAACACGAGCTATCACACTCGCTTTCCTGAGTACTTCGAGTTGTACTACGGAATACCTGTGAACTGGGGGTACTGGTTCATTCGGTGGTTCCACAAGTTCAGCACCAAGGTCTTAGTCACCAGCGAGTCAATGAGACGAGAGCTAGTGAGCAGGGACTTCGAGAGGCTTGAGGTGTGGAACCGAGGCGTGGACCGGAGCGTGTTCAATCCCAGCTACAGGGAAGAGCTCGAAGTAAAGAAGCCAGTGATCCTGTGCGTTAGCAGGGCAAGCAAGGAGAAGGGGCTCGATGACTTCTGCCAGCTGGACGTCGAGGGCACCAAGATACTCGTTGGCGACGGTCCCTACTTACAAGAGCTCAAGAAGAAGTACTGGGATAGAGTTGAGTTCGCCGGATACAAGAAAGGCAAGGAGCTAGCAGAGTACTACGCGAACGCGGACGTATTTGTGTTCCCAAGCAAGACTGACACGTTCGGCGTCGTGATGCTCGAGTCAATAGCCTGCGGCACACCGATAGCAGCGTATCCAGTTCTAGGTCCAGTGGACATAATCGATGAGGGAGTAAATGGGTCGATGAGCGATGATCTGAAAGTCGCTATCGAGTCAGCTCTCAAGTGCAGCAGGGAGGAAGTCCAGCTCTCATCAGTCAAGTGGGACTGGAAGTCGTGCACCGAGACGTTCTTTAAGAACTTAGCCCGTATACCTTGACATCGACCCATCGGGCTTCACGTGATACGCGTGGAATCTCGTGTTCGGGTACTCACTCTTTAGCCCCAAGAAAGCGTGTAAGTTCTCGTGGCTATCATCGTACATCCTCACATGGGAGTACGGGTGATTGTTCAAGTGCTGTCGTATGAATGTCAGCTTCTTGTGCGCCGGCTTCTCGCTTCCGGGGATGTTACCGGCGCGGTGGACGTGTATGTTGTCCATGTCGTGGATGCCGTGCGCTTTTAGAGTTCCCAAGAACTTATTCTTATCATCAAAGTCCGCTCTCGCGGTGTTGATGATGACTCGGTTCTTCGGGTTCTTTCTCTTAGTACTAGAAGTCGCGTTGATGGTCCGTATCATCTTCCTGATGGGACGAGACTTGCTGAACACGTGTGAGCTCTTGAACTCGTGGTAGTCGTAGTGGTGTCCAGCTGGCAGCTTATGTGAGTTGTACTGCGATGTCGTTAGCTTCTGTACCGTGTTCCCGTGCTGGTCTTTCACGTGCACTTTCGCGTTCGAGTGGACGAGAGTATCATCCACGTCGAACACGTGCAGGGTAGAGGGGGAGCTCTCTTCTAGGAACTTCCTGTATGGTATCAATTGCAGATCCGTGAGTACTGGTCAACCCAAGTGTAGCCGTTCCAGATGCGGCCCTCGAATACCGTGTGGCAGTAGCGCTGGTACATCGGCTGCTCTACGTAGTACTGCGGCTGCTGGTTGGCCATCATACCGCCGAGGATCATACCGCCGACGAGCCCGCCGAACAGGGCCACTCCAGCGTCACCATTTCCACCGCGGTTGTAGTAGTGGTTGTGCTCGTGATAGCGGCGATATTCCCACTCTCCGGCCTGCGCGGCTGAGCTTAGGGCGACCGTGGCGGCTAGGGCTAAAGCGATCTTTTTCATGTCGAACTTCCTTTCCATTCCTTATATTTATAGTATACGACAAATCCAAATAAAAGTACACAGTTTTTTTCAAAAAAAGATCAAAAAAATATGTAATCTTTTCAATGGCTTAAGTACCCCCGTGCAAGCCATTGATTCTATTACATAAAAAAAGTTCTTATTTTTTGAAAAAAACTGTGTACTTTTTTATCAAAAAAGCTTATATTAATAATATAAAGAATGGAAAGGAACTTCGACATGGACCGCATCGAGACACTTCGTAAAGCACTCACCCTCGCTGAGGCTCAGTATTCCAAAGCCTTGGATCTGGGTGCCTATAATGTTGCAAACTTCATCAGCAAGTCGATCGACAAGCTGCAGGAGCTCCTAACCGCCGAGATCATGGCTGCTGACCCTTACACGACTCCGGCCGACATAAACTTTTTTGAAAATAATGGTTGACATTTTTTCAAAAAAAGAATATACTAATAATATAAGCTAAACCAAAGGAGTCTACCATGAATGCCAAGCTCAAGTCCTCTGTAGAGTTCATCTGCAACTCAGCCACTCAAGCCGACATCGACTCTATCTATCAGGCTCTCCTGATCGGTCGGGATCGTCTGGCTCGCATGAACCGCCGCGCACTCACGGCAGGTACGAAAGTCAATT
>Ga0304729_1002640_pt1 | contig 10599 bp, 14 predicted proteins | sample C_131016_MF_Meta_FD_190475 | JGI IMG/M metagenome (GOLD analysis project Ga0304729, IMG submission 190475) | Freshwater microbial communities from Lake Croche, Canada to study carbon cycling - C_131016_MF_MetaG (v2) (version 2) | ecosystem: Environmental > Aquatic > Freshwater > Lake | place...
GATTCAAAGTGATGTAAATACGAACGCTGCTTTTTTTGCTCCTGCCAGCGGTACCGGAGGCGGTACTAGCACGATATCTCTAGGAGAAAATGGCTCTATTATCTACATGTCTAGCGTAACGTTTCGAGATAAAATAGGAACTCAACCATCATCCTTTACATTTTCCACTGACCCTAACAGTGCTTTACTCGGTTCGGCTACAAACTTTTTTAGTATGAGGTCGCCATTTGGAGGTAGTGAGAATGGCATAAATTATTATATAGGAAACTCGCAAGCCGGTCTTGAAACATTCGCTGGAGGTGATGGCAGCGCTTTACCATATATAATAAGGGCAAGTACTGTAAATACTCAGAATGTACAGGCAACCCAGAGTATAAGCGCGAGTACTATGAATACAGGCAATATGGGAATAACACAGAATCTAAACGTGTCAAGTATTAACGGAGCAATACCAGCAGGAGGCTCTATAAATCCTGACCCCGCATTTAGCACCGTTCAAGTACAGTTTAATATGAACGTGTCAAGCATTAACGGAGCATTACCAGCGGGAGGCTCTGTAAATCCTAACCCCTCGTTTAGCACCGTTCAAGTACAATACAATATGAACGTCTCAAGCATTAATGGGCAGACACCAGGTGGCGGGGGTGCTGCTAACCCTAACCCCTCGTTTAGCACTATCGCAGTGGCAGGAGCCGGCACCATTAACGCCGTAATAACCCCTGTGGCAAGTATTAGCACCTTAGTCGCGAGCACTCTAAACGGCTTCGTTCCTCCCAAATCAACACGAGCGGGATTTATCACCTTGTCGCCAGCAGGTAGCTTGGCTGTATCTTTCACCACGAATTTCCCTCCTGGCTCAGGTGTTATCGTGACTGCTACGTACGATTCAGCCACGGGTGTTCTTGTGCCGCTAGTAGTGTCAGATGTGACTGCTAACGGATTCAATATAACGGGAACGGCTAGTCAAGGAGTAGGATATATAGCAACTATCGCCACATAAGTATCACTAGTATTAAATTTTAATATCAGGTGTTATAAGATGTCAGTGGTCAAGAACCAAAGCCAAATTAATAACGAAAGGGCATTCTTCTTACTGGCAAACATGTCGTCGGTGAATTCCGGCAGTATATCAACCGCGCAAATTACGACATCAAGTATAGGAGCTATTACGGGACAGATAAGCACCCTGAACACAAACCTCGGTAATTTCTCTAGCATTTACACGAACTACGTATCTTCTGGCTTTGCCGAAATAACAGATATAGTAAATTCAACGATTTTCTCATTAGGAGTCTTTATTAACGGGGCCGAGCTGACAACTGTAGGCGGCAACGAGCTTTTGTTAAATGGTCTTCCTATTGCCACGACTACCAATCTTAGCAGCATCCAAGACTGGGCACTTGACCCTGCGGTCTCAACCGTTAATATGGCAGGTAACAATTTAATTAGCACGAATCAAATCAGTTGTATAAATCTAGTGGCTGGTAATATTCTAGTAAATAATTTATTAGCATATAACATTCTCGCCGTCTCAACATTCACAAGTACAATTAGCAGTTTAACAAATACTACCACGCAGCTCTTTGCGTCAAGTATCGGCAGCGGCAATATCACAACCTCCACTATCAGCAGCTTGACCGCCGCAACAGGTCAGCTCTACGCGTCAAGTATTGGCAGCGGAAATATAACAGCTTCTACAATAGGTGTAAGAGGTATTGATAGCTTGTCAAGTATTAACGGCCAGCCGTACCCCTTGCCAGGAACAGGCTCCACCATCTCAACATTTCAGACAGTCACAGCCACGCAATACGTTAGCACGCCCCAGCTCTTCGTTTCCTCTATAAACGGCGCAGAGCTTACCCAGAACACTATCGTCATTTCATCCCTTGTTACAACCTTTATATCGTCCCCTCTCGTAAATGCGAATCTGGCGCTAATGAGCAGCTTTCAACTGGCACCGAACGCATCCTTCGATCCAAACTTGAATATAAATTTCGGACTCGGCAGCGCATTTGAGAATATCGCAGGAGCAGCCGCAGGAGGATTTAGTCTAATCGTAGGAGGCGTAGCCCTCGCCACCGCGACAACCGCGCTTTACTCTGCTCGTCAAACCGTTACTCTAAAACCTTCTACCTTTGAGCTCGTGAATACCACAACACAGCTACAAGTCTCTACTCTCGGCCAGCAAGTATCTAGCATTATCAGATTCGTCTCATCTCTCAACGAGCAGACACCAGGTCAAGAAATCTTTATATCCACTGTAATCCCTGCGGGTACTCTGGTGATTCGTAGCATGTCTGACCCTCTTAATACGATTAGCAGCCCCTCATCTACCATTCAAGCCTTTGGCCAGTGGGTCGCCCTACCATCAGGAGGCGTATCCCAGTTCTCAACTCTAACAGTCTCGTCTCTTATCGCCGCTGATAACATTTCTACCGCGCAACTATTTGTAGGTAACTCTATTTCTACAGGAGTGATATCCCTCACAAATGTATTTGCGCAAGGCCTGGTCTCCACTCTACAACTAGCCGCCTCTACTCTTACCGTGTCAGATGTGATATCTACAGCAAACGTAAATCTGAGTAGCATCAACTCACAGCCTTACCCTCCCACACAAGCGCCTTTTTCCACGTTTACAAATAATATTTATGTACAAAATATTGTATCATCTGGTGCCGTGGTAACAACCCTTGTACAGAATCTAGGTCTCATATCTACACTCGTACTAGAAGCTTCTACCATCAGAGCAATAGACCTTGTATCAACACCCAGCCTTATAGTCTCTAGTATTAATGGGCTGCCAGTAAATCCATCTACGCTAGGAGTAAGTAGTATAACCGCGACAGATGTAAGTACAATAAATATAAATGCCTACTCTTTTAACGGCGTGCCTCTGAATTCGCCCATATTCGCAAACCCAGACTATTCTACCGTGAATGTAACAGGACAGATTACAGCATCCACCTTTGCTACAAATAAAAGAATTACATGCGGCACAGGTCAATTTGATGGTAACTCTGTATCTACAAATACAATATCTACAAATACCATACGCGCGAATATCATAAACGTCAATACATTATCTACGGGAACGCTTACAATAGGAAATCTTATAACCCCTTCTATCTCTAGTATAAATATCAGCACATCAGCTATAAGGGCCAGTAGTATTCTAGCTAATACAGTATCAACTGTAGGAACTGTAGACGTAGGCGGCCAGCTTACTGTTAGAAGCGTGGCAGTAGTCAACACCGCCATTTATACTGGTTTCATATTGGTATCTACTATCTCACAGCCAGTAGGAGGCCAGTCTCTACTTCGCTCCACAGTAACAGACACTCTATACGCATCCACTATTTCTACCTTTGGATTTACAACATCTAGCATTAATAGCATACCAGCCGCCGCATATTTGACCCCTGTATCATATACTAATAAAGTACTATGGTCTTCCTTATCTACTGTATACAACGCAGTCGCTTCTACATTCATAACAACTCAAACAAGTAATCTTGTACAGATTAATTTTAGCGCTAGCGCCCAAAATTCCGTTAATCAATTTCATAATTTGAATTATTATCTAGCGATAGATGGGCTCTCAAGTGTGACCGCTGCCACATCTGTCCCATCTGGAATAGGTCACTATACAAGCGGCTCAATCAATTACGTGACTACTGTACCATCAGGTAGCCACCGCGTAGTAGCATATATGAACTGCGACGCAAACGCTATAGCAACAGTAACAAACGTGTTTCTTACAGCGCTAGGCAATTTATCACAAGGGTAAGAGGTTGTGTAAAAGGGAGTGTATTATTTTGTATGTTTCTAGTATAGAATGTCTAGTCTTGCCGAGATGCGTAAGGAACTCCGCGAACTCCGTAAAGAAAAGGTCAAACCTGTGAGCCGTATGAAGAAGGCAGATATTGCCTGCGAGATTAATAAGCTATCTGTTCACCGTGAAGAGACACCAGCACCAGCAGCTACCCCGGCTCATATGCCCAGGAAGATGGCAAGTACCGCCCAGACTATTAAGGATGCCAAGGCGCACCAGTTCCCTATGCAGCCAGAAGCAGCGCCCCAGCCCAAAGGTTCCAAGACCAAGACTCCTGCTGCTGCGCCAGAGGCTCCCAAGCCAGGCAAGAAGAGTAGTAAGGGAGTGACTCGTGATATGCTACAGGCTATGTTAGATGGTCTTGAGGCAGATGATTAATTATCTAGATTAAAGTATATGTTTACTACTTCTGAAATCCCAGAGTCTGAGTTTTCCGAAATCGTTAAAGAATTGGAGAGATGTCCTCTGCCTGTAAATAATTATAGAAACAAAAGCGGAGTCGGTCGCTCTCAGACATTTGGTATAGTCAATAGACGCTGTATGCCTCCTGATTATTCTAGACTTTGTTGGACAAGACCATACCTCTACAAACTACTTCTAGACTTTGGTGCGCAGAATGTAAAAGTACCCTATACAAGTATTACCCTCAATCAAGATTACAAAGCAGCTGCTCACCGTGATAAAGGGAATGTTGGCATGTCATTCCTTGTAGCATTTGGAAATTTCCAAGGTGGGGAGTTAGAACTGTTAGAAGGAGATTGTTCTGGGACATATGATATTAATAGAAAACCTATTACTACAGACTTCTCAAAGGTCCTTCACTGTGTAAAAGAGTATGCTGGGAATCGTTACTCCCTTGTCTATTATACTGCCAAGAAGTCTGGGCATCTGCCTGCTGCTTCTGTAATAGAACAGAATGGAAAGTATTTATTCAAGCGAGGAGATGAAATTATTACAACTGGATTAGCCCATCCACTCAAAGGAAGGAAGAGAGCTATGACATTTACCAGAGAAGAGAAAGAAGTATCTATAGCTTTTGAATAATTCCGGCTTGAGTCTAAGAATCTTAGAATTCTAGAAAACAAACCTGGAGGCCTGGCGAGTTGAACACCCCGACACACACGACCCCTAGGTAGGGGTTGTGTGTTTCAGGGTTAAAATAATTTCCCCGGCAACTAGTAGAAACCAAAATGCCTGTAGACTACTACTCTCTAACAGACTCTCAACAAAAGAAGCTTTCAGAGATTAGAAAGAAGATTAAGTATCAGGAAGGTATCATAACGAAAGCAATTGAGATAGCTAATCAATCACCTACATATGAATATAACAGAGCAGTCAACTCTGTAGAATATCATACCAAACAGTTAGAAGAAGTTGATATCACTCTAGCTAGAAGGATTGAGAAGTTGAAAGAAGAGAGTAAGAGGACAAAAGAAATGATGGAAAGGAATCTAGTAGAAGCGCAGCAACGTCTAGAGAAAGAGAAGAAGAAGCAACCAAAGGATGTTATCAAAGCAAATCATGAAATTAAAATATTAAATCAAGAACTAGCATCTCTAGGACTTCCTCAGATAGAAGAACCTGCTCTAACACAACCCGTAGAAGTTTCTAAACCTATTAAGCAGTCTAAGGATAAAGAGTTAGCTGTTTCATTTCAAGAGTTTATGGCTTCTGGTTTTGATGAAGAAGAAGAGTTGGCAAGGAGTAGAAGAGCAAGAGGTTTAATTGTTGACGTCCCTCCCCCTCCCCAGGAGATAGAGGAGACACCTCAAGAAGAACAACCATCTTACAATCAAACTAGATTTGTACAACAGTCTTATAGTGATAGACCTCCTACTATAACAAATACAAAGGCAAAGAAACCAGTCAAGCAAGTACCTGGCTTCCCTAAGCATTCTATCACATCTATCTAGATGGACAACGGTACTCTCGGTCTTATTATTGGTTCTATATCAGCCGCTGCCGCTTTCCTCGCTCATCTACATTTTAGAAGTCGTTGCTGCGGTCGCGAAGCAAGTGTAGACATAAACGCTTCAGCCACTCCACCGAAACCCGTTCTCACCTTGCCACCAGAGGCGAAATAATTATCTTCTTACAGAGTATATGAGCTATCTAGAGTCTTTTGAGAACAGCTTCAAGAAGAAGAAGGAGCCAGAGCGTGTACATGTACCTCCGGCACTACAAGCGGCGCAGGACAGAGTAAACGCATTTCTACAGGCTTGGGTCGCTCAGGAGTTCCCTCCCGGCGAGGGCGCGACTGTCCCCGCTCAGATTATGTTCTTTGTACAATTACTAATTGAACAAAGTGGCATCAAGAAGGTATTAGAAATCGGAATGAATCAGGGACTATCTACAGGCTGTCTTCTAGCAGCTCGCCCAGATATTCACGTCGTGTCTATTGATATCGGCACTCACGATTACATTCTAAAGGCCCAGAAGTTCATCTCCTCTTACTTCCCAGGTCGTCATACTCTAATACTTGGAGACTCCACAGATGTGATGCCACAGATGGGCAAAATGTTTACCAGCTATATGCCTGACTTGATATTTATGGATGGAGGGCATACAGAGCCCACAGTCAGCCAGGATATTACAAACTGTTTAAATATGTGTAGTCCTGTAACTCTTTTACTAATAGACGACTATCATTATAAGTATCCTTATCAGCATGAAGTACGAGCAGCTGTTGATAAGGCGGTATCCGACAAACGGATGCGTATGCTTGGCCAGTGGGAAGGCGAGCAGCGCGAATGGGGACTCTTCAAGAAGTTACCTTAGTAAAATGCTTGGCAGGTATTTCGATCGTGCGTTGCCCTCCTTTGTTTATAATTACATCATATGTTTTGAATAAATCTTCTTCATATATGATATAAAACAGACTGTTAGTAGACCCAAAGTGATAGAAGATGATTAACTCTTTAGATAACCCTTTTGTTTTACATTCTGGTACTTGCCAGGTGTCAAAGGAATGTTCTGTATATTTATCAGTCCTACTCTTCAGTTCTATCTCATACTCATCTGTATAGTAATCCCACGTATGAAAGCGCTCGTCATGCTTTGTAATCTCCTCGCCCAGTAACTCCTCAAGCCGACCCTTTAACTCAACCTCTTTCTTCCATCCATACATATGTGTAGCCGTTATGGGCGCTGTCATTCTACCGGGGACGCACAAAAAACTTTTGCCACAAAAACCCGCCTAAAGATTTTCTCCGGCAAGTATATAGAATGGATTACAAGGCAAAGTATGAAGAGCTACAAACCATCTTGAACAAGCAGAAGCAGAAGCTGAAGGATAAGTATGAAAAGAACAAGGAGAAAGTCAAGGGCGAGTCTCTGGCCTACTATCATGCGAACAGAGACGAGATTAACAAGCGGCGGCGGGAGACTCGGGCGGCGATTCGGGCGGCTTTGGACAACAACACCCCGGCTTTGTCCGAAAACGCAACGGTTTAAATAAAAATGTTATTGTACTGTAGAATGGCAACTGCTGCTTGGAAAAAGGATTTTGATTCTGCTGCTGAGTATGCTAATGAGTGGGTGGCGAGCGGATGCCCTGGTCGCTTTGACACTTGGAACCGCAAGGACTTTGGACAGGTGTATGTAGCGACACGAATGCTATTTAATGGCGAGTGGCGCTTCAGCATTCACAATACAGGTAACAAGCGCTACAGTAATAACAAATGTTTTACAGCCGCTCAGCGTGCTTATTATGACCTACAGCTTCCTGGCTATATGTGCGCTGGTCCTTACGTAGAAGATGCTTAGTTAGGCTGTAAGCTACGAAGCAGCGCGGCGGCATTATAATTGGCGAGAGGAGTATCCTCGCGATTACTCAGAAAACATTTTGTCGCTTTAGAATGACAGTGTATGGTTACTAACTTATGCCCATCCACTGTAGGAAACCATCTCTTCTCCTCGTCCTGTTCCCAGCTGAAACGGAAGTCGCGGAAATGATACCAGCTTAGCTCGTTGTCATGATACAGCTTTTTAACGCCGTTCGTATTTCTTACATCTACGCCGCCCAGATACTGGCCGAATACTAGCGAGTCAAATAGAATGCCTATCTTCTCAAACGTTTCAGATAGGAAGATGGCAGATGGTAGATAGGTGGAAGGGCAGCAGGGAAGATATTGAACAGAGTACTCATTACAGTAGCGACCCAGGGCAACCATATCATCCCATCCTTTATCGTCGCCCATAAAGGTGGCAAGTGTCTGCGCCTGTGTCACAGATGGAATGAACAGAGTGGCAGGATGTGCGCGCTCAGCCTCAGAGCGAACGCAGCGTATAGTCTTACTTCCTTCTAGCTTCTTTACAATATCCTCAAGGGGATGATAGAACATAACATCATACTCTGAGTAGATAACGTTCTCTAGATTCTTCTGTAACATCAGCTCGTAGATATAGTAGAATCTTTCCTTCACATGTCGCCAGTACTTGCCTCTAAACTTTGTGTCGCCGGAGTAGTTTTCTAAGAATCTTAGATGGCCGGAGACTGTGTTTATCTCGCTCGTATAGACTATCTCTGCTAACGACTGTAGGACAGATGAGAAGGCTGTTGCCATATGTTCCTCATCAAGGACAACGTATACAGGAAAGGATGGAGACCAGATTCTTACCTGACGAATACAATCAATCAAATGGTTGGGCATATCTTTACCGAGGTGTACAAGGACTAGGGACATGTTCTACTGATCACAGATATTATCTAGCCAGGCTTTTGCCTCCTCAAAGGAATAGAACAACTTGCCAGATATAAGATTCTTACCTTCATACTTCTCATCCCATATCTTCTGAGCATACCAGCGAGGGTCTCTGCTACAAGTCTTCTCGTGGCGTAGAACAATAGAACACCCTTTCTTTACAGGCAGATAGATGTTCTTGTTGCCAGGAGTTGTATAGTTGTAGCGTCTTGCCATTCTGGTGTGGAATAGTTTTATCTGTTTAAGCGGCGAGTCTAATCCATTATAACGGTATGTGATACGGTAGGAAACTCAAAGACTCTTTGTTCTGGTATCTTGTTCTTGCGTATACGCTTGGGCTGTATCTCGTGCTTCTTGGCTTTCTTTGTCAGGGATTCTCTGGCTTCCTTAAGAGTCTTAGATTCTTGGATGCGTTGCCGCAGGGCGCGACGCTTCTCCTGCTCTTGCTCCCTTGCTTCCCTCTTGAGACGCTGCTCTTCCCTTTTCTTCTGTAGAGCTTCGCTTATCTGTTTCTTCTTGGCTTCTTTAATAAGATTTGCTGCTTCTCTTTGTATTTTTAATTCTGCCTTGTGTCGTTCGTAATACACACGGCCATACCTGGCGTGTGCTTCCCTGAACTCTGGGCTTTCTTTATATAATCTGGCCTGTCTTTCTCTAGAGTAGGCATTCTTATGCTTTCTACACTTCTCATCATCAAGATACGCATACATGCGACCAGACTTGAAACATGCGAGTTCTTCTGGCGTATACTGTCCCCATTTTCCTCCCATTATTTATCTTGCTATAGATTATAAATGGAAAGTCCTAAGCCTAAGACAACCGTCAAGAAGGTGAAGGTCGCAGATGGTGCGGAGGTTGCTACGAAGTCTCCGGTATGGCATGATGTATATTGGGTAATGTGCGAGACCGGTGATTCTCTTTTGCGCTCCTTACTGAAGCGTGAAGATATACCGGAGGATGCGAAAGAGATACTCCGAGCCGTTGTATGTCTTAAGGATTCTAAGGAATTGTTTTTCGCTGATGGAAAAAGCTTAACACCTGCGAGTGCTTTGTTTTGGATGGAGGAGTTACAGAAGTGGTCTAGTCGTTATACAGAGGAGCTTGTTGAGTCTACAGACTTTGATTAATCCTTTTCGGCTAGTGCCTTCTGATGAGCAAGATACTTGGAATCTTTTTGCTTCAGGTCTTGAAAGTAATTATAATAAATCTTTGGCTTCTTATCATTATCTAAATCAGATAATGCGTAGAAGATGGCATTCATAGCAGACTTGTGATATTGTGGTGGTAGAGTCTTAACAAACGTTAGAACTTCTTTGGCATGCTTTACAAGCTCTGGGATAGTTTCATATCCTGCCACGGCAATCTTATTTAGATATGTTACGTAGAGTCTGCGTGTAGAATCTGCGACAACCTTTTTGACTGTGAGCTTCTCAAACTTTACCATCTACCTAAGCATGATATAAATGCCGGAGCGCGTTCAACTTTGGAGGACACGACGAGCTTGAATATACGCTTGTTTAACAACTGGGATATATGGCTGTATGTTGTGAAGGTTTGTAAAATCTTTATCATACGGGTATTTGTGAATATGATGTATTACAAGAGAATGAATCAAAGATTCTCTCGTCTCATCAATAAAGAACTCACCATCTTTACTAAAAGCTGCTGCGACCCACCAGGGCATACCGATAAGCTGCTGATATAAGTCACTTGATATCCACTCTTCCTGTGTGATGTATGGAATATGAACTTCACACATTTCTATCGTCGTACTGAGCTAGTACTGCTGCCAACTTTCAACTTTTTTGTCGCATTATGTAATTTTATATTTCTTGGCTATGTAAGAGTCTACGCCGTGAAAGGTTCCTGGCCGTCTCATGACGAATGAATAGACTCTGGCGAATGCCCACTGCTGTGGCGAATGGACTTGTGGCCTTACAGATTGAGGATTAGAATGATAAGCTCCCATCCCTCTTTCATATACTTCATTCAGAGCAGCAACAGGCATGCCAGATAAGTGCGCAATCTCATCAAGAGATAATGTTTTACCGAGCGGGACATTAT
>Ga0304729_1002641_pt1 | contig 10598 bp, 7 predicted proteins | sample C_131016_MF_Meta_FD_190475 | JGI IMG/M metagenome (GOLD analysis project Ga0304729, IMG submission 190475) | Freshwater microbial communities from Lake Croche, Canada to study carbon cycling - C_131016_MF_MetaG (v2) (version 2) | ecosystem: Environmental > Aquatic > Freshwater > Lake | place...
TAATTTTATTATCTTTCACAAGCTTGATTTTCTCGCCCTTGAGATATTGCGCATCATCCCACAGCACACGGTGGAAGCTTGTTCCCTCAGCCATTTCATCAAGTCGCGAAATCGCTCTTTTATGACGCAACAAAGATTTCGGCGTCATCAAAATGAGAGGCTTACGGAAATCGCGATTAAGCTGACGCCGTAAAATGTGGAAGTAATTCGCAGGTGTCGTGCAATTGGCAACCTGCATATTATCCTCAGCACACATCTGCAGGAAGCGTTCTAAACGTGCAGAGGAATGCTCCGGACCTTGACCCTCATAGCCATGCGGAAGAAGACAAACGAGACCTGACATACGCAGCCATTTCCGCTCACCAGATGAAATGAACTGATCGAAAACAACCTGCGCACCATTCGCGAAATCGCCGAATTGCGCTTCCCACAGCGTAAGTGCATTCGGCTCCGACAAAGAGTAGCCATATTCGAAGCCAAGCACCGCTTCTTCGGACAACATTGAGTTAATGACTTCGTATTTGCCTTGGCCTTCGCGGATATTGCTCAATGGCTTATAGCGACGCTCTGTTTCTTGATCGATCAGAACCGAGTGACGCTGTGAGAACGTTCCGCGCTCAACGTCTTGTCCAGAAAAACGAACACGCGTTCCCTCATTAACCGTGAGAGCAAACGCCAAGGCTTCACCCGTTGCCCAATCGATGCCTTCGCCCGTATCAATCGCTTTACGACGGTTTTCTAAAAAGCGTTGAATCGTTTTATGCGCGTTAAATCCTTCTGGGATTTGGGTAATTTTAGTGCCGATTTCCTTTAGCAAAGGAAGGGGCGCACCTGTTTCACCCCGACGTGCATCGTCCTGTGTCGATGCAACGGCCTTCAATCCGGCCCAGCGCCCGTCTAACCAATCCGCTTTGTTTGGCTTATAGGCCTGACCCGCTTCATGTTCAGCCTCAAGGCGTGCGCGCCAATCGGACTTCATCTTGTCAACTTCACCGTCGGTGACGACGCCTTCGGAAATCAATTTTTTTGAATAGATTTCTAGCGTCGTCGCCTGCTGCCTAATTTTCTTGTACATTAAGGGCTGGGTAAAACTCGGCTCATCACCTTCATTGTGGCCAAAGCGCCGATAGCAGAACATGTCGATAACAACAGGCTTGTGAAACAGTTGCCTAAATTCAACAGCAACTTTCACGGCAAATACAACCGCCTCCGGATCATCACCATTCACGTGGAAAATAGGTGCTTCGATCATCTTGGCAACATCGGACGGATAGGGCGACGAACGCGAAAACCGCGGATAGGTCGTAAAGCCGATTTGATTATTGATGATAAAGTGGATTGATCCGCCCGTCTTATGTCCCTTGAGTCCTGACAGACCTAAACATTCTGCGACTACGCCCTGTCCGGCAAAAGCAGCATCGCCGTGAATGAGCAACGGCAAAACTTTTACGCGCTCTGCTGTATCATCGAGCTGGTCTTGCTTGGCACGAACCTTACCAAGCACGACCGGATCAACGATTTCAAGATGAGATGGATTGGCCGTTAGCGAAAGATGGACATTGTTGCCGTCAAAAATTCGATCAGACGATGCGCCGAGATGGTACTTAACGTCGCCCGAACCCTCGACGTCAGCGGGAGCATATGACCCGCCTTTAAATTCGTGGAAGATTGCACGATGGGGCTTACCCATCACTTGTGCCAAAACATTCAGACGGCCGCGATGCGCCATACCGAACACAATTTCCTGAACACCCAAAGCGCCACCGCGCTTAATAATTTGTTCAAGAGCAGGAACCATCGATTCACCGCCATCAAGACCAAAGCGCTTTGTGCCTGTATATTTTACGTCAATGAATTTTTCGAAACCTTCTGCTTCAACAAGTTTATTTAGAATCGCGCGTTTACCTTCACGGGTAAAAGCGATTTCCTTATCTGGTCCTTCGATCCGTGCTTGAATCCAGCTTTTTTCAGCTGGATTCGAAATGTGCAAAAACTCCCAACCAATTGTTGAACAATAGGTACGACGCAGAAGGGAAAGCATTTCCCTTAGCGTTGCGTATTCAAGACCTAAAACAAAATCGATAAAGATTTTGCGATCCCAATCGGCTTCCGTAAACCCATAAGAAGAGGGGTGAAGCTCCTCGTGATCTTTACGTGGCTCAAGATTAAGGGGATCCAAATTGGCATGAAGATGGCCACGCATACGATAGGCGCGGATCATCATCAAGGCACGAACGGAATCCCGGGTTGCCTGCTGAAGATCGCTTTGCGAAACAACCGCTTTTGCTGCGTCAGCTTTACCCTTTAATTTATCGCCAACGGCTTTTTCAACGTCAGCCCAATTTCCATCAAGCGCGGAAACCAGATCGTCACGTTTAGTAATAGGCCAATTGGGTTTCTTCCAAGAAGCGCCCTTTACAGATTTTTGAACGGACCCAGGATCATCTTTCAAAGCATCAAAAAAAGCTCTCCATTCGGCATCAACCGATGAAGGATCTTTTTCATAGCGTCCTTGCAGCTCCTCAATATAGGCGGCGTTTCCGCCATATAAAAAGGAAGTCTCAATAAATGCTTCGTTCTGATCCTGGCGTCCCATGATCTACTCCTTAGAGCCTTAGCCCTTTAACAATTCGACCAGTGTTTTACCCAACCGTGCCGGCGATGGTGATACGCGAATTCCTGCGGCTTCCATCGCAGCAATTTTATCCTCAGCCCCACCCTTGCCGCCCGATATAATGGCACCCGCATGACCCATACGACGGCCGGGAGGCGCTGTACGACCAGCAATAAACCCTACCACTGGCTTTTTACGACCACGCTTTGCTTCATCAATCAGGAACTGCGCTGCATCCTCTTCCGCAGAGCCTCCGATTTCACCAATCATGACGATGGATTCTGTTTTTGGATCTGCCAAAAACATTTCAAGCATGTCGATAAATTCTGTTCCCTTAACAGGGTCGCCACCAATACCAACGGCCGATGTCTGCCCTAAACCTTCCATCGTGGTTTGGAAGACGGCTTCGTAAGTCAACGTTCCAGAACGTGAAACAATACCCACATTTCCAGGCTTAAAGATGTTACCGGGCATGATGCCAATCTTACATTCGCCAGCAGTCATCACACCTGGACAATTGGGTCCAATTAAGCGAGATTTTGAACCAGAAAGGGCGCGCTTCACGCGAACCATATCCAAAACAGGAATGCCTTCCGTAATACAAACGATAAGCGGAATTTCGGCCTGAATGGCTTCGCAAATCGCGTCTGCCGCGCCGGGTGGCGGGACATAAATAACGGAAGCATCGGCGCCCGTTGCTGCGCGTGCCTCGGAAACGGTATCGAATACCGGTAACCCTAAATGGGTTGTTCCGCCTTTACCTGGCGACGTGCCGCCAACCATCTTCGTTCCATAAGCAATGGCTTGCTCCGAATGAAACGTCCCCGTTTTTCCGGTAAACCCTTGCGTCAAAACTTTTGTGTTGGCATCAATAAGAATAGCCATTAGCGGATCTCCCTCACGGCCTTAACAATTTTTTGGGCGGCATCATCGAGATCGTCAGCCGCAATAACGTTGAGACCGGATTTAGAAATAATATCTTTGCCAAGTTGGACATTGGTTCCCTCCAAACGAACGACGAGGGGAACGGTAAGGCCCACTTCTTTCACGGCAGCGATCACGCCTTCGGCGATAACATCGCACTTCATGATGCCGCCAAAAATATTGACAAGAATACCTTGAACATTCGGATCAGCGGTGATGATCTTAAATGCCGCAGTTACCTTTTCTTTGGTTGCGCCACCGCCAACATCCAAGAAGTTAGCCGGAAATTCACCATAGAGCTTAATGATATCCATGGTGGCCATCGCAAGGCCGGCGCCATTCACCATACAGCCAATGGTGCCATCAAGGGCGATGTAGGACAGGTCATATTTCGACGCTTCAATTTCTTTTGCGTCTTCTTCCGTCTCATCGCGCAAAGCCATTATTTCTGCATGGCGATAAAGGGCGTTTGAATCAAAAGAGATCTTTGCATCCAAACATCTCAAATGATGATCGGTTGTAACAATCAATGGATTGATTTCCAACATCGCCATGTCTTTGGCAACGAACGCAGCGAAAAGCTGTTCGACTAATACGCCAGCTTCCTTAGCAAGATCGCCAGTAAGCTTTAAAGCCTTAGCGACCGCACGTCCGTGATGTGGCATAATTCCGGTTGCTGGATCAACCGAGAAGGTAACAATTTTCTCTGGTGACTTATGAGCAACTTCTTCGATATCCATTCCACCTTCGGTCGATACAACAAAGGCTATTCTTGATGTTGCGCGATCGACCAGCATAGAAAGGTAGAATTCTTTAGCGATATCGGAACCATCTTCGATATAGAGCCGGTTTACCTGCTTACCATGTGGGCCTGTTTGGATCGTTACAAGCGTGTTTCCAAGCATTTGTGAAGCATACTGCTTCACTTCATCGATGGACTTTGCAAGCCTAACGCCGCCTTTATCTCCGGCCGCAGCTTCTTTAAATTTGCCCTTACCTCTGCCACCCGCATGAATTTGTGATTTTACAACCCATAGCGGACCGCCGAGTGCTTTGGCAGCCGCTTCAGCTTCGGAAGCCTGCATAATTGCCCGGCCGTTAGACACTGGCACACCGAATTCCTTCAGTACTGCTTTAGCCTGATATTCATGAATGTTCATAGAGTATCCTTAAATGCACACGTTAAAGGGCGCGGTCCCTTTTAGGCACTGCAAGAGGTTAAATTATGCGAGGGCAGGATTAATGACTTTGCACGCCTCAATGAGGCTCTGAACCGAAGCAACAGATTTTGCGAAGGCTTCTTTCTCATCAGACTTCATCCGGAGCTTCACGATTCGTTCAACGCCTTTTTCACCGATAACGATTGGCACGCCGACAAACATATCCTTCACGCCGTAGGCGTTTGATATATAGGCAGCGCATGGCAATACGCGCTTCTGATCTTTCAAATAGCTCTCGGCCATTGCAATCGCTGATGCCGCAGGCGCATAGAAGGCAGAACCCGTTTTAAGCAAATTGACAATCTCGCCGCCGCCCTTGCGCGTGCGTTCAACAATCGCGTCGAGACGCTCTTGCGTTGTCCACTTCATTTTGACGAGATCGGGAAGAGGAATGCCGCCAACGTTTGAATAGCGGACCATTGGCACCATATCGTCGCCATGGCCACCCAATGTCATCGCGGAGACATCCTTGACGGAGACCTTGAATTCTTCAGCCAAGAAATAGCGGAAGCGGGCCGAGTCTAACACGCCTGCCATGCCGACTATTTTCTTAGGATTGATGCCCGAGAACTTCTGCAGGGCCCACACCATCGCATCGAGCGGGTTGGTAATGCAGATAACAAAAGCTTTCGGTGCATATTGCTTGATGCCGGTACCGACCGCTTCCATCACTTTCAGATTGATACCCAAGAGATCATCGCGGCTCATGCCTGGCTTACGGGGAACGCCGGCGGTCACAATCACAACGTCGGCGCCTGCAATGGCCTCGTAGCTTGAGGCGCCTCTATAGGCGGCATCAAAGCCGTCAACGGGGGATGATTCCGCAATATCGAGGCCTTTTCCCTGGGGTACGCCATCCGCAATATCGAAAAGGACGATGTCACCCAATTCCTTCAGACCAGCGAGGTGAGCGAGGGTGCCACCGATTTGGCCGGAACCGACGAGTGCGATTTTCTTGCGAGCCATCAAACTATTCCTTCTAACGAATGGTTACCTGCAGACATCCCGATTTTGGGATTTATTGTCCAAACCGCTTATCCTTGAATGGCCAACCCTTCAAGTTGGCCGAAAGGGCTAGTTCGCCTGTTTTTGAGGCAAAACCGACAAATTCAACAATATTTGATATTAAAAATATAATTATTTCAATAAGATAACATATTTATGTAAAAATTTAGAATGCGACGAATTCATCAAAAAAATTGATTACAAATGACATAATATGAAATTTGTTATGCCGAGCTTAGATAATTGAGCCTGCTAAGGCGCGCACCAGCATGGACATTGTCAGGACCAGGCGGGCTTCGATCGCACGACGGGGAATTTCATGATCAAGCCGGATCGCTTCGGGTTGGAGGAAGCGATAAAGGGTATCAAAGACCAAAATCATCGCTTTTTCGCGGCTTTTGATGGCGAGCGAGCCGGTGGAGAGGCCTTCTTCGAAAATTCGGTCGAGTAAGATGCGAATTCTGGCGCGGTGTTGGCGGGCGGGGGCTCGGTTTTCCTTAAACGCATCGACAAAAAGGTCAAAAAGGCGCGGATCGGCGTCTAATCGGTCGCGATAGGCGCGGAAAAGGGCAGTTATCAGCCGTTCCAGCTTGTCGCGGGCGGGGTCGGGGGAGTCGGCAATTTCGCCCAGCTGCGCCTCAATCGGTTTAAGCCAACCTTGCGAAATCGCGTCAAAAAGGGCGGTTTTTGAGGCAAAATGGCGGTAAACATTGGCATGGGTCATTCCGGCGGCTTGGGCGATGGAGACGACGGTCGTTCTGGTGCTGCCATAGGCCGAAATCTCGACAATTGCGGCATTTAGGATGCGCTGCAGGGTCGTTTCGGTCGATTTTAGCGCTTCTGTCATGCTTTCCGGATCGTTTTGGGGCTTAAAGTGTTATTCGAATGGAGCATTTTTTCCGTTGATTCGACCTAAAAAAGATCGGTCCTAAAATGAGTTTTCCCTCGAAATCTGACGAAAAACGGCCGATTCACCACCCAATTTCGGTATTTTTGCGCCTTTTAGGACCTGGGGTGATTGCTGGGGCGGCGGATGATGATCCTTCGGGGATTGCGACCTATTCTCAGGCTGGGGCGCAGTTTGGATTTCAGCAATTATGGTCTGTTGTGCTTACTTTTCCGTTTATGGTGGCTATTCAGCTGGTGGCAGCAAGAATTGGCCGAGTAACGGGTAAAGGCGTGATAGCAAATGCCAGAATAATTTATCCCGAATGGGTGGTGATTACACTTGTACTCCTCGTAGTTATTGCCAATACGATCAATATTGCGGCTGATTTGGCTGCTATGGGCGCTGCGATTACTCTGATCATCGGCGGCCCGACCCCGATATACGCGCTTATACTTGGCATTTTCTGCGCGCTGACCGAGGTTTTTATCCCCTACCGACGCTACTCCCACGTGCTGAAATGGCTGACCCTCGCGCTATTCGTGTATGTCGCCGCCGTTTTCACGATCCATATCGAGTGGATAGAAGCAGTGCATGCGATCATCAAACCGGCCTTTGCGATAACCACAGACTATCTTCTGGTTATTGTTGCGGTGTTTGGCACCACGATCAGCCCTTACGTGTTTTTCTGGCAGACGGCGCAGGAAGTCGAGGACATGCAACTGGCGCGCGAGCAGCCCCTTGTCACGCAATCAGCCGACACGCGGCACCATCTCCGGCGCATGGCGGTGGATACCGGGGTCGGGATGGCGTTCTCCAACGGCATCGCGTTTTGCATCATGATCACGACGGCGGCGACTCTGCACCAAGCGGGCGTCACGACGATTGCGACCGCCGCCGAAGCAGCCGAGGCGCTGCGCCCACTGGCTGGCCCCCTCACCTTCGCGTTGTTCTCGCTCGGCATTATCGGCACGGGATTGTTGGCGGTGCCGGTGCTCGCGGGCTCGGCGGGCTATGCGGTGGCCGAAGCGATGCAATGGCGCTCAAGCCTTGAATTGAAGCCGCTGCGCGCGCGGGGCTTTTACGCGGTGGTGGCGGCGGCAACGCTCATCGGCGCAGCACTGGGCTTCACGGCCATCGATCCGATCAAGATGCTATTCTGGGCAGCGGTGATCAATGGCTTTGTCGCAGTGCCCGTGATGGCGGCGATGATAATAATGGCAAGCCGCGTGAGCCTCATGGGCCAATACCGCTTAGGCCTCGGCGTGGCGATTGCCGGCTGGGCGGCGACAGGGTTGATGGCGATTGCAGCGGGGTTTTTGATCTGGTCGATGTTTGTGTGAGGGAGCGTCCTGCAGCAACGAAGCCGTGCTTCGACACGCCGCTAACGCGTCGGCTCACCATGAGGGCTGTGGTTCATAACCCCTCATCCTGAGCCATCGCGAAGCGATGTGTCGAAGGACGGTTTTGGGCGTACTCCCAATACCCCTATTTTTGGGGGCTTTTTAGCACGATGCCATAGCTCTATCTTGTCTTTTGAAACAGATCTCGATGCGAGATTAAATTAGACTTGTCAAATAATTGACGTTACGTAATATGTTATTAACGCCATCTGCCGATCAAGTTTATTGGCTTCGTGAATTGTAATTTCTAATTGGAAAATCATTCACAGTAACTAATTAACGTCCCGTCGGCATAGGTTAGCAATTCCGCCACTTTTATAAAAAAGTGCTTTACCTATCGTGATAGTTAATTGTGCTTCTCTAGTTATTTTGCCTTTTATAGTTTGAGGTCTTTACGATGAAGCGGGAAATCATCATAAAATTTGACGGAGGAGACGCTGATAAACATTATGTTGATATGAAATTGCTCGGTCAGTCGTTGCAGGGCTTCGATCAAATTATATCTTCGGGAATAATTTTTTATATTTTTAAAAGACCGCCAAAAAGGCGCGAACGAGCTCCGGTAATAGTAAAAGCAAATCAGCCGAAGGTGGGATCCCATGAAATTGAAGCGGTAATTGAAGCAGCTAAGATATTATTACCGCTTGCGTGGCCAAACTTAACCGATGGATCGTCAAATTATTTATGGCACTTTGTTTCTTATATACTAAAAAATAATGGCGGGAGAAAATCAGAAGCAAAAATGCATGAAGATAATTTAATTGAAATTTTATCTAAGCAATCAGAAGCTAACGAGCGCTCACAAGACGCATGGCGGGAACACGTAGCGGAATGGCGTGATCAGCTATTCGATCTTACGAAGCGACTGATTCCAGCGTCAGTAAATGCAATAGCTCCAATTGGCTCGTCCGTACTTTCCACTAGTTTTACGGCTGGAAGTGCAGCTCCAACTTTAATAGATGAGCCGATGGCTGATGCAATTCGTTCAAAAGGAGAAATTGAAATTAGCGATTTAGAGCAAATGGATTTACAGACCGATGGATTCGTACACCATAGCCGCAGACTAAACGTAGTTAATCCATTTAAACCAGGATCATACATAAATGCTGAAATTTATGATCCTTTGGTGCATAACGCACCTAACGTTTATAGTGAAGCGGCAAACCGGAAAGCGACCATTCGCGCTCACGTAAAAGTAGCAAGGAGGCAGGATAATATAGAAAATATATATATTATGATTTTCGTATCAGAGCTTTAATTGGATTTATTTATAAGATTTAGATTTCCTGCCTATATCCAAGAAAGAATTAAGTTTTTTCGAGCTAACTTAAATAAATGCCCTTTACGTTTGCATGTAAAGATTCGAAATTGAATTCGCGCGCATTTTAAACTCGTCACCCCCGCATCCCCATCCGATACGCAATCCCTGCTGCCTCTGTGTGGCAATCCCAAAGCAATTCTACCAGTGCTTCTACCGCGAGTTTTTCTTCTTCTGTTGGTTTCTCTTTTCGTGCGCGTTGTCGCTTTTTTGCGAGCCTGAGCGTTTGGCGAAGCACTGCGTGGGTTTGGTTGATTGCTTCGGTTAAAGTGGGTTCGGGTTTTAAATAGACCATGGGTGTTTCTCCAGCGTCAACACAAGCGGCGCCAGCGCGGGAGCGCACTGGTGCCGGGGTGCTGAAAAAACCACACAAACATGGCCGCGACGCTTTTAGCTTTGCAGCCTGGACATGACGCCGCCACCCCGACGCAAAGGCGCCTGGTGGCAGTTTGATGACGGCAGATGCTCTGCCGGTTTGTGAGAGGTTTTTCAGGCCCCTGACCGTGCCGAAGCACGACCTTCCCTTAGGGTAGATTGAAACCAGAAAAAACTCAACTGCCACAGGTGACGCGATTTATGCGAGTGTTTTGTAAGTTATTCTATTTTTGGTTGTGTTGGTAGGGGTGTGGCTCTTGTCGTCATTGCGAGCGATGAGCGAAGCAACCCAGCTAGCCGATATTTTGAAGGCGCATTGGAATGGTTGCGCTTAAATACGGGGCATCAACTGGGTTGCTTCGCGCTTGTCGCTCAAAACGATTCATAGGATCGTTTTGTCGCCGTTGGCGAACGCTCCGCGCCTCTCAATGACGGAGATGTTCGATCTTCCCTCTCCCCTTGCGGGAGAGGGTGGCCCCCGAACGGGGGTCGGGTGAGGGGTATGAGCGTCTGTAACCCTACCCCTCATCCGGTCGCCTCCGGCGACCACCTTCTCCCGCAAGGGGAGAAGGACGCTCATCATTGCTCACATCCCCACGCGGCGGCCATGCGGCAGCGATCTGTACTCTTCCGATTGCATTTCGATCAGCCTCGAGGCGGTGCGGGCGAATTCGAAGGCTTCTCGGCCGGTGTCGGCTTGGTAGAGCGCTTCGGGCGGGGCTGCGGCGGAGGCGTAGAGTTTGACGCTTTGGTCGTAGAGCGCGTCGATGAGCGCGATGAAGCGTTTGGCCTCGTTGCGGTTCTCCGCTGCGATGACGGGGATATCATCGATGATCAGTGTGTGAAACGCCTT
>Ga0304729_1002642_pt1 | contig 10597 bp, 11 predicted proteins | sample C_131016_MF_Meta_FD_190475 | JGI IMG/M metagenome (GOLD analysis project Ga0304729, IMG submission 190475) | Freshwater microbial communities from Lake Croche, Canada to study carbon cycling - C_131016_MF_MetaG (v2) (version 2) | ecosystem: Environmental > Aquatic > Freshwater > Lake | place...
GTAGTCGTACTCCACCCAAGTGGAGAGAATCAACTTGCAACTTCAGAGTTGCATGTAAAAGCCTTCCCAGCATCTGCAGAGAATATTAAGAAGTTCACTGCTCAAGCTCATGAGATTGCAGTGCAAGCTCTCGGTGAAGAAGGAGCAAAATCGATTGGCAGTTTGTATGCCAATGGCATTGTCGGATCAATCATTCACGAATTCTCAGTTCTTCGGGAGTTTGATATTCATATTACAAAGATTGATTTTGCAGAACGCTGGATGAGTGATAACTCTCCAAATATGGTGATTCAAGGCCGTACTGATGATGATGTCCGTGTCAGTATCCGCTGGTTAATTCTTGATGACTACCCGCTCTACCAAGAGGAGATTCGTTGGGTCAATGAGGATTCAGGTCATCATTTGATCTTCCCAAGCCCTTATATCCTGCGAGTCCCAACGAAATATATATCGACTACTCGCGTCGGTTTGGATCACATCAATTCAACCTTTGAGTCCTACATGCCATCTTTTGAAATTGAATTAGAGGCATTCCACACATTGACGCAGACCGGCAAGCAGCAGGGCGATCCAATCAAGGATGGCCGCGAAGATATGCAGCTCTGCCAGAAGATCGCGGCCTTTGTGCTTGAACGTGAAGGTATTGCACTTGGCGGAGACCTCACAGCCTTATGAAAAAGCGCTTACTCGTCACAGGTGCCTCCGGCTATGTCGGAGGACGACTCATTCAAGAACTCCTACAAAAGGATTTCATCGTCAGGGTCTTAGTTCGTGACCCACGCAAGATTGCCGCCCAAAGTTGGTTTGATAAAGTTGAAGTGGCGGTTGGTAGCGCAGAATCGCCGGATCAGCTTGATCTTGCGCTAGCTGGCGTCGACACTGCATATTATTTGATTCACTCGATCAATACCGGAACCAATTTCGATGAGACTGAAGCTCGTATCGCTAAGAATTTTGCTGATGCTTCGCAGCGTCAAAAAGTCGGCCAGATTATTTACCTTGGTGGGATCGCGAACGATAAGAACATCTCAAAGCACTTAAAGTCTCGTGAGCAGACTGGAATTTCATTGGCGTCGACATCTGTGCCAGTGATGGAAATTCGCGCAGGCATCATCATTGGTTCGGGATCTGCGAGCTTTGAGATGTTACGTCATCTCACACATCGCTTGCCAATTATGACTACCCCTAAGTGGGTTTTAAATAGAACTCAACCAATCGCGATTCGCGATGTTCTCTGGTATCTCGTGCAAGCTGGAGAGCTAAATAAACCAGTGAGCGATATCTTTGATATTGGCGGCCCCGAAGTATTGACCTACGAATCTATGATGCAAACATTTGCAGAGATTTCTGGGCTCCGTAAAAGATTGATCATCAAGATCCCCGTACTCACTCCTGCTCTTTCCTCTCATTGGATTGGATTAGTGACACCAGTGCCGGTCTCCATCGCTAAGCCCTTGGTAATTTCATTGATCAGTGAAGTCGTTGCAGATCCCAAGCATTCGATCGATGCCCTTATTCCAAAGCCTGAACGTGGTTTGATTCCACTCGCGACTGCAATTGAATTAGCTCTCTCCAAGATTTCGTCCCATGATGTTGTTACTCGTTGGTCTGATGCGAACACCTTCACAGCACCTTGGGCAAAGGCGCAGAGTGATCCCGAGTGGTCTGGCGAGAAGATGTATACCGATCGCCGTGAGCGAATTACTGATGCACCGATTGAGGCAGTGTGGGCCGCTATTGAGAAGATCGGTGGCGAGCATGGTTGGTATGGCGTGGATTACCTCTGGTACCTACGTGGGTTGATGGATCGCATGATTGGTGGAGTTGGGTTACGACGAGGTCGACGCGATCCAGACCACTTACGTGTTGGCGAGTCCTTAGATTTCTGGCGGGTAGAAGAGATCACTCCTGGAAAGAAGTTACGTCTCTATGCCGAGATGATCCTGCCAGGCAAGGCATGGCTAACCTTTGAAATTAGCAAAGAAGGTGAGAAGACCCGCATTGTGCAAGAAGCTACCTTCTCTCCGCGCGGATTAGGCGGCCATCTTTATTGGGCCATGGTGGCACCATTCCACACACTAGTTTTTCCAACCATGATTCTTAATATTGCAAAAGAGGCTTCAGGGATTCGCTAAAAGCGGCGTGCAGTCACAAATCTCTTACTTCCAAAGGAAGAGGTAAATTTCTCAATCCGTACGCGTGCGCCAGTATGTGGCGCATCGAGCATCTTGCCCCCGCCGTAATAAATACCAACGTGTGAAATTGGGCGTCCAAAGAAGACAAGGTCGCCAGGTTGTACCTTATTAAATGGAACGGCCTTCCCATAACTTGCTTGAGCGGCAGCCGAGTGTGGGAGAGAGACCCCAGCAGCTTTGAAGGCCGCCATAGTTAAACCAGAGCAATCCCAATAGATAATACCTGCGGCGCCGAAACGATACCGATCACCTAGCTGTTTCAATGCATAACGAATAGCGATACCTGCACGGCCACTAATTTTTAAGCCCTGGTAAGCGAGAGCTAATGACGCTTGCTGATCCGCGGCATCTTGGCTTGCTTGCAATTTAGCAAGCGCATCGCGCTGCTCTTTAGTGAGCTTTGCAAGAAGAGTTTCAGCTTGGGCGAGTTTTGCTTGGGCGAGCGCTTCTTGTTTGACAAACTTTGCTTTTGCAGCAGCAACTTGAGCTAATTTGTCATTAAGAGTGAGAGATGTTGCACGTAAACGCTGCTCAGCAGTTGCGTAACGAGAAAGTTGGAGGGTCTTCTTTGATGTGACCATCGCAAGAGTTCCGGCAGTCTGGAGATAGAGAGTGGGGTCACTTGAAAATAGGAGCGACATGCTCTCGCTAATTCCATTACTTTGATATTGCTGGCTTGCGATCTGCCCGAGTGACTTCTTTAGCCCGGCAATCGAAGATGCTTGCTGGCTATCTTGTTGTTTGACCGAATTGAGCGTGCGGGTCAAGCGTCCAAGTTCTACCTGTGCTTGCTGGCCAGCTTCTGCCGCTGAGGCCGCTTCCATCTGCAAGCGCGTTATCTGTGCCTTAACATCGGCCAGTGTTTGTGCTGCTGATGATGGTGAGATCGAAGTAAGGAGAGATCCAGCGATAACTACAGCTGAAATCAGCGCCTTGCCTTGTTTACGCATTCGGATAGGTTACCTGCTCTGCCTTAGATGGCTCAACTAAAGAGCCCGAATTATGCCTATTTCACGGGTGGCCCAGCCTAAAACCACCTGATTCTCACTCCTCTCGGAAGGAAATCTCAAACTCTTTACGTGTCTCCTTAAGTTTAAAGGCCATATAAATAGCAAATAAGAAGAGTGCACTCGAAACTTCAAAGGCAACCCGGTACGAGAATCTATCTACAAGGAAGCCAACGATTATTGGGCAGGCGATCATTCCGGCATCACCAGCCATTTGATAGAGCGCGATAACTCTGCCACCACGCCCACCAAAGAGATCCCCCACGATCGAGACTGGCGCAGTTCCCATAAATGCTCCACCAAAACCAAAGAGCAGCATAAGTACAAAGAAAGACCATTGATGTGTTGCAGTCATGAGAACAAACATGCCTGATGCGACGAAAGCGGATCCGATGAGCAATCCGACTCTACGCCCACGGATATCAATTATTTTTCCAGCCATGACTAAAAGCGATCCTTGAGCGATTGCAGCGAAAGTAAATCCAAAACCGAGCGCTGATGTTGAGATATTCAATTGGCTTGTCGCAAAGAGAGGGAGGATTGACGATCGCAGCCCAAAGAGAATCCAATTAGAAAGAAATGTAATGATGAGAGCAATCCGATAAGGATGGAGCTTGATTGCATCCCGCAGAAGTACTCGATCATCTTGACTTTGTTTATTAATGATGGATCGGCCAAGACGTTTCTCATGCAAGTAGAGCAGTGAAGTGAGCGATGCCGCTAGGAGTGTGACTGCATAGACAAAGAATGGCGCTCGAAGTGAGATTGCAGAGAGGATTCCACCAAAGGCTGGCCCAACGATGCCTCCGATGAGAAACCCTGAGTTATAAATTGATTGGGCCTGCGCGCGTTGTGCATCATTGACTGATCGCATCAGCAGCGCGCTTGCAGATACCGAGAACATCGAAGAGCCCAGCCCGCCAGCAGCCCGAAAAGCCAATAACTGCCAATAAGAATGGGCGAAGCCACAGAGCAGTGATGAAATTGAGACCATCCCAAGACCAACGCCCAGGGTGAGCCGTTCACCAATTGCATCGACAAATTTGCCAGAGATCAGACCGGATCCAAACCGCGCCAGTGCAAAGCTAGAGATGATTAAACCAACCTGGGTGGCATTGGCATGGAAGGTCCGTGCAAAGAGCGGAATAGCCGGCACGATCAGGCCGTAACCGATGGCAACAAAAAAACCAACTGCCGAAAGGACAAATACTTCCTTCGGCAGTTGGTTCTTATTGATTTTAATTAGGCGAGCGCTTCCCCTGCAGCTTCGTTCTTTGCTGCGTGGTGCTCAGCGCTGCTACGAAGAGGAACTTCTTTGAGAATCAATGCGAAGATCAATCCAACAGCCGTTACTGGCGCTGCCGCCAAGAAGACCACGTGGAATGACTGCACAAAGGCATGCAACACATTTTGTTGGAGAGCTGGCGAGAAGGTCTTCAAGATTGCCGAGTTGTGCGAAATCTGAGCGAACTTCTCAGGGGTTGCACCAGCCATTGCTGCCGGATCGGCTGCTGCGGTCTTTTGAATCGCAAGCGGTAGATAGTGAGCAAGGCGGCTCGAGTAGATCGAACCAAAGATCGCCACACCGATCGTTGAACCAACAGATCGGAAGAAGGTATTCGATGATGTTGCAACGCCCATATCCTTGAAATCAACTGAGTTCTGCAGTGCAATAACGATGGTCTGCATGGAGAAACCAAGGCCGGCACCAATCAGAATCGCAAAGATTGAGAGACGCCAGAAAGGAGTGGTCTCAGTAAGGGTAGACATAAGTGCAATTCCGATGGTCATCAGCGTTAATCCGATGATTGGGTAGCGCTTGTAGTGTCCGTGCTTTGAGATTAACTTTCCAGATGTAATCGACATCGAGACGATACCGAGCATAAATGGAATCAACTTCAAGCCAGAGGTTGTTGCTGAGTTGCCCTTAACGAGCTGTAGATACAGCGGAAGCATCACGATCGCCCCAAACATGCCGGCGCCGATAATGAATCCAAGAATCGATGTAGTTGTAAAAGTGTGATTCTTAAATAAACGAAGCGGCAAGATTGGCTCAGATGCGCGAGTCTCTTGATACAAGAAGCCCAGAATGAGCGCGAGCGCAATGCCAAATGCAGTGAGCGTCTTTGGCGCAGTCCAACCGCTTTCTGGTCCATAGACCGAGATTGCCAAGAGAAGTGCGCTGACACCAAGAACCATAAGAAGCGCACCCAAGTAATCAATCTTGTGCTTCTTAACAACTTTTGGAATATGTAGAGATGCTGTGGTGATCAGAAGCGCAGCGATACCAAATGGAAGGTTGATGTAGAAGATCCAACGCCATCCAGCGATACCAAAGATATGGTGGTGATCAGAAAAGAATCCGCCGAGCAATGGGCCAGCAACTGATGAGAGCCCCCAGACGCCACCAAAGTAACCCTGGTACTTGCCGCGATCGCGCGGGCTGACGATATCGCCGATGATCACAAAGGTGAGTGCCATCAAGCCACCGGCACCAAGGCCTTGGATTGCACGGAATGCGATGAGCTGAGTCATCGAGGTTGCAGCACCAGCTGCAAATGAACCGATTAAGAATGTGACAATGGCAAATTGGAAGACCGGACGTCGACCGTAGAGGTCCGAGATCTTTCCGTAGAGTGGAGTAGAGGCAGTTGAAGTAAGAAGGTAGGCCGTAACAACCCATGTGTAATGGGAGAGGCCATTGAAATCTTCCACGATCTTCTTGAGCGCTGTTGAGACGATTGTCTGATCGAGGGCTGCAAGGAGCATGCCCATCATGAGACCAGAGAGAACGAACATGATCTCCTTGTGAGTCATCTGTTCTTTGTTGTGGCTTGGAGCCTTTTCTGCAGACATGGGAACCCTTCGTAAGTGCGCTTAGATCACATCGCCCCGGAGGGCCAAATAATTAGTATTTGTTGAACTTTCAACCGTAGATTACTACGCAAAATTCCTTAGCACCCCTTTAGACTGGGGATATGAAGAGCATAATTGCTGAGAATCTGGTTAAGACCTATCGCAATGGACAAGTCAGGGCCCTTGATGGGCTCTCCCTTGATGTTGAGGAAGGCACCGTGCTCGGAGTATTAGGCCCCAATGGTTCAGGCAAGACGACCACGGTTCGAGTCCTTGCCACTCTCTTAAAACCTGACTCAGGCCATGCGGTCGTTGGTGGCGTTGATGTGCTCAAGAATCCGAAGGCAGTTCGCGAAATTATCGGGCTATCGGGTCAATATGCCGCCGTCGATGAGACCCTCACCGGCTGGGATAACTTGGTGATGTTTGGCCGGCTCTATCACTTGAGTTCGCAGGCAGCCAATGCCCGTGCGACAGAGTTGCTTGAACAATTTTCGCTCACCGATGCTGCAAAGCGCCCGATTAAGACATTCTCAGGTGGCATGCGACGCAGATTAGATCTTGCCGCATCGCTCATTATTCGCCCCAAAGTTCTCTTCTTAGATGAGCCTACGACCGGGTTAGATCCGCGCGGTCGTATGGAGATGTGGAAAGTTATTGAAGGACTTGTTGATGATGGCGTAACGCTCTTGCTCACAACTCAATATTTAGAAGAGGCCGACCAGCTTGCAGATCAGATTGCAGTCATTGATCGAGGCAAAGTTATTGCTCGCGGCACTTCCGATGAACTCAAGACTCAAGTCGGGGGAGAGCGGTTAGAACTTATTGTTGCTGAAGGTGATATTGCCCGAGCTCGCGAAATTGCCGATCGCGTCGGAGGAACCACATCGACAGTCGATGCTGGACTTCGTAAAATTTCAACGCCAGTAACAACTGGTGGCAATGCACTTGTTGAGCTGTTACGCGAACTCGATAGTGCCAAGATCCACCCGCTAGATATCGCGCTGAAGCGCCCATCTCTTGATGACGTCTTTATGTCTCTCACTGGGCACGCTGCAGAAGAGGCGCTCGAAGCGGCCGCTAGCAATGAAAAGCAGAAGAAGGGCAAGAAGAGAGGAGGCAACAAGTGAGAGCGTTCAGCGATTCACTCATCATCATGAAGCGCCAGTTGCTTCAGCTTGCTCGAGTGCCAGAAGTTCTGATCTTTAACACTATTCAGCCGGTGATGTTCGTGCTCCTTTTCCGTTATGTATTCGCAGGTCTTGGTTCGGGGATCAAGGGTGGATATGTACAACTCTTGATGCCAGGAATCTTTGTTCAAACCGTGACATTCACGCTCGCTGCTACTGCTCAAGGCATGGCGCAAGATATGGAGAAGGGTTTGATTGATCGTTTTAGATCGCTACCTATCTCACGCGCTGCCGTCGTTACTGGACGCACACTTGGTGATGGCTTACTCAATATCGTTGTGATCGCGGTTATGGGAACAGCAGGATTCGTGGTCGGCTGGCGGCCAACATCGGGCTTTCTCAAAATAAGCCTTGGCTTCTTGATGCTCTTACTCTTTGGCTACGCACTGAGCTGGGCGGGAATCTTCGCCGGGCTTGTCGCCAAGGATGCACGAGTTGTTGCAAATATCAGCTTCCTCTTTACCTTCCCGCTGACATTTCTCTCGAATGCATTTGCATCAACGACTTCGATGCCAAAGCCGCTTCAATATGTCGCTGAATGGAATCCGGTCTCAACGATGGTGGCAGGTGTTAGAGAGCTCTTTGGCTTCCATAATATGTTTGGCGTAACGAAGAACTCGTTCCCGAGCACCCACCCGATTCAGACCTCACTGCTTTATATGGTCTTGATTATGGCGATCTTCGTACCACTCAGTGTTCAGAAATATAAGAACACAGATAAGTAATTTCTACAGGTACTCAGCGGCCTTGATGGTCACTGAGATTTCACGGCCATTGGGAGCGGTATAGGTAACTGTTGCGCCAATAGTTTGGCCATGTACTGCGCCACCTAATGGTGACTTCTCTGAATAGACATCGAGGTCATCGGATGCGATCTCACGTGATCCAAGCAAGAAGATCACTTCATCGCCCATGAGATCGACCGTGACTTTCATTCCTTGTCCGACGAGGCCATCAGCTGATGCAGGTGGCTCACCGATATGAGCGTTCTCAAGCATCTGCTTTAACTGGCGAATTCGCGCTTCAATCTTTCCTTGCTCATCTTTGGCTGCGTGATAGCCGCCATTCTCTTTCAGATCACCTTCGGCACGAGCTGCTTCAATTTTTTTAATAACGTCAGCACGGCGTGGGCCTTCCAGGTCGGTGAGTTCGCCACGTAGGCGATCTGCTGCTTCGTGGGTCAACCAGGTCTGAGGTGAATTAGATGTGCTCATAAGAGGTTGAACTTTACTGGATGCTTAGGCGATGGCACATCGGATGATCGCAGCATTAACAGCTGCCACGCGTGTAGGAATCGTGCTCACGATGGTTGCGGGCATCAATGTCCCCGCAGGGAAGCGATCTGTGATCTCACCAACGGTATTTGCTGCGAAATCACGCGCTACCAATTGACAGAGGTGGGCCTTGCTTGATGTGCGAAAAGAGAGCGAATATCGCACCTGCATATGCGAGCTATCAATCGCCTTAAAGGAGATCAGAGTCGACCTCACCTCGGGCCGGCTGTAATGGTTGGCAGACCAAGCTAGCCAAGAACCACCTACGAGCAGGACTATGAGTGCGGGCGTGAACCATTTCTTATAGCGCGATAGCGATGGTTCTGCGATCCCATAACGAGCTCTGAGATAGGGATCATCTTCGCGGCGCATAGATCAGAGTCTACGGTGCTTGTGTAAATGGGGGATACTTGCACTATGAACGACACTACGCAGAATGTGAATGTTGGCATCGCCGGATCACTCACCATGATCTTTTTAACTATTGCTGTGGCTCTGCTCTGTGTCAGTTTCTATCGCCGCTACAAGCGAGCGCAGGGCCGTCAGGATGACCTCAATAACTCATGACAAACGCATGAAGAAGCTCGCATCAATCCTTTTAGTGTTGCTCCTCTCTGCTGGTTTTGTTGAACTTGGTCTCTGGCAACTCCATCGTGCCCAGGATGTGCAACGCCAATCACAGACACCACCAGAACGCCCGACCATTAATTTAGAGAGCGTTGCAGCTGCCGGTCACAATCTTCGCGATGCTGCCTATAACCGGCTCGTTACATTTACTGGCCACTATGTGAAGTTCTATCACGCACCACGACAAGTTCTGACTGCAAATAAGACGGTAGATCTGCAAGCTGGATTGATGGAACTCTCTGGCAATAGAGCGATCTTGGTTGCGCGCGGGTTAGATGATCAATCAATGCCAGCACGATCTGATGCAATAACAGTTGTGGGTCGTCTCTATCCTCATCAAAATGAGGATCATGCAAATGGGGATGCGAGCACTCTCTCGCGGCTAGATCCTGCTCTTGTGGCTGGGGTCGGTTCTTACCAACTCTTTGATGGATATGTCAGCGCCATCTCCGAGAAAGATTCATCTGGTGCTCACATCTCAGGGAGTCGAATCCCAGCGCCACAACTGATCAATCCAATCGGTGGCTTCTATTGGCAGCACATCGCTTATGTCATCACCTGGTGGTTTATGGCGATTTTGGTGCTCTTTGCGCCCTTTTATAATCGTTCAGTCAACCGTTCAGTCAATCGTTCCGAAGGCCGAAGTAAAAAGGTAGAGTGAATCTATGAATCTGCTCAAGGCAAATAAGGCTGGTGCGCTCGCTAGGTTTCGTGTGATGGCGAATATTGCCGGAATCATGTCCCTACTTCTCTGGTTGGTTTACCTACCGATCAAGTTGACCGCAACCAATGACAATGTGCCAAACGCGATTCGCGCAATTGCAGTAGTCCATGGCTTTGCTTATATGGTCTATATCCTTGTGACTTTTAACTACTGCTACGCCGTGCGAAAGCCCCTCAAAGTTGCGCTCTTTTATATGCTCGCTGGGACTTTCCCAGTTGCATCTTTTGTCGCTGATCGCCGGGCCGTTGCTGAATTCGCAGCGCTCAATCATAAGTAACGAGTAAGTACCGCATATGGCTGTCGATCTGATGCGCGAGTATGTAAAGCCCGCCATCAAATCTCTGATCTATCCAGCTTATGAAAGACGGCTACTTCGCCAATTAGATCGTGCCCAAACTCCTCATCACGTAGGAGTGATTTTGGATGGAAATAGACGTTGGGCGAAGAACAACTTTGGTCGCCCTGAAGATGGCCACCGCAAAGGCGCGGAGAAGATCATCGAACTTCTCGAATGGTGTGAAGAGGCAGATGTCACGATCATCACGCTCTGGCTATTAAGTACAGATAATCTCAATCGCGATGCCGATGAGCTCGACTTGCTCTTGAAAATTATTGCCGGAGCAGTTGAATACCTTGCCGCGCAGAAGCGTTGGGAGATTCATGCTCTTGGGGCCCTTGATCTCTTACCTCCATGGCTACAAGAGAGCCTGAAATCTGCAGAGCA
>Ga0304729_1002643_pt1 | contig 10576 bp, 10 predicted proteins | sample C_131016_MF_Meta_FD_190475 | JGI IMG/M metagenome (GOLD analysis project Ga0304729, IMG submission 190475) | Freshwater microbial communities from Lake Croche, Canada to study carbon cycling - C_131016_MF_MetaG (v2) (version 2) | ecosystem: Environmental > Aquatic > Freshwater > Lake | place...
AATCTTTTCATCTGTACCAACTGCGAAAGGATCAATCTCGTAATCACTGACCCAAGTCTTCGCTGCGTAGATTGGCTCAGGTGCGATTGCAACCTTTTCGGTTGTGAGTGGCTTACTAATCTGCGCGAGAGCGACTGCGCTCTGCGCAAGCTTCTTCGCCGAGTCCACGCTAATCTCTGGAGCAGAGGCAAATCCCCACGCACCGTTGACGATTACTCGGACACCTATTCCAGAGACAGAGTTATCAGATTGAGTTTCGGGGTTGGTGTTGCGCAATTGAAGGAGACCAGTGCGCACTCGTTCAACTCGAATATCAACATGCGAGGCACCGAGAGATTTCGCTGTCGAAATCGCGGCATCGGCTACGGCCTGTAAGGGCAGGGCGAGGAAGTCTGGGTCGACAGTCTTTACGGAGCTCATTGGATTACCTTATATGTGTTTTAATCACACCATGAGTTCATCCAAGAAGATTGCGGTCGTTACTGGTGCTAGTTCTGGCATTGGCGCAGCTACTGCCGCGCTCTTAGCCAAAAATGGTTTTCATGTTTTTGCTGGTGCCCGCAGAATGGATCGCCTTAATACATTAGCCGCATCACAATCTGATATTGAAGTCCTACCGCTAGATGTGACCGATCAAAGTAGCGTTGATAGTTTTGTGCAATCTCTGGCAGGTCGAAAGATTGATGTTCTTATTAATAATGCTGGTGGCGCCTTCGATTCCGCATCGGTCTTGGACTCTGATCCTGAAATCTGGAAGAAAACCTATGACGTCAACGTTGTCGGAACGGTTCGCATGACGAAAGCGATTGCTCCGTTAATGAATGGGCAGGGACACATCGTTGTAATGTCATCAACTGCCGCACATGTGGCCTATGAAAATGGTGGCAGTTATGTTGCTGCTAAATTCGCTGAGCGCTCTTTAGCAAACACGCTTCGGCTCGAACTCAATGGCTTAGCCATTCGAGTAACAGAGATTGCTCCAGGCATGGTCAAGACGGATGAATTCGCACTCGTGCGAAACGCAGGGGATAGCGCAAAGGCAGCAAAGGTGTACGAGGGAGTGGCCAATCCACTAACTGCAGAAGATATTGCCGAAACTATTCGCTGGTCGGTAATGCTTCCCGATCACGTGAACATTGATTCGCTTGTGGTTCGCCCAGTAGCGCAAGCGGCAAACCACAAGGTTCACCGCACCTCTTAAAGCTATTACTTAGTTATTAAGTTTTGCATCCAAGAACGAGTTAACAATTCGCTTAAATCGAGCTGGTTCTTCGATGTGTGGCATATGAGATGACTCAGGAAATAGCTCCCAGACAGATCCAGGGATTCGCTGGTGAATTTCTTGCACCATTGCTGGCGTTGCTTCGTCGTATGCACCGCTTACGATCAAAGTAGGAACATTGATTTTGTGAAGGTCATTGTGAATATCCCAGGTCTTGAGTGAGCCAATTACATGAAATTCTGATGGCCCATTCATGGTGTGATAAACGGTTGGATCTTTTGCCATGTTGTCGAAGGAATCCACGACGTCTTGCGGCATCGGTACCCGACATAGATGGCGAGAGTAGAAGACATCAACAGCTGCTACATATTCATCAGATTCGGTTGTACCTGCAGCTTCGTGCTTTTTGAGAGTTGCTTCAACTTCTGGTGGAAGCTGCGCGCGCAACTTATTTGCTTCGCTGACCCAGAGTCCCATGCCGGCAGGGGAGTCGCACACGACTAGAACTTTGAGCCCCTTAGGTTGATGAGTTGCGTATTGCATTCCGAGCATGCCACCCCATGATTGACCAAGGAGTGCGTAATCGTTATCAATACCTAAATGTTTGACGAGCAGTCCGAGCTCTTCCATAAATAATTCTGGTGTCCAAAAATCTGCTGGCTTCTCTTGGAGGTGAGTTGAATTACCGCAGCCAAGTTGATCATAGAGAATTGCAGCACGGCCGGATTGCACGATGAGATCAGCAATTGCAATAAGATAGTTGTGACAAGCTCCAGGGCCACCGTGTGCAAGAACTACTGGAGTCTTTCCATTTTTGATGTCGCCAACGATGCGATACCAAGTCTCGCCATGTTGCCACTTCATTGTTGTTTCGGCCATCATCACTCCTTCATCCGATTATTGGTAGAAATTAAAGCACTTTAAACGGTGCTGGACATGCAGAAAGCTTAGGAACGACCATTTTTGCAATGACTGTTCCGCTGCTGGGATGTACAGCTTGGGCAATCCCTAGATTTCCTTGGACGGAAAGAAAAATAAAGGCATCATCAATCGTGAAGCCCCAATGTTTGACGAGCAGATGGGCAGCCTCTTCACAGGCAATCTGTAGCGCAGCAGGTAAATCTTCAACTGCAACACCATGAGTTACCCAAGAGTCAGAGTTCTCGGTCACTGGATACGCAGTGCCTACACCTTTAATGAGTTCAACAGAGATCAGCACATCGCCTGCGATTTCAATTCCAGTTCCGCAGATCTCGCCATCGCCCATGGATGCATGCATATCGCCGATTCCAAGAAGCGCGCCATGATGATTGACGGGTAAGTGAATAGTGGCGCCAATTCCATTGAGATTATTATCTAAGTTGCCGCCATGTTTACCGGCGGGCATAGTGAGAATTTCTCCGTTTTCTGGGGCAACTCCAATAACACCGAGCATCGGTGATGATGGGAAGGAGACTTGCTCGTTCATGGTCACGACGCCATCTAGGACATCGAAGAAGCGCGCATAAGCGCTAGTAATTAAATGTTGAAGTTGACCGTTGCCAGGATAAGTGCGGGCAACACCACGAGGACCGGGCTTAATGTCGTGAATGGTGACGGAGAGAGTGTCACCAGGTTCCGCCCCCTTAATGAAGATTGGTCCGGTTGCGGGATTGATCTCAGAGTCATCGATATGGAGAAGAGCATTCTCGGCATTGGTGATTGCCCCCTTGTAGCAGTCCCAAGTCTGAACATGAATGAGTTCACCGGGTGAGACAGTTATGGCTGGAGTGTGGGTACTGCTAAAAGAGAAGGTGTGGTGTTCTCGAGAGAGGTAGTGGACTGCGTCACTAAAGGCTGGTTTGTTAAGTTTGGATAACATTGCAGGTTTCACTCCCATGACTATCGATTATTTCTCCGTATGGTGAGAGCATAAGCCCTTCCCTTTAGTCCCGATAGTTCCACTTATCCCAGGAGGTCTTACGTGCGTCGTCGTTCGTTAGTTCTTAACTCAACAATTGGAGCAGTAGCGCTCCTCGTTTCGGCACTTGTCGGAACTACTTCATCCTCTGCTGCTTCCGGTGCGCTCGCACCTTACGATGCGAAGAAGGCTGGCGGAACCATTACTCTCGTTGCAGCAGCAGCAGCCGGAACTCTAGATCCTAAAGTTAACTACACCGGTCAATTCTGGCAGCTCTTCCAAGCATCATACGATGGACTTCTCGGTTTCAGTTACGGAACCGGAACCACAACTTTCAAAGTTGTTCCAAACCTCGCTGAAGCACTTCCTGTTGCCTCCAATGGTGGAAAGACACTTACATTTAAACTTCGTAAGGGAATTAAGTTCTCTGACGGAAAGCCTGTAACAGTTGCTGACGTCAAAGCTTCATTTGAGCGAATCTTCAAAGTTTCCTCACCAACTGCCGGTTCCTTTTATAACGGAATCGTTGGAGCAGATGTCTGCTTGAAGACTCCAGCAACGTGCAAGCTGGACAAGGGCGTTGTTGTTGATGCCGCCACGAATTCTGTGGTCATCAATCTCATCGCACCAGACGATGCAATCCTGTCAAAGATTGCGGTTCCTCACGCTGTGATTAATCCTGCATCAGCTCCATCGAAGGATGCTGGAACAACAATCATTCCTACAACAGGTCCATACATGTTCAAGTCCTACGACCCAAATAAGTCACTTGTCATGGTCCGCAATCCATACTTCAAGGAATGGAGCCATGATGCACAACCTCAGGCTTACCCCGATTCAATCATCTACAAGTTTGGCATTACTCCAACTGCTCAAGTGACTGCAGTAGAGAACAACCAAGCTAACTGGGCTTACGATCCAATTCCAGCAGATCGCCTCAACGAAATCGGCACTAAATTCGCACCACAGGTACACGTCAATCCATTGACTGCTATGTGGTACTTGCCAATGAACGTAAACCTTGCACCATTTAATAACGTCAAGGCTCGTCAGGCTGTTAACTACGCAATCGATCGCGCCGCTATGGTGAAGATCTTTGGTGGTACCCAACTCGCGGCTCCAGTATGTTCATTCTTGCCACCAAACTTTCCAGGACACGTTGATTACTGCGGTTACACCAAGGGTGCGACTCCAGCTAAGCCAGCAAAGTCATGGTCTGCGCCAGATCTTGAACTTGCTAAGAAGCTAGTCAAGGAATCTGGAACAGCCGGTCAGGCAGTTGGCATCGTTGTTTCTGACGATGACGTTAATAAGCAGATGGGTGTCTACCTCCAATCTGTACTTAACTCCATTGGCTATAAGGCAACAGTGAAGCCAATTTCTGGAAACATTCAATTCACATATATCCAGAACACTAAGAACAAGGTTCAGATATCAGTAACTCAGTGGTACCAGGATTACCCTGCTGCCTCCGACTTCCTAGATGTTCTCCTTGGCTGTGCATCATTTACACCAAACTCAGATTCATCTATCAACATGGCCGGATACTGCAATAAGGCCTTTGATAAGAAGATGGCGACCGCTAAGGCGCTTGGTGTTACCGATGCTGTAGCTGCAAACAAGATGTGGGGAGAGCTCGACCAAGAAGTAATGGCCGATGCACCTGTAGCAGTTGCTTTCACACCGAAGCAGCTCGACTTCATCTCATCTGGAACTAAGAACTATATGTTCTCACTCCAGTACAAGATGTTCGTCTCACAATTGCAAACTAAATAACGAATACGAATCTAGGTAATATAGATACGTGTCCTTAAGAGACAGTAGCGAAGCGGTCTTCTCCGAATCACCGGGGAAGATCGCTTTGCGCACTCTTCGCAAGGACAAGCGTTCAATCATTGCCCTGACGATTCTGGGCGTCATTTTTTCTATCTCTTTTTTAGCGCCTCTCTATTCACAGTTCGTTGCACACACCAATCCTTTTTCATCAAGCTTAGATGCCGTTATCAGCGTCAAGGGCAAAGATCGATTGGTGCTTGAGCCGTCTACGACTGGGCTTGGACTCGGCGTAACGCCGATTGGTCCGACCTGGAATCCAACTAAATATTTCATCGGTGCAGATAATCAGGGCCGAGACGTTATGGCTCGCCTGCTCTACGGTGGACGGAGCACACTCATTATTGGCATGAGTGCTGGAGCGCTCTGCATCGTTCTCTCGCTACTCATAGGAATTATTGCGGGCTACCGTCGAGGCTGGGTGGATGCGATTCTCTCGAGAATTCTCGACATCATTTGGGCATTTCCGGTTTATCTTCTAGCCATAAGCCTCTCGGTAGTTCTCCTTACTTCCGGCCTTAAGCTCGGTTTCATTAATGTCGGGCCCGGTTCGTTCGTGCTACCTATTTCAATTATCGGGATTGTCTACGTACCTTATGTAGCTCGTCCTATACGTGCGCAGGTCTTAGCGCTACGCGAACGAGAGTTTGTTCGTGCGGCAGTTGGTACGGGTGCGAAGAGCTCCACAATAATCTTCCGTGAAATTCTCCCTAATATTGTTCCAAGCGTCATGGTTTTCATTCCCATTATCGTCTCGCTCTCGATGTTGACCGAATCTGCACTCTCTTTTCTTTCTATTGGAGTTCAGCCACCCGCTGCCTCCTGGGGCACAATTATTAACGATGGCCTTAATTTGCTTTACACCCGGCCAATGGTAGGAATTGCACCGGGCCTCATGATTGTCCTCACTGCTGCTTCACTCAATCTATATGGCGATGCGGTGCGCGATGCACTCGATCCTAAAACTCGAGTGCGAGGCGACTAATGCTGGCCTTTATCACTCGTCGTTTCAGCGCAATGGTTTTTGTGCTCTTCTCTATCTCAATCTTGGTGTTTCTCATTTTCTTCGCCACTCCTGGCGTAGATCCAGCTGCACGAATCGCCGGACGAAATGCTGATCAAGAGACCCTCGCTCAAGTGCGCCACTCGTTTGAGTTAGATAAACCGTTACCACTGCGCTATCTCTCGATGATGCGCCATCTTTTTGTTTCACAGGATTTGACGTCGTACGTTAATCGTGGTGCAAAAGTAATACCGCAACTCACACAAGCAATACCAGCGACTCTTTCGCTCGTTATCGGAGCAGCCATCATCTGGCTCGCACTTGGAATATTCTTCGGCATTAAAGCAGCAAGTTCTCACAAGAAGTGGATTGATCCTACTATTGGATTTTTAGGAATTGTTGGAATCTCGCTTCCAGTTTATTGGCTCGGTGAAGTCGTTAACTTAATCACTCAATCAAAGCTTCATAACTCAGTTTTTAAATGGGTTCCACCACTTGGGTATATCGGAATTACCGATAATCCATTCCAATGGTTTATGCATCTGCTCTTTCCATGGCTCACACTTGCTGTTTTATATGCAGGAATTTATGTGCGGGTACTTCGTAATGAAATTAGAGTCGTAATGGGCGAGGATTACATTAAAACCGAGCGAGCAAAGGGCGCATCTGAGAAGCGCATCCTTTACAAGCACGCCACTCGCATGAGCCTCATAACCATCGTCTCTCTCTTCGGCTTGGACTTCGGCGCACTCGTTGGCGGTTATGCTCTTTTGACAGAGGTGGTTTTCGGCATTCAAGGGGTAGGCAAGTTGACCTTTGATTCGCTGCAGAATTTTGACCTTCCGGTAATTATGGCCACTGTCATGTATGCCGCATTCTTTGTAGTTTTCATGAATGCTTTAGTTGACATACTTTATGCAGTCCTAGATCCGCGGGTGCGACGTGTCCAATAATCTGCTCGAAGTAAAGAATCTTCACGTCACATTTAATACTCGACGCGGACTTGTTCGCGCAGTCAATGACCTCTCTTTTGAATTAAGAAAGGGTCAGACGCTAGGCATTGTTGGTGAATCTGGCTCTGGTAAATCCGTATCAATGAATGCAGTGATGGGTTTACTTCGCGACTTTAACGTCTCAATTTCTGGCGAAGTTTTCTTTAATGGCGAAGATCTTCTCAAAAAGAGTGACGAAAGCATGCGCTCTATTCGAGGTAAAGAAATTTCCATGGTCTTCCAAGATCCAATGACAGCGCTCACCCCGGTTTATACAGTGGGCTGGCATATCGTTGAGCAGATTCGCTTGCATACAGAACTTAGCAAAGAGGATGCTCGCAAACGAGCTATTGAAATTTTGGACGAGGTCGGAATTCCTGACCCAGCACGACGCGTCGACCAATTTCCACACGAATTCTCAGGTGGCATGCGCCAGCGCGCAATTATCGCAATGGCACTTGCTCTAAACCCAGCACTTCTTATTGCAGATGAACCAACCACTGCGCTCGATGTCACTATTCAGGCACAGATTCTCGATTTACTTAAGCGCCTACAGAAGCAACACAACTCATCCATCATCATTATTACTCACGACATGGGCGTCGTTTCTGAGATCGCTGATGAAGTATTGGTTATGTATGCAGGTCGTCCAGTGGAACGTGCCAGCAAGACCACACTTTTTGCAGCGCCGCAACATCCATATACGCAAGGACTTATGAATTCAGTACCTCGACTCGATCGCGATGCATCCACTCGCCTGCAAGCGATTCCCGGACAACCTGCTTCGCTTCTGCATCTGCCAGAGGGATGCGCATTCTCTAACCGTTGTTCGAAAGTGCACGAAGGCTGCCAAATTCGACCTGAGTTTGTTATCGATGCTTCCGGTCATGGCGCGGCGTGTAACTTGGTAGGTGGTCGCTAATGGATTCCCGTGCCGTAATTCTCTCGATTCAAGGTCTCTCCAAGAATTATGAGTTAAGCAACGCTTTCTCTCGCGGCAAGGATGTAGTCCATGCGGTTGAGAATATTAACCTCGAAATATTTGAGGGCGAGACGCTCGGCATTGTGGGGGAGTCTGGCTGCGGTAAATCAACTCTGGGAAGAATGCTTGTTCGTCTAGAACAACCGACCGTAGGTGGAATTCATTTTGAAGGTAATGATTTAGCAACGGTATCGCCGAAAAAATTGAGGTCACTTCGTAAGCGATTCCAAATGATTTTCCAAGATCCGTACGCATCCCTCAATCCACGCCGACAAATTGGCAAGATTGTGGAAGAGCCGTTGCGCGTGCATGGAATTGGCAAGGATGAGCGTCGCACTATCGCTCAAGACCTGCTTAAACGAGTAGGTCTCGATAGTGATGCCTATGAAAAATATCCACACGAATTTTCTGGCGGGCAACGCCAACGCGTTGTTATTGCTCGAGCTCTTGCGCTCAATCCGCGCTTAGTCGTGGCCGACGAGCCGGTATCTGCGCTCGACGTTTCGATTCAAGCTCAGGTACTTAACCTGTTTAAGGATTTGCAGAAGGAATTTAACCTTACATACGTATTTATTGCTCATGATCTTGGAGTGGTTCGCTACGTATCTGACCGAATCGCTGTCATGTATCTCGGAAAAGTTGTTGAACTCGCGCCGGCAGAAGATGTGTATCAATCACCTGCCCATCCATATACGAGAGCTCTTCTCTCGGCCAATCCACGAATGGATGGTGACGATACGCGCGAGCGAATTATTCTGAAAGGCGATATTCCTAACCCTATCAATCGGCCCGAAGGCTGCGTCTTTAATCCTCGCTGTCCTAAGGTTCAAGACATCTGCCGCACTACGAGTCCAGAGCTCATTGAGTTTGGCGCCCGCCAAGTCGCATGTCATTTTCCAGAGAATTAATTACTAGAGAAGAATCGAGTCAGGAGCAGCCATGGCAACACCAACTGTAAAAATCAGTAAGGATCAACATATCTGGGCATATGACGCCGCGATGCAACCTGTCGTAACTGTCGATCCAGGCACTGTCATTGAAATTGAGACTTGGGATTGCTTTACGGGTCAGGTTCAGTCAGAGGCTGACACCGTTGCAAGTTTGGACATTAGTCGAGTTAATTCAGCGACTGGACCAATCGCCGTTAAAGGCGCCGAACCTGGTGACTCACTTTCAGTCACACTGATAGATATTCGTCCCGAAGAACAAGGGGCGGGAATGTGTATTCCTGAGTGGGGCCAACTTATTCATATGGTGGAGTCACCAGTCACTCGAATCTTCAAGGTTAGAGATGGAATTGTGCATATGAACGAGAACGTTTCCTGGCCACAGCGCCCAATGTTCGGTGTAATCGGAGTAGCACCTGCAAGTGGGTCTATTCCGACTTTTGAGGCTAATCGCCACGGCGGTAACTTGGATAACAATATGAATGGAATCGGTGCAACGATTCATCTTCCAGTTTTTCAACCAGGCGGTCAATTAGCAATTGGAGATATGCACGCATCCATGGGCGATGGTGAAATCTCTGGTACTGGCGTTGAAATCGGCGGCACCGCAATTATTAAAGTGGATCTTATCAAGGGTAAGTCAGGTGGCTGGCCAATCACAGAGACCGCTGACTCTTGGATAACCCATGGAACAACTGAATCTAACATTGATCAAGCGCTTCAGAATGCATGTGAAGAGGCAGCTAAGTTATTGGTCGATGAGTGGGGCTTCACTATCGAGGATGCATTTATTTTTCTTTCGGTGACTGGAGACTTAGGTATTGCTCAGTACTGCCACCCATCACCCGGTAGCGTGATTGCAAAGATGCGTGTTCCAAAGACAAAGGCAACGCCTCGCCCATTTAAAAATATCTAATGGCGATTCGCGAAGCTCGGATTGCCGATGTCCCCGCAATCCTGCAACTCATTAAGGACTTGGCCCTGTATGAGAAGGCTCCACATGAAGTCTTTGTTACGCAAGAGCAGTTAAAGAGCGCACTATTTGGCGATGCACCTAAAGTCTTCTGCCACGTCGTTGAAGTGGATACGAAAGTAGTTGGCATTGCCGTCTGGTTCTTGAATTATTCGACGTGGATGGGCACCCACGGAATTTATCTCGAAGACTTATATGTAGATCCTGATTACCGAGGCAAAGGGTGGGGACTCAAACTTCTCAAGACGTTGGCTCAAATCTGCGTTGAACGCGGCTATTCACGTTTTCAATGGTGGGTATTGGATTGGAATGAACCATCAATTGAGTTCTATAAATCGCAAGGTGCCATCGCGATGGACGAATGGACTGTCTACCGTGTGAGCGGAGATGCGTTAAAGAAGTTGGGTAGTTAGTTAGATCTGGTAGAAGAACTCAACAGTCTTGGCTTGCATATCGCTGGTCACTAAATGATTTGCGGCAATACGGCAACCTTCGCCAATTGTTATATCCCCGAGTACGCGAGCACCTGCTCCGATAATCACATTGTTGCCAATTGTGGGATGACGCTTTCCTTGACTAAATCCACGAGAGCCAAGGGTGACATCGTGATAGAGCATTACATCATCCCCAATAATCGCAGTCTCGCCGATAACAACGGCCATGCCATGATCGATAAAGAATCTGCGTCCGATGGTGGCACCGGGATGAATTTCGATGCCGGTTG
>Ga0304729_1002649_pt1 | contig 10558 bp, 15 predicted proteins | sample C_131016_MF_Meta_FD_190475 | JGI IMG/M metagenome (GOLD analysis project Ga0304729, IMG submission 190475) | Freshwater microbial communities from Lake Croche, Canada to study carbon cycling - C_131016_MF_MetaG (v2) (version 2) | ecosystem: Environmental > Aquatic > Freshwater > Lake | place...
AATCAGTAGAAACAAAGGCACAGTTCTGCAGCGCAGCGGAGTTCTTCTTTTCCATTACATACGAAGTACCCATCATCCAGAGTCCACGACCTGGAGGTGTCCACTTCAAATTGAATAGTCGATCAAACGCTTCTTGTGCTGAGTTCTGAGCCTGCACGCCATTCCAAGGCAAGCGGTTATCCCAGCAATGATCTTTTTGAATTGAGTACATGCCCTCGATAACGCGACGACATACGTCTACCCAAGTTTCCTTTGATCCATCTTCTTTAAGACGAGAGTATGTGCGCATAAAAGTGATTTCACCAATGGAGTTTTTACCGGCATCGGTATATCCCCAAGGTACGGGACGGCCTTCGTATTGCGCTACGAAGTCATCGGTTAGATGGAAAGAAAACACACTTTCTCCTTATTTTTAGTTGTTGAAGTAATAACTCTAGTAGTACTTTTAAAATTGTCAAATTAGACAATAACGATTCACATAGTTATAGCACTGTTATCAGGTAACAGCCGCAGGTATTAATCTATAGAATCTGAGATGATTTGAGTAACCTGAATCTCGTCTAAACCATCGTTAGGAAGGTTCTTTAGAGGGGCTGCTTTCTCTCCAAATAAGGTACTCAAGATGCCCCCGTTAGTCTGACGTTCGACGGTCATCCGTACGAACTCATTATTAGATTCGAGCTTCTTTAATTGTTCTACTAGCTTGAATAGTCTATCAATTTCTTGGCCAGTATTTGGGTCAGGGTACCCACCATTTAATTCTTCAGAAAACCTTGCAAATGCTACACGAGCGCCCTGCATTTCAATAATTGCGTTAAGCAATGCGCGAAGCTGATCCTTAGTTTTTACTTCTACCGGAAGGTTGAATGAGCAGGCGCTTTGAGGCTTGAATGCGGGGCAGTTTGATGCTACAAAACAGGTGTCACATTGGCGTAAAGATACACTATTAGAATTGATAACTGGGACGTTTTTAATGACTGTTCTACCATCGGAATCATGGTCAATCACAGTGCGGTGTTCTACCCCAAAAACAGGCAAAGTTTTCATCTCTGAGAGGGGTACTTCAGCAATTTCTTTCCGCACCTGGACCACACTGTTATCAGGGTTAGCACCACCTGTTTCCGCGTCACCGGGGTCATCTATGTATTCGCTGTTATCAGATAACAGTGAGTCATCGTTGTCCAATGCTTTCTCCAATTCTAAGTATGACCAAATTGCTAGGCTAGTTACCTCATTTGGGTCGTCTGCTAATATCTTATCAAAGTCTAGGCCGGCTTCCTCAATGACCCTCTTGTAGCGTGGTCGGGCTTGATCTTTCATCTTTTTAGGATATCTAACCAACCTATTGCCATCCCAGACAATAGTTTCTCCACGCATCATAGGGCTTAACCATGAGAGTGTACTAGCAGTTTTAAATGGAACCTGGCGTAGATTATCTGGCTTGGCACAAGCAATACCATGTACATCAAAGTTGTACTGGTGTCCTAGAGCTCGTACTTTAGCTGCTAAAGCTTTATCAGACTCTACATGGTCACCAGGAATAGCTATATTATCATACTTACTAGCTAGGTGAGCTAAGTCAATGTGGCCTCCGGACCATACCGGCCAGAACATGCCTTCAGGAGTATAAGCCCAAAAGCTTTCTCTTTGAGCTTTAGTCCATGTATCGCCTAGGGCTGGATGGGTAAACTCTGTTGCTCCAGCAATTCTCTCTTCATTGAGAGATACCCAGTCCTGGTACTCCTCGCAGTATTCCTCGAGCTCCATTACAGATAGCCCAGCTTTAGCTGCAGCTGTGGTGCCGCCGTCTACATAGACCTTTACATCGTCAGGATATCTCTCTGATAATAGATAGTCTTTAGTCTTGGGTAAGCCACGACGTTTTAGGGCCCAGTAGTTGAGCCCAATAGATTTAACATTATTACGAATGAGTAACTCTCTATTAGAAGGTACTTCACCGCCCAGAAATATGATCTCCATGAGCTATTCCCACCGCTGTCCTTCAGAGTTTAGATACTTCAGGTATCTCTCAGCAACAAACTTTTTTTGGCGCTCCTGCTCTTTTGTAATAACATCCCAAGGACGTAAGTCTCTATGAGTTTGGAAGTGTTTAGGGGTAGAAAATAATAGTGTAGGAACTCCGCCAGCTAGTGCTGCGGCACAAGTATCAGGATCTGAGTCAATAAATAATTCTAATTGTTCGCCTTGCTTTACTAACTCTAGGTGTCTTAGACGTAGCTGTTGACCGTTATAGGCATCTTTATCAGTTAATACATCAGCGTAATCAAATAAATAGTTAGTTTTTAGCCAATGGTCAACCTTTTTAAGGTCCTCATCTACCGATAAAACGATCCTGTAAGATGATAGGAGGGTTCTGTAGAGCTTAAAGCCCTCAGGGATAGGATCTCCATTTTCTTTCCTTAAAACGCCCTCTACGGCCATTAAAACGGTCACTGTGTCACCCGGTAAGTGGCGCTGCGGCGTATAAGAGTGTCTGGAGAAGGCATTTCTACACCATAAAGCTCTAGGTCATTTGTCTTACGAGCTTCATCACGGTAATCCTTGATGAGCTTTAGGGCCTGGACAATGCCGGACTGCTTACCTGCTTGCCAGCGATAATTATTAAAATCTGAATATCCAGCACCAGTCTTACTAAAAGCGGTCTTGCGCCCAGTGTGCAATTCTTCGTAGAAAGTTGAAGCTTGATCTATAGCCATCTGAAGCTTACGCTCGGCGTTTACACGAGTAATAGGATTATTAAGAGAGTTTTTAAACTCTGAATATGCCTGAGAATACTTTTTAACTAGCGCTACAGCTGTTTCCTCATCCTTTGAGGTGCGCTGCTCCCATATGCGAGAGTACGGAGGATTTTGTGAACGATTTGGCTCTACAGTCCAATCATCATTAATTAAGTCGTACGCAGCGTAAGGATTAATATCTACAATATTTGATTGAGGATTTACATAGAAGGTTAGCTCGTAGCCTTCCCAGTCAACTGTCTCTGGCATCAAGTCTTCATGGAAGGACTCATTGAACATCTTAGCAATTTCCTGATCGCTCAATCCTGAGTAATCTGAATTTGTACGACGAAAAGCAATGTAGTCAAGTCCTACAAGGCAGTCTAGGTCTCCTGGTTCTCTAGCGCTCTCCCATTGGTACGAGACGCCTGAGCCTGCAAGCCATGCTGATACCCAACGATTTGGGCTATTGTAAAGGACTGCAAGATGTTCAAAGAGCATTCTTACAATGCTATTTCTTACCCAAGAGCGAAGGTGCATACCTTCAAACAGCTTGGGATCTAACCCTGAAGAGGGGTCGCTAAAGTACGAAGTTGAGCTAGGGGAAACACTTACATCGTTTCCACTAAAAGAATTGAGGTATGACATTTACTCATCCTCTTCTTCTTCTTCGTGAGCTGATGTTACCTTTGCCTTTTTCTTTTCTAGCTCAGCGTCAATTTCTTCATCAACATTTACTGTTGGCGTTACGTAGCCACAGCGTACATGAGCGTTAGCAAACCTCCAGGCTAGATGCCAAATATGCTCAACGTATTCTTCCTCAGTGTCCAAAGAGAACGAAGAGGTACAAGAACAAGTCATTTCAATATACATATTTGGCATCCAATCCTGATAGATTATTCTGCTGCTGGTGCTGCAGGTTGATTCTGGGCGGCCATAAGCGCTGTAAGAGTGTACTCTCCTGCTGCCTGTGCCTGAAGATCCATTAGAATCTCTGAGATGTAGCGACGAACTTCAATCATTGTTGCTTCGCGCTTGACATCAAGACGTAGAGCTTCGATGTTACGTTCCAAGTAAACCTGGCCGCCTTCACCAATTGCTACAACAAATGCAGCCTCAATTACAGGCTTATCTGCTTCTACGATAGCTTCTTCTAGATCAATTGCTTCATCTTTCATTGCTGACATGTTATTCCTTATACATTCCAGCAGCTTTTCGCTGCTTAGTCATTACTACGGATTTTACTGGACAGAAGTCACACAGGTATACCCGCGTGCTTGCTGAACTCTCTGCTGACATAAGACCTGCTTCTTTACGCAGTGCATCTGTCTTTGGAAGTAGACGCTTTGTTTCTGACTTCCAGTCAGAACAGCTGTCTGTTGGACGAAGATGAGCTGAGTAGCACTTCATTGCATCTTCATAAAATGTTGAACGAGTATTATAATAGTCTGGATCAAGATTATCCAAACCGCCTGAGATTTGATCACGCATCTGCCTGATAATCTCTTCGCGCTGTGACTGGACAGACCAAATACCTACAGGAATTTTAAATAGTGTGCCCTTGTGCTGTACACCTGTAGTCTGGTGTGGCTCAATTACGATCTCTAATAATAGATCATCTTCCGGACGACCTTCAAAGTCGGGAAGTTCTTCAATGGTACGGCACTGCCAGCAATAAAGAATGCGAAGTTTGGGACCATTGTCCACAATTTCCTTAACAGCGCCACTATCGGCAGAAGGTCGCTGACCTTGCCCAATAATTGGTATGCTCATTAGCTCTCCTACATAGGTTACATGTACTACTGTACATGCAGTCTATAGGATTATCCGCAATTACTGTTGGCTATTTTTCCCTTATTATTCAGGGCGGAGCAATTGCCCGTGTTTTGGGCACTGACTGTGAATCTCGGACATACGGCACTTCATAAAGCACTGGTCCTGACCGGTATCATCAGCATGTAGCAAGCTATCTACGGCCTCATCTCGGCTAATAATGGGTTGTTCCCACACACCAGTTGCAGGAATATAGTCCCCTTGGCGAGTCTCAACTTCAGATTCTTCACCTTTTAAAACTTTTATTCTTTTTAAATGGAATTTGGCAGCTACTGAATCCCCTGCAGCCTGGGCTTTTTTGTGCTCAGCGGTATGGTGACGAATGTAATCCCTGGTATCGTAAGGGATCAATTCACCTGTTTCTGGGTGTTTTTTGAACATTTCTACAGGTTTAATTTCAGGTACGGTTGGAAGTGTGCCTTTACCTGCTTTTGAGTGAATTTTACGCCTGTCTTCATCGCTAAGCAAGATTTGCTCTACAGTTTTTCCTTTAGCCAGTAGTTTTTCCCACTCTTCTAAAGGAGCACCTTTTACTTCTTCTGCCGCGGCAATAGCTGCTTGACCTCGTCTACTAGGCTTACCAGTTTGTTCTTGCTCTTCATTTTCAACTTGAGAGGCAGGTAATCTAAACTTTTTTGGATTTTTTCTAACGTGCTCTAAAGCATCAGCCATTGGAAATCCAAGGCCTACCATCTCCCGGATTGCAGCCCTTACATGCGTTGGGTGCTTCATAAATCTTTCAAATAAGCTTTTGCCCTCTGCTAATGCAGCATTTTTTGCGTGTTTACGAGCGTTAATTTGACAGTTGACACAACCTTGAAGATCTGGCGTTTCTTCATGTTTTCCAGCAATATGGTCAGCATTGTATATAGATGGTGCAGTTGGGTCTTCTGCTATACCGCTACCTGCTGTTACAGAAGTCATACGAGACTGAACTTCTGGCACATCTCTTACAAATCCTGCAAACTCTCCAGTTGCTGGGTCAAGGTTTACACGAACACGAGGCCTATTTGCTCTTGCCTTAACCTGAGGCGATCTTAAATCCCAACCTCTAGTATCTGATTTACGACGGCGGTTTCTATCTTTAGCTTCTTGAGATTCATTTCCTGTTTCAGGAAGATCAAAATTATTATCTTCAGCCATTAGTCTTCCTCATAATAATCTGACGCCCCTGCTTTAGGATCAGAAGCTTCTAGTTTTCCTAATTCAAGCATAAATTTAAGTCTGTTTGGAGCTTCTGCAGCCATCTTTGCTGCAAACTCTGGAGTATCTGTTATTCCTCTACGGTCTGCTTTTTTAGCAGTCATTCTACGTGAAAGCTGAATACCTGCAGCACGAGGTGTTCTACTCATAATTGCTTGTAAATGGCTAAAAGGGCTAAATTTATTTATAGTATCTTTAGTTACAGGAGAACCCTTTTTATCAAGAACAGGCTCATTGGTAGGAATCCAATCATACAGAGGACCTGCTTCACTATTCTTGCCCGTTGGTCGTGGGTATACATGTACTGCATGACCTTTTTCTGTATCCCAAGCAACGGGTATATCAGATGTAGGAAGTCTGTGGCCTTTAGCGCAAACATTTTTTATTATACCATTGTGGTCTTTAATACTTTTTTTAACGCTGGCTAAAGAATCACCTTGATAAGCACATTCATGGCAAGTAGTGGATGGTGCCACACTATGGTGTGCTACTTTTACATTAAGACCATATTTTCTTTTTCTTGACTTAACTGATTTATTTTCATTAACGCTTGTAAAACCTGTTGAGCTTGGGTCAAATTGTTCAATATTCCCTTTAATTGTTCCCATAACAGGGACATAAGAACCTGTTTCTGGATCTATAGATACAGAAGTATTAACTTCTGTTCCTAAAACAGGGCCAGTAGCGGCTCTATCTGGGCCCGAAAACATAGCAGCACCACCTGTTCTACTTAAATATTGAGTTCCCGCTTCTCCTAGATTAGGGGCCATACCTTCAGGATCGTCATATCCTTCCGTTGGAGCAAAGTGCGCCCTAGCAATGTCTGTTTTTTCATGGGCGCCTCTTACATTAAAATCAATAGTTGGGGCATACCCTTTACCAGCTACAAAATCTCTAACATTATCTACAGTGCTTGGCAGCTGTACCAGTTCATTATTTTTATCTTTAACTGTTACGGCGTTGCCCATAATTGTTGTAACAGCCCTATTTAAACTATTGCTAGTAACTTCTGCTTTACCGGCTTCGTCTACTTTAAATGGTCTACCTGCACGTTTAGATTCTACTTTTGATGAATGAATTGTGTCTTGGCCACAATCTGTACAAGCATAGTTTTGTTTTGCTGATTTTTCACAATTAGGGCACCAGTATTCATTTTTGGCGCGGGCTTTAGAAAGGCGAGTACGAACTCTTTTTCTTTCAGTTTCAGACTGTGCCTGAGCTGCAGGAGCTTCTGAGATCTGTTGACTAGCTGCATCCATACCTGTGGGGGCTTTATCTTGCACAAAATTATGCCTATTAGCTTCATATACAAGTCCCTCAGCAAGATCAGAGATACTAGAGCCAGTAGCTGCTTCTAAAGATGTTTGGCCAAATTCTTCACGAGTTGCTTTTTCAGCGTCATCTTCTTCAGATAAAGTAACACCTGATGCGTAACCTCGAGGCGGCACGTTTTTTATTAAACCAGAATGTCTAAGAGTATTTAGAAGGTAAGAAGATCGAAGTTGCTTTAAGAGTCCTTGGTGCTGGCGCAAAAATCTTATATGCTCGGGACTTGAATTTGGAGATTCGTTAAGGTGATGAAGAGGCATTTTACCCGCTTCAATTGTAGTTTTTGTCTTACCATCTTGACTAATTTGTGCTCTAGATACTTTTTCATTTAATATTTGTTTTGCATGCTCTGCATGTTCTGGACAATAAACTTTAATTTCTTCTTTAGGAACAATGTTTCTTGGAGTTCCCTCTTCAACAACGCCAAACTTTTCAAACCCGCCTTGGGCAACTTCTTCTGGATTAACAACGTCTAAATTGTCCTTATGTTTAAAAGCAAATACAATGTGTGTTCCTGCTTGATTGCAGGTAGTTTTTTGTCCGCTGTCATCTACACCAACATGGTCACAACCCGCTTGGGTTTTTTGTACTTTTTGCTGGTCTCTAGGCGAAAGTTCATCAAACTCGTCAAAAGCATCCTGGCTATTGTAGCCATCTGTTGCATTATTTGCCATTAGTCTTCCTGAATTTTACTATGTAACCTAGCTAGCGCTTCCGCCAATATTATATTAAGCTCTTCATCAGTTCTTCTTGAATGTAGCTCTTTCATCATTCTCTCTTTATGACTTAAATGAGAGTCTTCGTCCTCCTCGTCAAACATTAGCTACCTGACCCGCACTTGCAGCCAATTTTTTTACGCAATTCCATTTCGGGCGCTTTTTTATCTGGTACAAACCCTGTTGCACCACAACCCATGCAGCTAGCGCTTCCATCTCCGGTAGTGCATCTGCACTCACCGTCTTGGTTTCGGATCTTTAAGCAATTAATGCAGAGTCCAGATTTAACACCTTCTCTTGAACGAAAAGCCATTTTAGTATTCTCCGGCACCCATGTAGTTATTCATGTCAGCTACTGGAGTATTGCCGTAAGAAGGTACGGAACTTGACTTAACATCTGATGCTCCTGGAGAAACCATTGATGGGGCTTCTGTGTCAATAAAGCCATAGTTGTAGAAAGGATGTAGTCCTGCACGGTTGGCAGTAACGATCTCATCTCCCATTCCCTGGACAACATGAGTATTAGGACGAACCTTACGGTACTTACCGTCAGTCGCACCTTCGTGAAGTTCTTGTTTTTTAGATCTTTCCATGAGTTCTCCTAATTAGAACATGCCTTGCATTACTTTTTTCTTAAATTCTTTATTCTTACAGTTTACACACTTATTGGGAGTTCGGGACCATATATTCTCTACAGTTCCTACAGCTTTTCCACAAAGTTTGCACTCCGCACTGCTGGTGTTAATAGTGCCTTTTAACACTTTGGGCATAATGGGTGGACCTCTGTAACGTGCTTATTGCTGTCATGGTCATACACAGCTGTTTTAATTGCCGAATTTGCACGACAAAGTGGGCAAGTATCTGGCTCACTTACCCAAGGGATACCTTTTTCATCAAAATGATTACTATTTGTAATATCACTACGGTTAAAACCATGCTCTGCATTGTGCTCTGCTAGCTGCTCTGGTGTAAGTCTAGCTGCTGAGTCTTCCAAAAGTTCGTGGATTGCGCCACCATTTGGATGAAAATTAACATCATTAGTATGGATCTGCAGTGTTCTATTTGAACCCTCATTTTCGGTACCAAAGTTAGGATCCACAATATTAGACGTAGGTTTAAAGGTCATTTTTTGTGTAACCATAAGAGGTGTAGCGGTGTATAAACGATGGTTTGGGTCTTTTTGATCAGCAGTTCTAAGGTCAATATGCATTTTGTCGCCGTCAACATGCCCACCTCTAGCTTTGGCATAATGAATGTAATCATCCATAGTTGCATTTAATGGAAGAGTTCCTAAAGCTTCTGGGTGAGGTACTACGTGACCTTGTGCGGATCCATGTGGCAAACCAGAGTTTGCACAAGACCCCAAGTATGCTGGGGAATGTGCTGGACCTACAATTTGAATTTTAGAAAGATCTCCACGACGACTACGAGGAAGTCTGCTGGTTAGAGCTTTGGCCCAAGCAATGTCAGCAGCAAGGCCTTCTGGAAGGGACTCAGTGGGTTTATTATTATTGGCTGGGCTTCTATCTTCAGCACAAGTTTGGCAAACACCATCATCATTAAGCTTGTTTTTAGTAAAACAAGACGCACAAGTGCCTTCAGTAGCTTTACGCCGTCTGATTTCTGACTGCCCTAATACTTCAATATCAGCAGCTGAAAGATTCTTTTTAATCGCCATTTATTTATCCTTAGTAAGAAGCGTTTCCTGATGAATTTCTGCTAGTGCCTTCAAATCCTGCAGCGCCAGTTACTTCAGTGCGTGGCTCCGCATAGATTTCATCTACATTCATAATGTCAGAAATACCTATTTCTCGGGTCCTATACCCATAACGAGATCTAAATAGTTCTACTTGAGGCAGTGGTGGCCTAACAATATCTGTTAAATACTCCCCTGGAGTAGTGTTAGAGGCAATGGCTTGGGTCATCAAGGCCTGGTCACGGCTTGAGTGCGGCCCTAGATAATCATACCGCGTATGTTCGGAATCATCCTCAGACTCTTTATCCTCCGGACCTCTGTTCCAAGGTCTCCGGTTATATACTGTATCTGCTGGATCCATTAGCTATCTCCTGCCGAAGCAAAGTAACTACGAAGTGTTCTTCCCTTTAGTTGTGAGTGTTTTTTATCCATATTATAACTGCCGTCCTCTTCCCGTAACGCGGATAATGGTACGGTTTCGTGGGTACTTGAATTTGGGTCATAATCATTCACTGATAAATGAACTTGGTCATGCGTAAATGGATGAGACATAATAAGAGGGGCTCCAGCCTGTTTATGCGCAAATGTTCTATGATTACCGTCAAGTATTAGGCTCTTTGAGGGATCTTCAGGATGGCGGGTGTCAATCACGGGAGGTAGTTTTCCAAAATTAGACGGGTCTTTTATAAAGTTAACTAATTTATCCATCCCGTAGTCTTTGCCTTTTCCTGTGGCAAAGTACTCATCATTTTTATACGGTTCATTCCCTACAGCACTAGCAGTACGGATAGGAGTCCCTGTTGGAGGCGTATCCCACTTTGTCTCTATACTGGAACCGCTCATGTTAGGGAATACTACGGCACGATTGCTTTCTGTTTTGCCGTGTGTAAAATTTTCAGTACGAAGTGGCATTAGTTATCCTCTTTTTGGCAATCTGGGCATAGTGCTCGTACTGCAAGTTTATCATCTGAGCTTAGTTCTGAGCTGTCTTTAAACCTAATTCCAGTATTAGATAGGTCATGCTGACCTGCTTTGTGCCCTTC
>Ga0304729_1002650_pt1 | contig 10556 bp, 8 predicted proteins | sample C_131016_MF_Meta_FD_190475 | JGI IMG/M metagenome (GOLD analysis project Ga0304729, IMG submission 190475) | Freshwater microbial communities from Lake Croche, Canada to study carbon cycling - C_131016_MF_MetaG (v2) (version 2) | ecosystem: Environmental > Aquatic > Freshwater > Lake | place...
AATCAGCGTGGTGCCGTCTGGCACGGTGATGAGCTTTTCGCGCGGCGTCATGATGGCGCTGACTGGCAGGTCGTAGCGCGTCTCAAAGCGCAAATCGCGCCCGGTGACGATGCCCACTACCCGGCCGGCGTCGCACACCGGAAAGCCCGACACGCCCAACTGCTCGGACAAAGCCATGACTTGGCGCACGGTGAATTGGGGGGTAATGACCACCGGGTCGCGCAACACGCCGCTCTCGTAGCGCTTGACCTTGGCCACTTGTGCGGCTTGTTCGGCAGCGCTGAGGTTTTTGTGCACGATGCCGATGCCGCCTTCTTGCGCAATGGCGATGGCCAAACGTGCTTCAGTGACGGTGTCCATGGCGGCTGAAACCAGGGGCAGGTTCAGTGCAATGTTGCGGGAAAAACGGGTGGAAAGCGAAGTGTCCTTGGGAAGGACTTGGGAGTACGCTGGCACCAACAACACATCGTCGAAGGTGAGCGCTTTGCCGATAAGGCGCATGTCAAAGCTCCAAAAAGTCGATTGTACCTGCGCACCAGTGGCGTTTTGGGCTGCGCCAGCGCCCAGCCCTTCCCAGGCGCTGGCTTAGGCCGCGTCTGCGGCCGGTGTCGTCCAGGCTTGCTGCAAAGTGGCCGCAGGCTGCAAGCCGTGTTGCCAAAAGGCCTCGGTGGCGGGCTGCTGGGCCAGCAGAAAAGCGCGCACCAGGGGCGCCAGGGGCGTGACGCCAGGCTCCACCAGCAGCACCCAGCGCGCCTCGTGCGACTGGCCGTGTTCCTCTTGCAAGAGGCCGACCCAGCCCATGGCGCCCAGGTTTTCCAGCACCGGGTCCAAATCCAGGGCATCGGCATCCAGCGCCGCACAGAGCTGCGGCAGGGTGCGGCCCTGGGTGCCTTGCACGCGGGCAAGGTGCAGGGTTTGCAACAGTTCCAACGCCAACTGAAAGCGCACGCCTGGCCCCACGCGTCGGCGCGGCAGACCGGCAATCAGGCTGGGCACATAGGCGGTAAGCGTCGCGCCCAGCAGCACAATCACCCAGGCTAGGTAAATCCAGACCAGCAAGATGGGCAGCGTAGCAAAGGCGCCGAATAGCTGGGCACCATGGACAAATACACCGCCAGCAGGCGTTTGGCCACTTCCATGCCGGTGGACACAAACAGCCCGCCCATCCATGCGTGGCCCCAGCGCACCTGGGTGTTGGGCACGTAATGGAACATGGCAGCCATGCCTGCGGCCACCATCAAAAACTGCACGCCATCGAGCAACAGGCCCACGCCGCCGGGAAGGTCAATCACCAAGCCGCGCGAGGCGGACACGGCGTAGGAGGTAATGGTCACGCTCACGCCCAGAATCAGCGGCCCCAGTGTGATGCCCGACCAGTAAATCAGCAGCCGCTGCCCCAGCGGACGCAGCGTGCGCACCCGCCAGATGCTGTTGAGCGTGCGGTCAATGGTAAAAATCAAGGCCAAGGCGGTAATGAGCAAGGCGGCCAGGCCCACGCTGCCGAGCTTACTGGCCTTGCCCGCAAACTGGTTCAGGTAACCCAGCACTTGGCGCGCGATGTTGTCGGGCACCAGGCTGGCGATCAGCCACTTTTGCAGCACGTCCTGGAACTTGGCAAACATCGGAAAGGCGGTAAACACCGCCAGGGCCACAGTAAAGAACGGCACCAAAGCGATGGTGGTGGTAAAGGTCAAACTGCTGGCGGTCAGGCCCAGCCGGTCCTCGCGAAAACGCTCACGCAAGGTAATAAGGGCGTGGAACCAGGGCACATGGGCCACGTCGGCCAGCCAGAGCTGGAGTCTTTGTAAGGGCAGTCGCATGGTCGGTATGATGCCACTGACATGAATTTACCCTCCAACGCTCCCGCCCTGCCCCCCCTAGACGCAGCCCTGGACCCCGCCCGCGACGCCGCCATTGCGGCGGGCCTGCAGCAGGTCAACCTGAGCCGCTGGTTGGCCGTGGGCAGCTTGGTGGCGCTGGTAGTGCTGAGCGTGGCCTGGGAGCTGTACCTGGCGCCCATCAAACCGGGCGGATCGCTCTTGGCGCTCAAGGCCTTGCCGCTGTGTGTACCGCTGGCCGGACTGCTAAAAAACCGCATGTACACCTACCGCTGGGTCAGCCTGCTGGTGTGGCTGTATTTCACCGAAGGCGCGGTGCGCGCTTACAGCGACCGCGCGCCGAGCAGCTATTACGCGCTGTTGGAAGTGTTTTTGTGCCTAACGCTGTTTACCGCGTGCGCCCTGCATGTGCGCCTGCGCCTGCGTAATGCCAAATCGACCTTGAGCACCCCAGATTTGACGGCCGACTCCGAGCGCAACGCACCATGAGCCATTCAGAACTTTTGCAATCCTTGCGATCCATTGTGGGCGAGGCCCATGTGCTGACCGAAGGCGACCTGACAGGCTACGAGCTTGACTGGCGCAAGCGCGAACGCGGCAAAGCGCTTGCCGTGTTGCGCCCCAACAGCACGGCGCAAGTGGCGCTGGTGGTGAAAGCCTGCGCGGCAGCCGGTGTGAGCATCGTGCCCCAGGGCGGCAACACCGGCATGGTGGTGGGCTCAACGCCCGACGCCACCGGTACGCAAATCGTGCTGAGCCTGACGCGCATGAACGCCATCCGCAGCCTGGACGCCGCCAATCTGACCATGACGGTCGAGGCCGGCTGCGTGCTGCAAACCCTGCAAGAGGCGTGTGAGAAGGCCGGTTTTTTGTTTCCCCTGAGCCTGGCATCAGAAGGCAGCTGCACGATTGGCGGCAACCTTGGCACCAACGCCGGGGGCACGCAGGTGGTGCGCTTTGGCAATACGCGCGAGCTGTGCCTGGGGCTGGAAGTCGTTACCGCCACCGGCGAGGTCTGGAGCGGCCTGACCGGCCTGCGCAAGGACAACACCGGCTACGACCTGCGCCATTTGTTTATTGGCTCCGAAGGAACGCTGGGCGTGATCACCGCCGCCACGATGAAGCTGTACCCGGCACCCAAGTCGCAGCTCACGGCGCTGGCCGCCGTGCCGTCGCTGGAAGCAGCCGTGGCCTTGTTGGGCCTGGCGCACCAGCATTTGGGCGCGGGGCTGACCGGTTTTGAGGTGATGGGCCAGTTTGCGCTGAGCCTGGTGACCAAGCATTTCCCGCAGCAGCGCGTGCCGTTTTACGAGACCACGCCCTACTGCGTGGTCTTGGAAAACTCGGACAGCGAATCGGACGAGCACGCCAGAGGCCAGTTTGAACGCCTGCTGGAAGCCGCGCTGGAACAGGGCTGCGTGAGCGACGCCGTGGTGGCTGAGAGCATGGCGCAGGCGCGGGCGCTGTGGCACATCCGCGAAAGCATTCCGCTGGCCCAAGCCCAAGAGGGACTCAATATCAAGCATGATATTTCGATTGCTGTCTCGCGCATACCCGAGTTCGTGCAGCTGGCTGACGCTGCGCTAGAAGCCCAGTTTCCTGGCGCGCGTTTGGTCAATTACGGCCATCTGGGTGACGGTAATTTGCACTACAACGTGCAGGCTCCGGCCAGCGCTGACGCCGAAGCGTTCTTGCGCGACCAGGAAGGCCCGATCAACGCGGTGGTCTATGCGCTGGTGGACGAGTTCAACGGCTCCATATCGGCCGAACACGGCATTGGCAGCTTGAAGCGCGAAAAGCTGGAAAAACACAAATCGCCCGTGGCGCTGGGGCTGATGCGCTCGATTAAGGCGGCGCTGGATCCGCACAATATGTTCAACCCAGGGCGCATGCTGGCGGTGCAAGCTGCCGCGCCCACGCAAGCACACGTAGCCGCGCCATGACTTTAAACGCCCAACCCCCTATCCCCCAGCAATACGAAGACCTGCTTCGCCACGCCTACACCCACGGCGTGGACAAGCAGGACCGCACCGGCACCGGCACCAAAAGCGTGTTCGGCCACCAGATGCGCTTTGACCTGGCCCAGGGTTTTCCGCTGGTGACGACCAAGAAAGTGCATTTGCGCAGCATCATCGTGGAGCTGCTGTGGTTTTTGACGGGGTCAAGCAATAACAACTGGCTCAAAGAGCGCGGCGTCTCGATCTGGGACGAATGGGCCCGCCCGGACGGCGACTTGGGGCCGGTCTACGGCGTGCAGTGGCGCAGCTGGCCCACGCCGGACGGTCAACACATTGACCAGATCAGCGAGCTGATGCAGACGCTCAAAACCAACCCCGACTCGCGCCGCATGATCGTAAGCGCCTGGAACGTGGCCGAACTCTCCAAAATGGCGCTCATGCCTTGCCACGCCTTCTTTCAGTTTTACGTGGCGCCAGCCACCACGCCCGGCGGACGGGGGAAACTGAGCTGCCAGCTGTACCAGCGCAGCGCCGACATCTTTTTGGGCGTGCCCTTCAATATTGCCAGCTACGCGCTGCTCACGCACATGGTGGCGCAGCAGTGCGACTTGGACGTGGGCGATTTCATCTGGACCGGGGGCGACTGCCACATTTACAGCAACCACCACGCACAGGTGGAGCTGCAACTGTCCCGCACGCCCCTGCCCTACCCCACGCTGCGCATCCTGCGCCGGCCGGACTCGATCTTTAACTACCAGTTTGAAGATTTTGAAGTGCAAGGCTACGCGCCGCACCCGGCCATAAAGGCACCGGTGGCGGTGTGAGTGCCGTGCCAATGAGATTGCACCTGGTGTTTGCCCGCGCCGCCAATGGCGTGATTGGCAGCGAAGGCACCCTGCCCTGGCATTTGCCCGAAGACCTGGCGCATTTCAAGCGCCTGACCCTGGGCTGCCCGGTGATCATGGGGCGCAAGACCTGGGATTCGCTGCCGCCCCGGTTTCGCCCCTTGCCCGGGCGCCTGAATGTGGTGATTAGCCGCCAAAGCGACTGGCAGGCTGAGGGCGCGGTAGTGGCCCATTCCTTGGAAGCGGCGATGGCGCTGTGCGCCGCGCACCCGGACGCCTGGGTGATTGGTGGCGCGCAAATTTATGCCCAGGCGCTGCCGCTGGCGACCAGCGCAGAGATCACCGAAATAGCCCTTGAAGTCTCCGGCGATGCCTACGCACCAGCATTTGGACTCGACTGGCGCGAGAGCCGGCGCGAAAGCCATGTGGCCGCCAACGGCCTTGCGTACAGCTTTGTCACCCTTACCCGCCAAGTTAACCCCTCCGCATTGCAATCATGAAATTCGCCACTTGGAACGTGAACTCCCTGACCGTGCGGCTACCGCAGGTGCTGGACTGGCTGCAAGCCAACCCTGTGGACGTGCTGGTGCTGCAGGAAACCAAGATGACGGACGACAAGTTTCCGGCCGACGCGTTTTTGGCGGCCGGTTACCAGGCGCAGTGGTTTGGACAGAAGACCTACAACGGCGTGGCGCTGCTGAGCCGCGCACCGGCCACCGATGTGCTCAAAAACATCCCCGAATTTGCCGACGACATGGCCCGCGTGATCTGTGGCACCGTGGGCGGCACGCGGGTGATTGGCGCCTATTTCCCCAACGGCCAGGAGCCGGGCAGCGACAAGTTTGAATACAAGATGCAGTGGCTCAAAGGCCTGCGCGCCTGGGTGAAAAAGGAGCTAGAGCAGCACCCGCAACTGGTGCTGATGGGCGACTACAACATCACCTTTGACGACGACGATGTGTGGGACCCCGAAGGCATGCGAGACCAGATCCATTGCACCGAAGAAGAGCGCTACCACCTGCGCGCCCTGGTCGCCCTGGGCCTGCATGACAGCTTTCGCCTGTTTGGCCCAGCGCCCAAGAGCTACAGCTGGTGGGATTACCGCGACGCAGCCTTCCGGCGCAACCGGGGCCTGCGCATTGACCATATTCTGATCAGCAACGCGCTCAAACCTTTGGCGCGCGGCTGCCAGATTGACAAAACACCGCGCAAAAACGATCGGCCTAGCGACCATGCGCCGGTGGTGCTGGAACTTGACCTGCGTCCCTGACCCTCTCCGCGCTCGCGTTAATGCAGCGCCTAGTCCAGCCGCTGCGGGCCACGCTCTGAAAACGCAGGGAGGGAACGCTGGCTTACCTTGGTGAATAAGCGATTTTCAAGCAGTTAAACTGCAAAAAATCAGTTATTCAAAGGGCGCGCCATGGCTACTCACTCCGGTTTCGACGCAATTCTGCGAGGTTTGCTAGGAAGCCTGACGGCTTGTGTGTTGCTTACGACGGGCCAAGCCGCTTGGGCCATCGCCGGCACCGTCCAGGTGCTGATCGGCACGGCGCGCATTTCCCAGCACACCGGCCAAGAACGCCCTGCCTTGCGTGGCGACAACCTGTACGAGGGCGACACGGTGGCCACCAATGCGAACTCCAATGTGCAGATCCGCATGATTGACGACTCCATCATCTGGGTGCGGCCGGACTCGCGCTTCAAAATTGAGCGCTACCAGTCGAACCAGCACGGCGCGGCCAAAAACGAGGTGGCACTGCGCTTGATCAGCGGCACCATGCGTCAGGTCACCGGTGCCATCGGCAAGGCCTCGCCCGCGGACTACAAACTTAGCACGCCCAACGCCACCATTGGAATTCGTGGCACCGAGTTCGACGCTTCCTACCTCTCGCCGCAAGCCGCCGCCCAAGCCAACACAGCGCCGGGCACCTACAACCGGGTTTACGTCGGCTCTACGGTTCTGGAAGGGCCCGCAGGCCGGGTCACCCTGAACAAGGACGAGGCTGGGTTTATGGGGCTGGATGGCGGCGACAAGCCCCAGGTGCTGCCGCGCATTCCCGCGTTCATGACGGCAGCTGCCGCCACAACGCCGAAAGCAGACGCAAGCCCGCAAAAGCCCAAGTCCCTGCTCATTTCCGTGCGCTATGGCGAAGGCGATGCGGACGGATCCACGTCCATCAGCAGCCGCGACACCAATTCCGAGCAACGGGTACAAGCCGTCGAAGGTGAACCCGCCTCCATCGCCATGGCCGACGGGCCCGGCGCACGGACGGGACAAACGGGTGCGCGCCCCGCCAACCAAAGCCAGTTGGAATTGTTGGTCAAGGTCAACGGCAACAATGCTTTGGTGCAGTTTTTCTCGCAAACGAAAAGTGGCAGCTCCTCGTCCAACCAGGCCAACCGGGTCGCCACCAGCCTGAACATTCCCTTGGGCGTGTGGACTGAGGTGAGCGGGCGCGGGCCCTGGAGCGGCTCTTCTACCAGCACAACCAGTTCCAGCAGCGCACGCGGTGACAGCAGCCGGGTTTCCATCAAGATAGAAGACATCAGCCGCTAGGCTGATCCGCGATGCGCAAACATGGGCTGCGGATTCTGGTTGGGCTGCTGCTGGTGGCGCTGTTCGCCGGCCATGTTGCCAAGCTCTGGCAGCTGCCCCTGTTGCCCCGCATAGAGGCGCTGCTGTACGACGCGCGGGTGCGCGCCTTGGCGCCTCACACGCAAGACGACCGCATTGTGGTGGTTGATATTGACGAGAAGAGCTTGCGCGAAAAAGACCAGGGCGGCGAAGGCCGCTGGCCCTGGCGGCGCGACCGCTTGGCGCAACTGGTCGGTGACTTGTTCCAAAAATACGGCGTATCTTTGGTGGCCCTGGACCTGGTGCTGTCTGAAAAAGACGCCTCCTCTGGCCTGGATGTGCTCGAACAACTCGCACAGCACGAACTCAAAAACGTCCCCGGATTTGCCGCGCAGCTCGCGCAACTGCGGCCCCTACTGGCTTTTGACCACGTGTTTGCGCAGGCCATGCAAACCGGTCCAGTGGTGCTGGGCTATGCGTTTCACAACGACAAGCCAGCCAGCGCCACCACACTTCCCACAGGTCTGGACGCTGCCGACTGGGGCTTGGCCGGCGTGCGGGCGCAGTCTTACCCCGGCTACTCGGGCTTGCTGCCCGAATTTGGTGCGCAGGCCGCAGGTGCGGGCCATCTCAACCCCTTGCGCGACGACGATGGTGTGACCCGCCGCGTGCCCCTGCTGGTCGAGCACCAAGGGCGTTATTACCCTGCGCTGTCGGTGGCGGTGGTACAGGCTTTGACAGGCGCGCCCAAAGTGGGTGTTGTTGTTTCCAACTACGGCCAGTCCAAGGGGCAAATAGAAAAAATCGACATCTCAGGGATCGACGTGCCTGTGGACGCAGCCCTCAACGCGCTGGTTCCGTACCGGGGTGCGTCCCACAGTTTTGCCTATGTTTCGGCGGTAGACGTGCTGCAAGGGCGGGTTCCTGCCGAGCAACTGAAGGACCGCATTGTGCTGATCGGCACGTCTGCCACCGGCTTGGCCGATTTGGTCACCACGCCTATGGGCGTGAGTTTTCCGGGCGTGGAGGTGCACGCCAACCTGATCACCGGCATGCTGGACGGTCGTGTGGTGCACGCCCCGGCCTACGCGCAGGGCGTGGAAATGCTGGGCGTCCTGGTGTTGGGCCTGCTGATGGTGCTGGGTGGCGCCTGGCTCAAGCCGGCCTATGCCGTCGTGGTGTTTGTGCTCGCGCTGGCTGCGACGCTTGCGCTAAACCTTGGTCTCTTGATGGGCCAGCAGCTCATGCTGCCGCTGGCCGCGCCCTTGGCCTGTTTGCTCGTGGTGTTTGTGTTTCAGATGGCCTATGGCTTTTTTGTTGAAGCGCGTGGCAAGCGGCAGATTTCGGAGTTGTTTGCCAACTACGTGCCGCCCGAACTGGTGCAAATCATGTCGCAAGACCCGCAGGCTTTCACCATGGCGCCCGTGGAGCGCGAACTCACCGTGCTGTTCGCTGATGTGCGTGATTTCACCTCGATTTCCGAGCACTTGAGCCCCGAGGCGCTGTCCGAACTCATCAACGCCTACCTCACCGCCATGAGCGAAGTGATTCGTGACGGCCACCAGGGCACGCTCGACAAATACATCGGCGACGCCGTCATGGCCTTTTGGGGAGCGCCCGTGCCCAATGCCAACCATGCCCAGGATGCGGTGCGTGCCGCCTTGGCCATGCAGCGCGCAGCACACCGCCTGAACCAAGACTTCCTTCGCAAGGGATGGCCGCAGCTCAGCATCGGCGTGGGGCTGAACACCGGGCCCATGCGGGTGGGTGACATGGGTTCCAAAATCCGCCGCGCCTACACGGTGATGGGCGACTCGGTCAACCTGGGCGCGCGCCTGGAGGGCCTGACCAAAGTCTATGGCGTGGACGTGCTGATTGGTGAAAACACACGCGCGCTGCTGCCAGGCTGGACCTGCCGCGAAGTGGACCGGGTGCGTGTCAAAGGCAAAGACCGCTCCGTGGCCATTTTTGAGCCCCTGGGTTTGCCGTCTGATCTACCTGAGGCCTTGCTGGACGAAATCGCGCAGTGGGATCTGGCGCTTGCCGCCTACCGCGCCTGCGACTGGACACAGGCCGCCGACCGGCTTGAATCACTGCGCGTCGCCCATCCCACATACGGGCTGTACACGCTATTTGCCCAGCGCGTGGCGCAATTCCAGCAGACACCGCCCGCTGACGGCTGGGACGGCTCCACCAAATTTGACGTGAAATAAGGCCCCCAACACCGCAGCGCTGGGGCGCCGCGCTTATTCCTCCGCAGCCGCCGGAATCTTTTTCTCCAGGCCCAATTCCTGAATCTTGCGGGTGATCGTATTGCGGCCAATGCCTAATTTGTGCGCCGCTTCAATGCGCCGACCCCGCGTGTTGGTGAGCGCGGCCTGAATCAGGCGGGCTTCAAAGCGGCGGGTCAACAAATCCCACACCTCGGCGTGGCCGCTGCGCAGCAAGGTCAGCGCTTCGTCTTCTAGCTCCAGCTCCCAGCCCGTCAAAGGCCCGGCGCCACCTTGCGCGCCTGCGGCGTCCAGCGGCCATGCCAAATCAGCGTCAGCACCGTCGGGCACCAAGGCGTCTGGAATCGCGCTTTCGCTGGGCGCTTGCATCAGGGCCGCAGCCAAGGAACTCACTCCCGGTGCTCCCATCGCGTGGCTTGCCTCGGGCGCAGCCGTACCGCGTGCCACACCAAACTCAGGCGGCAGGTCTTTGGGCTCAATCACCTGCGCTGGGGCCATCACGGTGAGCCAGTGGCAGACGTTCTCCAACTGGCGCACATTGCCGGGAAAGGCAAAATTCTCCAGTGCCAACACCGCGCTGTCGGCGATGCGCTTGGGCTCTACGCCGAGCTGCTTGGCGCTGTGCTGCAAAAAGTGCCTCGTGAGCATGGGAATGTCTTCGCGGCGCTCGCGTAGCGCGGGCAGGCGCAGGCGAATCACATTAAGCCGGTGGTACAAGTCCTCGCGAAACACGCCATCTTTAACGCGTTGCTCCAGGTCTTGGTGGGTAGCGGCAATCACGCGCACATTGGTTTTGACGGCGCTGTGACCACCCACGCGGTAAAAATGTCCGTCGCTCAAGACCCGCAGCAGCCGGGTTTGCAGTTCAAAAGGCATGTCGCCAATTTCGTCCAAGAACAGCGTGCCTTCATCGGCCTGCTCAAAGCGCCCCCGGCGCTGCGCCTGGGCGCCGGTAAATGCGCCGCGCTCGTGGCCAAACAGCTCGCTCTCCAGCAAGTCCTTGGGAATAGCCGCCGTGTTGATGGCCACAAACGGGCCGTTCGCTCGGGGCGAATGCTTGTGCAGCGCGCGCGCCACCAGTTCTTTGCCAGAACCCGACTCGCCAGTAA
>Ga0304729_1002651_pt1 | contig 10555 bp, 20 predicted proteins | sample C_131016_MF_Meta_FD_190475 | JGI IMG/M metagenome (GOLD analysis project Ga0304729, IMG submission 190475) | Freshwater microbial communities from Lake Croche, Canada to study carbon cycling - C_131016_MF_MetaG (v2) (version 2) | ecosystem: Environmental > Aquatic > Freshwater > Lake | place...
GGTTCAGCTGTCACCGATCACATTGCTCAGGTTGAATTGTCTTTGAAGTACAATGATATTGACACCACATCGTTTGGTCAGACTGGTGTGTCTCGTACTGCTGGTCTCCTCGATGGTGATGTGAAACTAGATATTCATCAGGATTACGCCAACGGCACCGCGTCGCTTGACGCATTCCTGTACACGTTGACGACAGCAACAACGCTTGCGACAGTGGTTTTGACACCGGCAGGTACAACCGTTTCCACCGTAAACCCGTCGTACACGATGACTGTGCGACCGTTGGAATACACGCCGTTCAGTTCCAGTGTTGGCGACTTGGCAACAATCAGTGTCACCTGGCCGTTGTCGCAGTCCGGCACTGTTCTACCTGTTCAGCGTAAAACTACCTAAGACTGTGCCATTTGTTAGTGTGCGACCATGATGAATTTGAAGGTGGTTGCCACTAACGGCACATTTGAAGCACGTTGTTTACCAATTGACTTCATCGACTTTGAAGAACATTTTGATAAGCCGGTGACAGCATTAGAACAAGGACGCATCACACATTTGTATTTCCTTGCTTTTACTGCGTTGCGTCGCGCAAACAAAATTGATGATGTTGATTTCAAAGTGTGGGCTGCCACTGTTGTCAGTGTTGAACAAGCTGATGATGATGCGGATGCGATACCCCCTTTGGAGAGCAATCAACCCACTGGTTGACAGTTCATTTGGCGTATGAGTTTGGTTTAGATCCGCGAACAGTTGTTGCTCAGTCGCCTAGAATGCTTGTGACGATGCAACGGTATTTGCATTGGCGGCGCACTCAGGAGGCTGAGCAGCAAAGGCGGTCAAGTCGTGGCTAGCACTGGTGCGTTAGATGTCAAGGTTGCGGTTGTTGGTGTGCGTGACACTATCCGCGCATTGAAACAAATTGATCCGGTGTCGGCGAAACTTTTGCGCAAAGAATTAAGTGATGCTGCTCGCCTTATTTCAGCGTCTGCGCGTAAACGTGTGCCAATGGTGAGACCGATGTCTGGTTGGCGCAATGTGTGGGCGATGAATGGTCGTGTGCGTGGTGGTCAGGGTTGGCCTGCGTGGTACACATCAGAGTTGAAGCAGGCAATTAAAGTGTCAACTGCTGCCACTGATCGCGCTCGATCAACGAAAGCACGAACAACTGTTGCGGTGTATACACAGAATCCTGCAGCGAATATTTTTGAGTTCGCGAAAATGAATCACACACCTAATCGGTTCTCAGGTCGTCTGCCTTCATACATGGGTGGGCGTATTATGTGGGCAGGTAATGATGCTGTCGCTAACCAGGTGAATCAGAAAATCAATGATGCGCTGGTTGCGGCACAAACCATTATCCAATCTGATGTCAATGTTGCGAAGGTGTGATCATGGCTGCTAAAGGCGGTATCCGCGTACCGGTAGTCACCACAGTTGACACCAAAGATTTAGCAAAGATGACTGCTGCGCTTGATGGTATGAAAAAGAAAGTTGATAAGCAGTCCGCAGGTTTTGCCACATTAGGTAAAGCAGTGAAGGGCGCGTTTGCGATTACTGCTGTGACGGCTGCTATCGGCAAAATGATTTCTGAAGGGCAGCAGGCTGAGGTTGTTGGTGCGCGTACAGCCAATGTGTTGAAAACTACTGGTGCCGCAGCTTGGACTTCAAGTAAACAAATCAATGACTTGGCAACATCTTTGTCAAATAAGACTGGTGTTGATGATGAGGCAATTCAGTCATCAGAAAACATGTTACTCACATTTAAGAATGTTATTAATGCTGGCAAGGGTCAGGCTGCTGTTTTTGATCGTGCCACAACTGCGGCATTGGATTTGAGTAAAGCAGGTTTCGGTGATCTCACCAGTACGTCGAAGGCGTTGGGTAAGGCGTTGAATGATCCTGCAAAGGGTTTGACTGCTTTAGGTCGCGCAGGTGTCACTTTCAACAATACGCAAAAAGAACAAATCAAGGCAATGCAACAACGCGGTGATTTGCTTGGCGCTCAACAAATCATTTTGAAAGAAGTTGAATCTCAGGTTGGTGGTGCTGCTGCGGCTTCGGCAACACCAATGGAACGTTTGCAAACCATTTTCAATAACCTTATGGAAGTCGCCGGTACTGGATTACTACCGGCATTGACAACAATTATTTCTTCGCTGACACCGATTATCACTGTGTTGAATCCTGTGTTTGAGAAGTTAGGTGTTGTTATTGGTCAGGTTGTTGATGCGTTGATGCCTGCGTTGATTCCTGCAATTGAAGCATTGTTGCCTGTGATTAATCCGTTACTTGATGTTGTGGTGATGTTGGTGAAGGCTTTGATGCCTGCTGTGTCGATGGTGTTGTTGTTTGCGGCTGGTTTGTTGAAAACGTTGTTGCCGGCAATTTTGCCTGTGTTCAATATCATCACACCATTAGCTCAAGTGCTTAATATGATTTTAGCGCCAGCATTGAAACTTATTTCATGGATTATTGAGAATACTGTGATGCCTGTTTTCAATTTGTTGTTGAAGGGTTTAGGTTTTGTGATTGAGGGTGTGGCGTTTGCTGCACGAAAGTTGAATGATGCGACTGGTGGGATGATTCCAGGTCTTGATAGTTTGGCAACAAAACTTTCTACCGCTGCTGATGGTATGAAAACTATGAAACTTGCATCATCTGATTTGGCGAATGCGCCGACGGCAGCGATAGCAACCACTGCAGCACAATACAAAGGTGCCGCTATTGATATGCATGCTGGTGCGAAGGCTGCTGCGGCTGCAGGCAAAGTCATGGCAGGTGCATCAAGGAAAGCCACAGGTAGCAGGGTGACGAGGGCACCGCGTACTGCCGCGAAGGCTCCGCGGACTGTGTCGTCGTCTGGGTCGCAGTCTTTCACTGTTGGTGGCAGTGGTGGTGGTTTGTCGTTGTCTGTGACTGTGAATGGGTCTGTGATTCAGGAGAAGGATATTGCTCGGACGATTCGTGATGAGCTGATTCAGTTTGGTCGTCGTGTGGGTAAGCCTGTGGCGTTGGGTGTGTAATCGATGATTATGCCTGATCCTGATGGTGGTTTGAATGATGTGTCTTTGTTGGTTCAAACGAATGTGCCTGTGATTTTTCGTGTGTTTACGACAGCACCAACATTGAGTGCGGGTGACACGTTTGTTTGGAAGTCAACCAGTGGTGACGCTGACGATGATTTGTATTCCGGTGAGTACACGTATTCGTCAGCGAATTACAATGCTGGTTTAGATCGTTGGTCTATTTATTCAACAACGATTGGCACTGAGTTTAGGACTGGTTCCTGATGGGTGTTTTGGGCACAGCAGTAATGAAACCTGTTCCAGATAACGGCACTTTTGGTCTGTATTTTGGTGCTGAGGACAACACTGCTGGTACAGCATTCACTACATCTGATGGCAGTGGTTACGCGCACGTTGATTATGCGCAGGTTGATGGCACCGCCATTGCGAATACTGGGGCAAAGGTTGCACCGTCAACACGGATCACTAACTTGTTTCCGCTTAATGGGATTGTGTCGATGAGTGTGCGGCGTGGGCGTACAAGACCTGACCAGTATGACGATGTTGGTGAAATGATTGTCACCGTCAATAATCAAGGTGACTCAACGTTGGCTGGTGCATCTGATCCGGATAACAACGCTGGTCGTTACAAACGGTTGTCAACATCTGGTGGTTCGCAGGTGTATTCATCTTTTTTGCAACCGCAAATGTTTGGTCGTCTGAGTTATCAACCAACATCAGGCACCATTGTTCATTTATTTACTGGGTTGTTGGAATCTGCTGTGCCAACGAATGACATTTGGTCAACAACAACTTTCACTTTCATTGACCGTCTTAGCGTGATTGGTAAAACAAGTATCAACCCTAAAACGATGGCAGGGTTTGCGGATAGCACAGGGAACGCACGACTGAACCTACTCATTGAGAATGGTGGTTTACCTAACGTTGTCAACACTAACGGTTCAGCAATCATCATTTATGAGCAAGCGAACACAAGTTACACAGGCAGTTACCGTGACGTTACCGGTTTCACTAAAACTGTGACAAAACAAACTGTTAAAGACTCAGCTCTTGATTCGTTGAAGGAAGTTGTTGACGGTGAAGCTGGGCGTTTGTTCTGCAACCGTGACGGCATCCTGTGCGCCTATGATCGATCAACATTACAAACGAGGGCTGCAACACCGGTGGCAACATTCTCAGACACATCAGCAATCAGTGGTTACGGTTACGACGAAATTCATTTGAATCAGGCACAGGATTACATTTACAACAAATGTGTGGTGTCGTACGGAACAACGGTCACATCAACAGTTATTAGCGATGCGTCTTTAGCAACATATGGTGAACGCTCAACTTCTAAATCAGTGGTGTTGTCTTCGACCGCGGATCAGTTGGCGGCAGCAACTTTCTATGCCACAAATTATGCGCTGCCAAAGAAAACACCAGTATCAATATCGTTACAAACATACGGTTTCACTGATGCTGCTTTTCAAACCATTGCCAAAATTGATTTAGGGCAATCGGTGCGTGTAGTGCGTCAACAACCAGGCGGTCGACAATTTGACGGTACCGCCATTGTTGAGGGTATTGAGTTAGATTTAGCACCAGAAAGCAGACGTTTTACTTTCTATCTTTCGGCTACGGATCAGACAACACTTTAGGGGTATTCATGGCGACGTGGACTGCTGGTACAGCGCTTGGCACTGGGGCGCTCATTTCTCAGGCGTGGGTGCAGAATGTTGTCAATGCGCAAAAGTTCCTTGCCGCTAACGATGCAACATATGGCAAAGACTTATGTCAGATGCGGCGCACAACATCACAAACAGGAATGGCATCAGCGACATGGACTGCCATTGGTTTTACTGTTAATGATTTTGATGTGGCTAATGGTCACAATACCAGCACAAATACAACTCGATATACCGCTGTTGCGCCAGGAAAGTATCGATTGACCGCTGCTATAACTTTGAGTTTTACATCTGGGTCTGTCAGCATCAACGGTTTATTTCGATTAAACGGATCAGGCTTGAATAACACTGGAGCGATTGATGGTTCGTGGGCAAGTATGAAAACAGGAACAACAACACAAGCAACATTGGTATTACCGACAACATATGTTTCATTAGCAGCTGGTCATTGGGTTGATGTTGTTATATTCACTGATGCGAGTGCGCCAGTGCCTGATCCTACTGCTGGTGCTGTTCAGATGGCTGTTGAATGGGTTGGCGCGCCATGACATTGAACACTGTGGCACAAGTTGTTGCCATCGTTGTCGGCACCACAACCTTTCTAGGTGTCATCGGTAAGTTCCTTATTGTGCATCCGATGAAAGCATTCATTGTGAAAATGACGTATCCGATTCAACCTAACGCCAATGGTGGCAAATCTTTAGCAGATGTTGCAACAACAGTCACCGCCATTGATGTGAAGGTTGGTAACGTTGAAACATGGTTATCAAAAGTTGATGATCGTTTAATTCACCACATTGAACAACATAATAAATAAGGAGTTTGCTGATGTTGGATAAGTTATCGCCGCAGGTTCGTCACGCAATCATTCTGCTCATTGGTGCCGCATTGACGTACGGTTCAACACAGTTACCTAACCTGCCAGCACAGTGGCAACCGATCGTTGGTGCCCTGGTTGGAATTTTGACTTTGGCTGTCACACCGTTAACGAAACAGTATGGTGTCGGTGCCACTGGTGACAGTAATGACTGACACATCAATTAATGGTTGGCCTGTGTCGGCAACACCAGCAGATATCAATGTGCGCCAGTTCACTATCCCTGACACGAAACGTCATGTTCAATTATGTGCTGATGTGGCACCGATTCTTCTTTGGGTTGGCACAGCGTTTCACCGGCACATCAGTAACCTTGACAAAGGCATTCTTGCAGTGTGGGGATACAACTACCGTAAAGCTCGTCAAGCAGATGCTTGGTCGGATCATGCGTCAGGCACAGCCATTGATTTGCGGTCTGATCGGTTCCCTATCGGCAAACGCAATATGAGTCTGTTGCAGAAATTGTGGGTGCGCCGCATTCTGAAAGTGTGTGACGGTCTTGTCATTTGGGGTGGCGACTACAAAACTGATGCCAGTGCGGATGAAATGCATTTCGCCATCGCACCAGGGGTCACATCGAAGCAAATTTTGGCGTGGCGTGTGAAGCACCGTATCGATTCCAATGGGCAACAACTGCCAAAGAAATGACCAAACGCCCTGATGTGACACCGTCCTGCAAAAAATGTGGGACTGTGATGACATGGGAACATAAAGGTGGCAGTAAGTATTGGCGTTGGCGATGTGCCCGATGTCGGTTCCTATCAGCAGCTCATGGTTTAACCAGTGAAGACTATGACCAACTGGTCACCGCACAGGGTGGTTCATGCGCCATATGCGGCAACACAGGTGATCTTGTCATCGACCACGACCATTCCTGCTGCAAGGATGGCAAATCGTGCACACAGTGCCGCAGAGGACTCCTATGCAACGCCTGCAATCGGATGCTTGGTTTCGGTAAAGACGATGTGCGGATCATTGCGTCAGCGGTTTCGTACCTATTGGGTCCACGACTGAGCGCCGACTAGGATTTACCCTGTCTAGCGGTATAGCCGGTGACCGTCCTCCCATCGGCTATACCGCGTAATTTTGTCCCCGACACGCCGAAATTAACTAATTCAGTCATTTGGCTTGCATTCCGTCCAATTATCGGGCATAGTTCATTTCAGACGCGGAGACACCGCACAAACTGAAAGAGGACAAAATGAGCGCCACCTTCAAAATCGGCAAGACGTACTACGCAGAGAGCGGTCCGGCATTCTTTGAGTTCAAGGTAACTGCCAGAACCGCAAAGTTCATCACAATTATTCAGGGCAACACTCGTCGCCGGTGCGCTATTTCATCGTATGACGGTCACGAGTACGCAATGCCTTTCGGCAAGTACAGCATGGCGATCCAAATTGATGCAGCTCATGTTCTTTCGGAGGTGTCCGCATGAAGGGCTTCATTTGTAATCAATGCCTTGTGCCTGTATCAGTCATTTGTGTTGATAAAGAGTTTGATGGTTGGTGTCAATCATGTGTTGCCGCATCGTTGGAATCTGAGGTGAACGCATGAGTCATGTTCAGCCGCGTTTGGCTACGCATCAGCATTGCCGCTGCTACTACCGTTTGCGTAAAGTTGTGCGCATCATTTTTTGGTCAACCGTTGTTGTTGGTTTGTGGTGTGCGTCATCATGGTTGACCAGTCACGGCATCATTCATTGGGACGAATACCAGGACACAAAGGATTCGCTGTTCCCACGGCGATAGGCACTGTCAGAGGGTGCCGCAACAATCAGCAACAACCAACACAGAAAGAGGACAACATGTCAGACGACACAACCGCAGCCGCCAATGCTGCAAGTAAGCGCAGTTACCGAAAGTGGACTGCCGAAGAGCTAGAAACAATGAAGTCATGCAGCACACTTGGTGTATCAACTGTTGCCACAATGCTGAACCGTCCAAAGGTTGCCATCTACAACAAGGCAAAGCAGTTAGGTATCAGTGTTTCCGCAAAGGTCAATGCATCAGCAGATTCGCAGGTTTGACCTGTGGCATCCAGTCGTGTAGCCCGAGGCCGCAAAACACAATCACTTATCGCACAGTGGTTTCGGGCGCACGGCTGGAACACTGCCATAAGCACTGAAGCATTTTTGTCAGGCAAAGACATTCGCAACGTTGACGGTTTCAGTATCGAAGTGAAAGCAACAACAGCAATGCCGATACTCACCGCCATCACGCAAGCACAAAACAATGCCGACACCGGTGACATTCCAATCGTTGTGTGGCGACCGAACGGTTACGGCGAAACCCGAATCAGCGAATGGGTAGCCGCAACAACACTTGAACACATGACCGCACTGATGAGAGGACAGCAACAATGATGATCGACATCAAAGAATATGATGGCACGTTAGAGTTTTTGAAAGATGTCAAAGCCCAAATTGCAGCGTTGAAAGAGCAGCAAACACTGTTGGAAGATAAGTTGAAAAACATTATCGGTGAAAACAACATTGGCACAATGAACGGTAAACCTGTTGCCAAATACAGCAGCTACGAAACCGCAGTGTTTAGGCAAAAGAATTTCAAAGATGAGAACCCTGACATGGTCGCCAGATACACCACCATTGAAACACGCACACGGTTTGTTCTCATCGATGAGGATCAGAATGTTTGAGCGTGAAGTGTGGTGTGGTGACTGCGTCAATCTAATGAAATGGAATGACACACGCAGTCAATATGTGTGCGCCCGGTGTGAGGTGAAACGATGACTTTCGCTAACGCACAAAACACCACAAAGCAAGCAATCATCGATGCTGTGAATGAGTACGCATCGAATCGTCCGCGGTCGCTGCAAGTTGAGGTTGGTGCATCAAGTATTGGTACTGCTTGCCAACGACAACTAGGTTACAAACTTTTGAACACAAGTAAGCAAAGTGTTGAAAAAGACCCAGGCTGGATGACACAAATTGGCACCGCAGTACACACCTATTTGGAAAACATTTTCAGCACCAATGATCGTTACCTCACTGAGCAACCAGTGGACATTCGGTACGCCGACTTCGTCATCCCCGGCACCGTTGATCTGTACGACAAACAAACCAACACTGTCATTGATTTCAAAATCGTTGGTGAAGCAACATTGTCAAAAGCGAAACGCAAAGACATATCAACCCAATACCAGGTGCAAGTGTCGTTATATGCGCTAGGTTTGAAACAGGCAGGGCATCGTGTGGACAATGTTGCAATCCTGTTCATGCCACGCAACAAAGAATTAAAAGACGCGGTCATGTGGGAACAACCATTCGACCCAAAAATTGCTGAAGCGTATATTCAGCGGTATCACTCAACAAGAATGTTGACCAGTCAGCTCGGTGTCAAAGCATTAGAAACAATGCTCACCGCCAACGCACCATGTATGTGGTGTGACTGGTTCAACCCGGATGCGGCAACAGTCGCTGAAGGTTGCAAAGGCACTACCAAACAAGCCTAGGAGGGCTAAACAATGTTCAACCAACCAACCGATAACGGTGGCACGACTGGTGGCGGCTACTTCAAGCCATCAGATAACAACAATGACCTGATCCTTTTCACAGTGGTGAAGGAAACAGGCACAGAGTTTGACCAAATGTCAGGCCGTGACCGTGACTTCGTCATCGTCGACTACGCAAACCTTGACCGTGACGCAGTTGTTGTTGAAGGTGCAAAGGTGACGCACGGTGCTTTGGTTCGCAAGCTCGCTGTCGGTGCCACGAACATTCTTGGTCGCATCGGTCAAACAAAAACCAGTAACGGTTACACGGCGTGGGTGTTGAATGCGCACACACCGGAAGATGCTGCTGCTGCGACAGCGTGGATCACAGGTGGTAAGCCAGCAAAGGTTGACCCATTCGCATCGTTGGAACGTGAAGCAGCAACCATTGGTGTGACCGTTGAGCAGTTACTTGCCATTAAGAAACTTGGTGGCACTGTCGATTCGGATGCACCAAAGTTTTAATGATTCCTTTATGGCTGTGGTTGGCGTACACAATTTCCGCATCAATAACCGGTATTTATTTGTACAAGCTCGGTGCGGAAATTGGGTACGACCAAGGCTACACACAAGCAATGATTGACTTCCACAATGACCGCTACTTCGGAGAGGACTACCATGACAGCGGCACAATATTTGACCACTTCGAAACTCTTTATCGAGAACAAAACATTACTGATCACATTTATGGCGGCAGCACAGGCTATATCTGACGGTATTGACCCTGAGTCGTTAATGCAATCCGATGAAGTGTGGAACAGGTACATCAATCACGCGCATCTGATTCTTGACCAGTTGTCTCAGGGCAAAATGTTGACACAGCTCGGTGCCACTGTTGAAGAATGGCACACCTGCCAATACTGCGGATCACGATACGAAACATTAAACAGTGCCCGATTGTGTTCAAGGGCGCACCCTAATCCGGTGAACGCATGACACCAAACGACTTAAAAGCGTTGATTGTTGGAACAGCGTTGGTTAGTTTAGGCATCCTGCTACTGGCAATCATTTTTGAATTAAATAAGTAATCACACATCGACGAGAGGACAACTCTGATGAAAAAAACATTAGACGACAATGAACGGTATTGGAAAGACAAGCACGACGCAGAAATTGATGCAATGTCAGAGAACACAGGTGACGATGATGAGTGACCAAGTACCGGTGCATGAAGTTGAATGCGAGAACTCTTTCGCAAGGGAAAAGCTCAGGATGTGCCTTTGCACTGTGTTGCGTTTGGCGTATGAGCGCGGAGGTGCAGATGAACAAGCGAAAGCAGTGCAGCGCGTCAATAACGCAGCAATGAAGATTGCATTGGCTGGAATCAGTCGCTTTGAGACCGCTGACTTCCTTGACCTCATGGATGCGGCTGTGCGGGGCGGTGAGCAGGGATGATTCATGGGGTGCGTAACACATACGCGAGACACAAATGCCGGTGCGAACCATGCACAATGGCAAACAGAATATACACACAAGGCTTA
>Ga0304729_1002653_pt1 | contig 10552 bp, 10 predicted proteins | sample C_131016_MF_Meta_FD_190475 | JGI IMG/M metagenome (GOLD analysis project Ga0304729, IMG submission 190475) | Freshwater microbial communities from Lake Croche, Canada to study carbon cycling - C_131016_MF_MetaG (v2) (version 2) | ecosystem: Environmental > Aquatic > Freshwater > Lake | place...
AGAAAACAACAACTGATGAAATTGAAGATTTAATCACAAAGATTAAAATCAAAATCACACAAGCTGATTTAGACCAGATGTCTGGTATTGAAGGTGCTGAAAAGGAATTGCAATATTGGAAAGACCAATTAGCACAAACACAATTATTAAAAGAAAAAACAAAAAATCTATAATATGAATATGTATAACAATCAAAACCAAAATCAAATGACACAAAAATTCCCAATGAAATGGATCTTAATCGGAGCATTATCTATCTTAGCTATTATCATAGCAATCTTTATTAACCCATTCGCTTGGAATGATTCAAGTGAGAGAACAGTAGTTCAACAAGCAAGTGGTGGTCAATTCGTTCAATATAAGTCTGGTGTTTATTACGCTGGGTTCTTCGCTAAAACAACTCAATGGCCTAATCAAATCTCAGTATCTTATCAAGATTCAATTCCTAATATGCAATTAAATGATGGAACAATTGAAATTGGTAAAGTAACAATCCGTTTCGGGGCTGATGCTACTTCAGCAAGTGTCAGTGGAATCGTTCAATATATTCTACCTTCTGATGAGTCTGAAATGATTGCAATGCACAACGCTCATAAAACACCTCAATCATTAGTATCTAAAAGATTAGCACCTTATACAAAAGAATGTTTACAATCTTCTGCACAGATGATGTCTTCTGAAATGCATTACTCTGGTGGCCGTTCTACAATGTCTCAAGACTTTGGTGACCAATTAAGAAATGGTGTATTCATCTTAAAAACAACTGACCGTGTGGTGTTTGACTCTTTAGAAAATGAGAAAAAGAAAGTTTATGTAACCGAAATTGTAACTAATAAAAACGGAGAAACTAAAAGAAAAAACTCTTCTATTAGAGAATATGGAATTACTGTGGCTGATGCTAATATTACAGATGTGGATTATGAATCTCGAGTTGATATTATGTTGGGTAAAAAGATTGATGCCGCTACTGCCGCTTCTATCGCTAAACAACAATTCATTACGGCTCAACAACAAGCTTTAACTGCTAAAGCAGTAGGTGAGAAACAGTTAGTTGAAACTGAGTATAAAGAAAAACAAATTCAAACTCAACAAGTTGTAAAAGCTGAGACTACTGTTAAATTGGCTGAACAAGATAAATTCAAACAAAAAATTGCCGCTGAAGCTGCTGAATTAGAAGCTAAGAAAACAAGAATTGACGCAGACGCTCAAGCTTACGCAAACTCTAAGTTAGTATCAGCGGGTTTAACTCCTTGGGATAAAGCTGACTTTGAAATGAAAACTAAGATTGGTGTAGCTGACGCAATGTCTAAAATCGCTTTACCTGCTACTTACTTTAATGGTGGAGGAAGTAATGGAAAAGGTAACTCTATGTTAGAAAGTATCTTAGGTGTTAAGTTACTTGAAGATAAAAAATAATAATTATATTTTTATTAAACCTCACTCTCAAAAAGAGTGAGGTTTTTTATTTATTAAAATTTGGTAAATCAAAAAAAAGTTATTATATTTGAAGTATGAAAAATATACTACCATCAGAAATTATTGAAAAGGCAAACTATTCAGAAAGACGCCTTATTGCTTATTTAATGAGTAAAAGAGGAAAACCAGGTTTATTACTTAGAAATCCTGGAGAAAAAAATACTCTTAGATTAGAATCTTTATTAAGCCTTGTCCAAAAGGGAGTTGTTAAAATATCTGACTTTGATAGTCAAGTTGTTTATTTTAACTTTACTGATAAATTTGAATATAGAATGATTTCTATTTCATTTGGGTGTTACGTGTAGTATGACAAAATTTGTTTATATTCCTAGATACAGTGCTAAAGGGCAAATACTTTGGGAAAGGAACGGTTTTTTCAAAATAACCTTCACCAATGAATCAAATAAAGTAATAACAGAAATCTTTCTCAAAGAAGAGTTTGATTTCATAGACTCACTATAAATGACAAAATCAAGATACACTCCAGTACAATGGAAAGCAACAATAAGTAAATGTCCACATTGTCAATGCCTTTGTGATGTAGAAACAACATCTGATATTAGTGTTCAGTGTGTTATGACATATGCTTATGCTAAAATGATGGATCATATTAGAAAATGTACATCTATTTCAACTATGAATCCTCAAATCAAAACTAAAAAAATAACAAGTGTATCAGTAATGACCAAATCTAAACATGGTAGTTTAGGAACCATGTCAGAGTGGAAAACCTATAAACTTTCTGTATAATCATAATATAATTGATTATGAATATATATGAATTTTTAGGAACATCAAGATCGGGACATCATGCAGTAATAAATTGGGCATTCAAAAATCTATGTGGTAGTGAATATGTTATGCATGGAAAGTTTAAAGAAAACAAAGAATCAGGTCTTTATTATATCAATGAGGCAAACTTAGATTTAGGATTAATTAATGATTATCTACCAAAGATATCAGATAATTGTGAATGTCTTTTTTTAAGTTATGAAAACTCATCAAAGGACTTTTCACTATTCTCACCTAACTATAAATATAAAGCACCATTAGATTTCAAATCACCATTTTTCAGTGAAAAGCCAAGTGATAGAAAAAGAATTATTCTTATTAGAGATTTTTATAACAACCTATCTTCAAGAATAAAAGCAAATCTCAATAATATAGAAGCTAATATACCACTGCATCCATCGAGTGATTTCAGTGTTAATTTTATTAATATGTGGAAAAGTTATGCCAGAGATATTGTGAATAATAGATGTTACTCAATTAAGTTCGAAGATTGGATTTCAAATAAAGAAATAAGAGTAAAATTTCTACATGATGTTTTTGGAATAAATGAAATATATGATAGTTCAAATATAAAAGGCACACCAAGTTCATTTGGATATGGTGATGTTACAAATAGAATTAAAGAAATAGAAGTTGATGATAAAATCAAAAGTATTATTAATTCAGACACTGAACTAAAAGAGCTAATAGAAGCTTTAGGATATAAAAATTATAATTTATGAATCAAATAAAAGAAATAGACAATTTAGATAAGAAAATGACCATATCATTAGACTTTGATGGTGTAATACATAAATACTCAAGGGGGTTTCAGGGATTAAACAATGCTTATGATGAACCAATGGAAGGAGCTGAAGAATCAATTAAGTCATTATATGAGCAAGGATTCATTCTAAAGATACTTTCATCTAGACCTAAGGAAACCATTGAAGAGTGGCTAGATAAGTGGAACCTGAGTAAATATATCACTGAGGTGAGTAATTTCAAATTCCCAGCAACAATCTATATAGATGATAGAGGATTACATTTTATGAATTGGAATCAAACATTAGAAGATTTGAAAAAACATCCAAAATTAAAAAATTAAAAAAACCCACCAATTGGTGGGTTTTTTTATACTTCTTTTTGTTCTTTTAATTTATATCTATTACCATTATGAGTAATAAATAATAAATCACTTAGTGATTCTGTTTTCTCCCAAACTTCAATAAATCCTGATTGTCCTTCAAATGGTTTTGTTATTAAACCATCTTCTGTAAACTTAATAAACCCTTTAGTTGTTTTATTCATAGTTAAAATAATTTTTGTTATATATAATTTTTAATTAATATAAATTCAAATATTTATAAGAGAGCAAAAATTAGACCAATTGGGTTTATAAACCAAATCTTGATTTAGTTAAATTCCAAATAGATGATACCCTTGTAGAATCTATAGATATGTCATAGATATCAACAGTTGCTAATTTACCACCCCAAAACTCAGCATTGTCCCATCTTCTCATTAGATTTATTCCCGCTCCACTTGATGATGGTTTTGGCCCTGATGTTGAAGTTGTACTTATTAATGTGTTATTTACATACACTTTAACAACCTGACTTGAATCACAAGTTGTAACAATTTGATACCAGTTATTTGCTGTTAAAGTAAATTGTGGTGATATTTGGAATCCACCGTTAAAGTACCCGCTTTGAGCAACTGATCCTTGGAGATTACCTAAGAAATAGTTTATTGAGCTACCAACATAAACCTCACTTAATATACAGGGTGCTCCTCCAGTATTATTACCATCCCAATAATGCCAAACACATGTCGTAAATTCAGGTAATGATGGTAAACTAGTTGGACAATTGGCATACTGAGAACTAGCTGCATTAAAATTGAAATATCCGCCATTACTAGATGACCAACTTGGATTATTATATAATGTAAATGTTTTTCCACCAATAGAATCTACCCAATCACCACTTGTATAATTGGCAGCATCTAAAGATAAAATAGGAGTAATATAACTGGTCCAATACCCATGACTATTCAACCAAGTTTTAGCGGCTAAAGCAGCGCTAAAAGTGGGACCAGAATTATATCTAGTAGAAACATAATTTGCTAAAGATATAAAAGATCCATCAGTTAATGCACTACTTCTTAAAAAACCGACTGATGATGTTTTGTGTCCTAAGAAATTATAACCAGAAGGATAACCATATTTTGGATAATTTAATATAGTCATTTCACCATATATAGATGGACAAAGTGCTGGGTAAAAAGAATTTAATCCAGCCATTCCTAAGCTACCATTATCTGTTGATGGGTTCTGACTCACATCATTATTCCAATAACCACCATTTACTCTTATCCAGATTTTAGGTGATGCTCCTATACTAACCGCAATATCAATAATATCTCCGCTAGTCCATGTTGGTAATCCAGATGCTTGAACACCACCATTAAAATAATACTTACCATCATCAGAGAATCCAAGACTTTGATTATCATTTCCAGGATACCCACCAAAAGGACTTCCTTGATAATTCATTGAATGTTTTCCAACACCTATAGCTCTAGATCCAACACCAACTGGTGGATTAGAAGAGGTGAACCTTACACTAAACATCACTTTATCAGTACCTGATATTAATGTTGAACCTAAAACAGATTGTTGATATGAAAATATCTGAGTAGCTGTTTGATTTGAATTACTAAGAGCGATATCGGTAGCTTTGTGAGAAGGATCTAAATAAAGACTGTCTTCTGGAACTGGAGTATCTTGATTATTTAAAGGAGATGGAATAGCAATAACATATCCTGTGCCTTCATCTGGACCATTCCACCATTGTGTACCTCCAAATCCAGCAGTTGGATATCCAACAGATACGCTACCTACTTGAATTGTTCCTGATACTGTGACACCACTTGGGTTATATGCGAAAGGTCTAGACATTATAAATTATTATTATTTTATTATATATTAAATTTATAGACCATATCTACTTTTTTGATCATTAAAGATTTGTAGAACTTCAGTTGATGTTAAAGCCTTATCATATATCATTACATCAGAAATAGAACCACTATAGAAGTAACCACTATCTGCTGGATTCTTACCAATACATAAATCATAAGCTGTCCCGGATTGTGAAATAGTTTGTGCTATGTCACTACCTATCTGTGTTGAATTTTTAAATATTCTAATATTAGAACCATCAACAGTTATAACAATATGTGTAAATACGCTATTTGGAACATCTGATGATGACCAAGATAAACTAGTATCAGCTGATTGATAAGATGATCCATTACTAATCCAAACTTCCATGTTACCACTTGCACGACCCCATAAACCCCAATGTGTTCCTGCTTGACCACCACCAGTATTAGATGAGAATACAATTCCACAGTTATTCCAACTATTAGGTTTTATCCAAGTAGATATTGTATATTGTGAAGGTTTACCTATACTTGTTCCTAAATTTACAAAGTCATTAACTCCATCAAAAATCATAGATCCACCACCATCAACAGAACTGTAAGAAACTCCATTTACTAATACACCATCATTATTGTAAATTGATAAGTCATTCCAATTAGTTCCTGTACCAGGATAAGATGAGGCCGATCCAGCATCAAGATTTAATACTAAAGAAATATAACCATATCTATCTTTTTGGTTATTGAAATTGTGAAGAACATCAGTTGATGTTAGTCCAACGCTATAAACTCTCAACAATGATATTTTACCGTTGGTAAATCCACTAGGATTGTTCCAACTATAACAACCTATAGTAATATAGTATAAACTATTATTTGATATACTCATTGAACCAGTTTGGTATAGAACACCATTTAAATATATTCTTATCACACCAGATATACTAGTAACAACATAATGATACCAATGACCAGTATTCATAGTTGGTACAGTTGCAGTAACATTAGTTCCAGTACCATTACTGTAAAATGTTAATGTTGTTGAATTAGATATAAGTAATGACCAATCAAAATTATATCCATAAGTATCTTTTGATATTAGAGATTGTAATGTTGAAAATGAATTAGAATTAAACCATCCTTCTAATGTAAAATTAGTATTAGATAAATCAAAATTGGAGTTATAAGACACTGTACCATAATCATTAACACCATCAAATATCATAGATCCACCACCTTCAGTAGAACTATAAGAAACTCCGTTTACTAATACACCATCATTATTATAAATTGATAAGTCATACCAATTGGTTCCTGTTCCTGGGTATGATGAAGCTGAACCAGCGTCAAGATTTAATACCAATGTTTCAGCATCAAATATTGGCTTATATGTATTATAATTACTTAGAACTTGAGTTGCATCTAAAACTGTAGTATAAATTGCAGGTCTTCCTATTTTATTCTTAAAGAAGTAACCAGGCTGAGCAACATAACTACCTATTAATAAAGAATTAGACGAGTCAAATAAAATATCCCCTGTTTGAGATGAAGTAGTACCAATAAGAGAACCATTTGAATAAATACTCATTGTTCCAGATTCATATGTTGCTACTAAATGCGACCATTTATATAAATAATCATTTGGATTAATAGCAATATCAAACTCAACATAACCATTAGTTGTTTTTACACCGAATGTAACACAATTGCCCAATTCAGGTTGGAACACTAACATATAAGTTGGGAGACTACTTTCTAATCTTAGAATATGGCTATAGTATGATAAGTCAGATGGATTAACCCAAGCTTCTAAAGTTATTTGAGTTGGTGTTATTGTTCCATCATTAACTATCTCAGCATAATCATTTATACCATCAAGTGTATAAGTATATGTAGTTGGATTATAACTAGCACCATTAATTAAAGTTGAACTTCTAGAAACACCATCTAAATACCAAACGCCTAATGGTGTATAAACAAATGTACCATCACCATCAGTGATTGTCCAGTTATAAGTATTAACAATATATAACTTATTTGATAGTGACGCACTGCTTCCTAAAATAGTACCCATATTTAAAGTCACATTAGGTTGAAGTGTTAAAAGAGACCAAGAGTTTAATAAGTTATCATAGTTTGTAATTGAATAATCTAAATCGGTTTTACCATCCATAAATTCTCTCATATTAGTTACACTTGAAACATTCCAAGAACTAATATCTCCATTAAATGAAGTTGCATTATAGAACATACCACTCATATTAGTCACATTAGAAACGGTCCAACTTCCAATTGGTTGATTAAATGGTGTAATAGCGAACATTTCACTCATATTAGTTACACTTGAAACATTCCAAGAACTAATATCCTGATTAAATATTGATGAAGCGAACATTTGACTCATATCAGTCACTGAAGAAACATTCCAACTTCCAATAGGTTGATTAAAAGGATGACCACCTTTACTGAAGAACATACCACTCATATTAGTTACATTAGAAACATTCCAAGATCCAATAGGTTGATTAAATGGTGTAGATGCGAACATATAACCCATATCAGTAACACCCGAAACATCCCAACTTCCGATAGGTTGATTAAATGATGTACCTGTGAACATATTACTCATATTAGTCACTGAAGAAACGGTCCATCCCCCAATAGGTTGGTCAAATGAATATGCATTTGAGAACATACCACTCATATTAGTCACACTAGAAACATTCCAAGAACTAATATCTTGATTAAATGGCGTATCTTGGAACATATAACTCATATTAGTAACATTAGAAACGGTCCAACCCCCAATAGGTTGGTCAAATGTCAAGGAATCTTGGAACATACCACTCATATTAGTTACACTACTAACATTCCAAGAATTAATGTTACTATTAAAACTTGTATTACTTTTGAACATATAACTCATATTAGTCACTGAAGAAACATTCCAAGAACTAATATCTTGACCGAATGGTGAACCTTGGAACATATAACTCATATTAGTAACATTAGATACTGTCCAGCTTCCGATAGGTTGATTAAATGCTTTTGTTTCTTGAAACATACTACTCATATCAGTTACTGAAGAAACATCCCAAGAACTAATATCCTGATTGAATGGTGTACCTTGGAACATATTACTCATACTAGTAACATTAGAAACGGTCCAACCCACAATAGGTTGGTCAAATGATGCACTTGAGAACATATAACTCATATCAGTTACATTAGAAACATCCCAAGAACTAATATCTCCATTGAATTGAGAATTTTGGAACATATTACTCATATTAGTAACTAAAGATGTGTTCCAAGACCCTATATTATTAACTGTTCCTAATGATGTACAGTAAGAAAACATACCAGTCAAATTGGTTGTGTCTGTTAAATCTAAAATATCAGAAACTACACTTAAGTCTAAATAATCACATCCACTAAAATATTCCCCATCATTACCTAATTTTAAATTACCCCATTGTAAAATTGATATTAATTTTGATGAATTACCAATCGGCATACCGAGCTGACCAACCCCAAAAGACCAACCCTCAATTGTTCCATCAATATAAACTAAATATTGACCATCTGTTGCATAAGTATGTGTTACCTCTGCCTGATTATAAGCAGTTATTGTGTCTGTTGAACCATCACCCCAATTAACAACAAAACTATAAGTTCCTGTAGATGTTAATGGTAATGCAATTGTTAGACCATCCCTCATGTAATTGTTTGTGTTCCAAGTCATTGCAAATGCAGTAGTAGGAATTAATGGATATGATGACCAATATTCATTTGATTGTAACCAAGTTTTAGCATCATATCCATTACCAAAACTTTGACCAGTAAATCTTTTATTCACTAAATCAACAAAAGAACCTTCAGTTTTATCAACACTTCTCCAAAATCCAACAGATGTACCAGTAACCAATCCAGTACCATTACCCCAAGTTCTACCAGAACCACCATCATGTGCGATAACATACCCTAAGTTTTCATCAGGTCCGTTATACCATTCTAGTCCAGTTATTGGAATATTCAGACCAGGTAAAGCAATTACTATATTACCATATCTTTCAGTATGGTTAAATTCTTCTCCTGTATATGGAAAGTATGTAAAAGGTCTTGATGTTGGCATAATAGATTTAATATTTTTTACTTTTTGTTATGATACATATCAGCTAAGAAATGAGTTCTTTCATCAGGGTTTGTAACCTTAATGTAATTAACAATATCAATATCTCTGAAGTTAGACATGAAATGATTATTCTCAGTTTTAATAGCTGGTATACTAATTCTCTTCAATCCTTTAACTCTTGAAATATCTAAATTATCTTTATTTAATTTATATAAATAATATGGAATTTTAATATAACTAAATCCTTGCTTACCAGGAACATCTTCTAATATCTCAATCTTTGACCTATCTAAATTAACTCTATGTATAGATATATCATATGAGAATCTATTATCCATAAATATGCCATTTAACATTCTCTCTTTAATATTAAGTATACCAATTGAAGAACCACCAGATGTAATCATATAAGCACCAATGATAGATTTATCCTCAGGTGAGTAAACAACTTTATCAAAATCTCTCTCAGTTGTTAAATTTTCAAATGTCTTTAAATATTTCATTTTGTATATATTAATTAATTATCTTAACATCCAATCACCACCTTCAATCTTTTTGAATTTAGATACATCATATTTATATTCATATATCCAACATTCTATATCTGTTGATGTTCTTATCTTAGTTCTGTTATATTCATCACCTTCAAATTCATCTAATTGAGGAAATATAGAAGAGTCTATTAAATAAACATCACCTATCACTTTATTATCACCTCTTATAAAACCAGGATAAAAATCATTAACACGGTAAATATCACCATTGATGTACGCCTTTCCACAGAATTTACACCCTTCTAATAGTCCCTTACCAGAGTCTCTAAAAACACCATAAACAAATATATATTCTTCCATACTTTGTATATATTAATTTAATTAATTATATTTGTAGAATGAAAAATCTAAGAATTAGCTTTGACTTTGATTGTACTTTAGGTGAAACCATCATCCAAAGAAAAGCTATGCTTATGTTAAACTCAACCCTACCATCAGATATATTTATTATAACAGCTCGTTGTAAAGACCAAAAGAATCCTGATGTATTCTCAGTTGCTAAAAGATTAGGAATACCTGATGAAAATATTCACTTCACTGAAGGTGGATGGAAATGGCGTAAGATAAAAGAATTAGAAATTGATATTCACTTTGATGATGTTCCAGAAGAATGTGAATTGATATCACTTAATACTAATTGCACCCCTCTTCTAATATGGGATGAATG
>Ga0304729_1002655_pt1 | contig 10546 bp, 7 predicted proteins | sample C_131016_MF_Meta_FD_190475 | JGI IMG/M metagenome (GOLD analysis project Ga0304729, IMG submission 190475) | Freshwater microbial communities from Lake Croche, Canada to study carbon cycling - C_131016_MF_MetaG (v2) (version 2) | ecosystem: Environmental > Aquatic > Freshwater > Lake | place...
ACAAAAATTTTATAAATTTGCAACCTAGAAATGTCTGATTTAAAACTATACAATGAAGTCACTGGCTTAAGCAGTAAAACAACTACGCTATTGTATAGCTCTAGTTTTTCATCTGCTATTAAATTACTGCATGCCGATTTACGTCAGCCTATTTATGATATTTATGGTTTTGTAAGATTTGCTGATGAAATTGTAGACACTTTTCATGATTATGATAAAGAAAGTCTTTTTGCTCAATTTAAAAAAGATACTTATGTAGCTTTAGCACAGGGCATTAGTTTAAATCCCATTTTACATCGTTTTCAATTAACTTATTCAAAATATAAAATTGATCCAGCTTTATTAGAGGCTTTTTTAGTGAGTATGGAAATGGATTTAAATAAGCAGCAATATGATGTAGCTACTTATCAAACTTATATTTATGGAAGTGCAGAAGTGGTAGGCTTAATGTGTTTACATATTTTTTGTGAGGGGGATATGGTTCAATTTGAAAAATTAAAACCATCAGCCAAACACTTAGGCGCCGCTTTTCAGAAAGTTAATTTCTTGCGTGATATTAAAGCCGATTTCGAGGGATTGGATAGAATGTATTTTCCCAATTGTGATTTTTCTAAGTTTACGCAAACAGACAAAGAAGTGATTGAAGCCGACATTCAAGCCGACTTCGAAGAAGCTTTAAAAGGTATTAAAATGCTTCCAATGAAAGCTAGGTTTGGAGTGTATGTGGCTTTTAAATATTATTATTCTTTGTTTAAAAAAATAAAGAAAACGCATCCGGAGGCAATTTTGAAAGCAAGAATTAGAATTCCTACGCCTGGGAAAATATTTATTGTAGCCAAGGCTACACTTCGCAGTCAGTTAAATTTGTTGTAGTAAATTTGTTTAATAAATAAAAAAGTTGATTTTATGATTTTTATATTAGTGTCCTTACTTACTTTTTGCATTATGGAAGGTGTTACTTGGTTAACCCACCGTTATGTTATGCATGGTTTTTTATGGTATTTGCATGAAGACCATCATCAGCCCACAGGACATTTTTTTGAAAAGAACGATGCCTTCTTTTTAATATTTGCTATTCCAAGTATGGCCTGTATTTTCTATGGTAATTTCGTAGGTCCTTTATGGATAGCGGGTATAGGAACGGGTGTTGCCATGTATGGCTTTGCTTATTTTATAGTGCATGAAGTTATCATACACCAAAGAATTAAGTGGTTTACTAAATCAAATAACCGTTACATCAAAGCCATTCGTTGGGCACATAAAATGCACCATAAGCATTTATATAAAGAAGACAGCGAAAGTTTTGGCATGTTAATAGTTGCCAAAAAGTATTGGGACAAAGTTCGTCGAGACGAAGCCTTGCAAAACAATGAGTAATGCTACTCATATTAACACTCCTACGGCTAGCTACGACTACATTATAGCAGGAGCCGGTGGGGCGGGTTTATCTTTATTGCATTATTTAATGCAGTCTTCAAGTTTGGTTACAAAGTCTATTTTAGTCATTGATAAATCTTTTCAAAAAACCAATGACCGTACCTGGTGCTTTTGGGACAATGGTATAAGTGCTTTTGAAAACTTAGTCAAACATCGTTGGGATACTATTTCCATTCATGCTGAAGGGTTTGATAAAGAACTACCTACTGCACCTTTTGCTTATAAGATGATTCAGGGGATTGATTTTTATAATTCAATTCTTAAAGAAGCAAAAACTAGATCCAATATTCATTTTAGGGAGGCCACCATACTTAGCATTGAGGTGTTGGATACTTCTAATAAAAATAATGGGGCGAGTGTAAGATGGGAGGGTGGTGCTGCAATTGGTAACTATGTTTTTTCTAGTTTACTACCTTTTCAAATGAATCAATTAGCGACCGCTGCTGCTTATTCAAACTCCTTAGATTCAAGCACGGATTCGAAAAATAAATTCCCTTTTTTATGGCAACATTTTAAAGGAAGGGTAGTACAATTTGATACACCCGTATTTAATAAGCAGATTGCTAAGCTGATGGATTTTAATGTGCCTCAACAAGGAGCTACGGCCTTTATGTATCAATTGCCTTTAAATGAAAAGGAAGCCTTGGTAGAGTATACTATATTTTCAGCCAATGTTTTAGAGATTTCGGAATATGATAAAGTACTAGATGCTTATTTAGCCAATGAGTTTTCCGGAATGAAATATTCAATAACACATGAAGAAATAGGGGCTATTCCTATGACGCAAATTGCACTAGCTTCTACTCAAGCGCCTGTATATACCATTGGTGCATTAGGTGCAGCCATTAAAGCAAGCACGGGTTATGCTTTTCAGTTTATACAAGAGCAGTGTAAAAATATTGTCACACAGTTAGAACATGGCTTGCCTTTACAAACCAAGGTCCATAATACAAGACACCAGTTTTATGATGCAGTATTACTAGATATTCTATTTCACCATAAAATGGAAGGCGCTGAAATATTTAAACGCATATTTGCCAAGAACGAAGCTGCCACGGTGTTTAAATTTTTATCCAATACTTCTACGCTATTGGAAGACATTCAGATTATGAGGTCCCTTCCAACAAGCGTATTTTTACCAGCGGCCATTAAAGTATTGTTGCGGCGGTCCTAAAATTTAGGTTTGCTTGTCCTAATTTTATTTTGCCTAAATTTGTTTTTTCAGCCACGTAGTACAATGGATAGTACATGAGTTTCCGAAGCTCCTAATCCAGGTTCGATTCCCGGCGTGGCTACAAATTCTTAAATGCCAGTAACCTTTCCATTCTTTCATGCATGCCATCATTGGCTAAGGCTAGAAATTCAGTCGCTTTTTCTGGGTAATTATTTTTAATGGTAGCAAATCTATTTTCATTGTACATGAAATCTTCCATGGGAATGGAAGGATCCTTGCTATCAATGACAAATCGTTTTCCTTTTTCATTCATTGGATTAAAACGGAACAATGGCCAGTAGCCACTTTTTACGGCTAATGATTGTTGATCCAAACCATGACACATATCGTAACCATGTGCAATGCAATGACTATAAGCAATAATGATAGACGGTCCAGGGAAAGCTTCTGCTTCTAATATTGTTTTTAATGCATGTACATCATTAGCGCCCATGGCTATTTCAGCGACATAGGCCTTTCCATGCGCCATGGCTTGCATGGCTAAATCTTTTTTGCCTGTTGTTTTTCCTTTTATAGAAAACTTGGCACTTGCACCTATTGGGGATGATTTTGATTTTTGACCGCCGGTATTGGAATACACTTCGGTATCCATGACTAATATATTGATATTTTCTCCTGTTGAAAGTACATGATCTAATCCACTAAAGCCAATATCATAGGCCCATCCATCCCCACCTACAATCCACATAGATTTCTTTTCTAAAAATCCTGCTACTTGTAATAATAAATTGGCAGAAGGATGGGAGCTATTTTTCAATCTATTTTTCACCTCGTTCACTTTCATTCTTTGCTTAATTATAGCTGCTTCATCTTCCTCGACATTGTTTACAATTTCCTCTACTAAGGTTTCGCCTAATTCATTTTTCATTGACTTTAATAATGAAAAAGCATATTGGCGCTTCATATCGGTGGCCAGTTTAATACCCAATCCAAATTCTGCATTGTCTTCAAATAAGGAATTGGCCCAAGCGGGTCCTTGTCCTTGTGCATTGATACTCCAAGGGGTGGAGGGTAAATTGCCTCCAAATATGGAAGAGCATCCTGTGGCATTGGCCACGATCATTCTATCGCCAAATAATTGAGTGAGTAATTTTAAATAAGGAGTTTCACCGCAACCGCTACATGCACCTGAGAATTCAAATAGGGGTTCTAAGAATTGAGATCCTTTCACTGTTGTTTTAGCCACTCTGGTTCTATCAATTTCTGGGAGTGATAAGAAAAAGTCCCAATTTCTACGCTCTGTTTCTTTTAAAGGGAGTACATCTTGCATATTAATGGCCTTATGTCCTGCTTCAGTTTTACTTTCAATAGGACAAACATCAACACATAAAGTACAACCAGTACAATCTTCTACTGCAACTTGTAAAGTATAAGACTCTCCGTCTTTGTTAAATTCTTTTCCAATTGGAGCCACGTGTTTAAAAAAGTCAGGGGCTTTTTCTAAAGCACCATTGTCATAAATTTTTGGTCGTATAGCAGCGTGAGGGCATACAAAAAAGCATTTACCACATTGTGAACAAAGGCTTGGATCCCAAACAGGTACTTGCTCTGCTATATTTCTTTTTTCATATTTAGTAGTGCCAGATGGGTAGGTTCCATCTGCAGGGAATGCACTTACAGGCAATTCATCTCCTTCCCCTGCAATTATTTTTGCCAATACATTTTTAACAAAGGCAGGTGCATTATCGGTTACAGCCGGTGTAATTTCTTTGGTGCCAATCGCAAAATTAGTATAATCTAATAAGGCTAAATTTTCTAGGGTTTTATCGACCGCCTCAAAATTCTTTTGAACTATTTTTTCTCCTTTTTTACCATAGGTTTTTTGAATGGCTTTTTTAATGGAAGTTATGGCTTCTTCTTTAGGCAAAATATTGGAGATAGCAAAGAAACAGGTTTGTAATATACCATTGATGCGTGAGCCCATGCCAGTTTCCTTGGCCACTTTTGAAGCATTAATTACATATAGCTTTAATTCTTTCTCAATAATTTCTGTTTGTATTTTATAAGGCAAGTGATGCCAAACATTTTCAGTATCGTAGGGTGCATTCAATAAAAAAGTAGCACCATGTTGTACATCTTTTAAAATATCATAGGTTTCTAAATAATGAAAATGATGACAAGCCACAAAATTAGCTGAATTTATTAAGTAGGTAGATTGTATTGGCTTTTCACTAAATCTTAAATGAGATACTGTTAAGGAACCTGATTTTTTTGAATCGTACACAAAATAACCTTGTACATGATTGTCGGTATCGTCCCCAATAATTTTAATGGTATTTTTATTGGCACTTACCGTTCCATCGGCACCTAGGCCAAAAAATAAACCGCGGAATAAATGTTGGTCTTCTAAACTAAAAGTTTTATCATAGGCTAAACTTGTTTGTGTGACATCATCTTCAATGCCAATGGTAAATCCATTCTTAGATTTGTCTTTTACCAATTCCTCAAAAATTGCTTTCACCATGGCGGGCGTAAATTCTTTAGAAGCTAAACCATACCTGCCTCCAATTATTTTAGGCATTGCATTTTCCCAACCTGCATGCAAGGCATTCACAATGTCCATATACAAAGGTTCTCCAATGGCGCCTGTTTCTTTGCAACGATCCAATACCGCAATTTGTTTTACAGATGCGGGGATAGCTTGTATAAAATGACTCACTGAAAATGGACGGAACAAACGAACAGCAATCATACCGGTTTTACTTCCTTGCTTATTTAGATAATCAATGGTTTCTTTTACAGCGCCTACGCCAGAGCCCATCATAATAATTATTTGTTCTGCATTTTCATGACCATAGTATTCATAAAGCTTATAGGCTCTTCCTGTAAGTTTTTCAAAATGTTGCATAGTTTTATCAACGATGGCGGGTGTATTCCAATGATAACTATTACAGGCTTCTCTGCTTTGAAAAAAGACGTCTGTATTTTGAGCAGTTCCTCTAATAAATGGATTTTCTGGGTTCAATGCTTTTTGTCTGTGCCTGGCAACATCTGCTGGGTCAATCATTAAGGATATAATTTCATCAGAAAGTACATTCACTTCATTTAATTCATGAGAGGTTCTAAAGCCATCAAAAATATTAAGAAAAGGAATATTTGATTTTAAGGTGGCTGAAGTGGCAATCATGGCCATGTCCTGTGCTTCTTGTGCATTGTTGCCAAATAGCATTGCAAACCCTGTAGACCTTACTGCCATTACATCACTATGATCACCAAAAATAGACAAGGCATGGGTGGCCAAGGCTCTTGCCGCGATATGAAATACAGTAGGGGTGAGTTCACCTGCAATTTTACACATATTAGGAATCATCAATAACAAACCTTGAGAGCAAGTAAAGGTAGAGGACAAAGCACCACCTTGTAAGGATCCATGAATAGCACCAGCGGCGCCAGCTTCACTTTGCATTTCTATAATTTTAGGAACCTCTCCGTAGATGTTTTCTTTATTATCGCTGCTCCATTCCTCGGCCCATTCCCCCATGGTGGAAGAGGGTGTAATTGGATAGATGGCACAAACCTCACTGGTTTTATAAGCAATATGCACAGCAGCTTCATTGCCATCCATAATGGAGATGGCCATTTTTTTTGAAGATTTCTTTTTAGTTGGATTGGTTTTTGTAACAGTAGTTCCCATAGCTTGGTATTTTGTAATTAAGGAACAAAATACCCCAACCTAAATTTGAAAAACATGATTAATATCAGTTCTACAGAAGATACTAATTAGGAAAAATAAAGGGCTTAGTAGAAGAAAACTAAACTAGGTAATAATCAATGACTTGTAGCCTTACTGTGAGAGATTCACTGCTATTTTTTATGCTCGAAATAAGGAATCTCATCATTAGATACCGACTCCTTTTCTTGCCAATAAGCAAGTGAAACAATATGCCCATCGGCTGTTTTTAATTGACGGCCAAAAATAGCATTGGTTGAGTTGAAAGTTAAATCGGTTACTCCTATTGTAAAAGTTGTAGGTACGGGAGGAGCTATTGGAGTAGCTGGTGCTGCAGGCGCTTCACCTTCCACTGGTGCTGTGACCGGTGCAGCAGGAGCTGCTTTTGGAGCAGGGCTGTCCACCACCACCACTTCGTATTTATTAAATTCCAATAAAGTTTTTAAAAACTGTACACGCTCAGCACTTGCATTTTTTTCTACAATGGCACATTTTGTTGTACCTAAGTCTTCAAATTCGTGGTTCTTATTAATTGCCATAATACTTTATTTAAATACCAATACTTAATGAGTAAATATAATCGTACACCAAACTTGCTAAACCAGTAATAATAATACCTGCGATACAGATATACATGGCAAGCTGTGTAATTTTAGGAATGCTTAATTTTTGAATAGGGGTTTCGTTCTCATCCATGAAAATGGCTTTTACTACTTTTAAATAATAGTAAAAAGAAACCACCATATTTAAAGAAGCAAATATGATTAAGCCATAATTGTCTTTAGCAGCACCTGCCATCATTAAAAATAACTTACCAAAAAAGCCCGCTGTAGGGGGCACCCCTGCAAGTGAAAATAAAGCAATGGTTAATACCCAAGATAAAAAAGGATTGGTTTTATAAAAGCCTTTAAAGTCAGATATATTTTCTTTACCTGCTAAGGCACTTACTACCGATACTACACCAAAAGCAGCAAGGTTAGAGAATACATAAATTAAAACAAAGTAAACTAGCGAAGCAGATCCTGCCTGTGAGCTTCCTGAAATACCAATTAATATAAAACCTACTTGCGCAATAGAAGAAAAGGCAAGGAAGCGTTTAAAGTTATCTTGTCTTAGAGCAAATAAATTACCTATTAAAATAGTTGCTATAGATAATACCACAAGTACACTATACCATACAGTAGCAATAGGGGTAAATACTTTATATAAAATAGAGGTGAAAGTGAATAGCACCGCTGCTTTAGACACCACTGATAAAAAAGCAGTGACTGCTACTGGTGAGCCTTCGTATACATCAGCTGTCCATAGGTGAAAAGGAACCGCCGATATTTTAAAAGCAAAACCAGACACTACTAAAATAAATGCAAATATTTGCATGGGGTTATTACTAATATGTGCGGTAATAACATCGAAGCTAAGCGTACCCGTTGTGCCATATAAAAAAGAAATACCCATTAATAATATACCAGATGAGAAAGCAGATGATAAAATTAATTTCATGGCAGCCTCTGATGATTTTCTTTTAGCTAAATCGAAATTGGCTGCAGCAGCCAAAGGAATGGTAGACATTTCAAGGCCTAAATAAAACATTAATAAGTTGCCGCTAGATATCATAAAGAACATACCCAGCATGGAAGTGAATATTAATAAATAAAATTCAGCCAATTGCTTGTGGTTTTTTAACCATGCGTAAGATTGCATGGAAATAATTAATAAGGCCAGATTTAATATATTTTTTTCTAGTACTATAAAGGCATTGGTGGTAAACATGCCATTGAAAATACCGCCTTCCCTCATGCCAAATAAACCTGCAGCCAAGTTTACAAACAATAAAATATTGATGAGGTTTAAAACGCTTTCATTGCTTCTCTCTTTACTAATTTTAATAAATAGTAAAATAAATATAAGTAAGCTTAATAAAAGCTCCTGTCTTAGTAATATAAAAATGTTAGATGACATGAGGCGAAATTATTTAAGGGTAATGGCTTTATTAATGTTGATCATTAAAAAATCGGTGGTAGGCATAATTAATTGGTTGATTAAAAATGGCGCCAATCCGATAATTAAAATTCCTATGATTAATAAACCTGCTGCTAATTTTTCATTCCAAGTAGCATCGCTTAATAAGGCATGCTCATCAGATATAGGGCCCATTATGCTTCTGCCTGTGGCGCGTAATATATATACAGCAGTCACTACAATAGATGCAGCAGATATTACTGTAGCAGCACGGTAAACGCTATCTGGGTTTTGCCAAGAGCCCATAAACACAGTCATCTCGGCTACAAATCCGCTAAATCCGGGTAGGCCTAAAGAACATAAACCTGCAATCACAAATACAGTAGAGATAAAGGGCATAGCTTTTAATAAACCACCTAATTGTGCCACCATTCTGGTATGTGTTCTTGAATAGATCATTCCAATGGCTGCGAAAAATAGGGCGGTCATTAATCCGTGAGATACCATTTGTATGACTGCACCGTTAATAGAAGTTTTATTCAACATACCAATTCCAAGTATCACAAATCCGCAGTGACTAATAGAGGAGTAGGCATTGATGTATTTTAAATCGGTTTGCATCATGGTGGCAAAGGCACCATATATAATAGCAATGGTAGCTAGTAAAATAATGATCCAAGAATAACTATGCGCTGCATCGGGCATTAAAGCTGCCATGCGTAAACAACCATAGCCGCCTAGCTTCATAGAAATGCCTGCTAAAAACATTGAAGCCGCCGTTGGCGCCGAAGCGTGACCATCGGGTACCCAAGTATGAAAAGGAAATAAAGCAGCAAAGATTCCAAAGCCTAAGAATAGAAAAGGGAAGAAGAATTTTTGAACACCTAGGCTCATGCCCATCTTGCCTATTTCCACCATATCAAATGTATGGGTGTTATAATAAATACCCATTAAGCCCACAAATACTAAGGCAGAACCTGCCATTAACATTAAGGCTAGTTTCATAGCACTGTTTTCTTTTCTCCCACTACCCCAAATACCTATTAATAAAAACTTAGGGATAACTGCTACTTCTAAAAAGAAAAATAAAGTAAATAAATCTAAAGAGATAAAGAATCCATAAGCACCCATGCTTAATAATACTAGTAAGAAAAAGTATTCCTTGCTTAGTTTTTCCATAGTCCAAGAAACCAGTATACCTGCCACCACAATAAGGGAGGTTAATAAAATCATCGCCAGCGCGATACCATCTATACCTATATGGTAGTTAATATTTAATGCTTTAAACCAAACAGTATTGGTTTCAAATAAATGCGTAGCGGTATTGCCAGCAGCTCTTTGATCCATATACAATTTCAATAACCAGCTTGCTGTTCCTAATTGCGCTAAAGAGCCAGCTAGTCCAATAATTCTTATTTGCGCTAATTGCTTACTCAATAAAATGAGTAAAGCCGTAAGCAAGGGTAATAAGATTAATAAAGATAAATTCATATAAATATTTTATTTCCAGATATAAATAAATAATACCGATAAGGCCAATACACCACCAAAGAAGTACAAGGCATAGTTTTGAACCTTACCCGATTGTAAGCCTTTAATAGCTGATGAAATTTTTGCAGTGGTGCTAGCTAATAATAAGATAAAACCATCTACGATATTTCTATCTGCCCAAGCAATAGGTTGTCCTATGAGTGGGAAGACAATTTTTTTTGTGATAAATAAATACAATTCATCTACATAAAACTTTTTATAAGCCGCTCTGTAAAAGCCACCAAATACAGCTACGGCTTTATCTGACTTTGTATTTTGCGTTTTATAAAAACTAGCAGAAAGTAAAATGGCAATGATAGATAAGACCACAGGAGCAATAGAGAAGATTAAATCAATATGTGTTTCTAAAGCAGCACCATCGGATGTGATAAATTGAGAGAAAGGAATGAAACCTACACCCACTGCGCAAACTGCTAAAATAACTAAAGGTAGTTTCATGGTCCAAGTTCCTTCTCCATGGTCGTGTGTATTGTCGTGACCAGCACTGTGTGCTTTTGCAGCAGCATCCTTGCTCCAGAATATATTAAAATACAAACGGAACATATAAAAACTTGTAAGTGCCGCTGTAAATAAGGCCACTCCATAAATTAATTTATTCTCATGAAAAGCTGCCGTCAATATTTCTTCCTTACTAAAAAATCCTGCAAATGGAGGAATGCCAGCAATAGCCAAACAAGCAATTAAAAAGGCAACAT
>Ga0304729_1002656_pt1 | contig 10546 bp, 7 predicted proteins | sample C_131016_MF_Meta_FD_190475 | JGI IMG/M metagenome (GOLD analysis project Ga0304729, IMG submission 190475) | Freshwater microbial communities from Lake Croche, Canada to study carbon cycling - C_131016_MF_MetaG (v2) (version 2) | ecosystem: Environmental > Aquatic > Freshwater > Lake | place...
TGGACTATTCAGGTACATAAAAATGACCTAAGGGTTATGAAGATTTTTTGAGAAAATTAGAGCTTTAATTTATAGTTTGTTATGTTTTGTCCAAACCGGAATCAACCGATTTGGACCGAATTCAGGGAGTGTTTCCCACACGCAATATGGTTTAAATATTAAACTGAATCAACCCATAAGTATCTTATACAATCCCACTTCAGAATCGACCCCCAACTTAATGAATATGCGGTTCTTAATGGTAGATATCGTATTGGATTTAAGACATAGCCTTTCTGCAATAAGACCAGTGCTCAATCCCTCCATAATACAAATGGCCACATCCTTTTCACGGGGGCTTAGTTTATTCATATTATTTAAAGTATCTGGAGCTTGCATAAATTTATTATAGCTTATTTACTCAAATTCATTACCTGTGTAACGGTTGGCATGATGACAATACGGATACGGCGATTGTTTAAACGGCCAGCCTTGGTTTTGTTATCATCTATTGGCACATATTGACTTCGTCCTGCAGCAATAATGCGCTTAGGATTGATCTTGTATTTAGTTTGTAAAATTCTAGCGACGGCAGTGGCTCTATTTACACTTAAGCTCCAGTTATCGTTAGCAGCTCTTTTCTTAAAAGCTTTGTTATCGGTATGACCTTCAATCATAAATGTTAAATCGGGCTGTGCTTGCAATAAGCCAGCAATGGTTGCTAATACTTGTTTCGATTTTTTTGTGAGCGAATAACTACTGCTTTTAAATAAAATTTTATCTGAAATATCAACAAAAACATAGCCCTTATTTAAACGCACATCGGCATCTGCTGCTGTATATTTTTTCATATCGGCCTTAAAGCCATCTAACCAAACATTATTTCCACCATTGTTGCCATTGGTTGTTTTAATACCGGCTAGTTCCGACTTACTAAGTAGTGACAAGCCTAACATTTGATTTAAAAATACATCTCCTTCTGTGATCACTGGAGGCTTAGACGCAATTGCACGGTAATAACTAATACTGTCCTGCAAGCTATTTAGATTCGATTTTAATACTGTTAAGCTACCTGTAAGATTAGCCACTGTATCAGACATTTTATTCTTTAATGTATCATACTTTCTAGTTAGTAAAGTATTGGCATCTAATGACTCAGTTAGCTTTCCTGGAGGGATGCATGATGCAAGAGCGATAATGAATGTGAAAGTCAAAAGGTATTTTTTCATATTATATTTTATAGATTATAAACCGAAGCGGGTTTTGGTCAGATCAAAATGGGTTAATGCTTCAGAATCCGTTAAGCCTCTACCCTTATAAATGCGCGTTACAGCTATTTTTCCAGAAAGATTGAAAAATCCAGGGTCACTAAAATTTGGAGTTATTGTACCAATTACATTTAATTTATTAGACATTAATGAGGCTGGTAATGAATAAGTTAATTTAGAAATACCATCAATATATATAGTAGCCTGTCCAGAAATTCTTGATAATACAATATGTTTCCAAACGTTTAAAGTAAATGGAGTTCCGGATGCAGGACCTGAAAGCCAAGTCGAATTATTACTGGAATGCGCAACACCTAAATTTCCTAGATAATAACTCAATCTAATAGCAGCATAATTAGTCGCTTCATCTACATTAATTGATAAAAAATTTGGGTGATTATTTGTTGATGTCATATAAATCCACATTTCAACAGTAAAATCTCCAGATCCAAAATCAAAGTCTGTGTTAGTAGGTAGTAGAACATATGGATTAGGTCTTTGACCATTTTCATATCCATTGAAAACTAAGCTACCTTGATTACTAGAATTATAGGTCACACTATTATAAAGAGTCCCATGATTCCCTTTTTCTGATAAGTCTGTCCATCTAGTCCCTGATCCAGAGTAACTAGACGAATTGCCTGCATCTAAATTCAAAATAAGGCCTGCATTTACCAATGCCGGTGGACCAACTGGTGCCAAGTAATTATTATTGCTGCTAAACATAGTATGCTGTGCATTGGAAATTAAGGCAGAGAATATAAATAATATGGTAAAGAATTTTTTCATAAATATTTTTTAGAATGATCTAATTGCTCTAACGCGCAATGGATTATTCGTTTTAGTTGTACCCGCAGGATATGCTCCATTTCCTGGTGTTTTATAATAATCGCCCATAGTACCTTCGTAAATAAAATTCGTTGTACTATACTCTGTTGAACTTAGGTAATAAGCATTACTCCCTAATGCATTAGCTCCTAATAAACTTGCGGCCAAATACAACTGATGTAATTCTTGTGCACTAGGTAAAAACCAATCTGTATAGCCCCCACCGGTATAATCTCTAGCGATTTTAGCACCATAAGTACCCGTATTGCCTTGATTGGCTATAATTAAATTGGTGTTTGACAAGCCAGTACCAATATTTTCGGCTGTCGCGCCTATATTAGTATTTGTTTTTGCCCAGACCACCGCGCTAGATTGATCAGTCGTTGCTGCAATCAAGCCATGCTGTACATTGGCATCGTAACCCAGATCTCCACTCCGTAAAATATAGTAAACCACACCACTCCCATATACGCTTCCAACTGTAATGGGTGGTGCTGCTGTTGCAAAACTAACTACAGGCCCATAACTCGTTCCTGCTTTATTTACTATAAAGGATTTGGCAAAATAAGTTGTCAAAGGATTTAGTCCAGAAATAGTGCTTGAATAGGAACCCGCAGCAACATTAGATTGTATTGTTGTGCTTGAATAAGTACCAAAATTTATATCAGTACTATAAATTACACCAATACTAGTTGTAATTATATTTGTGGGACTAATTACGCCACCAATGACAGCAGTAGAAGAACCTATAGTCCCAAATATTGATGTTATACCTGTCGTATTGAATAATTTACCAGAGATATCTTTTCCTGTACCAAAATTAGCTCCACCTTCATTACTAATTATTGAAACAGCATTTGTGGTTGGAACTGCTTTCCCATCAGCATTATTACCACAAGTATAAATTATAGTTGCAATTGAAGTACTTGAACAAGTACCATTTGAAACTGTTACTTGATAAGCTCCACTTGCAGTTGGCGTATAAGCATTACTTGTTGCACCTGAAATAGCAATATTGTCCTTATACCAAGCATAAGAAATTAAACCTGATGGAGTTGTTAAGCTTGTTTTATTAGCACAAGCATCTCCATTGGTTGTAATTATAGGAACAGACCCAGTGATGGAAACAGTAAGAGTGTTTGAACTGTAGGCAGTGGTTTTGGTAGAGAATGCATTATAGTTTTGTTGAATTTCTGCTAAACTTAAAGCTCTGTCATAAAAATAAGCGGCTGCAAATTTTCCGTTATAATAAATACTTCCATCTCCAATATTTGCTCCAAAATTTAAAGTTCCCGCTGGCACAGTAGGAGTAGGCCATGTATAAGAAGTGCCAATCAAACCTCCATTTACATAGGCTCTAGCTGTAGAAGATCCGTCTAAGGTTAAGGTAACTAGTTTCCAACCTGCTGTAGCATAACTTACACCTGTAGCAATCCATCCTCGACCATAAAGTAACATTACTACATTACTACCTACCTGATCATAAGCACTATTTCCTATTCCTATGGAGTAGCCTCCACCGCCTGTTCCATTTTTTATAAATGTACCGGTAGAATTTAAATTAACATACACCCAAGCTTGGACAGTAATATTAGTATTTGCCGTATTAAATTGTGGAACAGCTATATATTGATTCGATCCATTGGTAACAATACTTCCACTAGCAGCGTCGTAAGTTGGACTATTCATTAAAGTTGCATGATTGTTATTTCCACTTAAATCATACCAAGAATTTCCTGTGCCAGCATAGCTAGCTGGATTACTTGCATCTATATTTAGCTTTAATCCACTAGAAACAATATTTGCATTATTGATACCCCCATTCACATAAACTTTAATTTGATCGTTATTACTTAAAGTGGTTGTAGAGTATGTAGATGCATTTGCTCCAACTATAATGGCACTATTTTTATACCATTGGTAAGTAGGTGTGGGGATTCCACAAACTGTTGCAGTAAATGTAATTGCAGTACCAGCACAAACAGCTCCCGAAGCGCTTGAAGTAACTGTTACACTAGGTGCAGCTATTGTTGTAGTGATTGTATTTGAAGAAACTCCAATTGCTGTATATCTTCCTTTAGTTGCATTATAATTATCTAGAATAGTTTGACTTGTTAAAGCAGCATTGTATAAACTTAATGTAGCTATTTTACCTCTTAAATTATCATAATTAGAAGTAGATGAAGAATTTCCTAAATACAAAGGTGAATTTACAGTACTCAATGCTTGGTTAGCAGATGCATCGAGGTTCCCATTTACATAAATTTTAAGACTTGGGCCATCTGCAGAAATTGTAATATTGGTCCATGTATTTAGTGGTATTATAGTTGCACCTGCGACTACACTACCAGAGTAGACTAACAATATTTGATAACCTGATCCATTTCGTGAACCAAACATTTCAAATAATTGTGCCCAACCTGCAAATGAACCAAAATTAGCAATATCTGTCCAATCTCTATCTGCAGCATCAAATTTAACCCAAACCGACATTGTTTTGCCGCCATTACCTGTTATACCAGTATTATTAATTGTTCGACCATAAACATTATTGTTATTTACATTTAAACTACCTCCACCTTCCGAACTATATGTTGCTGTTTTTAAGGTTGTATAATTAAAACTTGTATAAAAATCCATATGGTTACCAGATGTACTTAAGTCATTCCATCTTGTACTTGTTGGATTATAATTTGCAGCATCAAAATTGGCAATTAATCCAGTAGAAGATATACTTCCTGATGTATAACCCGGTGTGGCAATTACATTAATTTGATCATTATTGCTTAATGTAGTACTAGAATAAGTAGAAGAAGTAGCACCATTAATAGCTATACTATTTTTATACCATTGGTAAGTAGGTGTTGAAATTCCAGTAGTAGATGCATTAAATATGATATTAGTTCCTGCACAAACTGCACCGGAGGCACTAGAAGTGATCGTTACAGACTGAGCTTTTATATAATTATTAAAAGCAACAAAAATTAATAATATAAGTAGTTGTTTAATTTTCATAAATATTAATAAGCGTAATCAAATTGAACACGATCGCCTGCAACTAAAGTGTAACTATTATTATTCGCTGGAATATAAGTTACATAGGTATTACCAGCAGTCCAGGTATAGGCAGAGTTCTTTATCCTAGTTCCATTGATATACATAAATGGTTTAGTTAATGGAGTTTGCACAGCTCCTGTATTACTAGTAGCCGTCGTAAATGTGAATACTGTTTGATTTAAAGTTGCTGTGAACTCATCACTATTTGATCTTATTGCAGCTTTAACAAATGCAGTAGTTGCAATTTGAGTGGTATTTGTTCCCACAACAGCTGTGGGTGCTTGAGGTATATCTGAAAATATAGGCGATGATATAGGAGCAGCGCCTGTTACGTCTGCCACAGGAATGCTTGTACTTGCTGTCATAACATTTGTTCCATTGGCTTTTACATAACCAGTTAAATTTGCAGCACCTGTTCCTCCATTGGCCACAGCTACAGTTCCTGAAATACTACTTGCGTTCACTGTAGATGAAACTGCAGGAATATTTAAAGTAGTTCCTGATAAAGTAGCAGCACCAGTGCCTGTTGTAGTTAAAGTAAGGGCTGCTGTGGCTGCTGAACCATATCCTTGTCCAATATTCCAATAACAGTTTGTGCCGTCGTAATAAAAATTTAAAATGTCTTTTGCATTGGCTGCAGTAGATAAGGCTATTGTAGTAGTAGAAGTTGATCCCAAAACTTTATTAGCGGTAGAAGGTAATGTTAATGTTCTTCCACCTGTTGCATCTTGAGTGACTACTAGAGTTCCATATGAACCAGCCGCTGGTGTACTAAAAAAACTTAAAGTTCTATTTCCAGCTAAAGTTACACTTGCATTTAAACCTAATATTGGATTCCAATTAATGTTTGCACCATCAGTTAAGACCTGTGGCGTAGATGCATAAATAGGTGTATTAATACTTGTTGCACTTAATGGACCTGAAGTAATATTTCCAGTAGTCATTGTTCCACTAAATGTTGGTGAAGCTGATAAGACAAGATTACCTGTACCAGTAGAAGTAGTAACTCCTGTTCCTCCATTCGCCACAGCTACTGTTCCTGAAATACTACTTGCGTTCACCGTAGATGAAACTGCAGGAATATTTAAAGTAGTTCCTGATAAAGTAGCAGCACCTGTTCCTGTTGTAGTTAAAGTAAGGGCTGCCGTGGCTGCTGAACCATATCCTTGTCCAATATTCCAATAACAGTTTGTGCCGTCGTAATAAAAATTCAAAATATCTTTTGCATTGGCTGCAGTGGATAGTACAACTGTTCTAGTTGATGTTGAACCTAAAACTTTATTGGTCACATTTGTAATGGTAGGCAAGGTAATGGTTCTGCTCCCTGTCACATCTTGTGTTAAAACTACTCTTCCATATGATCCAATGGCAGGTGTGACTGTAAAACTTAATGTACTATTTTGATTTAATGTAATAGCCGCGTTTAGACCTAATGTTGGATTCCAGTTTATTGTAGATCCTGAATAAGATAATGTAATAGGTGTTGAAGCAAGTACTGGTGTTGTGATACTTGTTGCACTGATAGCTCCAGCATTAATTGCAGCTGTTGAAACAGTTCCTGAAAAATTAGGAGAAGCCAACGGTGCTTTAGATGCCAATGCAGTAGTGGTCGCATAGGCAGATAAGTCCTGGTCTCCGGTATTCGTCCCTGTAATGCCATTAAGTTTTGTTTTTTCAGCAGTTGTATAATCGTTCGTTGACAAAACTTTACCTGTAACTTTATCAACTTTGGTATCTAGTGCACTTTGGGTTAAGGATGAGATAATTTTATCCGCATCACTCGTGTTTTGTACATTATCTAAACCTAGACTAGTTTTTGTTATTGTCACATCCCCCATCATGCCATTTACAGTTTGAACTGGTGGCGCTGGTGTTAAAAGTTGAATCCAATTTGCAAGCACTGCAGGATTAGCTTGCGCTAAAACGTAGTTTTTATTTAAATCCGTTCTTATAACCACACTTCCAACTACTGCGCTGCTTAATCCCAACATCTCAGCTTCACTTGAAAGTACTTTTACGCTGGAAAATGAAATCGCAGGTATTTGATCCGTAGGTACTTTGCCTAATGCATTTAAACTTGCTACTCCATTAACAGCACCCACTTTATTGGCATCTAATTTTAAATTCAATGCTGCTGTAGCATCAGCGGTGCTTATTTTGGTTGCTAAGGCTGTGTTCACCTCTGTTGAATTGCTTTTAGTTGCTAAGGCTGTATTTGCATCCGTAATATTCATTTTAAGCGCCAATGCAGTATTTACATTACTTGTATTTGCTTTTAAATTTAAAGCTGTTTGAGTCTCGGTTGATATAGGTTTATTAACATCGCTTGTATTATCAAGATTGCCTAAATCAAAATCGGTTTTAGTTAAATTCACAGAGCCTGTATATCCATTGACAGTTTGAACAGGTGCAGCCGGAGTTAATAATTCTACCCAGTTGCCTAATGTACTTGCAGGTAAGCTGCTTAAAACATAATTCTTGTTTAAATCCGTTCTAATGGCAATACTTCCAACTGTTGCTGACAATGCAGTCATATCCGCATCACTTGCTACAACACTTGTAGATGATAAAGAAACTGGAGGTAATTGACTAGAAGGAATAATACCTGAAGCATTTAAACTAGCTATACCGTTTGCAACACCTAATTGATTTGCATTTAATTTTAAATTAATTCTATTAGATAAACTAGCAGTATCAGTTTTCTTTAATAAATAAGAGGTATCAGTAATATTTAATTTTGTAGCGATTGCGGTAGTTTGTGCTGAAAGACTATTGTTTAACAATAATTCAGCGGCTCTTGCAGTGGCAGCTTCTGATGCAATTGCAAGTGTATTAGCTGTGATACTTGATGTATTTGAAGCAACACTAGTATTTAAGTTTGTTAAATCATTGGCATTTGCTTTTAAGTTAATACGCCTTGATAAACTTGAAGTATCAATAGTTGACCCGCCTCCACCTGAAAAATTATAACTAGCTAATTGAGCGGGTGTAACAAACTTAAAAGTACTATCAGCAATATTTAATTTATTGCCTAATGATGAATTCAAACTTATTATTTCTGTAGCATTTGCTTTTAAATTAATTCTATTTGACAAACTAGTAGTATCCACAGTAACTCCACCTCCACCACTTGAAAAATTATATTTTGAAAGCTGTGTAGGAGTAATATATTTTGTGCTATCAGCAATATTTAACTTAGTAGCTATTGCATTTGTTATAGGTGTTTGATCAAATGTTTTTGCTGCTAATTGTAAAGGTGTAACATATCCTGTTGTACTATCGGATAAAGATAATTTAGTAGCTAACTGCTTTCTGAAAAAATTTGAATCAATAGTGTAAGCCGCTTTAGCATAAGGTGCTAACATAGTTAGCGTATCGGCCGCTGTTAACTTAGTGGCAAGTGATGTTTCTAAAGTTTTTACCGACATGGCCTTGGCATACACTGCTAACATTTTTGTGGTATCCGTAGCATCTAATTTATCGCTCACTTTTGCTGAACTTGCTGAATAGAGTGCAAATGGCACCGCACCAAAACTGGTGGTACCCATATCAACCCACTCTTTATTGTAGTCCCAATTACTGTTTCCTCCTATTGGTGTAATAGCCACTTTTAAGTTTAAATAAAATGGCCCTTTTGACCAATCAATGGTAGCTAAACCACTTGCCGTTCCTCCTACTCTTACTCCATTGCCTAAGCTAATACTAAATACACCAGTTGCATCTGTATTGGCTTGATGCTCCTCCGTTAATACTTTAGTGCCAGTTGGTGTAGTTTGTATAATGCTTGATTGTACAAATATTTTTCTGTCCTTAGCAGGATTTGAAAAATTATCCCTTGCTACTGCTTGGAAAAATATACCATTAGTAGTTTGAGCAAATAACTGGTTAGCATTAATGGTTAATACTAGTGCAATTAAAATTGTTTTGAATGTAGTAAACTTTTGAAAATTCATATGAGTAGGTATTGTAAATCTTAATTTTTTATGATTGGTTAGTTGGCTTTAATAAACTTTAAAGCATCTCTGTATTTTTCTGATTCTATTTGAATAATATAACTGCCAGCTATTAAGCTGCTAAAATCCATTCCCTTTCCTTGGAATAGTTCATAGCCTGTAGCTTTGGAACTGCTTATCTGAAAACCTTCAGCGTTCCATACCGATATTGAAAACTGATCTGTTAATTTTGGCGTATTGATGAATTTCACCTTGGTATTGGCACCCACCGGATTGGGGTAAAGTTTTATGCCTAAACTATTAAAAATGGTATTGACTTCACAGTTAAAAGCAAAATTACCTGTACCTCTATCTCCTGTAAGTACCGCTGTACCGTTTTGCATATTTAAGCAGGCAGCGTTGCTACTAAAAGTAATAGCCATGCTATTGTTAGACATATTTTGCAAACCACCAACACTACTCATAATAAAAGCACCTGTTATTTCCTGGGCTTGTAAGCTTTGGGGGAAAGCTGATCCAATCATTGTAATAATTGCTATTACTAAAATATTTTTAATCCAATTGTTCATTTTCTTTTACTTGAGGTTTTCAATTATTTATTCGTAAAATATAATTGAGTAGCTGTACCTGTAGTGACTACCTTAGATAAAACCAATTTGGTATCTCCTACAGATATAATATTATAAATCACTTCCAAAGGATTGCCATTAGATGTTATTAATTGCACATGTATTTGTGATTGATTGTTTACAATTTCAACTGTATAAGTCCCTGTTAATCCATCTGAATCTTTCGTAGTGCCATCTTTTAAGTAAGTCACAAAATAAGTTGACTGTCCTACATAAGATTTTGTGCTAGTGCCCGTAATGCTATAATCCAAATACCAATTTTTATTGGTAAGCATAATATTCATTACATCGGTTTGTGTAGTAGCGGTTTCTTTATTGCAAGAGCCAAAAGTGAATGTGATTGCTGCTAGTAATAGGAAATATAGTTTTCTCATTTTATTAGTTATTTATCTTAATTAGAATAAATCCTTGGCTTTAATACTCATGCCTATCTCAAATCGGTTTAATTGCACTGGTACGCTTGAACTAGTCATATTTACACCCAACTTATAATGCGCATAAAGGACATAGTAGCCTTTATTATCAAACTCGGCGCCTAGGTCTCCATTGATAATGGCCCTATTCCCAGCGCCATTGATTAAGTTCTCCTTACTAATGCTTGAAATTTTATAATCGAAGCTTGGACCAAATACCGCATAGAACTTGTACTTGTTCATGGCATTTACCGGTAGCAGCTTCTTGTAATGAGCTGCTACATTAATGGTTGTGAAATTATTATCGGCTTTAAAATGAGTAAAATCATCAATAAAAGGAGATAAACTGTGCTTGTTCTGATAGTAATTACCAGCAGCAATTCTGTTTACTGCAAAGGTTAGTGAATAGCGATGTTTTT
>Ga0304729_1002658_pt1 | contig 10540 bp, 16 predicted proteins | sample C_131016_MF_Meta_FD_190475 | JGI IMG/M metagenome (GOLD analysis project Ga0304729, IMG submission 190475) | Freshwater microbial communities from Lake Croche, Canada to study carbon cycling - C_131016_MF_MetaG (v2) (version 2) | ecosystem: Environmental > Aquatic > Freshwater > Lake | place...
CTCTGCCCACACGGCAGCTGCGTCACGCAGCCACGAGCGAAGCGACACAGCAGTGGGCACGACTACGGCAGCCTGCTCGTCCTGCCACGCCTTGAGCGACCGCAGGGTCATCTGTGCCGACGTCTGGACGTAGGCAGGCGAGACCACTGGACCCATCTCGTAGAGGCCCTTCGCTTCACGGATTTCGTGGATCGGCCCGGCAGCGTCGCTGCTGAACGAGCGGCCGCCGTCGGCCACTTGGAAGGCGAACGAACTTCCCTTGACGTCCCGGCGGGCGACCAACTCCATGACGTCAGCACGCGACTGCGGCGGCGTCACAATGTAGCCAATTCCCTGGTCGTTGCTGAAGACCTCAAGCGTGCCGGACGACTCGCGGCCCAGCAGCATGTTCGGGTCGTGGTTGAAGTAGCTGACAAGGTCTTGCCGGCCACGTTGCTTTCCCAGCACCTTGTCAAACGCCCCCGGCATAATCCGTTCCCGGAACCCGCCGAGATCCTGCGAGAGCCGGTTATAAAGGATCGCCATCCCGCGAATTACGGGGCGACCGTCGGCCCGCGTTTCCACGGTCAGTTCGGCCTCGGGCACGTCTTCCCAGCTGATCGCCCGGCGTTCCATTTCCATCAGTTATCCTCCTGAAGCATCTCGGCCTGCTCGCTTTCGTCCACCTCATCCATTCCAGCACTGGAGTCAACGCTGCTTTCCTCGCCTTCTGCCACCGGTTGCGTCGGCACTGGGGCAAACTCGTCGGCCGGAGCCGCCGCAGGCGGGTTAATAATGCGGTCCACGGTGGTCATGTTCAGTTGCATGAACCGGGCTTCGCCGCCGTTTTCGACCGGGTTAAGCCCTTCCATGGCTCGTATTTCGTCAATTGTCATGGCGCCGAGGTTGAGCATCTCACGGTAGTAGGTCGTGCGTGCCGCGCTGTCGCCCATCGACAACTTTCGCAGGTCGAAGTCAGCACAGAACGTGTCGGGCAGCGTCAGGCTGATCAGATCCCGGCCGATCGCCCCGGCCCACCGCTGTGCCCAAGGCTGGATGCAGTGCGTCAGGAAATCGATTCCGTTCTGCTCGATATTGCTGTAGGTCGCCCTGGTCAAGTCTTGCAGCAGGTGAGGGCTGACACGGAAGTACCGGGCGACGTCGATGATCTGGTACTGCCGGCTCTCAAGGAACTGGGCCTGCTCGTTGCTGCTTGACGAGATTTCGACCGGCTTGGTGCCCTGTGGCAAAAAAGCAGTGCGGAAAGCCCTGTCGGCACCGCGGTGCATCCGTTCCCACTGCTCGCGGGCACGCTCGATCGCCTCCTGCGGCATGGCGTTATCGTTGGTAAAGATCACGCCAGGCCTCGCGCCATTTCCAAAAAAGGCACCAGCATGCTGCTCCAAAGCCTGTGCCAGCCCAATCGCATCACGCAGCATCGACGGCGGCTGTAGGCCGGTGAACCCGTCGGTTGAGAGGTACGAGAGCCGGAATAGGTCTTCCTGCCGGTAGGGCACCTGCTGCTCGGTCACAGGCTGCCGGTAGAGGTAGGTGAGCGAGTAGTCGTCGTTCTGCTTGACGGTAATGCGTGAGGGGTGCAGCGGCACCAGCTGGTCATACGCACCGCTGGCACCAGGCACCCGCAGGGCGAACGACGTCCCGTACATGCAGCACAGGGCCGTCATCGTCTCCACAAACTCGAAGCGGGTCTGCCATGAGTTGGGCCGGCGGGACAGTGTCCTGTACAGCGGCTGCTCGGTAGCGTAGCGCTTGCCGCCGCCGGCCATCTCCTCGACCAGATTGAGCGGGCAGGAGGCCAGCGTTTCGCTGATGACCCGCACGCAGGCAATGAATGCTGAGCACTTCAGGGCCGTCTCAGGCGTCACACGCACGCCGCTGGGCGTCTTGTTGGCGCCTACAAACGCCCATTCGGCCGACCGGAATTCGTGAATCTTCCACTGATCGACGCTGGCAGCGTACTCGCCACGCCGATCGGTGATCGTCAGGCCGGCGTCCTCGGTCACATCCATTGGATATCCCAGTTCACTTCGGGTGTTTTGACTGCCGTGGCGTGGATTCCAATGGCCATTACAAGGCTCACAATGCCGTCGATACGTTCATGGGACCGGCTTTTGCTGGGCTTGATGTTTCCGGCGGCGCTGTCTTGCTGGATGGCGACGTTGCCCGCCTGCCACGTCAGCACGTCGGAGTTGTGCAGCAACTTCCCGCCCACGACCAAGGCTTCAAGCTGCTTGGAGGGGCTGGACATCGACGCATAACCCTGACCAAACCCTACGACGTTCAGGCCATCCCCTTGCAGTTGGCCCGAGAGTTGCGTGGCGTTCCAGCGGTCGATTGCCAGCCCCCGAATCTGGTACTTCTTGGCCAGTTCGTTGATGTCGGCCCGCACCTGGTCGTAGTCGGTCACGTTGCCCTGCGTCATCCGCAGCTGCCCGTTGCGTGCCCACGTCAGGTAGGGAACGTGATCGCGTCGCTCTCGCTGCGTTGCGTTTTCCTCCGGTATCCAAAACACCGGCTCCACCCAGTACCGGCCGTCGTCCAGAGGGAAAAGCAGCACCAGAGCGGTCGTGTCGAACGTCGTCGCCAGATCAAGCCCAGCCCAGCACTCGCGGCCCTCCAGCGGCACCGGGCACAACTGCTTCCCCTGTGCCCAGTGATCCATTCGCAGCCACCTGGTGTCCTGCTCGGTCCACTGATTCAAGTACAGCTGCCTGAAAGTGTTTTCGTAGGTCGGCATTTCGACCGCTCGGGCACATTCGGTACGCAGGAAGTCGAGCCGGATCGACACGCCAAGGTTGGGGTTGGCCGCCGCCCACACCTGCTCGTCTTTCCAGTCAGCCTCCACCGGGGCGGCATAGATCGCCGGCAGGAACGTCGGGTCAACCACGGCGCCGCTGGCGACCTGCTCGGCGTACCTCCAGACTTCCCAGCAGACCGATTTCCTGTCGCTGCCGGCGGTCGTCAACGCCACCGTGATCGGCTGACGCCGGGCACCCTGCGAACTGATCATGACGTCCCACATCTCGCGGGTGCTGACGTGCAGTTCGTCGAATATCACGCCATGAGCGGAGAGCCCGTGCTGAATGCCCGCCTCGGCCGACAGGGCCTTGTACGTTCCGTGCGTTGCCTCCCGCACGATCGCGTTGCGGTAGACCTTGAGGTGCCGAGACAGCACCGGCGACTGCTCGACGGCCACCTTTGCCATGTCAAAGACCAGGCGGGCCTGGTCCCGCGACGCTGCACAGCTGTAGATTTCCACGCCCGGCTCGTTTTCGAGGAGCAACTTCAGGGCGATTCCGGCACACAGGCTGCTCTTGCCGTTTTTGCGGGGCAGCGCAAGCAGAGAAGTTCGCACCTTGCGAACGCCATTAACCTCGGCAAACAGGTTGCGAACGTAGGTTTTCTGCCACTGCTCCAGACGAAAAGGCTTGCCGCCAAGCTCTCCTTTGGCGTGCGTCAGCACCGTTTCAAAGAACAGCACCGCCCGGCAGCTGGCACAGCGGCAATCAGCCGAACAGGATGCGGGTGCTGTCGTCTTCTTCCGGCTTTTCTTCACTCGCTGCTACCCTCGCGGCGGCACATGCCGTCAACCCGAACTCTGAGGCAAACCGCAGCATGGAGGCCCGAGCATCCCGCTTGCGAGCCCACGCCGGGTGGTTCGTCACGCGGCCTTTATTGTCCATCAGCGTCAGCCCGTTGTCCCGCAGTTCCTTTTCGGCCTTGAGCATGTCCGCAAACGAGTCGCAGTACGCTGCGAGGGCCTGCTGGTAACGCGGCGACATGACCCTGGACGACTCCAGCATTGGCGTTACCCGGTTCCATTCTGCTTTTCCGAGAGGGCACAACCAACCGGGGGCAGGCGCCGAGCCCGGCGGGACGTCGATGGTTTTCCTGTGCCGTTCCCTGATTTTAGAACCACGGATTTTCAGGATGGGTTTGGGCACTGGTTTGCGGCCTCTGACCACGGCTTGCCCTTTTTGTTTTTGCGGCCCCGCGTCCACTGCAGGAAACCACGGGGTTTATATCCGCCGTTGCCCCCATGATACCAACCACCCCTGCCATCTCGGCAGTCAACCGGCCTGCTCTTGCCTAGTCTTCCTCGCGTGGCACCTGTAGCACAACGTCTGCCCGTTGGCGACGTCGTACCGTGCCCCGCCTCGTGCGATCGGCACCACATGGTCGGCGTGGGCCTCACGCTTCTCGGTGCAGAGCCGACCACAACCCGGCTGTTGGCACTGCCATGCGTCTCGCGTCAGCACAGCCAGCCTCCACGCCCGGTGTGCGGCGTCGCAATAGCCCCGCTGGTGGGCGTTTGGCCGGGCCGTTTCGTCACGCCTGTAGAGACGCATCCTTGCAGGCTGGTGGGCGGGTATCCTTGTCGGCATCAGCCCACCTTGGCTCTGTAGCGTTGACAGTCGGCCACGACGTCAGGGTTGGTACGCATCCACGACATGAGATGCCCATGGACGATGTGGCACGGTTCAGCGCAGAGAGTGATAAGGTTCTGCGGGTCAAGCTCTAAGGCAGGATTGTCATGGAAGGGGTGAATGTGATGCACCTCCATCTCCTTTGTCCTGCCGCATGCCTGGCACTCTGGCTGGCGGGCGAGATGCTCACGACGCACGCGGGGCCATTGGCCCGAGCGTGGTGCGCCGTAATCGTTTGCACGGCGGTTGAGGAGCCAGCCAAACATTAGAGTGACGCCGCCTCCACGAAGGCCGCGTTGATCGCAGCAGAGTCCATGCCGAACGCGGCCGCCACTGTAGCGAGAGGCTCGCTTGTCCTTTCGATTGGATCGTCCCATTCCCACCGGATTCGCGTTGGCTCGCGGGTGTCATCAGGCAAAGCATCGATAGCCGCTGTCACTTGTTCTTTGCTGATCCCTTTTGAATGTAGCCACAAGCGGATCTGTGCGGCCGTTACTGAGTCCGGCACGACTGGCGGCATGTCCGGCGCAGACTGGTTCGTTCCACAGAACTTCCCATCGTCGTCGTAGACGTTCCACGTTTTCAGACCATTAACGATTCCGATGTATTCTGTTGGCATTATGAAAGTCTCGCAAACGGCCCTTGAGTTAAAGCTCCGATTGTTCCAGATGTTGGAAGGTCGGTTTGACTGGTTATTTGCCCGTGCCTTAACGGTAGCACGTTAAGTGCAAATCCAGTTGACTGAACTTTGGTCGCAATATTCGGCATTGTTGTTCCCGTAATGAGCAATGCAATTCCGTACCTTGTACCAGCAGTCAATGTGTATGAGGTCGGGTAGCCGCCAGTCGCTGACAACACTCTGCTGTACGCTGTATTTGTTGTTCCGAAATTGCCGGTGTTGCTATCCGTCCTAGCCACCAAAGTGACCGTAGTTTCGTCAAACGTGTACAGACCAAAGCGAGACAGCGTCAAGCCTGATGCAGCGCCGTTCGCTGAATACATCGTAATGGTGGTGATTGTTGTCGTAATTAACGGAGTAAAAAAACTAAACCACACGTTTCCCGCCACATAGGCCGAATTGCCAGCGACAAACATGGCTGGAGTGGTTTCCACAACGCCAGATTGGCCCCCGAGCCATGTGTTGAGATAAGAAAGCGTGGGTATGTTTGCTGTCAATCTTGCGTCAGCAAGTGTGCCCGTGAGGTCGGACGCAAGCCCGCTTGTGGCAACCGTTGCCAAGCCTGTTACTGCCGATGAGGCAATCGAAGAAGCAGTTGTCAGCACGCCCGAAGTGGTGGTCACCACAATCTGCCCAGACGTTGAACCAATAGCACCTGCATTCGTAATGTTGCCGTGAGTGTGGCTTGTCGGGGTACGAGAGTCCGACAAGCGGGAGTCGTTGCCGACGCAAGCGGTGGTACTGCTGGTGCCGTAGGCCACACTCAATGCTCCGCTGGCAACTGATAGTCCAGTGGAAACGGTGATTCCACCAAGAACGGAAGCCGTGGCGTTTGGCAGGCTGTATCCAGCAGGGTTGGTGCCAGAGGTCACTCGGCCCTTTGCATCGACTGTTACTGATGTGTAGGTGCCCGCTGTCGCGCCACTTGCTGCCAAGGTCGTGGCAAACGAACCCGTGCCAGTTCCGGTCACATCTCCCGTCAGGGTGACAGTCTGGTCGCCTGTATTGGTTCCGCTGCTGGTGCCGCTGAACGTCCCCGACTGCGTCGCCAGCGTGCCGAGCCCAGAAATGTCGCTGGTGCTGAGAGTCACAGTGCCGGTTCTGCCGGCCACGCTGCTGACGGTTGGCGCCGTGTAGCCGCTCACGTCGGCCGTTGTCAGAGTTACCGCTCCGGTGCGGCCTGCAACTGACTGCACGGGTGCCGCTGCCGATGATGCTGCCGTGAATCCGCTGATGTCACTGGTCGTCAGCGTCACGGTTCCTGTCTTGCCAGCCACAGACGAAACCGGCGGAGCGGTGTAACCCGAGATGTCCGACGTCGTAAGCGTAACCGTGCCGGTTCGACCCGCGACGCTAAACACTTGAGGAGCGACGTAGCCAGACACGTCGGCGGTTGTCAGCGTAACCGTGCCGGTCCTGCCGGCGACGCTGGTCACTGGCGGCGCTGTGTAGCCGGAGATGTCCGCAGTGGAAAGCGTAACCGTGCCGGTGCGACCCGCGACTGACGAAACGGGGGGCGCTGTGTATCCGCTGACGTCGGCCGTTGTCAGCGTTACAGCACCTGTTCTGCCAGCCACCGAACTGACGGCGCCCGTGGCGCTCAACGTGCCATTTGCGGCCACACTCAGCCCGCTGCCGACAATGATTCCGCCGATGGCCGTGCTTGTCGCCGGTGTGAGCGATGCGGCGCTGCCTTGCGGGCCTGTCGGCCCCTGCGGGCCTGTGCCGCCGCTCACCGTCGCAGTTGTCACGTTGTCGGTCACCGAAACGCTGACGTTGGTGTCGTTGACGCTCACGGTCACCGGGTTCTGCGTTGTCGTGACGTCAACCGTCATGCGACCACCTCAATCTTGCCGTCGAGCTGCGTGTTTTGAACGCTGCCGGGGAAGGTCGTGACCATTCGCCAGCCGTATGTGCCCACGGGCAGGGCGGCCGTCTGCACCTCCGTCATGGCGATCGCCGCCGTGGCGACGGTGCCGCTGAACGTCAGCGTGGTGCTCATGGCCGAGACCGTGTTACCAGTGACGATGCTGTAGACCGTGCTGGCGGCCGTGTAGCCGGTTGTGGCCTGTGCGATGCGAACGCTGGCCCCCAGTTCGTCGCCGCCCCGCACTTGGAAATTCAACGTGCCCGGCAGTTGGCTGAATGTGCCCATCAGTTTGTGCCTTGGTGGTCGGGGATGCGGTCGACGACGTGCTTCAGTTCTCGCTGCCCAATGGCGATCTCTTGCAGCGTCTGCTGGCTGGCCTTCTGCGTCTCTTCGATCCCCTCAAGGGTCTTCTGCGTCGTCTGCAGAAATTCAACGTGGCCCTGCACGACCGGCTCGACAACCGTTTTGTTCAGCGAAATGGCCGCATCGCGGGCGAACCACAGCAGGACGGCCAGTATCAAAACTGGCACGCCAAAACGCTCGCCAATCCGCACAAGGGAGTCTGTCAAAGTTTTCTCGCTCATGGCGTCAGGCTCCTTTTGAAACCCATCATCAGCACCTTGTTCTTGTGGTTTTGCCGATACCACTCAGCCAAAATCCGCACAATTTCCTGAATGATCGACCCGAGGATCAGCGTCAGGATGATGCCCATCTGCACGTCCCGGTGCTCGTCGGCCTCGATCAGCTCCACCGCTGGCATCGTCACCTCGTCGCTTTCGGGCCACCGCTTCACGGCCCGCCTGGTCAGCCGGTTGATACGCCACCGACCGACAGCGTGCTTCTTTCTGCCCATCTCGTGCCAGACGTGATCTTCCAGCTGGTCAAGGCTCATCGGTCGATCCCGTCGTGCAGAAGAACCCAAATGAGAATGCCGACGTACCCTCCAAAGGCTCCGACGACGATTCCGGCAATAAAGCAAAGTGCGTGCGTGATCATTTGCATGTTCCTGTGGTGCACTGTTTGGCCGCTTTGCAGGCCGGGCAGGGGATGATTGCCAGCCCGTCTCCAGACAACACCTTGCCGCTGCCGTCGCACCTTGGGCAGATCGCCGGCTTCGGGGTCGGTGCCGGTTCCGGGGCGGGCGTCGGCGTTTGGACGCGGGCAAGCTCGCGTGCCGTCTCGCAGGCAAGGTCGGCGGTGATGCTGGCGGTGTCGGGCGTCGCCTGCATGGCAACGGCCAACACGAACGCACCCGCGACAAGCGTTGCGTGCCTCATAGGATGCCCCCTGTCCAATCGGGCAGCGAGCGGGCCTTGAACCCGTCAAAGCCGGCCAGGGCGAACGAGTCTTCGCCCGACAGCATGCGGGTGCAGACGTCGAAATCGACCCAGCCGCCGGAACGCTGGAACTGTTTCGGCAGCGTGGCATCGACCGTGCCCGAGTAGCAGTCGCCCCAAGAGTTTTCGATAAACAGCTGCGGGCGTGGACGCCATCGCACGCCACAGATCATTTGGCAGTGAGCCCACGAGCCCATCGGCGTCAGTGAGCCGTCTCGCAGTGTCATGGAGAAACCCACGCCGGCACACACGGCCACGGGGTAGGCATTCTGAATCGCCACTGCTGCCATCTCGGCCGACGTGCAGAGCGTCACGCTGGCGACCTTGTGCAGGGCTGCAAACGGCTCGTACTTGTCGGGCACGCCCGACCGGCCCCATGCTTTTTCCAACTGGCCAGACGACTCACTGAACTGCTGGCCGTCGTAATCTTGGTGCAGGTGCAGCGTGCCGAACTGCGTCACGGCCTTGGCTGCGGCGCCGCCGTAGCTGCCGTCACCCCCGTTGTTCTGTTTGCCGCCTCGGGCCTCCACACGGCTGAACCCGTAGACGCTCGCCTGAAGCGTGTCGCCGCCGTACTCCTCCGACTCGCCCCTGCAAACGATGTCGCAGGCTGCCAGCATGTCCACCGCCAAACTCCAACCCCAGCCGACGCAGCTGCCGATTTCCTGAGCACCGCGCTTCCAGCCGGGGTTAACCTTCAGCAGGGCATGCCCGAGGAACGCATCTTTGGTCTCGTCGAGCACCAGGCCCCGGCCGGCGGTTGCCAGCGTGGGGAATGGCAGCGACGCCACGAACCGCTCGGTGGCGGGGCGATCTGGGCTGTAGCCGAAAAGGGGCAGAACGGCCATGTTCACCCCTTCCCGGCGCCGCACCAGGACAGTGCGTTGCAAAGGTCAACGTAACGCTGACGAAGTTCCGGCGTGACCGGTCGGACGTCAAGGCCCAGAACGCCAGAGAACGCCTTTTCCGTGGCCTCAGGCAGGCCGGGGTACTTGCCGGCGGCGTTGTCCCCGAGCCGGCGCCACGCGATGCGGAGGGCCACCATGTTGAACAACCGTAGGGCTCGGGTGTCGGTGAAGACCACTTCGGTGTCGGTCGCATCGCCGCTCACCGTCTTGGCCGCTTTGGCCCACACTTCGGCCCAGAGGGCACGATCAACCACGCTGGCCCGCGACATGACCCGATGAACGGCCGCGACGGCAATCTTCATGTCGACACTTGGCTCGACGACGGGTGTGGGTGCGGGCTTGGTCTCGGGCTGTGCAGGAACGCCAAAAGCCGCGACAGCGGCCAGCACTAGCGACAAAAGAATTTTGTGCGTGTCGGTCATGCCGGCGGCGCCTTGGGGTGCAGGATGTGGTCGAGCAGCTGCTGGCAGAGGGCGACCGCCTCGGGCTGGCCCGCCTGCCGGAATGCGTCCGCCAGGGCAAGCACCGTCGTGGCTTCGCTCATGCCGATCCCGTGGCCGGCGGCGGGCGTTGCGGGCCGGGCTTTGATGTAGCCGGCCACCAGCGTGGCAAGAGCCGGGCCTGCGAGAACCAGCGCCGCCAGTGCCGCACCAATGCGTATGAGGTTTTCAACGGTCATTTTGCCCCCACGGTCGCCAGGCAAAATCGAATCAGGGCTTCGCCTTGCGGCGCCTTGGCAACGTCGGCCAGCAGTTTGACCAGCTGATCGTCGGCCGTGCTCTTGGTCTTGTGGGCCAACCACTCCGCGGCGTCGGCCACGATCAGCGACCGTTTGTACTGGTCGGCCTCGCTGACAAACGCCTGCCCGTAGCCGATCAGCGGCGCCCAATCTTGGAAAAGCCGGATCTGGTCCCAGATCGGGAGCCCGGCGCCGTACTGGTCCATTTCGTCTTGGGTTGGCATGGCAGTCTCCTTGCCCCCAGTCTGCAAGGGACGGCGCCATCCCTTGCAGTCAGTCGTCGTCGTCACCCTCGACGAAATAGGCTTCTGGCACCTCCACGGCGTGCGTTTTGACCACGCTGCGGGCCTCGCGGACCTCTGCCGTCCACTTCTTCTGAATCTCGATGCAGCGAACGTGGTAAATCTCGTGTGTGCAGGTGGGCCAATCGCCTCTTGGCTTCTTGCGGGCCTTGCGGTCGTGCCGCAGCGGCAGGCCCCAAACACGCACCAGGCGGATGATCTGGTCCCTCGTGATCGTATGCCGCTCAGCCAGTTCGTAGTGCGTGACGTTGGCGGCGTAGTCCGCCTTGAAGGCGATG
>Ga0304729_1002659_pt1 | contig 10540 bp, 22 predicted proteins | sample C_131016_MF_Meta_FD_190475 | JGI IMG/M metagenome (GOLD analysis project Ga0304729, IMG submission 190475) | Freshwater microbial communities from Lake Croche, Canada to study carbon cycling - C_131016_MF_MetaG (v2) (version 2) | ecosystem: Environmental > Aquatic > Freshwater > Lake | place...
GCAAATGAACCTTTTGGCAAAGTTCCCAATTCGGTTTCAATGGCTAAAACCGCATCATTGATGTTGTCGTGTTGAGCTGCGTGAGGAACTGTTGCCGAATCAAGGGTGTCCGTTGATGTCGGATTGGTAAAAGTGTCGAGTGAACTTGGATAATTAGTTGCCATAAATTATGCCGCTATTGGTGAAAGTGATACTCCAAGAGTTGTAAAAGTAAGGGTATCGGTATTTACAACTGACTTAGAAGTAGTCAAAGTAGCAGTCCAAAGAAGATTTCCAGCAGTTGAAGCATCCCATACAGAAATATGACTAATGGTTTCAGTAGTTGTCATAGTAAAAGCAGGTGAGTTAGATAGTGCTATTGCTCCTGCTGATGCGGCAGAAAATGTTGCAGATTGACGAGTGGTAACGGCTGAAGCATTTGCGGTTCCGGCAGCGCCAGGATCGCCAGTATGAAGTTTAATATAAGTTGCGGCTGGTGCAGTAAAGGCAGTAGCGCGAAGCATATTCAGCCAGTTATTTGCTAATGTTGTTGCGGCTAATCCTACGGTCATTCTGACTCCTTAGTTTCTGCGTGAGTTACTTCCGCTTCAGCGATTATAACTAATTCCATTGCTACTTTAGACATTTATTATACCTTAAGCCTGTGCTGCTTTATCGGCTTTTGCTTTTTCTTTAGCCAATTTAGCTTCAATTTGAGCCTCTGTTAAAGCAAGGATATTAAGAGTAAAAGGATCTTTTGGGTTAGCTTGACGAACAACAAGTGGCAAAAGTCCTGAAGCAAATGAAAGGATCTTAACAAGATCGCTAGCGTGAAGGCTAAAAGAAACAACGGCTACTGGAAGGGCTATCGTTCCGTAGGTTATTAATACTGACTTAATTTTTTTAGTATCTAATTTCATAATGCTCCTATTTTAAAAGTGTTTGGATTGTAAAAATAAACAATGACCAAGGAAATCCTACTCCTGGATCGGTGTGGTTGCCCAACTTGGGAAAAGCCTTAGTAACGTCTGCGTGTCCACAAATGCCTTTTGTTTTGCCATCGGCTACTTGAGCAGGGGTTAGATGAACGGCAGGGATGCCGTATTTCTTACACCAATCGGCAGCGACCTTGGCGGCTTGGTTCATAACGCCGGCAGAATAAATATCTTCCCATTCGGCAGTTGTCTGATCTGCCTTGCCAGCCATCTCGATATGAAGCCCATCGGCATTAGCGCCAGGAGCGCCCCAAGCTATATCAGAGTCATCTACTACTCGAACTGCGGTTTCATTATCTACGCAAAAATGGGCAGAAGATTGTGGAGCGGTTGATCCACCAAACCACGAGGCTACCGCTTGGGCAGTCTTAGGTTTTTCTTGTGATTCCATAGAGTGAATGACGATAAGACGAATAGGACCTTTGCGTGGGCCTTTTGTATAATTCTTAGCGGTTGTCATTCAGTTTTTGCTTTCATTATTTCTACATCAATTTTAATCAAATGCTGATTTTCAAGTAATTCTTCTACTTTATTAATCAACCCAGTTTTGCCATCGTTATATAGCGCATACTCAATGCGGTTTAATTTATCTTTTAATTCTTCTGTATGCTTAACAATCGTATGCCTAGCAATCATTCCAACACCAGCAAAGATGGCTACCCCTATGAAGAAGTAAGAGTAAACGATAGTTGCGGTGTTGGAATTCATAATTGCGCCTTTACGGTTAGGGATTAATTTTCAAATACTGATACTGATGCAGTTAATGTTGCGGTAACAAGCCAAAGTTCAGAACCACCATTAACATCAAGGGTAATCTTATCATTGGCATCTAATTTATAACCTGTTGATGAAGTTACATTACGATCTCCAAGATAAGAAGCTACTGTTTCATTATGAATACTAACCTTGCGTGGTAATCCAGCTTGATCTACTATCTTTACCGGTGTAGTAGTTACTGAATATTGTGCAGTACGCATTTATGGCTCCTTAGTTTTGTGTGTTTTATTTATGCTTTGTGTTACTTGGATAGTGCAGCAATCTCATCGGCGGTTAGACCGATTGCTGCCAACTTTGCTTGGGCTGCTGCTTTGTCTGCTGCAACCTTTGCTGCTTCCGCCTCTTGCGCTGCCGCTTGGTCAGCCGCAGCCTGGGCTGCTACTGCCTGAGCCGCAATTTCATCGGCGGTAAGTGGGCGGGTAGTTACCTCGCCTGTTTCGCAGTTGACTTCAACTGCCTGTGGTGTGTCGGTCATTGTCGCTCCTTATGCGTTTGAGATGCCGTATAGATAGAAGGTTGAGTATTGGACAAAAGATTGGCTAGCGTCGGATGTCATAGTTATAGAAGTGATTGCGGCTGTATTTCTCCATAAACCTGCAATTGCCGCATTTGCATATCCTTGAGTTGCAGTATTATTTTCTAATGAAGTTATACTTGAATATGGTTTATTTGCCGAAGCCGTATAATTTGGAATGTACAATTCAAAGTTACCAAAAGTATTAGCAGTAGCACTATTAGCATCAGTCAAGCCTAAATACCCTAGTGTTGCACTTGTATCTCTGCCACTATTTCCTGTTGTTCCATTACCAGTAGATAAATATGCATCGCTATAATTGGTAGCAGTATCAGAATTGAACCTAATGTATAAGTTTGCAAATGCTCCAGCCGGGTCCATTCTTGCCGAACACCGCAACACCAAATCCGTATATGTCGCAGGTATTGACGAGAAGGTAACGGATGCAGCGGATGAGGCTAGGACTTGGCTTGAGATGAGTACGTATGTATTAGCCATTTATGCCGCCTTTATGCCATAGAGTGTGGCGGTTGTGCCTGTGTTGTAATTTACCGCGAGGCTATTTTTGATTGTAATTGAAGTTATTGCCGCAGTGCTTCTCCACAAGCCAACCCTTGCAGTTACATAACCCGAACCATTCAAATCTCCTGCTTCGTTTATCAAAACTGTTTTGTAAGTTGCACCACTATAAGAAAAAGCATCAACGAAAATTGCAATTGGAGTTGTCGCATTTAGTGCAAAACTGCTATTTATTTGTGCTTGTCCTGTGCCTGAGCCTGATACTGCGGCTGTGCCCGAACCAGCCAAATAAGTGTTTGAATAATTGGCTGCGGTATCGCCGTTGAATTGCAGTTGTAGTGATGGTGTTCCAGATGCAACAACCAAATTTCCCAGCACCAGCCGCAAGTCAGTCCACGATGCGGCGATGGATGAGAAGGTTATTGAAGATGCGGCAGAGCCGAGTGTTGTAGTCGCTATCTTTTCGTAAGTTGCGCCAGCAGTCATTTATTTATCCTTTGATTCCGTATAGGGCGAAAGTTGAACCTGCAGCAAACGCGGTGTTGCCAGCAAAAATTATTACTTGATTGCAAGCGGCTGTGTTCATCCATAATCCCGAACTAAGTGAAACTCCAGCACCTGTTGTTGCAGCATTAGTATCGCTGCCTACAAAGGAACGGATTGTTTTGTATTTAGTCGTAGATGAATAATCTAAAATATCTATAATTGAAACACCATACATTCCAGCGGTGTTCCACGCGCCGACTCCTGCGTAAGGAACTTGCATCCAAGATTGCGTTGCGGAACCAGCGGCGGTTACGGCTGAATTGACTCCATTCAAATTGTGAGAAGCATAAAAAGTTGCGCCGTCAGTATTGCATCTCAGATACAAAGGCGCTGCCTGTGGTGAAGTTGTAGTCGTATCTCGGTAAAGTCCACGAATTTGTAAATGTTTATAGGTTGCGGCAATACTGGAAAAGGTAAGCGATGTTTCACCGCCAGCGGCAGTTACAGTTGCAATAGATTCAAAAGCACTTGCAAGTATTGTTGCAGAGTTACTAGCAGCACTATAAGGGCTAGAACCTGTTGGATTAACTCCAGCAACAGTAAATGTGTATGCTGTACCAGCAGTTAATCCAGATACGGTAAGAGGACTAGCTGTACCAGTTGTAGTAAATGAACCAGGATTTGATAATACTGTATAAGAAAATACAGGTCCACCAACTGATGCACTATCAGCAGTAAAAGCAACGCTTGCACTGCCTACTCCAGCAGTAGCCGTACCAATGGTAGGTGCATTAGCAGGTATATCTACTACCTTACCAACTTTAGGGGATGCTTTTCCTATTGCCATTTAAGCCGCAATTCCATAGACAGTTAAAGTTCCAGTAAAAGTTCCAGAAAGTTTTGTATAGGTAACTGAGGTTATGGGAGAAGTGCTATTATAAAGACCTCTAATCCAAGAAGCCGAAGCAGATGAATACCCAGTTACTTCTTTCGGAACTGATTTATCTGCATTATCAATTATTACATACCCAACATTGGCTGCGCTTAAATTATATTCAGTAATAATTTGATTAATAACGCTTGCTGAAGCACCAGAACCATTGGCATAAAATGTAGAAGAAATATAGTTTCCTGCTGTTGAATCACTATTAAATCTAATGAAAGTATTATCAGCCGTTGTTACTGCAGTATTGTTCCACACAATCATATACTTTTTATATCCAGTTAATCCTGATGCCGTTACAGAAGTTGCTGAAGTATATGGATTTGTAGAAACTAATTGCCAATTATCTCCCGATATAGAACTTACTGTACCTATAGCCATGTGTTACGCCTCGCTTCCGTAAGCATTAAATGACATTGTTGCAGAGGATGCATAGATAGTAATTATGTCTGTTGCTGCCAGTGTTAAACCAACAGTTAACATTGTTGTATCAGAGGCTGGAACAGTAGCACCATACACAATATAATGTTGTGCTGCTAATGTTGCACCACCAGGGCGTACTGCAATACGAAATGTAGCAGCCGTAGATGCTTGGTTACACACAGAGATAGTAGATACTACCGCTGATGAAGCAGCAGGTACTGTGTATAGAGTTGTTGCCGTTGTCGCTGCTGGGTTTGATTGCCCAAGGACTTTATATGCCATTTGTTTTTCTCCTTAAGTTACATGCCACCGAGCATGAGTACGGTTGGTGTTGGATCGGATGAAATTGTTGCGCTTCCGCCCAATGACACTGACGAACCATTAATTGTTATGGATGAGTTCGTTAGAGCAGAGTTTGGAATACTAGTAAGCGTATTGGTAGAACCAGATATTGATTTATTAGTTAAAGTATCTGTTGTTGCTTTACCAACAAGAGTATCAGTGCCTATAGGCATAGTAATTACAGATGTACCCGCAGTAGCAGCAGAAAGTATCTGTGTAGTACCAGAAGTAGAACCAGATAATTTAATACCAGATGTACCAAAAGTAGGCAAAGTAGCAAAGACCAACTGACCTGAACCAGTTTCATCGGAAATAACACCAGCAAGTTCTGCAGATGTAGTTGCTGCATGTACTGATAGTTTATCTGTAGTTACTACCAATGTTTTAGATGATGGAATAGTAGTTGAGTTAATTGTTAAACCAGCCACGTTTGCATATGTAGTACCAGAAGCAATAGTTGTACTACCAAGAGTAGGTGCTGAGTAAGCAGTAGCCGATGAAATGGGATTCCATACTGAACTGGTGTAAACATACATAACACTACTTGCACTATTAAAGTAAGTAGCACCAGTAATAAGAGCATTGCCTTGGTTGTCTAACGTAGGAGCAGAGGCAAAAGAACCTAGGTAATAAGTCTTGTATGTGTTGTAAGTAGTAAGGGAACTAGATGCTGATGTTGCTGCGCTTGTAGCAGAGGTAGCAGCACTGCTAGCAGAAGTAGCCGCCGCGCTAGCGGAGTTACTTGCTGTAGTTGCATACCCTGCTATACTGGATACAGAAGCAGCAGCAGATGTAGCAGAAGTAGCCGCGCTTGACGCGCTAGTAGCAGCAGCAGTAGCAGATACAGAAGCAGAACTAGCACTGGTAGCAGCAGCGGTGGCAGAAGCCGCCGCAGATGTAGCAGAAGTAGTTGCAGCAGTAGCCTGAGTAGTAGCAGTTGCTGCAGACGCAGCAGAAGCCGTAGCAGAAGTAGCAGCAGAATTTGCAGAAGTTAATGCAGCAGATGCACTAGTAGCAGAACTTGTTGCCGATACAGCAGCAGATGCTGCTGATGTAGAAGCAGCAGTTGCTGAACCAAGAATAGAGTCTACATAATTTTTAGGTGTAGCAGATGATGTAGACATACCCGCAGATGAAAGACCAGTAATAACTGGAGTTCCATTAATAGTTGGACTAGTTATAGTCTTATTAGTTAAAGTTTGTGCAGCATCAATAATGCCTACAGTGCCTGATGTATTAGGTAAAGTAATTGTATTATCTTGAGTAGGGTCTATTACTGTAAGCAATGTTTCAAAGGCATCAGCAGTTGCGCCTTCAAAAGTAATACCTGCATCATTTTCAAGAGTAGAAGTAAGTGTGGGTGCAACAAGAGTTTTGTTATAAAGAGTTTGAGAATCTTGAGTTCCTACTACAGATGATGTAGCAGCAATACCGTGCACTCCTACTGCAGTTTCAATATGTGTATTAGACTCACGAAGGTCACGACCAATAACCATGTGTCGAACAATGGCACCAGCAGAGTGGTCTTGTGCAGATGAACCATCTATAGCACGAACAATGTTTAAGTTATATCCTGATACAGGATTACCCGATGCCGAGTATACGTCCAGTACTTCTTCAAGTGCTGTATCTGGGTCAATAACAATTGTAAAGGTTTCACCTGCACCAATTGTCACACCGCCTAGCAATGTTGTTGTAGATACAACAGATATGGTAGTAGCCCCTGAGGTAACAGAACCTGTTAAAGTTGTTTGTTGGGAACGGGATGTGTATTTTCTAGTTGTCATCTATATACCTATCGGCTGTAGTGGACGCGGGTTGGGAATTGAATTTTTTGCTTCAATGACTCTTCTTCAAGGCGTTGTTGATACAATGCTTGTAAACCTTTAGTTACATTTGTACCAGTTCCGTAAGGACGCTTGGTATCAAATTCATCTGCTGCTGCTCCAGTAATAGAAATACGAGCAGGGTCAATATAGGAAGATAAACGCCATGCTGCACCGTAGATAATTACATCTCGCATAGACGTAGGTAAACCAGTTACAGTTTCAAAATCATCTGTAAGATTAGTCATAGATACAGGTAGGTGTGCATACACCATGTTGATAGTACGACCAGGCAGTACGTTGTCATAGATAGAAACGGTACGTCCTGTTGGAAATGATGGAGCATAAGCAATTGGGTCCCAACGCCATTGGCGTATAGGTAGCCATTCTTTAGTTGGTCCAACTGATTGCCATGCCATAGATAAAATTTGAATTGCTTCTTGCGGAAGTGGGTAAGTAGTACGTGATGCAAGGAATGATGCAGTAGTAGAACCCACGGCAAATACCTTTGGGTATACTGCTTGAACCGTATCATTAATAGCACGCTTAATTGCTACGCGTGGATAGGTAGGAGTAATAATTACTTTAGTATTTACGTCATGTGCTTCAGCAGTAGTGCTGTTATACCCGCGACCAAAAGGCGCAATGGTAATAGTGTTAGCCTGACGGTCATATGAATCTACCCACATCATTTCATTATCAATTTCAATGATGCCCTTACCAATGTTTTCAGTAGATGCAACTGAAATAAGCAAAGCACCGCTAGTAACAGCGGCAGTTAAATAAGTAGCACGGTCTTGACGATAAGTAAAACCACTAAGGTCTAACTGTACGTCATTTATAATATCAATTAGTTGTGTCATTAAGAAGCCACCTGTCGTAGTGCGGTTACAGCGTCTAGTCCTGTAGTACCTGCAAGGGCATTACAAATTCCAGTTACGGCTTTGTATAGTTTTGGGTCAGTAGTTCCATACTTATAATTAAGTGCGCCTTGTACTGCCATAGGTGTAGTTAGCCCAGCCCATTTACTAGCAGCACCTTGTTCATCAAGGTATGCTGACTTTGCTGGATAAGAACTTCCACCGTTAGCAAGACGATTAAGTTCGTCAACTAACGTGCTTCCTGCTCTACCATATATAGCCATTACCACTTCACCTTATCTGCCCAGTATGCGGCACTCATCTTGCCTTTAGCAATGTTCTTAGCATGACGGGCTTTAAATGAAGCCTGACGTGCTGTAGGTTTATGGTCACCTAGTACACCCTGTTGACCAAAGCGAATAGTTTTAACCGTGCTGCCTTCTTTTGCCACAACTACATGTGACTTAGTTGGATGACTTGGTGTGCGCTTAGGTTTATTAAAACCTGCCACTCCTGCTCGCTTTAGTCTTGGGTCTAACATTTATTTTCCTTTAACCTTTTTCAGATTTGGGTTTGCTTTTTTAGCAGCAGGGCTAGCCTTGCGTGCACCAGCAGCAAGGATTGCTCCTGCTGATTTTTTAGATATACCTTGTTTCTTAGCAATAGATTTTTGTGCTGCTTTAAAACCCATATGCTCAGTCATTAGTTTGTGTTTCCGTTATTGTAAGAATTTTTACCGTATGCTTTACGAGCAGCCATATCAGTGCCTGTTGCTATACGACTAGGAGTAGGCATTGGTTTTGCTGCTACTTTGCTTTTCATATTTTCAACAGGTTTTACTGCAGGATGAGCAGTACTTGACTTACGCACCATAGGTGTTGGAATGTTGCCTGTAGGTATTCTACCTGGCATAATTAAATCTTACGTCCGCCACCAGTTGGTTGGGTATAGATACCTTGTACCAATTGTGATGGACCATTAGCAGTTGAGCCTGATGCTGAACGTGGAGGTACTTCGTTAGCAACTCCTGGTCCAACTCCGCCGTAAAAGTCTGAGCCAGCAGACGAGAAGTCTGTAGCCTTGCTGCGTTGCTTTGCTGGAATAACCATACCAGCAGCCACAACATTTGAGTTCATATATTCGTTAGCCATTTACATTACCTTGTTTCTTTGTGATGGGGGTGGTGGTACGTCAAAGCCTTTGATGATGTCTGCGCTCTGACCTTCAGCAACGCGTACACCAGCCTTGATTGTTACTCTCATTTGATTTCCATTTGCATCTGTACATCCGCATTCAACGCACATGTTACTTGCCTTTCTTTTTCATAATCTTATTCTTTAGAGCCATATCCATTTTTGCATCTGCTTTAGCAGATGGCTTCTTCTTATCCATAACAGCGTCAGCCTTCTTAAAGGCTGTCTTTTGAAATGGCTTCATGCCCTTCATTACTTTTGCGTCTTGCTTCATGTCTGCTTTAGCAGCAGATTTCTTTGCCATTGCCATTAGGCTATTCCTCTCAGTGGAGAACTTGCGTCATAGGCGACACCAGTTCTGTTGCTTACGTCTATCGATTTTTGTATCTGCTTGGTTGAAGTGCCATCGGGTTGGATACCTTGTGCTCTTGCTTGCTTATACAAATCTAGTTCTTTATCCCATTTTTTTTGGGTGGTTCCGCTAGCAATAATGTTGCCTGCTGCATCCCCTGTTGCTAGTTGAAGGCTCTTAGCCTTACAACCAAAACATGGTTTTGTTTCACAATTACTGTGGTCTATTGCCACTTCTTCTGTATCGTCTTTGAATGGCTGCTTACCAGTAGCATCGCAGCCAGTACAACCATAACGAGTAGCAATCGTTTCATACTTCTCATTCATTCCCCAGTCAAGTACTTTACTTACATGTGTGTGCATTACGCTGTCCTTACGTATTGTCCAAACCCTTGTGCAGTTAGGCTGTCGTATATTCCTTTATTGATTTCGTATTCATGTCCACCTAGGTAAAAAATATCTGCTGCTTTAATTACATCTTCAGTTGGGAATGTAGTGGTAGACCAAACACCTTGAATGTTCATTAGGCTTATGCCACGGGTTAAGCGATAACGGATAAACAAACGTCCTCCGCCTGCTGGACCGTACTCCTCGGTAGGAGGAGTTAAGTAGTACTTAGTCATTGCGCTCCTCTAGTTGACTTACCGTAAGGCTGGGAACTTGCCCCAGCCCTACTGTCAATTAACTATTAGTAGTTGATTGAAGAAGAAGTCTCTACACGGTAGAGTGCTTCATCACGGTAGATAGCGTGACCAAGTACGCCGTACCATCCAAGTGGACGGTGACGCATTAACTTGTCAACGACTGGTCCGATAACAACATGTGGCTCTTCAGCAACGGCTTCAGCAAGTGCTTGCTGTCCAGCGAAGTAGGTATTAAATACCTTTGTTTCATGTGTGAATGTTATGGATGCACCAGATGTAACTTGAGTTACAATCGCTGTATCAATTGTTACATTGAGACCAGAGATAGAAGTAACCTGAGCACCTGTTGGTACGTTAGTTCCTGCTACAGCGTCAGATACCAAGATACCTGAAGAAGAAGTAACAGCAAGAACATATGTTCCTACGTTACCTGAAGCGGTAGTGGTTGTTGTAGATGTTGACTTAGCAGCACCAACATAATCGGTGTATAGACGTGGTGATTCAACATAGAATGCACCTTCGTATGTACCGATTTCTCCAGCCCAGATTGCATCATTGGCTTGGTATTCGTGTGGCTGACGCCATGAACCCACACCAGTCTCAGCACGAAGGTCGTGTGAAACTTCAGGGTGGATACCTGCCCAGTAAAGTGAACCCTTACGTGGGATAGCCTTGTTAGCACGCAACT
>Ga0304729_1002661_pt1 | contig 10538 bp, 8 predicted proteins | sample C_131016_MF_Meta_FD_190475 | JGI IMG/M metagenome (GOLD analysis project Ga0304729, IMG submission 190475) | Freshwater microbial communities from Lake Croche, Canada to study carbon cycling - C_131016_MF_MetaG (v2) (version 2) | ecosystem: Environmental > Aquatic > Freshwater > Lake | place...
GGCTCGGTAAAAGCGCGCTTGGCTCAGATGCAAATTAGCCTAAGCGCATAAGTTAATGAAGAACATACGAATTAAGACCCAGGAGTAAGCAATGCAACTCAACCCTTCCGAGATCAGTGAGCTGATCAAAAGCCGAATTAGTGAATTAGGCATTGATACGCAAATGCGCAATCAAGGCACCGTAATTTCGGTAACCGATGGCATTTGCCGTGTATACGGACTCTCCGGAGTAATGCAAGGAGAGATGTTGGAGTTTCCAGGCGGTACCATTGGTCTAGCCTTAAATTTAGAGCGTGATTCGGTTGGTGCGGTGGTGTTAGGTGAATACACGCATATTAAAGAGGGCGATCCAGTTAAATGCACAGGCCGTATTTTGGAAGTTCCCGTAGGGCCTGAATTATTAGGTCGAGTAGTTGATGCTTTAGGTCAGCCCATTGATGGCAAAGGCCCTGTTAATGCAAAATTAAGCGACTTCATTGAAAAAGTTGCCCCTGGTGTAATTGCTCGCCAATCTGTTAGTCAGCCCGTACAAACCGGCTTAAAGGCAATTGATGCAATGGTACCCATTGGGCGCGGTCAACGCGAGTTAATCATTGGCGATCGTCAAACCGGTAAAACTGCCGTGGCAGTTGATGCCATCATTAATCAAAAGGGCAAAGGGGTTTATTGCGTTTATGTAGCTATTGGACAAAAAGCCTCCACCATTGCTAACGTCGTACGCAAGCTCACTGAACTTGGCGCGATGGAATACACCGTAGTGGTTGCTGCTAGTGCGTCCGATTCGGCTGCAATGCAATACCTGTCTGCATATGCTGGTTGCACTATGGGGGAATACTTCCGCGATCGTGGCGAAGATGCCTTGATTGTTTATGACGATTTAACTAAGCAAGCAGTTGCTTACCGGCAAATTTCGCTGTTGTTGCGCCGTCCGCCTGGTCGCGAAGCGTACCCTGGCGATGTGTTTTATCTCCACTCGCGCTTGCTTGAGCGCGCGGCCCGTGTGAACGCTGAATATGTTGAGAAATTTACGCAAGGCGCTGTCAAAGGTAAAACGGGCTCACTCACCGCCCTACCAATTATTGAAACTCAGGCCGGTGACGTATCTGCTTTCGTACCAACAAATGTGATTTCGATTACCGACGGACAAATCTTTTTAGAAACCGATTTGTTCAATGCTGGCGTACGCCCCGCTATTAATGCCGGTATTTCAGTATCCCGGGTGGGCGGCGCAGCGCAAACTAAAGTGATTAAAAAATTATCGGGCGGAATTCGTACCGACTTAGCGCAATATCGCGAGTTGGCAGCATTTGCACAATTTGCTTCCGACCTTGATGATGCTACGCGTAAACAGCTTGAGCGCGGACGCCGAGTGACGGAACTATTAAAGCAGCCACAATATATGCCAATGCAAGTTTGGCAAATGGCCGCATCACTCTACGCCGTCAACAATGGCTTCTTCGATGATATTGATGTGAAGCAAGTGCTGCCCTTTGAAAAAGGCTTACATGAGTTTTTAAAGTCAAAATATGCTGCGCTAGTAGCTAGCATTGAAGATACTAAAGACCTCAGCAAAGACGATGAAGCTGCCTTACGTGCAGCGGTTGAAGACTATAAACGCTCGGCTGCATAAATAGATTATGGCAAGCACAAAAGAAATTCGCTCAAAGATTAAAAGCGTACAAAATACGCGCAAGATCACCAAGGCCATGGAAATGGTAGCTGCATCAAAGATGCGGCGTGCGCAAGAGCGGATGCGTGCAGCGCGCCCCTATGCTGAAAAAATTCGTGAAATTGTTGCCAACTTAGCCAAAGCTAATCCAGAGTATCGGCCAAGCTATATGGCGGTGCGCGAAGTAAAAACCATCGGCACAATTTTGGTTAGCACCGATAAAGGTTTATGTGGCGGCTTAAATACCAATGTACTGCGCCTGGTGACAAATCAAGTGCGCGAAATGCAAGAAGCAAATACCCCCATTGAATTCACCGCTATTGGCGCCAAGGGCCTGCAATTTTTAAATCGGTCCAAGGCCAAAATTCTTTCTGAAGTTATTCAGTTGGGTGACACGCCGCACATGGATATTTTGATTGGCTCAATCACTGCACAATTGGCGGCTTTTGAAAAAGGCGAAGTTGACGCCGTCTATTTAGCCTATACCCGCTTTATTAATACGATGAAACAAGAACCCGTATTAGAAAAACTCTTACCCTTAGAGCCCAGCGCCTTAGAGCCTCAACAGTCCGCTCATGCGTGGGATTATATTTATGAACCAGATGCGGAATTGGTTCTCAATGGCTTATTAAAGCGCTATGTTGAGGCTTTAATTTTTCAGGCCGTAGCTGAAAACAAAGCTTCTGAGCAATCGGCGCGCATGGTTGCAATGAAGTCGGCTTCAGATAATGCAAAAAATGTGATTGGTGAATTGCAATTGGAGTACAACAAAACGCGTCAAGCGGCAATTACCAAAGAGCTGTCAGAAATTGTTGGTGGAGCAGCCGCGGTTTAAGCGGCTCCTATTTAGTAGTACGAAAGAATTTTAGGAATTAAAAGCGGAGAAATACGATGAGTAACGTAAGCAATGGCAATATCGTGCAGTGCATTGGTCCCGTGGTGGACATTCAATTCCCGCGCGATCAAATGCCCAATATTTATGATGCCTTAACTTTGGTCGATAGCGGCGAAGCGTCATTTGCTGAAAAAGGCCTCACCTTTGAAGTGCAACAACAAATTGGTGATGGCGTTGTGCGCACCATTGCCATGGGCGCTAGTGATGGCTTGCGCCGCGGCATGGAAGTGAAGTCGACTGGTAAGCCAATTTCAGTGCCCGTTGGGCCTGCGACGCTGGGCCGCATTATGGATGTATTAGGCCGCCCAATTGACGATGCTGGCCCAATTGCAACTGATGTGCGGCGCGCAATTCACCAGCCCGCCCCCAAATTCGAAGATCTTGCGCCTTCAGTAGACTTGCTTGAAACCGGTATTAAGGTGATTGACTTAGTTTGTCCCTTTGCCAAAGGCGGTAAGGTTGGCTTGTTCGGCGGTGCGGGTGTAGGTAAAACCGTCAACATGATGGAACTGATTAACAATATCGCCAAACAGCATTCTGGTTTATCGGTATTTGCTGGTGTTGGCGAGCGCACCCGCGAAGGTAATGACTTTTATCATGAGATGAAAGAGTCAAATGTGATCGATAAGGTGGCCATGGTGTTTGGTCAAATGAACGAGCCCCCAGGAAATCGTTTGCGTGTGGCCTTAACAGGTTTAACCATGGCTGAAGCCTTCCGTGATGAAGGCCGGGATATTTTATTTTTCGTCGACAATATTTATCGTTACACTTTGGCCGGAACTGAAGTCTCTGCTTTGTTAGGGCGTATGCCGTCTGCTGTAGGCTATCAACCAACATTAGCTGAAGAGATGGGTAAATTACAAGAGCGTATTACCTCAACGAAAACTGGCTCGGTGACCTCTATTCAGGCCGTTTATGTGCCAGCGGATGACTTAACCGACCCCTCGCCAGCGACGACCTTTTTGCATTTAGATTCCACCGTCGTGCTCTCACGGGATATTGCAGCTTTGGGTATTTATCCCGCGGTTGACCCATTAGATTCAACGAGTCGTCAGCTTGATCCGCAGGTCGTTGGTCAAGAGCATTATGACGTTGCTCGCGAAGTACAGATGACCTTGCAACGCTATAAAGAGCTGCGCGACATTATTGCGATTTTGGGTATGGATGAATTATCTCCAGAAGATAAGCTGGCTGTTTCACGCGCACGTAAAATTCAACGTTTCTTGTCGCAGCCGTTCCACGTTGCTGAAATTTTTACGGGCTCACCCGGAAAATATGTACCGCTCAAGGAAACGATTCGCGGTTTTAAAATGATTGTAAGTGGCGAATTAGATCACCTGCCAGAACAGGCTTTTTACATGGTTGGATCAATCGACGAAGCGATTGAAAAAGCGAAAAAGCTTTAAGGATAAATAATGGCAACAATACGGGTTGATGTTGTGAGTGCTGAGCAGTCTATTTTTAGCGGCGAAGCCAACTTTGTTGCGCTTCCAGGTGAAACCGGCGAGCTGGGAATTTTGCCTGGTCACACGCCACTCATTACTCGTATTCGTCCCGGATCGGTACGCATTGAGAAGGCCGATGGCGAGGAAGAATTTGTCTTTGTTGCTGGTGGCTATTTAGAGGTGCAGCCTGATCATGTAACGGTCTTGGCTGATACTGCGATACGTGGACACGATCTTGATGAAGCAAAAGCACTCGAAGCAAAAAAACGCGCTGAAGAGGCTATGCAAAATCGGGGCAGTGAATTTGATTTGGCTTTAGCGCAATCCGAATTTGTCATGGCAGCCGCTCAATTGGCTGCACTTGCGCGTTTTCGGCGCAAAAAATAATTCGCTGTCAAACTAATCTTGCTGAACGATCGATTCCTGAAGGCCTGCCTTGGCGAGCCAACAGACCGAACGCCGTTGTGGCTGATGCGGCAAGCGGGTCGCTATCTACCTGAGTACAACGCGACACGCGCACGCGCGGGTAGTTTTTTGGCGCTTGCGAAGAACCCAAGTTTAGCCACTGAAGTTACCCTGCAACCACTTGAGCGCTATCCCTTAGATGCAGCAATTTTGTTTTCTGATATCTTGACTGTTCCTGATGCGATGGGTTTGGGTTTGCAATTTACCGCAGGTGAAGGCCCTAGCTTTACAAAGCCGTTGCGCACAGCTGATGATGTAGCCAAGTTGCAAGTGGCAGATATGAATCAACTGAAGTATGTTTTTGACGCAGTTGCTGAAATTCGTCGCGCACTAATGCAAAATGGTCAGCAGCGTATGCCGCTGATTGGTTTTTCAGGGTCGCCGTGGACACTGGCTTGTTACATGATTGACGGCTCAAGTGCTGATGACTTTCGCCATGCTAAGACCATGATGTTTAGTCGGCCAGACTTGCTGGCGCAGATTCTCAAAATCAACGCGCAATCGGTAGCGCAATATTTAACCTTGCAATTAGAAGCAGGCGCTCAAGCATTAATGATTTTTGATACTTGGGGCGGTATGCTGCCCGACAAGTGGTATCAAAGCGTATCTTTAGCAAGCATGCGTGAAGTAATAGCGCAGCTGCCACGAAAGCACCAAGGGCGAAAAGTACCGATCATCATTTTCACTAAGGGCGGCGGCCTTTGGTTAAACGACATGGCCCAAGCTGGCGCAGACGTCATTGGTCTAGACTGGACCATTTCCCTGCGGCGCGCACGTACGGAATTGGTAGCGGCAAATACGCCAATTGCACTTCAAGGCAATATTGACCCACTTGCCTTATTTGCCGAACCTGCCCAAATTCAGCAATTAGCGCGTGAAATACTCGATGGCTTAGCATCAGCGCCGCCCATGCGCCCTAATCTCCACCCCTTAGATGGCCATATTTTTAATTTAGGCCATGGCATTTCCCAATTTACCCCTCCCGAGCATGTTTCTGCGCTGGTTGAGGCGGTTATAAATCACTCCCAAGCCCTCCGAAAGTAGCGTCGAACTGGAGCCGGGTTAGCCCTCCCAATTTGGTGCAATGCGAAAAGTTATGCACAAAGTTATGCACACCCAAACTGGGGCATAAGAAATTCAGTAAGATTCGCTTGAAATTTCAGATTACCCCTACATTATTAAGCCTAAAGCATTGTTTTAATTCAATAAATAGTCATAATTTACCGGTCACGCGCCACTTTAAAAATGAACGCCAAAGAAAAGATAATGGCAAACTTATTGATATCCACAGACTTATCCACAAGCAACTTAGGTAAGCCAGGCCACTTTAATGACTAAGCCACTTATCGTTCAGGTAGCGGTTGATAAGCCCCTGCGCCAATTTTTTGATTACGTTTGGAACAGCGAAAAATTAGGGCGAGACCCCGTCATCGGCCAGTTGGTTGAGGTGCCATTTGGCCGCGGAAGTTTAGTGGGAGTAGTGGCAAAAGTAAGCGATTACTCCTCACTAGAGGAAGATAAATTAAAGGCAGTAACGCAGCTTGCGCCTGTTCCGCCCTTAGACCCAAAATTAATGCAGCTCATGATATTTGCCAGTACCTACTATATTCAAAGCCTTGGCGAAACCCTCATCCCAAGCATTCCACAATATTGGAAGAAACCCAAAAATTGGCCAAAACAGGGCCTTGCATTGTTGCAAACAACAGCTATTAATCCAGGTGAAGGTGCCGAGCAAACCCCCATTAACAGTAAAAGTGCTGCAGGTAAAGGCGCAATTTTGGCGGATGCGCTCAATACTGAGCAGGCGGATGCGTTAACAAAATTAAATAGTCAAAAAGAAGTAAGCAACAGAGGCGGCGTGCGCGCAACTTTATTGCAAGGCAGAACGGGAAGCGGTAAAACAGCCGTTTTTTTAAATTGGCTAGCGAATATATTGGCAGAAAAAAATGCGCAAGTGCTGATCTTAGTGCCTGAAATTAACTTAACCCCACAACTAGAACGCAGTGTGCGCGCGCATTTTCCGGGGCGGACATTAGTTGTGCTGCATAGTGCATTAGCAGAAAAAAAACGCGGCATGGCATGGTATGAAGCACAAACAGGTCAAGCACAAATTATTCTTGGGACACGCTTAGCTGTTCTTACCCCCATTCCTCATTTAAAGGCAATCGTAGTTGATGAAGAACACGACACGTCTTACAAGCAGCAAGAAGGGACACGGTATTCAGCCCGTGATTTAGCAGTTTGGCGTGCCCATAATTTACAAATTCCCATTGTTCTTTCTTCTGCTACGCCCTCTTTAGAAAGTTGGCTAGCTGTTCGGCAGGGACGTTATGATTTAATTAAGTTAAACCGGCGGGCACAGGGCAGCGCCATGCCAGAGGTTCAGTTGATTGATTTAAAAGATAAAAATAATCAATCCGCCGGCGCCAAAAAAATTCACCTCTCCAGGCCCCTAGCCAATGCAATTGATGCCAACTTACAGCAACAGCAGCAAAGTTTAGTACTGATTAATCGCCGCGGATATGCCCCAGTGTTAACTTGCTTATCTTGCGGCTGGCTTTCAAAGTGCTCACAATGTAGCGCATACTTGGTGTTGCATAAGCCAGGAGCAATTACTAGTAAGCCTGTTTTGAGTTGTCATCACTGCGGTTTGGTGAAGCCAGTGCCCCGAAGTTGTCCTGATTGTGGCGATGTTGATTTGAGGCCGATTGGACAAGGCACGCAAAAAATTGAAGATACGCTCAGTCTAGCTTGGCCAAGCGCTCGCATCTTGCGCATTGATGCTGACAGCAGCCGCAGAGGGCGAGGCGCTGAGGAAATGATGCAGGAGGTACATGCCGGCGAGGTCGATATCATCATCGGCACCCAAATGATTGCAAAAGGACATGACTACCAAAATATTAGCGTGGTTGGGGTATTAGATGCCGACGCGCGGTTATATTCACACGATTTTCGTGCCCCGGAACGCCTTTTTGCGCAATTGGTTCAGGTTGCTGGACGCGCCGGCCGAACTGACAATTCGGAAAAAAAGAGTCGAATTTACATTGAAACACGGCACCCAGAGGTCGCGGTTTTTCAATATTTACTCCAGCACGATGTCGATGGTTTTTTAGCGCAGTTAGCAGCCGAACGCGAAGAAGCACAATTGCCACCGTTCACTTTTCAAGCGCTGATTCACGCAGAGGGAAAAATGCTAAACAAAGTATTGGCATTTTTAATCCAGCTTAAAGAAGAAGCAATGAGTCATTTTGGGTTTGAGCAGCAGGTAAAAATTTACGATCCCGTCGCAAAGTTAATGGTGCGCATCGCCGGCGCAGAGCGCGCTCAATTGGTAATTGAGTCAACCCATCGCAATCAATTACAACTTGTATTAGATCAAATTGATAGCCTTTTACGCGGACAATCGCAGGGCAGAATTAGCAAGAAAGATAAAATACGTTGGTCGATTGAGCGCGATCCAGCACTTATTTAGATCAAAGCAGAGACCAAAACCAAGGTTAACTTTGTAAACCTCGTTTGGCAAAATTGAAATTAAGTTTTAGCTGAGCCCGTACGATGTGTGCGGTTATAAAGGCAACTGGCACAAATCCAGCGCTGTTTCCGATTGCTCGTAGGTATCCACGTGCCACCTTCTAAGCGCTTCTCACGACTACAAGATGAGCAAAATTTAAGGCTTTGTGAAGTGTCTTGGGCTGGGGCGGTGGTTGAGGTGGTCATAAGCATTCCGAGGGGTACTAATCTACAGAAGTGCTATTTTACCCGTTTTAGCCGGCCGGGGCAGGCGTCAGCATAATTCGTACTGAATCGGCCGTTTTATTGCCATCAAAATCAAGCCACGCCTTATTTTCAAAGTCATAGAGTTTGCAGACCTTGGCGGTATCAAAATACCATTTCCAGGAGAATTTTTGTATAAAAATTCGCTCGGGTAAAACGGTTTCAAGCTTAGACTGGGCTTCTTTGAGGCGATATAGGGGCACCGACATATCGACATGGTGGGCGGTATGCTCCATGATGTGATGCATTAAGGCGCCCCAGAAAAAATTAAATGTGAGGTGCACGGTAGTCGAGACAAAGGGTTGAGCCCTTAGCCACTCAGCTTTTTTATCGTACCAAGATACCGAAGGATGGGTATGGTGTACATAAACGACAAAGCCAATCATGCCATTCCAAAATAAAAAGGGCAAAGCGAAACCCGTTAGTAGGGTAATTAAAATGGATTGATTGGTAAACCACGCCCCAACAACGAGCGCCCCAAGCCAAAGCACTGCAAAGGCCGAGACCAAATAATTATCTTTCATAAAAATGGCGCGATTGGCTGGCTTGTAAGTGGCATTAGGAAAGTATTCTCGTTTCCACCAGATTTCAATCATGTAATAGAGTACTGGTCCCCAGCCACTGCGGTAAAGCCGCTCCAGGGTTTTACGCCAGGCAGGCAAAGCATCAAACTCGGCTTTAGAAAGCGGCGCCCAAACAAAATCAAAGCCTTTTAAATTTGTTTGCCCATGGTGAACAACGTTATGGCCAATGTCCCATAAGCTATATGGGGTTAATGAGGGTAAAAAGGCAATCCGCCCGATAATCTTGTTTAGCTCGCGATTGGGGGTAAAGCTTTGATGACAGGCATCATGCCCAAGAATAAAAATACGCCCAGTGACAAATCCGGCAATCGTGCCAAAGAGTATTTTGAGCAGTATATTTTGAAAATATACTGTGGCAAAAATTGCGCCCAACCAAAGCGTCGCGTCAAACATGAGCAAAGCAATCGCCCTGCCCGTTTCACCCTTGGCCATTGGCTCTAACCAGCTACGAATAATCTTGCGATGCGGTAAAGGCTGATCGGGAGCTAGCGGAACTATGCGCGCAGTATCGATATAGGATGGGTTTAAATGGTTAGACACAGTATCTATAGAGGTTTGGACTCTCAAATGATAGTGGGTTTTGCGGGTTTTCGCTTGATATTGATCAAAATTACCCATGCTGGTGCGCCCGGCGCGAATCGAACGCGCGACCCTTGGCTTCGGAGGCCAATACTCTATCCACTGAGCTACGGGCGCATTTAGAGCTTATGTTCTATTGTAAGTGTCCAATTGCATTGGGCTCGTTATAATTAATCAACCAACGAACAAACGGCAAAAAAGAGCAAAATAATGAGCAACGGTCATGGTAGTTTAATTAAAACCCCAAAACAATTAATAATTGTGGTTGGCCTTAGTTTTTTTGTGCCGCTACTCATCATTTTATTGTTAATGGTTTATGTAAACAGTGGCAAGCGCGAGTCTGGCGGCGGCGCCGAGGCAGAAAAACAAACTGCACAGATAATTAAACCCATCGGCCAAGTTACCCTGAGTGTGGCTGCATCTGCCCCAGCGGCAGCTAGCGCCGAGCCAGTTACACCGGCAGCAACCACCGCTTCCCCTTCCGCTAGCCCAGCGCCAAAGGCAGCCGCGAAGTAAGCCTACGCATTTTTGGCCAGCAGCGCCAATTGATAGGCGGCCTTTTGGGGCATGCCAGTAGCACCAGCCACCACCTTAGCAATTTCTTTGCTTCCCAAATGTTCGCTCAGCACCTGAATCCAGCGATTCAATTCCACCGCTTCGACTGAGCGCGGTTCACTCGACTTATCCCCGGCTACTAAAACAATAAATTCTCCCTTAAGGCTTGTTGCGTTATCCAGCCAGCTTGCCAGGGCACCCGCATTTAAATATGCGATAGATTCAAATTTTTTAGTCAATTCACGACCAATAATAATTTCGCGCTCCGGCTTTAGGGCGGTTGATAGCGCCAATAAGCTAGCTTTAATTTGATGCGGCGATTCGAAGAAAATAGTCGCTTGGGGGGATAAATTGATTTCATTTAAAACGCTGTCACGCTCTTTTGCCTTATGAGGTAAGAAACCAATAAATTGAAAACGACCTTGTAAATGATCTAAAGCTCCGCCACCGACAGAGACAATGGCAGCTAGCGCGCTAGCGCCGGGAATGGGGAGTACTCGAAACCCCGCTTGTTGAACAGCGCTGACCAGTTTGGCGCCCGGATCAGAAATGCCCGGCGTGCCAGCGTCAGA
>Ga0304729_1002663_pt1 | contig 10535 bp, 8 predicted proteins | sample C_131016_MF_Meta_FD_190475 | JGI IMG/M metagenome (GOLD analysis project Ga0304729, IMG submission 190475) | Freshwater microbial communities from Lake Croche, Canada to study carbon cycling - C_131016_MF_MetaG (v2) (version 2) | ecosystem: Environmental > Aquatic > Freshwater > Lake | place...
AGACGGCGTGGGGCGGAATTATAGCTTTCTATTTTGGCTCATCTTCTGGTTCTCAAAAGAAAGACACCATGATTTATAACTCAAAGCCTTTGGAGTGAGTGGTGAAGGACAATTTTGAGCAGTGTCTTGCCTTGGTTCTTAAGCATGAGGGCGGGTTTGTAAATTTAAAGTCTGATCCCGGCGGCATGACTAATTTGGGAGTTACCAAAAAGGTTTGGGAGGAATATGTTGGCCATCCAGTGGATGAGTCGGCTATGAGGGCGTTGGGGCCGCAAGACGTGGCTCCACTATACAAAAAACAGTATTGGGATAGGATTAGCGGTGACTCACTTCCTTTTGGCGTTGACTATGCCACTTTTGATATGGCTGTTAATAGTGGGGTAAGCCGTGCGGCGAAAACCCTTCAGCAGGTACTTGGTGTGGGTGCGGACGGACAAGTCGGCAAAGCCACAATTAGTGCTTGTGAAGCGGCTAACGCTCGTGAAATTGCTACGGGAGTCTGCGAAAAAAGATTAGCTTTTTTGCAAAGTTTGCCCACGTATGGTACGTTTGGGAAAGGTTGGTCAAATAGAGTTGCCGCAGTGGAAAAGGCAGCTTTTGACATGGCATCGTAGGATTAAGTTATGGCCTTAACATACTCAAGTTACGTGCAGCAAATTGCGACGATGGCCGTCATTCCGTCCAACGATACCAATTTTACGATCATAATTCCCCAAATGATTAGCTACGCAGAATTGCGTATGCAGCGTGACTTAGATTTTCTTTCAACCCAGATCAGCACAACTGCTTATAATTTTACGGCAAATAGCAATACTTTGACTTTGCCGACGTCTCAATTTATTGTTCCGCAAACAGTTGAAGTTGTTTCATCTGGTGTTTCAACGCCATTATTGCCTGTAACAAAAGAATTTATACAAAATGTTTACGGATCGGGTTCTACTACAGGTTTACCTCAGTATTTTGCTGTCTATGGTGGTGACACTGCTACTACAGGTAATACTAGTCAATACATGATTGTGGGGCCAATCCCAAATCAAAGTTATGGCACGATTCTTACTGGAACGGTTCGTTCGGCGCCATTATCTGCGTCAAATACTACCACATTCATTTCAACATATTTGCCCGATATATTTATTATGGCGTCAATGATTTACATTTCCGCCTTCCAACGGAACTTTGGCCGTTTGAATGATGACCCTCAAATGGCCCAAACTTATGAAAGTCAGTACCAAGCCCTGAAAAACAGTGCTTTGGTGGAAGAAAACCGGAAAAAGTTTGAGGGTTCTGCTTGGTCATCTTATTCACCCGCCCCTGCGGCCACACCGACTAGGGGTTAAACATGCCCTTTGGGACCATTAAACTTAAGCCCGGCGTTGATATTAACAGTACAGCAGTACTGAGCGAGGCGTCGTATCAATTATCGCAATTGATTCGGTTCATACCTCAACGGGATGGCCTTGGCTTGGCTCAAAAACTAGGCGGTTGGGTTGCATATTTTAATTCTTCTATTGGGTCAATTGTCCGATCCCTTAAAGGTTGGGCAGATTTAAATGCTGTGAACCATCTTGGTATTGGGGCCGAATCATCCCTTACCGTTTTGACTGGGAGTAATTTAGTTAACATTACTCCTCAAATAAGCGTGACTAATACTGCCCCTGTTTTTGCAACAACTTCTGGGTCTACTACAGTTACCATAACTGACTCAAATATTACTGCGTCGGTTTTGGATTACGTGGAATTTGTTACGCCAGTGGCCGTTGGTGGTTTAGTGTTAACTGGCCCATATTTATTAGCAACCGCTGCGGGAACTACATACTCTATTACGGCTGCAAGTGCGGCAACATCCACTGCCAATACTTCAACTAATACAACTGGTGGATCATTTGTAGTTGGAAAGACATACCAAATTGTTACAACTGGTGGAACAAGCTTTACAACTATCGGGGCATCCGCAAATACCGTTGGCGTTATATTTAATGCCACGGGAACAGGTGCTGGTATTACTGGAACGGCAAGGTTAGTTGGCGTTTATGCTTTCCAAACAACAAGCGGATCGTCCACAGTTACATGTTACTTTGATAGTCACGGGTATTCTGTTGGCTCCACATTTTACGTTGGCGTATCCACGTCCGTTGGCGGTATAACTCTTTCTGGCCTTTACACTGTATTAACCGTTCCAAGCACAAGTTCATTTACATTTGCGGCGGCTAATACAGCAACCTCGTCCGCTGGGCCAACTGCAACAAATAGCGGTAATGTACAGTCAACTTTTTACATTGCCATTGGCCCCCAGCCGCAAGGTTCTGGATTTGGTGTGGGTGGATATGGAACGGGCGGTTTTGGCCTTGGAACAACTCAACCAACCGTTCCCGGTACGCCAATTACTGCAACGGATTGGACGTTAGACAACTTTGGGTCGTATTTAGTGGCGTGTCCGGCTGGCGGCGCAATTTATTATTATGATCCTAATGGGCAACTACAAAATGCTCAAATTGTGGGCGGCAGTGGTCCACTTGTTAATTCGGGCATATTTGTTGCGATGCCGCAAAGACAAATTATTGCGTATGGATCGTCTTTTAACTTACAAGCAGACCCAATGCTCATACGGTGGTGTGACGTTGGCGATTTTACTAACTGGATTGCTTCATCAACCAATCAGGCTGGGTCATACCGCATACCAACTGGGTCAAAGATTGTGGCTGGTATACAGGGGCCACAGCAGGGATTAATTTGGACTGACTTAGACCTTTGGGCTATGCAATATGTTGGTACGCCATTTGTTTACAGCTTTAACAAAATTGGGTCTAATTGTGGTGCGGTGTCACGGCATTGCACGGGTCAGCTTAACGGCGCCGTATTTTGGATGTCCCAAAAACAATTTTTTATGATGACGGGAAATGGCCCCCAACCAATACCCTGCCCAATCTTTGACGTGATATTCCAAAACATTAATACGTCTTACTTTTATAAAGTGGCTTGTGGTGTTAATAGCCAATTTAATGAAATTACGTGGTATTATCCGTCAGCAAATGCCACGGAAAATGATAGCTACGTCAAGTATAATGTCGGCATAGGGCAGTGGGATTATGGAACACTTAGCCGCACGGCGTGGATTGATCAATCTGTTCTAGGTTCGCCTATTGCGGCGGGTGGCGATACATTTATTTACCAGCATGAAGTGGGTAATGATGCAGCCGTTGGCACATCAACCACTGCCATGTTATCTTCTTTTCAAACGGGCTACTTCCAATTGTCTGAGGGTGAAAACCTTGTGTTTGTTGACCAAATTTGGCCCGACATGCAGTGGGGTACATACAGCGGGAACAAGAACGCAACCGTGTATTTGACCATTTACTACACCAATTACGGCACAGACCCAGCAACGTCACCGTCAACTAGTTACTATTCCGGTTCACCGTCTAATACGGTTAGTTCTGTAACATTCCCTATGACGCAAGCTACAGAATATGTATCGTGCCGAATCAGGGCGCGTTTCATGGCCTTTTCATTGTCTTCGCAAGACGTTGGCACGTTCTGGCGTTTGGGTGGCGTTAAGTATCGGTATCAACCTGACGGGAAATTCTGATGGCTAGTTTAGATGATATTTTATCTACACAAAAGAACGGCGTCATAGCAATTAACTCATACAGTTCCGCTATAAATACTCACGCCGGGTTTTTTACTAGCAAGGAAGTTTCTACTGGGTCGGTAATTAAATCATCGTCTGGTTGGTTAGCTACTGTTAGCGTTATTGTTGGCGGGTCTACACAGGGCTATCTTTACGATGCCACGTCTGCCGCGTCTGGTAGCCGCATTTATGCTGTCCCCAACACACTTGGCATTTACCAAATTCAAGTTCCATTTGCCACGGGTTTATATTTCTCGCCCGGAACTGGGTCCATTATTTCGGTAGGATATTCGTGATGCCACTTAAACACGGTTCATCTCAGGCCACGATTAGCAAGAACATTTCAGAAATGTCCCGCGCGGGTCATCCGCATGATCAAGCCGTAGCGGCGGCTTTAAATATTGCCCGTTCGGGAAAAGCTTATGGGGGAAATTCGGGTGGAAATGAGCCTAATATTATCCATACTGGCCCTATCCACAGCCCCGTGGCTGGCCGCACAGATCATCTTCCTATGCATGTACCCGCCGGAGCCTATGTTATTCCGGCTGAAGAAGTGGCTTACATTGGCGAGGGAAACACCCTTGCGGGTTTTAAAGCAATTGATGCTTGGGTAGAAAAATACAATGACCCCCATTTTACAAATGCTGGCGAGCCTGTTCCTATTGTTGCTGCTGGCGGAGAGTACGTTGTTAAACCACAATCAGTAGCTGGACTTGGTGATGGTGATCTTGCCAAGGGCCACCGCATTCTTGACCAATATGTTATGAAGTTACGTAAAAAGCACATTAAGACACTACAGAAACTTCCCGGCCCCAAAAAGGATTAACATGGATTCAGGTTTTAAAAAGCAGCGTTTACGTCTTTCCAAAAGCGCCCGCAAGCGCATGCCAAAGTACGAACGCATCACAACTGAGCCACTTGTCAGGACGGCACAGCCAGATGACGAGGAAGGCATTATGGTTTTATCGCGCCTGATTCACAAAGAGATTGGCATGTTTAATCTCAATGAAGACAAAGTTCGCGCAATGATACGTCCGCTTCTTTACAAACACCTCGGTATTATTGGGGTTGTTGGCAAAAAAGACGAATTGGAGGCAATGATTCTGCTTCGCGTGGCCACAAACTGGTATTCAGACACGCCCTTTCTTGAAGAAATGTCAGTATTTGTTAAGCCCGAATTTAGAAATGCAACTATTTCTCGCGTCCACAAGATGATAGAATTTGCAAAGAAGGCCGCTGATGGCTTGGACTTGCCTCTAATGATTGGGGTTTTGTCAAATCAACGAACAAATGCTAAAGTAGAGTTGTATGAAAAACACTTTGGCATGCCAGCTGGTGCTTTCTTCATCTACGGGGCAAAGACCGGACAGCCTGAAGAGGCTGAATTGACTGCTTAAGGAGACGGCCAGTGTGTGGTTCTAAGGGTACGCAAACAACCAGTTCTACATTTTCGCCTCCTCCAGCGGTTCAGGCTAATTACGACTATTTAACTGATTTGGCTAAGTCCACAGCGGCCACGCCATTTCAACAATATCAAGGCGAAATGGTTGCGGGTTTAACGCCCACGCAAGAGGCAGGCATTCAAAATGTCAATGCATCTGCGGGATTAGCACAGCCATACTATCAAGCCGCAACGGGCTACGCTCAACAGGCCGCAACACCATTTGGGCAGCAACAGCTTAACCAATATATGTCCCCATATATCAATGATGTTGTGGCTCAAACAATGGCTAACTTGGGCGAGACAAATGCCCAACAGCAGCAAAGTTTGTTAGGCAATGCAATTCAAAAGGGTGCCTTTGGTGGTGACCGCGCGGGGATTGCGCAGGCTGAATTGATTCGCCAGCAAAACCTTGCAACGGGCCAGACACTAGCTAACGTTTTGCAGGGTGGTTATGGTCAAGCACTTGGCCAATTTAATGCGGATCAAAACCGATCTTTACAAACGGGTTCCACATTAGGCACATTAGGCACTGGCGCCCAAACTGCGGGCATACAAGGAGGTCAGGCGCAGCTTGGCGCGGGTGCGCAGCAGCAGGCAATACAGCAGGCTCAAGACGTTGCTAATCAGCAACAATTTCAAGCTGCTCAAGCTTACCCATTTCAAACGACTCAATATTTGGGCAATTTGCTTTTGGGTATTGGTGGCCAATCGGGCGGTACGGCGCTTACATCACAACCACAAGGCAATCTTGGTACATCCCTTGTCGGTGGATTGCTATCTGCTGGCCAAGTGTTTGGCCCCGCCATGATGGCGTCAGATGAACGGGTCAAAGAAAACATTGAGCCAGTCGGTAAAACATTTGATGGCCAAAATATTTATAAATATAATTACAAGGGAAGTCCAACCACTAACATTGGATTGATAGCGCAAGAAGTTGAAAAGCGTCATCCTTCAGCAGTTTATAAGACTGAAAATGGCATGCGTATGGTTGATTACGATCAAGCCACAGGCGGTGCTGCTGAAAAAGGACATTTTGCGCGTGGTGGTGTGGCCGATTCAATGGGTGGCGCCGTGCATGAGGGTCTTGGCCGCGCGGCATTTGCTCTTGATGGTGGCGTTGATTATCATCCTTACTCAGAACAGCCATCAGGCGGCTCTACAAAACCTTTGACGTTAGCTGAGGTTATGCGTGTGCCAGCAAAGGTGATTAAGCCAATCGGTGGCAAAACTAATATGCCATCACCGCCAGATGCTGCGAAAGAAGGCGAAACTATGATGGACGTTGCCAAGCAATTGGCTAATGCATCGCCTGAAGCAAAAGCTAATTTAAGGGGTAATGTGGCTGCAATTAAAAGCAGCTTGGGTCTTGGAACGGTTCTTCCTGCTGATGTTCTTGGGCAAGGCCAAGGATCATATAGCCTTGGCTTGCATTTTTCGGATGGTGGCGGCGTAGGCCGTCATGGTTATGCAGAAGATGGAGCAGTACAGCCAAATCAAACGACAGCACCACAAGGCCGTACACTTGCTGAGGCAATTGTCGGCCATCCCTTGTCTGAAGAAGCAAACATGGGTGTTTTAGCTGCTGGATTGGGCATGCTTTCTAACAAGTCACCCATATTTGGCATTGGCGTTGGCGAAGGTGCTACGGCAGGCCTTGGGACATATTATAATGCACTTGCCAATAAGCGCGCCTACGAGAAACAACAGCGTGAACTTGAGTTGACACAACAAGAACGTAACACTCAGCAACAAATGGCGGATATTGCAAAAGGTAAATCGCCATCTGAAATTGCGCTTGCGAATGCGAATGCAGTTGAAGCTCTGCAACGTGCAAAAACTGGGTCTAATGCTTCGTATGTAAAAACGTGGATTACAGGTAAGGGGTATGTTGTAAATGATTTGAACAGACCATACGCAGGTCCAATTCAAATTACGGACGCTGATTTAAATCCAGTGGGTAACATTGACCCCGATACAATTCCAACTGACCCAAATTCTCCACCTCCTCCCACGAAAAAAGGTGCAGCGGTTAAAGTTCCAGAAGTTCCAAAAACTTCGGGTTCGCCACCTGATGTTGTTCCAAAACAAAAAGAAGAATCAACGACTAATGAATGGCAACCAATTACAACAGTTCCAACTGGGTTTAATTATCCCGGATCAATGAACCTTGCGCTTACACCGGGGGCATTAGAAAAAGCCCAAGCATCGGCTGAAAAAATAAAAGCCGATCAAGATGCGAAGGCTCAAGGCGCATTTGATACGCTTTATAGTTTGGATAACATGGATCGTTCGTTTAATGACCTTAGTAAAACTGGCTTGTTGGCTCCCGGACAACACGTTGACGAACGCACAAATTTTGCAGTTGGCGTGAATACGATGGCATCTATTTTGGGGGGGAAACCAATATTTGACCCAACGGATGTTGCGGCTTTGGAAGAATTAGCAAAGGACAACAAGCGTCTTGGATTTGCATTGTCAAAAACTATGGGCCGTGAACCCGGATTTATTGTTCAACAAGCTATTAGTGCCAACCCCAGTGCCGCTAATACACCACTTGGTTTCCATCGTATAACTGAAGCATTGCGTCAGGCGGCTCAATACGAGCAAGACAGAAACGCATTTTACGACAGTTACAAAGCTAAATTTGGTCATTTAGAGGGTGCAAACGATTTGTTTACAAAATTAAATCCTCCCTCGCAATACGCCAACAGGGCTATTGTTAATTCAATTGACCCAACTCATTTGTCCGAAATTCGCCAATGGGCTGAAGCTAATAAAGGCAAAGATATATCTGCTGGTCGTGCGCAGTTTGATAAAATTTATGGGACAAATGCATTTAAACTTGCAACGGGGCAGTAAATGGCTGGTGAAACTTCTGCGGCAAATCCTTTAAATCTTTCTGATTTAAACACGAAGAACCAAAAATCTTCAGAACAGTCCGGTTCTGCGGCACCTTTAAATTTGTCTGCGGTTGCGGGTATTTACACTCCGCCAGCACCTTTAACTGAAGAACAAAAGTTTAATGCTCAAGTTCAAGCTAAATTGCCTGATATGCAAAATCTTGTGCAGCAACAACCTTACAGATCTTATGTTCCTAGTGGTTATAATTTACCTTTAATAGGAGAACCAATTAGGAGAGGTGTTATTGCGGCTGAAGCGGCAAGTGGATTAGGTAAAGGAAATACTTATGGAGAACGTCAAGCTGACCTTTTAGCAGAGGGACGTGCTTATGATATAGCTGCACGTAATGCGGCTCCTGTTGCTTCAAACCTTATACAAGGAACGGCGGAAGCAATTCCATCTATGATGTTAGCCCCTGAGTTGGGTATTGAAGCGGCAGCATCCAAAGCTTTCCCTTACATAGAAAAAGGTGCTGGCTATCTTGGGCGAATGATAGAGCAGGGAATTTATGGCGGTGCTAGTGCATCCCAACAATCAACACCCGGTGAGACGGCAGAAGATGTTGCCAAGCGTGTTGGATTGGGTACTGCGGTTGGTGCGGCGGGTGTCCCAGTGGCCACTGTGGCGAGCAAAGTTCTTCAGGCTCCAAAAGCCGTTTATAATTGGGCATCCAAATTGTGGAACCCAGAAGAGTCAGTAGCGCGTGATATTGCCGCTGGGGCTGCCAATGTGTCAACTACGAGCAAAGGCCAAGGATTAACTATTGAGCAGTATGCGGCGGCTAAAGAGCGCGGAGAACCCGTGACCATTGCCGATATACAAGGTGCCAAGCCACAAATTGCCAAGGCAGGTGAAACACTGCCAACAGATCAACGCATACAAGAAATTAACGAATCTCTTCAACAACGCTTCAACGACAGTTCAACTAGAGTTGGCGAGCAAATTGATACTGCATTTGGAAAGCCAATTGACGCATTCCAATCTCGCAAAGAAGCAGATGAATTGGCTCGCAATGTTAACAAACCAGCTTACGAAGCCGCGTATGCTCAACCAATTGACTATGCTTCAGAAAACGGTAAAAATATTGAAGCTTTAATTAAAAGTAGAGTTCCTTCGTCTAGCATTAAAAATGCTAATGATTTGATGCGTTTGGAGGGAGTTCCAGAATCCAAACAAATTATGGCTCATATCGCGGATGACGGAACGGTTAAATATGAAATTATGCCTGATGTAATGCAAGTGGATTACATTACTCGCGCATTAAATGATATTGCAAAAAAAGAAGAAGGCGCGGGCGCAATGGGAGGCATTACCCAAAAAGGTAAAGCTTATCAAGGGTTGGCAAAAGATTTGCGGGAAAATCTTCGCACTGCTGTTCCTGAATACGATATTGCATTAAATGGTGCTGGTAAATTTATTCGTGGCAATAATGCTCACGAAGAAGGCATGTCATTTCTTGATCTTGTGGCTAATAAGAATGCAGATCCTAAAGAAGTTGGCAGCACTCTTAATAATTTTGATAAAGTTTACACCCCAGAAGAAAAAAAATTGTTTGGTGAAGGCGTGGCGGCTGACATTAAAGAAAACCCAGCTAAAGCTGCCAAAATTTTTGCAACCAATGATACGGTTACAATGGAGCGTTTAAAAAATGTAATTGGTGATGATGCATTTAATCAAATTGATTCATCCATGCGTGTTAATCGCATTATGGCGTTGTCTAAAGAAATTGGTAACCCACCTAAAAATTCAACATTATCGCCGCAAAATTTAATTTCTAGCGGTGCTGGACTTTTTGGTGCTGGAACATTGGCTGGCACTTATGGGCCAAAACTTGCTGAAGCATTGCCTAACATTATTAAATATGGTGCTGACCCAATGGCATTGACTGCCACGGGGGCGGCGCTGGCGGCTGGGTTTCTTGGCACCGCAATTACTAGCGCCGGAAACAAAGCAAAAGCTAGTGCTATTCTTGGCATGGCTTTATCCAATGACCCCAAATACACCAAACTTCTTTTAAAAGCCGCCAGAAATGACGTTGAAGTGCGGGAAACACTTGATCAATTTGAGAAAGGGTTGAGCCGTTATCTTGCTTTAAACGAAAGCACCCCTTCAAGGGATGGGCGGAAGTACGGCGGTTCTGTCATTGACAAGAGGGCTGACTCTCTCATCAATGAGACCATGCGCAACAGGAAGCTTAATTCTGACCACACGGAACACATGTTAAGCATGCCAGACGATGCGATTGTGCAAGCTCTTCACATTGCCAAGCAGGTTGCTGCTTAATACTTCTTGGATGCCTTTAGAACGCGTTTTGAGTAACGGTTTTTGTTAGACGTTGATCCATTGTAACAGCCAAGCATGAGTGTTACGTCTTCATATTTGTCGTAACAATAATGCAAATATCGCATGCCGTATTCAATGTTGTTTTCGGGTATCATTAAGTCATTTAAAGTTCCCTTGAAACCCATAGACCTAGCCGTTGCAACACGGATTTGCATTAGTCCGTAATTGCCATCCTTTGAGGCGGTAGGTTTAAACGTGCTTTCAACGTCAACAAGGCCA
>Ga0304729_1002666_pt1 | contig 10533 bp, 12 predicted proteins | sample C_131016_MF_Meta_FD_190475 | JGI IMG/M metagenome (GOLD analysis project Ga0304729, IMG submission 190475) | Freshwater microbial communities from Lake Croche, Canada to study carbon cycling - C_131016_MF_MetaG (v2) (version 2) | ecosystem: Environmental > Aquatic > Freshwater > Lake | place...
CAACGGTCGCAATCCTAAGTACGCCCATTGGTTGACCAAGGTTTAAGCCATGACCAATACCGTCGAGCTTTTAGCCAAAGACCTCAATGGCCATGGCGGCGTGTTTTGCCCCAGCGCCAAAGCCGACATGGCTTTGTGGAACAGCCATCCCAAAGTCTATTTAGACGTGGCCAAATCTGGCGAAGCCAAGTGCCCCTATTGCGGCACCACTTTCAAACTCGCAGCCGGCGAACACGTTGGCAACCACCACTAAACAAGCCTTAGTCATTGCCCCCCAGTGGATTGGGGATGCGGTGATGACCGAACCTCTGATGCGACGCCTCGCTGCGCGCGGTGAACGCTTAACCGTCGCGGCTATGTCGTCTATCGCGCCGGTTTATCGTGCTATGCCCAGTGTGTTCGAAGTCTTGGAGTTGCCTTTCCAGCATGGCGGATTGCAATTGTTCGAGCGTTGGAAACTCGCACGCTCGTTGCGTGGGCGCTTTGATAAAGCCTATGTGTGCCCCAACTCATTCAAGAGTGCGCTGATACCGTGGATGGCAAACATCCCGCAGCGTATTGGCTATACCGGCGAAGCGCGTTATGGCGTGTTGACCGATCGACTCGATAACCCCTCCTCAGAAGCGCGCCCACCCATGGTGGAGTGGTACGCCGCATTGAGTTTGGTCGGACAAAACAACCAACCTATGAAACTCACGGGCGATTTACGACCCGTGCTGCAAGTGCCACCGCAAGCGATAGACGAAGCCCTAGAGCGATTGGCCAAGCGCCCCGACTTGCCGACCTTGGCGCGCAACAGCTATGTGGTGTTTGCGCCAGGCGCTGAATACGGCCCTGCCAAGCGTTGGCCCGCCAGACACTTTGCAGAATTGGCGGGCATGGTCGACAGTCCAATCATCTTGTTAGGGGGCTCTCAAGACCGTGCGTTTTGCGCAGACATCGCAACTGCGGCCAATGCCAAACAAAGTGGCCACTGCCATAACCTGGCAGGTGAAACGGATTTGATGCAAGCCTTTGCGTTGATCAGCGGTGCGTTTCGTGTGGTGAGTAACGATTCTGGTTTGATGCACGTTGCTGCTGCGATGGGTGTGCCCCAAGTGGCAGTGTTTGGATCATCGAGCCCAGACCACACACCACCGTTGAATGACAAAGCGCGCGTGGTGTGGTTGCGTGTGGACCCTAAATACCAACCACCATTGGCCTGTGCACCTTGTTATGAACGCACATGCCCATTAGGACACACGCGGTGTTTAGAAGACGTGCAAGCTGAGCGCGTTTACGCTTTGCTTTGACGCGCGGCGAGCCAGACCAGTAACAAAACAGGTACGCCGAGCAAAGCGGTGCTATTAAAAAATGCGGCGTAGCCGTGTGCGTCTACATACACGCCAGAGAATCCGGCCAACCATTTAGGGGCGAGTAGCATCATCGAACTAAACAAGGCGTATTGCGTAGCCGAGTAATTCACGTTGGTGAGCCCTGATAAATACGCAATGAAAGCTGCGGAAGCAATGCCGCTGGCTAAGTTGTCGGCAGAGACCACCCAAATCAAGGCAGTCACATCGTGGCCAACGCCTGCAAGCCAAGCAAATAGCAAATTGGTCGCCGCACTCAACACGGCGCCCAACATCAAAATGCGCATCACGCCCAAACGCATGGACAAAACACCACCAATGAATGCGCCGACCAACGTCATGATCACGCCAAACACTTTGCTGACCGCAGCCACTTCGTCTTTGGTGTAACCCATGTCGACATAAAACGGATTGGCCATGATGCCCATCACCACATCGCTGATGCGGTAGACGGCGATCAACAACAAGATGATCACCGCCTGCCATTGGTAACGACGGATGAAGTCTGCAAATGGCTCTACCAAGGCAGACTGCAACCATTCCTTGGCGGTGCGTGCTGGGGGTAGTTCAATAGCCAAGGGCTCCGAAGAAAATAAAACAGTGAGCAACCCCACGCTCATAGACGCAGCCATCACCCAGTAAGCGGTTTGCCATGCAAGATGTTGATAAACACTCGCAACTGCATCCACAGGTGCAACGGGCACAACAGAAGCACGCGCCGCCACCCACAACACCCCCGCACCCGCCCAAATCATCGCTAAGCGATAACCCGTTTGGTAAGTCGCAGCCAATGCCGCTTGGTGTTGTGTATCAGCAGACTCAATGCGAAATGCATCCAAGGCAATGTCTTGGGTGGCTGATCCAAAAGCCACCAACAATGCGAACCATACGACGGACTCTAAATTCAGTTGAGGGTCACACCGTCCCATGCCGATCAAACCAGCTATCACCAAGCATTGCGCAAACATCAACCAACTGCGTCTGCGCCCTAGTAGTTTGGTGAGCAATGGCAGTGGGAGTCGGTCGACCAAAGGTGCCCACATCCATTTAAAGCCGTAGACCAACCCTACCCAACTTAAAAAACCAATCGTGCTGCGGTCAATTCCCGCTTCGCGCAAGCGAAAACTCAAAGTGCCCAATACCAGCAACAATGGCAGGCCTGCAGAAAACCCCAAAAACAACATGCGCCAAGAGGCGGGCTCTAAATAGACATGCCATGCATCACGCCAACTGGTTTGGGTGGGGTTTGCAGAGGTTGGACTTGTTGTATCGTTCATAGCCCCTATTTTGAGGGTATTGGTCAGAGGAATTTTTATGCTCTTGAAACGCGCATTGCTTTATGTTGTTTTGATGTCTGCCAGCGCCTTGGCTGGCGCGCCCGTGCTCGCGCGCGAAGGCGTCGAGGTGGGCAAAGAATCTGCGTTCGCCAACTTGGTGCCAGCCGCGGAGGTTGAGCAATCGGCACGCCAGCAGTATGCGCAAATGCTGAAAGAGGCGGCTAGTAAAAACGCCTTGGGGCCCGATGACCACCCGCAAGTACAACGTTTGCGTCGCATATCAAAAGAACTCATACCGCACGCATTGCAATGGAACCCTCGCGCTAAAGACTGGGCATGGGAAGTTAACCTGATTGGCTCCAACCAAATCAATGCGTTTTGTATGCCGGGTGGCAAGATCGCTTTTTACACCGGCATCTTGAGCCAACTCAAACTCACAGATGATGAAGTAGCGATGGTGATGGGCCATGAAATCGCCCATGCATTACGCGAGCATGCACGTGAACGCATGGGCAAGTCAGTTGCAACGGATGGCCTGGCGAGAATCGGTAGCACCATCGCGGCAGCAGCATTTGGTATCAACCCCAATTTGACGGATTTTGTGGCGCGTCAAGGCGCCAACTTGCTCTCGCTTAAATTTAGCCGTGATGACGAAACGGAAGCAGACTTGGTCGGCATGGAACTCGCCGCACGCGCAGGCTACAACCCCGAGTCTGGTGTGAGCTTGTGGCAAAAAATGAGCGAGGCGAATAAAGGTGCGCCACCACAATGGTTGAGTACGCATCCATCGGGTAATTCGCGTATTCAAGAGATTCAAGCCAATTTGACAAAGGTGATGCCGCTGTATGAGCGTGCAAAAACTAGCAAGTAAAATTATTTTTTTACTTTTTTTTGTTAAATTCATGCTGCGCAAATGGTTTGTATTTTTATTCGGGATTGCCTTCTTCACATCGTCTTGGGCTCTCCCAAGTTTTACCGAACAAACCCAACAGCCTTGCGCTGCATGCCATTTGAGTTTTGGTGAATTAACGCCATTTGGTCGAAAGTTCAAACTAATGGGCTACGCCAGTGGCAAGCGCGTCAATCCATTTAACGTCAATGGCACAGCGTCTTTAACCAAAATTAGTAATACAGACTCAAGCGTCGACCCAAGCCTAAGTTTGCCAAAAAACGGCAAAGTATTGCCAGAAGAGCTCAACGTCTTCGTGGCGGGAAAAATCACAGAGCAAGTTGGCAGCAACGTCAAACTTACCGTCAACGCCATCAACACGACGCCACTTTTTTCAACCAGTGGGGTGCAAACAGGCACCAAGATCAGCAAAGACGTTTTCTTGGACAACTCTGAAATTCGTTTTGCCCAAAGCGCGCAACTCAACAAAACGCCCATGGTTTGGGGCGTTACCTTGAACAATGCACCGAGCACGCAAGACTTATGGTCCACCACGCCTGGACACGGGTTTCCCTATCGCTCTTCAAGTTTGCTAAATGCTTGGGGCATGGGCCAATTTGGTCCGACTGCCATGCTCGACGGCGGAATGAATTCTCAGGTGCTTGGTGTCGGAATGTTCGCCATGTTGGACGATGTTTGGTATGCCGAATTCACGAGTTACCACGGATCAAAGACAGCGATTCCTGCATTAGAAGTTGCCAACGCAAGCAACGCTATCAGCACCAGCAACAACCCCTACTGGCGTTTGGCATGGAACCCAGTAGTCGGCCCCAATAGTTGGATGCTGGGAACCTTTGGCATGATTAGCAAGCTGTCGCGTGACCGATTGGTCACTGGGTCTTCCTCCGGCAAATACACAGACATTGGCATGGATGCACAGTATCAATTCATCACCCCCTCGCATTCGTGGTCTGCGCAAGCCTCGCTGATTCAAGAGAAAGTCGATTGGAGCGCGCGTTCAGTTGGCACCAACCACGATGCACAAGTCAGCACTTTGAGCACCTTTAAAACCAAAGTCACCTATGACTTTGCGCGCACCTACGGGGCAACATGGTTTGGTTTTGCGTCTAATGGATCCACTGACAGTTTGTACTGGGCATACAACAGCAACCCAAGTGTTACCACCGGTGCGTGCAACCAAAATAGTTCTTTGCTAGCCTATTGCTCATCGAACGGCATGCCCAACACGGCTGGACAAGGTTTCGAGATCTATTACGCACCTATGCCGCAACTTCGCATTAACTTGCAGCAGACGTATTACAGAAGCTTTTTAGGCGGCAGAACGTTTATCGACAACACCTCGGGCAATAGCCGCGCTGCTAGCGATAACAACCTCACGTATTTGTACGCTACCTACTCGTATTGAGTTTTTTAATTAGGTACCGCCCACATACGGGTTGCTGACACGCTCACGCCCAAACGTACTTTCAGGCCCATGCCCTGGAATAAACACCGTGTCGTTTCCCATGGGCCACAAGCGTTGTGTGATGCTGTCAATCAAGTCTTGGTGGTTGCCACGCGGAAAGTCAGTGCGACCAATGCTTCCAGCAAACAGTACGTCGCCAACAAACGCGCGTTTAATTTCTGGCGAATAAAAAACTACGTGACCTGGCGTGTGACCTGGGCAGTGGCGAACTTGCAAAGTGTGTTTGCCTAGAGTGACGGTATCGCCGTCGTGCAACCAACGCGTAGGCGTGAATGCGCGTGATGGAGGAAAGCCATAACTTGCTGCTGCTTGCTCCAAGCCATCAATCCAAAATTGGTCGTCTTCGTGCGGCCCGATGATTGGAAGCTTCAAGCGTTCAGCTAACTCGGCTGTTCCGCCCGCATGGTCGATGTGTGCATGCGTGATCCAGATTTGCTCTAAGGTTACACCGAGTTGCTTGCACCCATCGAGCAACATGTCTAAGTCACCACCTGGATCGATGATGGCGCCGCGCATAGTTTCATCGCACCACACCACGGAGCAGTTTTGTTGGAAAGGGGTGACGGGAATGGTTTCGTATTGGAGCATTTGGAAATTGCTAATGAATCAAGAACATCAACATCTTGTGGATTATCCTAGAGGCAATAAATTTAGATTGAAGGCACCCCATGCAACACCCAGAACTCCATCAACGCATCCATGACAGTTTTATGCGCCAAGGCATGATGCAGCACCTAGGGGCGCGTTTGATATCGGTCAAGCCTGGAATGGTGGAGCTGTCTTTGCCTTTTTCTGAGCGTGTCACGCAGCAACAAGGCGGTTACCACGGAGGCGCCATGGGTGCGCTGGCAGATATTGCAGGTGGTTATGCTGCTTTGACGCAAGCGCCTGACGGACATGAGGTGACAACCGTTGAATACAAAATTAATTTTCTGGCCGCGTTTCAAGACGGTGAGTTACGCGCACGTGGGCTGGTTATTCGCGCCGGAAAAAAACTTATCGTCACCACCGCAGAGGTTGTGCATTTAGATGCGGATGGAAAAGAGTCACCTTGCGCACTGATGCAGCAGACCATTGCAGTTGTTCAAAAGCGTTATTAGTTACAACTAATAAAAAACGACCTTCAATTACCGCCTAAAGACTTCGCTAAAAAATCAATCAATACCGATATGCGATGCGGCACATAGCGGTTACTTGGAAGTACCGCATAAATACCAAGGGGCTCAGGCTCAAAATCACTTAACACCTGCACCACGCTGCCGTTGTCTAAAAAAGCTTGGGCAATAAAGTCAGGTGGTCGGGTGATGCCAAGCCCTTGAGCGGCAGCTTGTAACAAAGCTTCTCCATTGTTAGCGGCTAAGCGGGGCCGCACGGTGACATGAATTTCATCGTCCTTGCGCCCATATGCCCATGTGGTGGATTGAAACTCTTGCGAATATACAAGGCACGCGTGATGCGCCAAATCACGCGGATGCTTGGGACGACTGTGCTGGGCCAAATAGTGCGGTGAAGCCACGGTCAATAAACGCGAGTCTCCAAGTTTGCGCACGATATCGCCGGGCTCTAAACGATTAGTGATGCGAATCGAAAGATCGATGCCTTCTTCAATCAATTTGCTGCGGCGGTCAGAGAAATCCATGACCAACTCAATTTGCGCATGTGCTTGTGTGAACTCCAACAAGGCGGGCATCAGGCGTTGCAATCCAAAATTCAATGGCAGCCCTAAGCGAATGCGACCGCGGGGAACGGTTTTTTCCTCCAAGAGGCTTGATTCCGCTGCATCCACCATATTCAAAATGACGCGGCATTTTTCAAGATAAGCCGAACCCGCTGTGGTCAATGTCAGACTCCGCGTGCTGCGGGTCATCAATTTGGCGCCGAGTTGTTTCTCTAGTGCAGCAATCTGGCGGGTAACGACCGATCGGGCCACATCGAGTTGGTCGGCCACGGCGGTAAAACTGCCTGTTTCGGCAATCCGCACAAAGAGTTGCATTGCATTGAGTTTGTCCATTGTTGCTAATTTTGCAACAAATAATTGAAGATTGTGTGCTTTTTCTTTTGGGTTTGCGCTTCTACATTACTGGCTCAGTACCCAACTCCTTGTATGCAGAACTTCAAAAACGTCTTATTTGTGCCCCACGGCGCGCCAACTTTTGCGCTCAACCCTGGTGCAGCGGGCGCTGCGATGTCGGCCATCACGCAAAAACTGCCACCCCCGCGTGCCATTGTTGTTGTGAGTCCGCATTGGGACACACGAATCCCGACCGTCGGCACTGCGACACAACTGGAAACCATCCATGACTTTTATGGATTTCCTCAAGAGTTGTACCAAATGCAATATCGCGCAACGGGTTGTCCTGAAGTTGCTAAAGAAGTGGTGTTGGCTTTGCAGGCGGCAGGCTTCGAGGTAAACCAAGACAGCGAACATGGGTTGGACCATGGCGCATGGCAGCCCTTGCGTCAAATGTTTCCTGATGCAGATATACCCATCGTCCCGCTTTCTATGCAAATGCAAGGTGGACCTGCACATGCGTATCAGATCGGACAAGCCCTATCGACGCTAACCGACAAAAACATTTGGGTGATTGCGTCAGGCAACATCACTCACAACTTAAGAGACTGGCAGGTGGCGGCTTCCACCAGCGGTCAAACACCCTCTTATGTCCACAGCTTTGCAGACTGGGTCGAAGACAAACTCAAAACGCACGACGTACAGGCTTTACTAAATTACCGTCAGCTTAGCGCTGACGGTCGTCAGGCGCATCCCAGCGAAGACCATTTACTGCCGCTTTTTGTAGCGCTTGGTGCGGCAGGTCATGCGGCACAGCCCGAAGCTTTCTACCGTGGCGTGAGTGACTATGTCATTGCCATGGACGGCTATGCCTTTGTGCAGTAAGAGCACAGATATGAAACAACACTACACCGCCATCGCCCAATTCTTTCACTGGGGCATGGCGCTTTTAATCGCTGGTTTAGTCACCTTGGGTTTTGTGATGACCGACATGGAGTTGTCCCCAGAAAAGCTGCAGTACTACGCTTGGCACAAATGGGCAGGTGTGAGTGTGTTCATATGGGTGTGGTTGCGGTTGTTGTGGCGTGTGATCAACCTGCCCCCTGCGTATCCCGACAACATGTCAATATGGATGCAACGCTTGGCACATGCAGGCCATGCCGTGTTGTATGGATTGATGGTCATCATCCCGATATCAGGTTGGCTATTGAGTTCTGCAAAAGGTGTGCAAACGGTTTGGTTTGGCGTCTTGCCTTTGTCAGACTTAATTGATAAGAACAAAGAACTTGGGCACTTGTTGCATGAGTTACATGAAGCGCTTAATTATTTGATGCTGTTCTTATTAGCGGGTCATATCGCGGCCGCGTTGAAACACCATTGGATAGACCGAGACGATATTTTGAAACGCATGCTGCCCACCCACGTAACACACAATGAAAGTAAAGAATGAAACACGCCATCAGAAAAACATTAGGCATTGCGGCAGTAGGTATATCTGCCATGCTTGCGACAAGCGCTGGCGCAGTTGAATACAAAGCAGTTCAGTTAGATAAAAGCAAAGTCACATTTCAATACAAACAAATGGGCGTTGCCATGGATGGGCGTTTTAAAAAATTTAACGCAGATATTCAGTTTGATCCTGCAAAGCCTGCCTCTGCGAAAGCGCAAATTGACATTGACTTAGCCAGTGTCGATGCAGGCTCGTCCGAAGCAGATGACGAAGTCGTTGGCAAATCATGGTTCAACACCAAAGCATTTCCTAAGGCCGCATTTGTAGCGCACCAAATTAAGTCTTCTGGCATTAACCAATTTGATGTCAGCGGCGTGCTCACCATCAAAGGCAAAAGCCAAGACATCAAATTTCCACTCAAGCTCGCATCACAAGGTAGCGCTGGCATCTTCACGGGTGGCTTTGTGATTCGTCGCGGGGATTTTTCTATCGGCGAAGGCATTTGGGCCAAGTTCGATGTGGTTGCCAACGATATCCAAGTTAATTTCCAACTCACTGCCAATTCCGGCAAATAACTTTTAAGGAGCTTTTTCATGATATCCATTCAACGTTTAATAGCCGCTTTGGCATTAACAGGTGCGGTTGCTACTTCAGCAGTCGCTGCACCATTGACTTATAACGTCGACGGTTCACATACTTTCCCCCGTTTTTCTTATCTGCACTTTGGTTATTCCACTCAGCTTAGTAGCTTTAGCAAAACAACTGGCAAAGTGGTCTATGACGCTCAAGCCCAGCAAGGTTCTGTGGATATTGTCATCAGCACCAAATCTGTCAACACAGGTTTTGCGGACTTCAACGAGCACATCCAGGGCGAAGACTTCTTAGACACCACTAAGTTTCCAGAAGCCATTTTCAAATCAACCAAGGTGGTGTTTGAAGGCGATAAGCCAAAAAGCATCGAAGGCCAACTCACCATCAAAGGCGTAACCAAGCCAGTGACTTTGACAGTTACCAGCTTTCAAGCCGCACCACACCCTATGATGAAAAAGCCAACCATTGGTGCCAATGCATTCACTGTGATCAAGCGTAGTGAATTCAATGCTGGTAAATATGCGCCGTATGTAGGCGATGAAGTGCGGATTGATATTGCTATCGAAGCTATCGCGCAATAAACAGTATTTGCAATCAATTAACCCAATAGGGCTTAGTCATGAAAACAGTACGTGGCATTCACAGCAAACCGCATATGCACTGGGTGGGCGATGGGTTCCCCGTACGTTCGCTGTTTGACTACCAAGGCTTGGGCAAACAACTCAGCCCATTTCTATTGCTAGACCACGCAGGCCCTGCGCAATTTGCACCGGCAACAAAACCTCGCGGTGTTGGCCAACACCCGCACCGCGGGTTCGAAACTGTCAGCATTGTGTATGAGGGCGAAGTCGCACACCGAGACTCCACCGGACAAGGCGGCGTCATCGGACCTGGCGATGTGCAGTGGATGACGGCTGGAGCGGGCATCTTGCATGAGGAATTCCATTCGCCCGCATTCACACAGAGTGGCGGCCAACTGCATATGGTGCAGTTGTGGGTCAATTTGCCGGCCAAAGACAAGATGACAGCACCAGGTTACCAAGCCATATTGAATGCCGAGATAGCCAAAGTAGAGATAGACAATGGCGCAGCAACAGCGCGTGTGATTGCGGGTGAATTCCTAGGAGCGCATGGTGCAGCGCATACCTTCTCCCCAATGCAAGTGGTAGACCTCACCATAAAAGCGGGGCACGCAGTCACTTTGCCCGTGCATATTGGGTGGAACACGGCCTTAGTGATTTTGAGTGGCAAGGCGCAGATCAACCACGCACATCCTGCGCACGAAGCCCAGTTGGTTGTGTTCTCGCAAGAAGGTGACTCGTTGGTAATCGAGGCTAAAGAGGACGTCAAAGCATTGATGCTCAGTGGTCAACCTCTCAATGAACCCATCGTCGGTCACGGCCCATTTGTGATGAATAATATGGAAGAGATTAAGCAGGCTTTTGTGGATTTTCAGAGCGGCGGGGTTGGGCGAATG
>Ga0304729_1002667_pt1 | contig 10531 bp, 8 predicted proteins | sample C_131016_MF_Meta_FD_190475 | JGI IMG/M metagenome (GOLD analysis project Ga0304729, IMG submission 190475) | Freshwater microbial communities from Lake Croche, Canada to study carbon cycling - C_131016_MF_MetaG (v2) (version 2) | ecosystem: Environmental > Aquatic > Freshwater > Lake | place...
GTCGGCATGCGGCACGGGGTTGGGGTACAGGCCTGCGGCAATCAGGCCGGAGTAGTGCGCCATGTCTACCATGAAAATCGCGCCCACGTCTTTGGCCACCTTGGCAAAACGCGCAAAGTCGATGTGCAGCGAATACGCGCTGGCGCCGGCGATGATCAGCTTGGGTTTGGACTCGTGGGCTTTACGCTCCATGGCGTCATAGTCGATCGCTTCGTTGGCATCTAAGCCGTAGCTGACCGCGTTAAACCACTTCCCGCTCATGTTGAGCGCCATGCCGTGGGTCAAGTGGCCCCCTTCGGCCAGGCTCATGCCCATGATGGTGTCGCCGGGCTTGAGGAAAGCCATAAATACCGCCACGTTGGCCGATGCGCCGCAATGGGGCTGCACATTGGCTGCGTCAGCGCCATAGATTTGCTTGAGACGGTCGATGGCCAGTTGCTCGGCCACGTCCACGTTCTCGCAGCCGCCGTAATAGCGCTTGCCGGGGTAGCCCTCAGCGTATTTATTGGTCAACTGGCTGCCCTGGGCGGCCATGACGGCGGGCGAGGCGTAGTTTTCGCTGGCGATGAGCTCGATGTGGTGCTCCTGGCGGGCGTTCTCTGCCACGATGGCGGCCCAGAGCTCGGGATCGGTTTGCTCAATCAAAATATCGCGGTGGTACATCAAAAGTCCTCAAAGTGAATAAACGAGAAATGCGACACCAATTTTAGAGGGACATCAAATATCCATAGAGCTGCGCCCGGGTACTGGCGTGGCGGTGGCCGAAGAGTCCTGCAAAACCACCGGTTTGGCTTCGGCCGGTGGGCTGAAAACAGGCACCGCCTTACCGGCAAAAACAGCCTGCAAGCGGGCGTGTTCGGCCATCACGCGTGCTGGGTAGCCGCCATCGTCCTCTAAATTGCCGGCGCCCACATACAGGCGCAACCCGGCCTCGGTACTGCCGGCACGCGCAATGCATTCCTGCAAGACTTTGATGCCCACACGCATATTGCTCAAGGGGTCAAAGGCTGCAAATTTGCCACCGTAGCGCCGGTATTTGTCGCCATGCACCTGCGTCATGACCTGCATCAGACCTTGTGCGCCCATGGGGCTTTGGGCGTAGGGGTTAAAGCCGGACTCCACGGCCATCACTGCCATGATAAGCAGCGGGTCGATTTTGGCCCGGGGCCCCGCCGCAAATGCCTCTGCCACCAGGGCGGCCAGCGGCTCTGGGGCTACGTTGTACTTGCGGCTCAGCCAGGAGGCCGCTGCCGCCTGGGGTTTGGGTAGGTCTTTGGGGTTGAGTGCGGCGACGCGGTCTGCCTCGTCACCGGCCACCAGACCGGAAAAGCTGTCCTGCTGCTCCTGCAACCAGCCAAAGAGCTGCGCCTGCCCGGCCAAGCGCACTTCCGGTTGTAAGGTCAGGGTGATTGCCAGGAACATGACAGCCAGGCCCACCAGGGCAAAGCCATTGTGGGAAATTTGGACGAAACCGTGGGCAATGTCGGACGCCACTGTCTTGAGCGTGTCGCGAAATCGGTGCGCTGTGGTCATAAAACTCCCGGTTGGAATGCCGATTGGGCCCCCAAAAAGGAGCCGATGCGGCCCCGTCGAATAGAGCTCTAATTATACCGGTGGGCCTTTTTGTACCCTTTGGCGCAGCGATTGGGAGCCTGAGCCTCTGATTTTGAGTAATTACCGCCTATTTGCCTGGGCCAGCGCGCGCGAAGCCTGCGCTTTAGCGGTGAAAATAGCGCCTTCCCTTCTTTTGCGCATTACTTAGCAAGGCTCCACGTGCCGACCACTGTACCTACCAAGACCCACGACCTCGCCCATTGGGACCAACGCACCGGAGGGGCCTTTAGCGCCTCGACCTCGGGCGAACGCAGCCAGCGCATCAAAGACTGGCTCGCCTCCAACCCCAGCCACGACGACATTGCCGAGGTCTACAAAGAGCTGAGCGCCCGCGACAAAGGCGCCGCCAAAGTGCTGCGCGAGCGATTGGACGACGCCAAACGCAGCAAAGCGCAAGAAGCCATTGCCGCTGAGTGGGCGACCAAAGCCCAGGTCTTGCTCGATGTCAGCAAGCTCAATATGGCCGACGCCCTGGCCTGGCAGCGCGATGCCGCCAAGGCGGGCGCCCCGCTGAGCCGCGAGCCACTGGCTGGATTGAAGGTCCAACTGATAGAGCGGGTGCGGGTGATTGAAGACCTGCAGCACCAAGCGCAGGTACAACGCGAATCGGCGGTGCTGATGGCCCAGCGCATTGAAGTGCTCTCCACCAAACCGTGGCAAGACGCTCAAGCGCTGGTGGAGGCCTTGGGTGTGGATGTGCAGCAGTGGCAAAGCCAGGCCAGTGCCTTGATGGCCAACCCGCAGTGGCCCAGCGTAGACATGAAATTTGCCCCCATCTTGGATGCGGCGCGCGCGCAGCTTTTGCTAGTTTGGGAGGCCTTTCAGGCGGCTTTGGCGCAGGCCGTGGCCGCAGCCGCCGACCCCCAGGCGCCATTGCCAGCGGTGGGCGTGTGGGCCGAGGCTTTGCGCAATGCGCGCGCTGCGTCGGCGGCGCCCCCCAAAGCGCCCAAGGCCCCCAAAGTAGCCATTGACCCCCTGGTGCGTGAACAAGCCCAGGGCAAAGTCGGCCACGCCCTGGCTGAACTAGAGGCCCAGGTCGGCCAAGGGCACGGCAAAGCCAGTGCCGGCGCGGCCAACGCGCTGCGCCAGGCGCTCAAAGAATTCGGCAAACTCATCGACGCCAAGCTAGAGCACCAGGCGCAATTGGCCCTGGGCGCGGCCGGCGAGCTCGAAGGCTGGCAGCGATGGCGCGCCGACCAATTGCGCGAGGCCTTGGTCATCAAAGCCGAAGGCTTGCTCAAGCGTCCAGAGGGCCAGGCCCTGGGCGGGCGTAAATTGCAAGAAACCCTGCGTGCCATGCGCGAGGAATGGAAGCAAACCGACCAAGGCGGCGTGCCCAACCACGCGATGTGGAAGCGCTTTGACGAGGCCTGCAACCAGGCCCACAAAGTGGTCGAGGCCTGGCTGGACAAACTCAAAGCCGACGCCCAGGCCAACCGCCAACTGCGCCTGGCCCTGCTCGAAGAGCTCAAAGCCTGGGCCGAGGCCAACCGTACCGCGCTGGACAATGACTGGAAGGGCTTTACCCGCCTCCTGCACCAGTTTGCCGAGCGCTGGCGCAATGCTGGGCACTTGGGCGAAAAAGCCTTTGCCGAACTCCAGCCGCAATGGAAGGCCGCGATGGCCTATGCCGCCGAACCGCTGGAGACCTTGCAGACGCAAAGTATCACGCTGCGCCAGGCCATGATTGAAGAGGCCAAGGTGCTGGGCGCCTCGGCCATGCTGCGCATTGATGCCGTCAAGGCGCTGCAACAACGCTGGCAGGCGCAGGCCCATGCGGTGCCACTGGACCGGCGCTTGGAGCAAAAGCTCTGGGATGCGTTTCGCAAGCCCATCGACGAGGCTTTCCAGCGCAAAACCCGCGAGCGCGAGGTGGCCGAGGCCTCCCTGGGCCTGCGTGACCGCGCCGTGATGGACGCGTCCAAGGCGCTGCAAAAAGCCAATGCCGGTGGCGACGCGCAAGCGATCCGCGCCGCCATGGCCGCCTTAGAAATGGCCCTCAAAGGCCAGGCCCAGGCGCGTGCCGAGGTGAGCGATGCAGGTGCCCGCGAGGCCCAGGCCCAGTCCGCCGCCCAAAGTACCGAGGGCGCGCCCAGTGCCGAGACCGCGCTACCCGAGGCCGACGCAATCGAAGCCCTCGTTCCTGACGGGGCACAGAGCGCAGAGCCCAGTTCCAGCGAGGAAACCGCCCAAGCAGCCCCTGCGCAGGACGAAGTGCCCGAACCCCCGCCTGCCCCAGCGCCTGCTAAAGCCGCGCCCAAACCCGTGGTAGCCATGCGTGGCGACGACCGGCCCGGCATGCGCAAAGACAGCCCGAGCGCAGCCCCCCGAGGCGGCAAATGGGGCGATCGCAAAGACAGTGGCCGCAGTGCACTCCCGGGGCGCGATGGCCGAGATGCCCGCAGCGGCGATACCCCGCGCGGACGCGGTGCACCCGACCGTTTCCCACGTGAAGAGCGCGATACCGGGCCGCGTCTGGGTGATGCCGCCTTCCGTGCCCAACGGGATGCTTTAGAAAATGCCCAGTCGGCCCTCAAAAAGCTGGCCGCGCAGGCCCACGGCGAAGCGCTTACCCATTTGCTCAGCGCTTGGGAACAACGCGACGCGGGCCTGGTGCCCAGCGCGCAGGACTTGGGTGCGCGCATCAACGCCGCTGCGCGCAACGCTTGGGTGGGCGCACTATCGGTGTCGGCGGGCCAGGCCAACCCGCAGTCTTTGCTGCGCCTGGAGATGGCTGCTGACATCCCGACGGCTGCCGAGCATTTGGATGCGCGCCGCGCTTTGCAATTGCAATTGCTGACCCGCCGCAACGACCCCTCGCCCCAGCAAACCTGGGTGCAGGACGCGGCGCAGGTGATCGCTGGCCCCTTTGCAGCCGGCGATGCCCGTCGCCTGCAAAACGCGCTGAAGACGCTGCTGCGGCGTTAGGCGGGGCCACCGACCACGCTGAGCCGCTCTATGTGCAGCGGGCCGGCGCTGTCGGGCTTGCCTAGGGCCAAGCGAAGCACTTCAGCGCGTGGCGCAGTGGCTTGCATGTCCCAATCACTTAAAACCCAGCGGCTGTGGCGGCCGTCCAGGGTGTGCGCTGCCGGCTGGTGGGTGTGGCCGTGGATCATGTGCTCGGCGCCATGCGTGTGCAGGTCTTGGAGGCAGGCCTCCGTGTCCAGGTCGATCCAGGGCTGGGCGCTGCTTTTTTGCATAGCTTTATTGGCCTCGCTTTGGGCGCGCATGGCCTGGGCCAGATCCTTGCGCTCGGGCAGGGGTTTGGCTAGAAAATCATTTTGCCAAGCGGGTGAACGGACGGTGCTGCGAAATTTTTGGTAGTCGGTGTCAGCCAGGCACTGCGCGTCCCCGTGCGTCAAAAGCAAGCGCTGACCTCCAAAGTGCAGCACTGTGGGGTCGGGCAGGGCGCGGGCCCCACAGGCTTGCAGCAGTTGCGGGCCCATCAAGAAATCGCGGTTGCCGCACATGATGAAAACGTCCATGCGCCTGGCTGCATTGGCCAGTAAGCGGGCCACGCAGGTGCCTATGCCCTGCGCGTCGCCCAGGGCGTCGTCACCGATCCAGACCTCGAACAAGTCACCCAGCACCAGCAGCGCTTGGGCGGGCGATTGCGCCAGATAGTGTTCTAAGGCGCCGTAAGTGGCTGATCCGGGTATGTCCAGGTGCAGGTCGGAGATGCAGTCGACCGTGCGCCAGTGTGCGGGGGCATGGAGTTGCATGGCCCGGCCGCAGCTCGATTTACAAAATCACGGCCTTGGTGATGAGCACATCGTCAACCGGCACATCGTCGTGCATGCCGCGACGACCCGTGTCTACATCTTTGATTTTGTCCACCACATCGATACCGCCTACGACCTTGCCAAACACCGCATAGCCCCAGCCTTGCGGTGACTCGTCTTTGTGGTTGAGAAAACCATTGTCTGCAACGTTGATGAAAAACTGTGCGGTAGCCGAATGGGGCTGGCTGGTACGGGCCATGGCCACCGTGTAGTTTTCGTTCTTTAGGCCGTTATTGGCCTCGTTATCGACCGATTTGGCAGTTTTTCTTTGCTTCATGCCAGGCTCCATGCCGCCGCCTTGGATCATGAAGCCGGGAATGACACGATGAAAAATAGTGTTGTCATAGTGGCCGTGCTCCACATATTTAATGAAGTTATCAACGCTTTTGGGCGCTTTTTCAGCGTCGAGCTCAAGTGTGATGACGCCGTAATCGGCAATATGCAATTCAACTTTGGGATTTGTCATGGTGCGGGTCTGGTTTATTTAATGGTGCGAACCGAGTTAATCGTAATGGATTGCAGCGGCACATTTTGCATGCCGGCGCGATTACCTACAGGAACAAGGCGTATTTTGTCGATCACCTCCATACCGCTGATCACGCGCCCAAATACGGCATAACCGAAACCATCGGGCTGTGGCGCATTGAGATTCTCGTTATCTACGACATTAATAAAAAACTGCGAGGTGGCCGAGTTGGGAATATTGGTGCGGGCCATGGCAATGGTGCCGCGTTCGTTGCGCAGTCCATTATTGGCCTCGAGCGCTATGGGCGCGCGCGTTGGCTTTTGAATCATGGCGGCGTTAAAACCCCCAGCTTGGACCATGAAGCCATCAATAACGCGGTGAAAAATAGTGCCATCGTAATGTTTGTCGCGCACATAGTGTAGAAAATTATCGACGGTTTTGGGTGACTTGTCTGGATCGAGTTCGACGGTGAATTCCCCGGCACTGGTTTGAAAAACCACTTTGACTGGTGCTGGCGCTGCAGGGAATACATTTGCTGCCGCCAAGCACAACAATAGGCTAGTCAATACGCGACGGTAATTGAAATAATCGGTTTGCATTAATGCACTCCTTCAAAAAATATTTTCCATTCCTTACTGGACCGAATCCAGTACTGGCGCTTGTGGATACCTGTTTTTTTGCCCTGAGCCACTTCGCCAAAATTCACCACCATGGTTTCAGCCGAATCAGTCCACTGGAAATAGCTCAGGTCTTTCAACTCCAGATTGCGGCCCTTGAGGGCTTTGATTTCGGATTTAAGCAGCGGCGTGTATTCGTCCAGACTTTTGCCGTAGCTGGAAAAATCGGGCGTGTAAAAAGCCATTGTTTTCTTAAGATCGCCTGACATTTTCGCTTCGCGCCAATCGTTCAAGGTGCTTTGGAATGATTTGGCTGATTCGTCAATTTGCTTGGTCGACTTCCACACCAATTGCGCGGCCACCACAACCGGCGTATTGCGAACCGAAGTGTTTTCAATCAAGGCGGTGATATCGGGGTTAGACAGGACCAAACAGCCGTCGGTGGAGCGAGGTGCGCGGGCAAATTGCGTAGAGGGCGTGCCGTGCAGCCAAATACCACGCCCTGATTTACCTCGGCGCACGTCCAGCATATTGGGGTAGTTGAGCGTCAGTGCACCCGCGCCGTAAAAATCGCTCAGGGATTTGCGCTCCAGGTGGCTGCTTACAAAGTACACGCCCAGGGGCGTGCGCTGATCGCCCTCGGTGGTTTTGGCGGTTCCAAGTTTTCCTAAAGACACGTAATAGTCAGCCCGCAATTGCAGGCCGCTGGGCGTATTTTCAAAAAAGTACAGTCGTGAACGGGAGGCATCTACAGCAATGGCGCTCTGCGCTTGGGGCGACACTTTCAGGAAAGCGCTTGGAAGAAATCCTTCAGGTGGCCGGTCGCGAAAACCGGTCAGGCGTTGCTGGGTTTCCTCGCGTAAATCGCTCAAGGCCGACGCGCCGGCGCGGGCGGTTTCAGCCGGCATATCGCCAACGGTTTGCAGCGCGCGCGTGCGGGCGGTGAGCAGGTCGCCGTAAATCAGTTGCGCCAGTTGAAAGTTGGGGTGGTCGTTGACCAGCCTCTCCACTTTGGTCAGGGCGTCTCGGTTTTCGCCCCGTGACATCAGTCCCAACACTTCCAATAAACGCTGTTCTGACTTGCCGTCCGCGCGCGATAGGCCCTGCGTTGCTTTGGCAGGGGTGGCTGTACCATAGGCTGGAAGGGCCGCTAGGCAGGCGCCAGCTACCGCAAGCGCAGCCAGTACATGCCGCCACGGACCTGATGCACGCAGTGGGCCGCAGGGCCCGCAGCCTAAGGCAGCTTTAACCACCCACCGCCTCGCGCACGATTTTCCAGCTGCTGCCCTGTTTGCTCAGTTCCAAGGTCTTGCGGCTGGCAATGGCGATGCCGTTGGCGTGGTAGTCCTGATGGAATCTGGCCACCGCCACATTGCCGCGCATTTGCACGCTGACATCGACGACTTTGACAGAAATTTTGGATTTGCCTTCGATGCGTACACGCCGCTCAGCCTCCCATTGGTTGCGGCTGATGCCCCCTGGCGGTGCGAAATCCTTGCCATAGGCCTGAAAATAGCCGGGCAAGTCTTTGGCTGACCACGCGTTGGCCCAACTTTGAATCGCTTGCTCGACTTCGCGGTTTTCCGGTGGGATCGCGTTGGGCAAGGGTGCTGGTTTGGCAGGGGTTGCCGCTGCGGGCGGCTCTTCAGAAGGTTTGCGTGCAACAGCGACCGGCACGGGGGCAGGCGGAGGATGGATGGTGGCAGCGGAGGGTTTGGCCGCCGGGGTGCTAGGCGCGTCGGGTGTCGGCTTGGCCAGAGCCATCGTCGTTTTTTCAGGTGCCGGTTGGGGCGCTTGGGCCGCAACTTGCGCCATTTGTTTGTTCATGGCGGCGATTTGGGCCATGGACAGTTTGGTCGGGTTCTGGCTGACGATTTGACGGACCAAGGCAAGCTTAGGTGCGACTGCCGCGGTGTTGAGCTCTAGCTGCAATGCCTTGGTGTAGGCGGCGCTGGACAGGCGGCCATAGACGTCGGCCAGGTTTTCGTGTGCTACCGCATAGCTGGGGTTGGTCCGAAGCGCTGATTCAAAGGCGATCCGGGCCTTTTCCAGTTGATTTTGATCGGCGTACAAGACCCCTAGGTTGTTTAGCGGCTCGGGTAATTCGGGGAAATCTTCGCTAAGCCGGGTGAAGGTGGAAATCGCTTCGTTGGTCTTGCCTGCGTCGCGCTGGGCTAAGCCTTTGAGCAGGCGCATATTGGCGTCTTTGGGCTTGTTGGACAGGTAGTAATCGGCTTTGGCAACGGCCTCGGCATACTTACCGTCTTTGCTCAGTTGAGCGACTTCGCTGTACTCGTCGGCAAGCGCGCCAACGCCAAAAAGCAGCAGCGACAGTGCTAAAAGCAAGTAAGCGGGGAACTGCGGACGAATTCGCATCATGGGCGTAACAATTCTTGACGTGCAATTGGCAACGAAAATGCCGCCTATATACTGCGCTCCATTGTAGCGGAGGGCCTTTTTCTGCGTGGCCAGCGCTTTGTCTCCCTTGACGCTAACGGGCGGTTGCGGGAAGTGCCATGTCAATGAGAGGCGAGATAGGTTCCCATGGGTTTGCGACTTCATAATTCTTTGTCCGGGCAGTTGGAGGAATTCACGCCGATCGAGCCCGGCCGCGTTCGCATGTATGTCTGCGGCATGACGGTGTATGACGATTGCCACCTGGGCCACGCCCGCTCCATGCTCGCCTTTGATGTGGTGCAGCGCTGGCTCAAGGCCAGTGGCTATGCGGTGAGTTATGTACGCAATGTCACCGACATTGACGACAAAATCATCCGTCGGGCGCTGGACAATGGCGAAACCATCCAGTCGCTCACCGACCGCATGATCGATAACCTGCACCGCGACGCCGACGCGCTTGGCGTGCAGCGCCCCACCCACGAGCCGCGGGCCACGGCCTTCGTGCCGCAAATGCTTGGCCTGATCCAAACCCTGCAAGCCAAAGGCTACGCTTACCAAGCCAGCAACCAGGACGTGAACTTTGCCGTGCGCAAGTTTGCGGGCTACGGCAAGCTATCGGGAAAGTCCATCGACCAACTGCGCGCTGGCGAGCGCGTTGCGGTGGACGAAGGTAAGCGTGACCCGCTGGACTTTGTGCTCTGGAAGGCCGCCAAGCCTTCCGAGCCCGATGATGCCCAATGGGACAGTGTGTACGGCCCCGGCCGGCCGGGCTGGCATATCGAGTGCTCGGCGATGTCATGCCAACTGCTCGGTGAATCGTTTGACATCCATGGCGGAGGCGCGGATTTACCCTTCCCGCACCACGAAAACGAAATCGCGCAAAGCGAGGCTGCCAGCGGAAAGCCCCTGGCCCGCTACTGGATGCATAACGGCTTTGTCACCCGCGACAACGAGAAAATGTCCAAAAGCCTGGGCAATTTTTTCAGTATCCAGGAAATATTGGCCCGCTTTGATGCAGAAACTACGCGTTTTTTCGTGGTGCGCTCGCACTACCGCAGTGCGCTCAATTACAGCGACGCCCATCTAGAGGACGCTCGCAGCGCCTTAAAGCGCCTGTACACCGCCTTGGCGGCGGTGCCGCCGCAGGCCTCGTTGGGCGCGATCGACTGGAGCGCGCCGTTTGCCGACCGCTTCAAAGCTGCCATGGACCTGGACTTTGGCACGCCCGAGGCAGTGGCGGTGCTCTTTGACCTGGCCTCGGAAGTCAACCGCAGCCACTCGCCGCAACTCGCTGGCTTGCTGCGCGCTTTGGGCGGGGTGTTGGGATTGCTGCAGGGCGCTCCCGAGGCCTTTTTGCAGGCTGGCGCCGGCGTCGATGAAGTGCAGATTGCTGCGCGCATTTCCGAGCGCCAAGCCGCCAAAGCAGCGCGCGATTTCGCCCGCGCCGATGCCATTCGCGCCGAACTTTTGGTTCAGGGCATTGTGCTCAAAGACTCCGCACAAGGCACGCAATGGGAGGCGGTAGCGCCATGAGCACGCCCGATGCGGTACGCCCGGTGTTTTGGGACGAGGCCTGCAAGCACCTGATGAAAAAAGACCGGGTGATGAAGCGCCTGATTCCCCAGTTCCCGGACGTATCGCTGCAAACCCGGGGC
>Ga0304729_1002668_pt1 | contig 10528 bp, 7 predicted proteins | sample C_131016_MF_Meta_FD_190475 | JGI IMG/M metagenome (GOLD analysis project Ga0304729, IMG submission 190475) | Freshwater microbial communities from Lake Croche, Canada to study carbon cycling - C_131016_MF_MetaG (v2) (version 2) | ecosystem: Environmental > Aquatic > Freshwater > Lake | place...
CTAGTATCACAAGCAATACTAATAAGATAGCTGCTAACACCGCGAGTATTACAAGCAATACTAATTCGATAGCGGCTAACACCGTGAGTATTACAAGTAATACCAATTCGATTGCTACTAACACTGCGAGTATTACAGCGGAAATAGCAAGAGCTACCAATGCTGAAGCTGGATTAGATGCTCGGGTAAGTTTAAATACAACGAGTATCACAGCAAATACAACAGATATATCATTACGTGCAACTATTGCATCACCATCCTTTACAGGTACACCAACTGCAGTAACTGCTGCTCCTGGCACTAGTACCAATCAGATTGCTACAACTGCCTTTGTTACTGGCATAGTTGGTGGTTCAATTACCTATGATGCAGATGCAAGTACAAAAGGTAAATTAAAACTAACGAATGATTTAGGAGGTACTGCAGACTTACCAACAGTGAATAGTGTAGGAGGCTTATCATCATCAACAATAGCAAATAGACTAAATTCAGTTACATCAACTAATGCAAACAACACGATTGTTGCAAGAAATGGCACTGGAGGTTTTGCAGCAGGAGCAATAGCAGCAACTTCTTTAACTTTAACTGATCCATTAGCAATTGCAAATGGTGGTACAGGAACCAATGCCTCAACAGGAACTGGATCGGTGGTATTGTCTACAAGTCCTGCATTAACAGGTACACCAACTGCAGTAACTGCTGTTCCTGGCACTAGTACCAATCAGATTGCAACAACTGCCTTTGTTACTGGCATAGTTGGCGGTTCTGTTACCTATGATGCGGATGCAAGTACAAAAGGTAAATTAAAATTAACCAATGATTTAGGAGGCACTGCCGACTTGCCAACAGTAACTGGTATTGGTGGCAAATCAGTTGTATTAGGGGGAGCGCTAATCACTTCTGGAAATTATACCACTACCATATATACTACCGGAACTACTAATGTGACATTACCTACAAGTGGAACATTAGCAACTACTTCTTATGTTTCATCTTCAGTTTCAGGTGGAGCTACACTTGATGCGGATGCAAGTACAAAAGGTAAATTAAAACTAGCCAATGATTTAGGTGGTACTGCGGACTTGCCAACAGTTAATAGTGTGGGAGGCATAGCATCAACAACCATAGCAACAGCAATCAATTCAGCAACACCATCCAATACAGTAAATACGATTGTTAAAAGAGATGCCTCTGGTAATTTCGCTGCTGGAGCAATAACATCTAATGCGCTTTTAACAAATACTTTAAAAGTTACAGGCGGTACACCAATCGCAAATGCTGTTTTAACATCTGATGCAAATGGAAATGCAACCTGGGGAAGCAATGGCTTATACTCATTAAACAATCAAAATGCCTCAAACCACACCTTTTTAACAGCAAATACCGCGTCCTCTGATTTTACAATAACAAGTGCGCTTGGTACTGGTATTTTAAGTACTACGGCTTTTCATACATTTAATTTACCAGATGCAGGAGTCTCAACTAGGGGAGTAATAACAACAGGTACGCAAACTTTTGCAGGAAGTAAAACATTTAGTGGAACTACTACAGTTGGTACTCTAAAAGTAACAGCAGGAACCCCAACAACTGCTGGCTATGTTTTAACTGCTTCTGGTATAGATGGAACAGCAGTATGGCTAGCAGCTACTGCAGGTTTGACTGGAGTAGGAACAATAACTACAACCTCTTATCCTAATGGTGCTACAGTTAGTGGTAATAATATAATACTAGCCGCAGCAGATGGAACTTATGGGGGTGTTTTAACCAATGGAACCCAAACTATTGCTGGTCAAAAATCATTTAAATCGGCTGTTACAAATTCTGTAGCTTATAATGCAGGTGCTTCAACTACCATAGATTTTTCACAAAGTAATTTAGCCTATACTACTGCAAGTCCTGGTGCATTTACATTAACTGGGATGAAAGATGGAGGAACATATACTTTAGCGGTGCAAGGAACTCTAAGTGGTACAGCAGCTTTTACATCAACCGGGTTTAATTTCATTTCTTTAGGAAATTATTTAACAGTTGCTGGAAAACAAACCGTGTATACATTTACTGTCATGGGCACTACTGGTAATGCTAATGTTTATTATTCAATGGTTTCTGAACAATAAAAATAAAATCAGTATCGTGAAACAAATAGCCATTTTATTTTTTTTCTTTAGCGAATTTGCGATAGGTCAATTGCCAGGTAATCCTAAATTTCCTGGCAAAAGTGCTTATCCACAGGCTTTTGCAGCTGCAGAAATATCGGGTGTAACTGAGGCAATATTAACGGGCTATATTATAGATAATGGCCAAAAACAGGTCACAGAAACTGGAATTATATGGGGGTCAACTGAGCCCACTTTAACGGTCTATGATGGCGGTGTAGTATCAAAGTCTGGTGCTGGAACAATTACAACGACGATAACGGGATTAGCGCTTGCTCAAATCGTTTATGCAAGAGCTTATGCTAAGATGGGTACAGATCTTATTTATGGCAAAGTTGAAGTTTATGAACATGGCATTGTGATAAGTCCTACGGGTAGAAAATGGGTAGCTTATAATGTAGGATCTAATCCGGCTAAATCATCTAATGATGTGGATGCCTATAATGCTTTATATCAATGGGGAAGAACAACGGATGGCCATCAAGTAAAAACTTCCACTATCAATAAAATAACAGTCTTATCCTCACTTCCTACTTCATATAATGCTGGAATAATGGGAACTTCATTTATTCAGCCATATTATGGTTCTGGTGGGAATCCGTTTTTATATTATAATGCAACTAGTGATATTAATGGAAGTAAATATGGTGATTGGTTAAATCCCTCAAACGCTCAATTGTGGCAAGGAGTAAACGGTATTAATAATCCTTGTCCCAGTGGTTACAGGTTACCAACTGCGTCTGAGTTTACTGCTGAAGTTAATAAATGGGCAAGTCTTAATAATACTGGAGCTTTTAATTCTAAATTGAAATTATCAATTGGAGGGTTTAGGTTGTTTAATGATCCAACTGCAATTAGTACAAGTACAAATGGTTTTTATTGGACAAGTACAACTGGTCTTAATGCAGCTGATGTTATGAAAGCATATTATCTCAATACATCCAATGGAACACTAAGTTTAGGTTATAAAGCAAACGGTTACGCTGTTCGTTGTATAAAAGAATATTCAGGGTCTGGCATTAGCAGTGGGGGAACTGCCGAAGTATCAAGTTATGATTGTCCAGCTACTGGTGCAAATGGACAAATAGTTTGGGACAAGGATGTTTCATTAACAAATGTGAAGCAAATCATTCAAGCAAATGTAACTACCCCAGGCACTTATAATTTAACTACTGCTTATAGCAACGGTATTGAAAGCAGGTCTTTTCATGGTGATTACGGATATACGAATGGTGTAATATTTACTGGAAGTGGAACCTTTACTAGTACAGGGTTGAAAGATGTTGAATTAACTGCTTCTGGTTTAATTTCACAACCGTATATGGCGTTTCCTCCAAATAGTAAGTCCTATTCTTTAATAAATGTTGGACCATCTTGTAATTTTAGTAGAACCGAGGTTAATATTAATAGTGGTGGTTCGGCTTGGTTTGGCAACTTTACTTCAGAACCTGCATTTAATACAGAAAGGTTTACAATTGGTTCAACTGCTCAAGTAGCTCATAGATTAAAAGTTTATGCTACTTGGGGTGGTACTTATAATATTTCAACATCTGTGACAGATGCTCAAGGAAGTACAGTAACATTTTCTGGAAGTGGTTCCGTTAACACTGGTAGTGCTCAAATAATTTATCTCTATAGTTCTGGAAAATTTTTAGTGGCAGGCGATTATACATTTTATCTACCTAATTATGATAATAGAATAAATAGTACCGAAGGTTCAGGTGCTTTTACTAGAAAGGCACAATAAATTTCAACTATGAAAAAAATATTTATACCAATACTTTTTGTCCTTGTAGTTTTTCAAACAAATGCACAAAACACTATTGAAGGAAGTTTTACATCCATCAAGGGACAGACTATTCGTTTAGTGGGATACAAGGGAGCTGATGTATTTACCATTGACAGTACGGTAGTAAATACTGTTGGAAATTTCAAATTGCATTATTCCGATGCAAATCTGGGAATGGGATATATTTTAACTAACGAAAATAAACCTTGCATGGTGGTGTTAGAAAAAGGTAAGGTGCAGTTAAAAGGGTCAACCCCTATAGATGCTAGCACCATTGTCATTAATAGTGGGGAACAGAATAAACTATTTGTAAAATATGCACTTTCGCATGGGAAAAGAGAGCAAGCTTTAAGCGCATTAGTTTATTTGAAAAACTTATATGGGTCTGATACTTTTTTTAAAAATCAAGCTATATCAACACTTGCTATTACTAAAGAAATAGACTACCTAAATAAAGCTGACAACGATTTTTTAAAATTCCTTCCTACTGCTAGTTTTATGCATTGGTATTTACCTATTCGTAAGTTAATTAGCGATGTTGGGTTTGTCGCAAATACAAGGCCACAAGAAATAGCTCCTACCATAAAGGCTTTTAGAAGTATTAATTATGCCCATCCACAACTTTACACCAGTGGTTTATTTGCTGAGTTATTAGAAAGCCAGTTTTGGTTAATCCAAAATAGCGGTTTAGATCAAGTGTCGAAGATTAAGGAAATGAACACTTCAGTTGATTTTATTTTAGCCAGTATAAATAAAAATGAAAAACTGTACAATGAATTTACCAATTACCTTTTTCAGAATTTTGAAAAATACAATTTATTTGATGCTTCAGCACACCTTGCATTAAAAGCGTTGAATCAAAAAGAAGTTATTTTAGATAATTCCTTAGCATTTAAGTTAGAGTCATATCGAAAAATGCAAGTAGGAAATACGGCATCCGAAATTGAATTTAAAGGTGATGTGTATGTAAATAGGGAATTGGTAAATAATATCAATCGCTTATCTGATGTCAAATCAAAATACAAACTCGTTTTTTTCGGGGGTAGCTGGTGCCCCCAGTGTAAAGCAGAAACGATGCAATTAAACATGCGTTACGAAAAGTGGAAGGGAAAAGAGGTAGCAGTGGTGATGGTTTCATTGGATACGGATAAAAAAGCTTTTGAAGATTTTGCAACAGAATTTCCATATCTTATTGCCTGCGATTATAAAAAATGGGAAACCCAAGCTGCTAAAGACTATTACGTTTCTAGTTCTCCTACTATTTTCTTACTAGATAGCAATAATAAAATTATCCTCAGGCCTTCAACGGTTGCAGCTTTAGATAGTTGGCTAGATAATAATACCTCTAAAATAAAATAATATGTCAAATTATCCCTCAGAGATTATTGAAAAATTAACTAAGCGTGAAATTGAGATTTCCTTACTTATATTAGAAGGGGATACTACAAATGCTATCGCAAAAAAACTAGGTATTAAATCCAATACAGTTTCAACTATTAAAAGAATGGTATTCCTAAAACTAGGCATTCATTCAGAAATAGCTTTATACAAGGCGATGAAGGAGAATAATTAGAAAAAAGCAACACTTATCCTTCCCCCTTTATATAAATGTATATATTTAAATAATGATAAATTACCAATATGAAAAAAATTTTTAAATTAATTGGGCTTGCTTTCTTATCAATCATTGGTTTGATCGCGGTTTTGCTAACTTTTATTTATGTAAAAAGCTACAATACGTATAAAGATGCGTCTAAATTAATGGGCAATGAGGCTCCTGTTTTAAAAATAGATGGTCTTGCGTTTCGTGATTTAAATAAGAACGGCAAGTTAGATACCTACGAAGATAATAGAGTAAATATAGAAGATCGAATCACTGATTTGATAAGTCAAATGACATTAGAAGAAAAAGCGGGAGCCATGTTTATTACCATGGCAGCAATGAATGGAGATGGTTCCTTGTCTGAAACCCAATCTATTGCAAACCCTATTTCTTATGTGGTTGAGGGTAATACTGCCATGTTGTTGGGTAAGAATATGAATCATTTTAATACCATACAATCTACTAGTCCCGAAGCAATGGTTACATGGCATAATCATATTCAAAAATTAGCAGAGCGTTCAAGACTGGGTATTCCTGTTACATTGGCTACCGATCCAAGACATGGAGTCCCTAATGCGCCTGGAGCAAGTATTTATAGTCCATTCTTTTCTAGCTGGCCATCCACTTTGGGATTAGCTGCAACCAGAGACAGCAATTTAGTGCGCAGCTTTGGCGACATTGCCCGACAAGAATATAAAGCACTAGGATTTAGATTAACCTTATCGCCAATGGCCGACTTGGCTACAGAGCCAAGATGGGGACGTATTAATGGAACATTTGGAGAGGACGCCGAACTAGCTGCTACCATGACCAAGGCATACATTTTAGGTTTTCAAGGAGATACGATCAATGAAAATACTGTGGAGTGTATGGTGAAACATTTTTCTGGTGGAGGTCCGCAAGAAGATGGACGTGATGCGCATTTTCCTCCAGGCCGTCAAAGATACAAAGGCAATAATTTTAACTACCATTTAATTCCTTTTGTCAAAGGTGCATTTGCTGCAGGCGCTGCTCAAGTCATGCCTTACTATGGAATTCCAATGGGACAAACAAGCGAAGATGTAGGTTTTGGATACAACAAAGATATTGTTACTGGTTTATTAAGAAACACCTATCATTTTAATGGTATCATATGTACCGATTGGGCTTTGGTAACTGATGGTAAAGTATTTGGGTATACTTTAAAGCCAGCATCTGCACATGGCGTTGAAAATTTAAGTTCAAAACAACGTGTCGAAAAAATTATCAATGCGGGTTCTGATATGTTTGGCGGAGAAGCGCTTCCTGATTTAGTTGTAGAGTTAGTTAAAGAAGGGAAGATTTCTGAAAAAAGAATTGATTCCTCCATCCGCAGAATTTTAAAAGAAAAGTTCCGTTTAGGTTTATTTGATCATCCTTATGTAAATCCTACTAGTGTAAAAGTGCTTAACAATGCTGAGTTTACAGCTAAAGGTATTGAAGCGCAGCAAAAATCTTTAGTTCTATTAAAGAATGAAGCAAATATTTTGCCTTTAAAACCAACTGCTAAAATATTTTTAGAAGGTTTTAGTAAAGAAGAGACCAAAGCATATCCGAATGTAGTTTCTAGTGTGGAAGCAGCTGATGTGATTGTTTTAAAAATAAATACCCCGGACAATGCGGGTGCAGAAAAGTATTTCTTGCAAAAATTATTCAATCATGGTTCCTTGGCATTTTCTGAAAAAGAAGAAGCAAGATTATTAAAAATAATTCAATCTAAGCCAACAATAACAGTTATAAATTTACAAAGGCCAGCAGTAATTCCGAGTATCAACAAATATTCAAAAGCCTTAATCGCTGACTTCTCATCAAAAGATAATATCATCTTAGATTTAATCATGGGCAAATTTAAGCCTACCGGTAAATTACCTTTTGAATTACCATCTTCCATGGAGGAAGTGTTAAAACAAAAAGAAGATATGCCATATGATACTCAGCATCCATTGTACAAATTTGGTGCAGGGATTGTTTATTAAAGTGCTACATTAAAATGTATTAGAATTAATTAAATTTAAGTCCATGAAAAAATTAACCATCCTATTATTCACATTATTGCCCTTCTCCCAAATAAAAGCGCAAAGAGTTATTTCTTTTTTTAATGAATTAAAATCTCCTGCATTAGTTGAGTTGTTTAAAGACAGCACTCTTATTCCAAACCTGCAAGCCATACACGGTGAGATAAGAATGGGTACTTTGGATTTAACGACTGAGCGCGCAGGCATCGTAAAAAAATTAAATGATGCTGGCATACCCGTGGTTGCCTGGGTAGTCTTAAGTGAGGAAGATGGTTATTTTTCAAATAGTATCAATGCTAATTTATCTAAAAAAAGGTATCAAGAAATTAAAGATTGGGCCAATAAAAATCAATTAAAATTTAAAGCCATTGGCTTTGATTTTGAAGTTGACATGAACGATTTAAAATTAGCCAAATCAAGTCCCTTGAAATTAGTTTATAAAATGTTTACGCGTTTATATGAGGATGATAATAATTTAAAGTCGGCTAAATTAAAATATGATACTTTAATGGCCCAAGTGAAAGCTGATGGGTATGATGTAGAAGGTTATTATTTCCCATTTATAACTGATGAAGTAGCAAATGGTACAACTTCAATACAAAAAATGGCCAGATTTATCCCTTATAAGACAGGCAATGACATACCTATGTTATACAGCTCCCTTAATGGCAATGGAGACGGTATGCTAAAATTATATGGTGCAGATGTTCATTTATATGCAACAGGATTAGGTAGCACCGGAGGGGGCATTGATACCTCGGGCTTATTAACTTATGAGCGACTCGTACATGACATGAACGTTGCTTTTAAGACTGTTAAAGAAGTGCATATTTTTAGTTTAGAAGGAGCAGTGAAATCGGGTATGTTGTCAAATTTATTAACCTATAAATATGACAGTACAGTTGCCTATAACCAAAATGAAATTGAAGGCTCCATCAGTGTCCAAAAAAAGGTTAAATTAATATCAACTATTCTAAGTTATCCCACTTTGGTACTATTAACAATTATGCTAATAATTGCCTTATTCGTTTTAATCATCATCTTTATAATAAAAAGAATTATTAAGGTAGTGAGGAGGTAAATATTTTATTTAAACTGAATAATACTTATTTGTAAAGTATGAAAAGTAAGGGTGTTGAATAAAAGCATGAAAATTTTCTAAGAAGTAAATATTTAAAATTGAATATTCACTTCAAGCTTAGCATCAAGTCCAACTTCAACCAATCTTTGTAAATTAGATAAACGTATTTCTTTAATATCGTTCTCGATTTTTGAAATATAGGACTTTGTAGTGCCTAGTTTTAAGGCTAGTGCTTCTTGCGTCAAGCCCTTTCTCAGCCTAGCTTCTTGGAGCATGGCACCAAGCTTAAAATTTTCATATCCTTTTTCAAAAGAGGCTCTTTTTTTACTTTGAATTACGCCATAATGATTTGTAATAAATTGATCCAGAGAAATGGTATTATTTTTCGTTTTCATAATTTAATTTTATTTGAATTGCCTTGATAATTTCATTTTTTGGCGTCTTTTGAGTTTTCTTTTGAAATCCATTTCCAATCACAACTAAATTCTCTTTATCAAAAAAACAAAATATCCTAAAAATATCAGAACCAGTTTGAATTCTTACTTCATATATACCATTTGTTCCTGATATATACTTTAGATAAATTGCAGGTACAATTTCTACATCTTCAATTAATCGAATAGTCCAAAGTATCTTTTCCTTTACTCTATTATTTTGTTGTATAAAAAATCTTTCAAAATAATTTTTGTAAAAGAAAGCTTTTCTAAATTTCTTATTTGTGCTCAATGTCAAAGTTAGTTTAAGTTGCCCAAAAGGGAAACTATTTTATTAATATTATTTACAGCATCTATATTAATAAATTGTAAGGTTTGAATTTTAAGTATAAATACGCTCAAAGACGCTTGGGATAATCAACTCACTTTGTTCGTTGACTTCCAAATTGGCTCCTTACTAAAACTTGTCCCGATTTATCGGGAGCCTTTCAAACAAACGCAAAGCGTTTGTTTGCCTTTTTTAACGCTCCCCGACTCTGGAAAGCGAGCTTGTTTCGCGGCTTCGCATTAAAAAAGCCCCCCGAGTACTCGGGGGGCTTTGTAGCCTCAATAGGAGCTAGTTTGGAAGAATTTGCAGCTGATGTCAGGGAAATTTTAACTCCAAATCTTAAAAAGCTTCATTAGTTACAAATAATTCAGATTTCATGATTTTTGACACCTATTTTTTAAATATAAGTCAGAAAATGCATATTTTGACTTATATTTGAATTAAATGAGTCAAAATGATACCCTTTTTACCATTAAAAATTGATGTTGAAACTAAGTCTGTATTAAGAAAATTAGCTGCTGCGCATCAGCGTCTAGCAGAATTTAAAGGAGTAATCACAAGCATCCCCAATCAAAATATTTTGCTCGAAACGCTCACATTAAGAGAAGCTAAGGAAAGTTCTGCTATTGAAAACATTATAAGCACATTTGCCGAAGTTTATCAAAGTAGCGTTTACTCCAATTTGTTTGCATCCCCAGAAGCGAAAGAGGTTCATTTATATGCCGAGGCTTTAAAGCATGGATTCAATTTGATTCAATCAAGTGGGCTACTTACTAATAACCACATTTTGAAAATACAATCAGTAATTGAACAAAATGATGCAGGGTTTAGAAAAGTCCCGGGGACAAAACTGTTAAACGAAAAGACGGGGGAAGTTGTGTATATGCCACCACAGGATGCATTAGAGATTGAAAGTTTAATGCAAAACCTTGAAGCGTTTATAAATAATGATGAGTTAGCAGATATTGATCCTTTAATTAAAATGGCCATCATACATCATCAGTTTGAAACGATTCACCCATTTTATGATGGCAATGGACGTACAGGCCGTATCATTAATATTTTATACTTAGTAAATAAAAAATTATTAGATATCCCTGTACT
>Ga0304729_1002670_pt1 | contig 10523 bp, 10 predicted proteins | sample C_131016_MF_Meta_FD_190475 | JGI IMG/M metagenome (GOLD analysis project Ga0304729, IMG submission 190475) | Freshwater microbial communities from Lake Croche, Canada to study carbon cycling - C_131016_MF_MetaG (v2) (version 2) | ecosystem: Environmental > Aquatic > Freshwater > Lake | place...
CATCAATGCTCTCCCTCAATTAAGCATACATGGTTACCTATGGGCTGTTAGAGCAAACTTATCACAACCAGTAGCAATCAGAATTGATCCACATATCCCATAAGTAGATACCATTTTTGGTGATTTAATGTGACATGTCCACCGTTTACTACAATATTCTTAATGAATTTTATGAGGTGAAATTGTCACATTTGAGCCTGATAAATAGGTCTCAAATGTGACAAAAAATACGAGAGAAAATTCACATAGTTGTCATAAGAAAGGTAGACCATCGCAGTCAAGTTCAATATCCAATTGAAGGAGATAGAAATGCTAGATCAAAGTCTGAGCGAAAAGATCATCGACTTAAGAAGAAAGTCTGCTGAGTACTACCAAAAAGCGGCATGGAATCAATTATTGGCCTTAGATAATTACAGAGAGAATCATTTTGAAGCGGCAGAGCGTTTTGCACAACTGTCATTTGAGGACCAAATGACCGCGATGGAGTATGCAGAGTTAGCTGATGCTGAATCTAGCATGCATCTCGATGTAGAGTTGGAAGAATAGTGTTGGGTATTAATAGCAAAGACTTGTGGTTTAGGGTCCTATTTGTAATAACAGTAACCGTTTTTGTTGCCCCACGAGCTATCGCGCTTACTGTAGGTAGAAGTGACATTTTGTTGCACATCGCCTCTCAGTGTGTGGACCCGTCAATAGACAATTACTGTAGCCAGTGCATGCTACCTAGGCGGGATGCCAATTGCGGGGATATTTCTGAGTGTAAAAAAACAAATGAAGTGTGGGCGCTCAATACTGAATATGTGGCTATACGAGACATCAAGATGTGTGGGTGCCCTATAGATTTTATTCATGGACTCGCCATGCCAAGGGAAGTGGTTACAGGAGTAGAAGATTCAAATAGACAAGAAAGTATTTGGCAGTTTGCTTGGGATGTGGCAATGCAGCGAATTGAGCCCCAATCCATTGCATTAGCTGTCAATCCCCAGTCACAGAGAACGCAGAACCAATTACATATTCATTTAGTCAGGCTAGATAAAAATGCCCGAACTCATCTATCTCAGTACCTACCCGTGCAGGTTAATAATCTAGAGAGTATTTGGGCTACTGCAGCAAATGAAGCTAGAGCCAAGAGTCTGAATGAATATGGTGTATTAGTGACCCAGTCATCTACTGGGATATTCATGGTTATTGTCACACCCAACAGTCCAGAGGCAGAGTTTACTGTTTGGAAATGCGACTGAAGCAAAGACACAATGCTCCCATAAAGTATTAAAAAATTTCCTGAAATTTTTTCTTTCCATTGTATGAATTCTTTCATATAATAATTTACAGAGAAGAAAATCGGCAAAGTAAAATAGCGCTATGCAATTGCAAGTCTTTAACAAACTCATGCTCAAAACAGTTCTTGATAATGACGTGATAGGACTCACGCCATTAAAGACTGGGAGTTATCCAATCAAGGCTATTGAAGATGAGCAATATGAAGTTGCCAAATCTGATGCAACAATTTGCTATCTAACAAGTCAAGAGCTTGAGCAAATCATTAAGTCTAAATGCGCTGTCATTATTAATAAGTAGTGTCGGTTTAACCGACTCTGAATCTGCCGATGCCACATGACATACGGTCAAGTCCACTCCGAACCACAGATCTCGATGCCTATGCCACACCAGATCTAGACAGGCTTATGTCATTGTCTAACTAGTTGTTTTAGCTCATTTTTACAGCTTCTAAGGCGTAGGTCGCACGTTCGAATCGTGCTGGGCAGGCCAAGAATCTCAAGCAATACAAGCGGATACAGTAGCTATGGAGCTGTTTTAGTCCATTACACAGTGATTGCACAGTTTGTTCGTAGGTTGCTCGCTTAGAGCTAAGAATTTGACTTAGGACAGCTTATAAAAAATGATTTTTAGATTACTCAAGGACAATGAATTAAGAGTTATTGGAAAGAAAGATTAAATCGTTTACTTTGAACTGATCGCCATTTTTTTATTGTATTCACGCAAAATCGCACATAGCAGTTTCATGTTTGATAATTTTGCGGCAACCTGTTTGTTTTTAATTAGCACCGCTTTTTCAGAGTTAATTACGAGTTTAGGTTTATTGTTGATGATGTCGCAAAGAGCGTCGACCACCTCTTTAGCGATGTGCGGATGACTTTGTAAAAGCACTGCAAATCCTGCTGTTGGCATAAACATAACCTCTCCACCTTCGAGCACCTTGACTGAAGCAGAACGGTTTTGGCCATCCAAGAGACCCATCTCACCGACATATTGACCAGGATTTAGTTCAGCAAGAACTTTAGGTGTGCCTCCAGTAATTCCACTAAAGATGTACACCTGTAACTTTCCTGATAACAGAATATATAGGCCGTCAGAAGGATCGTTTTGAGTAAAGAGATTTTCACCAGCCTCAACAGTTTTAGTTGTAGTAATCCCTAAAATTGCCATCAAATCTGGTGTAGGTAGGCCTTTGAAAAAAGGGATGCTACCAATAGAGGCTTCTTTAGGATTGTCTGCCATACTTCAAGCCTTTAGTTGTTCTATAGATTGCTGACGAATATCTTCCATGTTTAGCATGATCGCATGCGGACTGATAAAGTGAATATATTCTAAAAACTTTAAGCGCCCTTGATCACTGACTACGTTTGCAGCTGCCTTTGGATTGCTAGATTCCCATTCTTGTCCAAGTAGTTTCCCGAGTATTTTGCCGCGAATCGGTAGTGCACTTGCTAGCAGGTCTGATTCCACTATCAACATACATAAGCAATCAGTCTTTGTAGGTTTTGCTGATGGAGCGTTAAATTTAGCTAACAAAGAGCCTAAAAACGAAGGATCTGTTGCCAAGATGATTGGTTCAATTTGTGCCTGAAGCCCCTTTACGAAGGATGGCGCTGCACCGCTTTGAGACAAAAACATCCGAGTTTTCTCAATACTGGATTTTTCTAATTCAAAAGGGGTCTTATTGGTAGAGCCATCATGACCAAAATCATGAGAAACGGCACAAAATAGTAAAACCCAGGCCTCTTTACTGGAAATTTTCCATAGTTCTTGAAAATCAGATTTTTGTACAGATTCAATGGATTGATCTAGTAGGGCAGTTAGCGCTAGGCAGACGTCTTGGAAATGCTTGCGAGAGTGATAGGCTGGTTCCCGATTTCCCAATGACTCATTATGGGAATCAATCAGGCCAGCCAGATCGATACAAAGCCTGGGATATGGATTACTTGTATAGCTCTGGGATTCCCAGAAGGTGGTTTGAATTAATTCCTCTAAAAATTGCCTAAAGTTGCCTTGATAGCTTCGAGAACATTCAAAAAGACTTTCCAGCTCATCTAAGGGTTTTCCCGAGGAGTCTTTTGCGCTTGGGGTCTTGAGTTTGGCTAATGCCTTGCTGAGGTGCGATTGGGGCATGGATTGCAATTAAAATTTGTTAGTATCTGAGGTCTGTTAGCCATAGCTTAAACCGAATTAACACGGCTAGACTAAAAATAATTCCAATTGGACTACTACTATGAGCATGATGAATTCTTTTGCCAAATTAAACCTTCGCACTAAATTAGTGATTGGATTTTCTGCGGTTGTCACATTTGCATTAATTATTTCTGCAACGGCAATCTACGGCATGAATATGCTTAGTGAGAATACTCAAAAAATGTACGACAAAGATTTAATTGGCATTTCATTACTGAGATCTTTAAATCGCGATATGAATGCGATAGGTCGTATTAATAATCGGATGTTGCTTGCTAGCATCGCAAATAATGATATCGATGTTGAAAAGGCAAAAGAGGCGATTAGAAAGCTAAAGCCTGCTCTTTTGGATAATTATGAAAAAACGAAAGCTACCATTATTCGCCCTGAGTTAAAAGAAAAACTTGATAATGCAGGAAGGATGATTCAAGAGTATTACGCTAATTTGGATAAGGTTTGGGAGATAGAGAATAACAAGGGAGGCGGTCAAGCAGCCTACAAGTTTGTATCATCAAAAGAATTTCAGGATCAATTTGCTTCTACTGTCGCCGCTATCAAAGAGATAGCTGATACCAAGATGGACGGCGCTCAGAAAAACATGGAAAAGGCAAATGATGCTGCTAGTTTCATGAAGTGGCTTATTGGAGTAATGCTATTAGCAGCTTTGGTGTTATCTGTTGTAATTGTTGCCTTAGTCAATAAATCAATTAATGATCCAATTACAAACTTGAAAAATGCTTTAGCTGACCTTGCTTCCGCAAAGTTAGATACCGAAGTTAAAAATACCGATTACACCAACGAAATTGGTCAAATGGCTAAAGCGGTTGCTGAATTACAGATTAGTTTGCAAAAGGCAGAAAAATTAGCAGTTGCTGATCGCGAGAATAATCGCAGGGCGCAAGAGACTACTAAGCAAATTGGTGAGATTATTTCTTCTGCAGCTGGCGGCAACTTTACAGCGGCTGTGCCATTGCAGGGGAAAGAAGGCTTCTTCTTAGACATCTCTACTCAAGTCAATAAATTGATTGAGACATCACGTGATGCCTTTAAAGCTATTGGTAAGAATGCGACTAGCTTGGCTGCCGCTTCTGAAGAGTTATCTGCGGTTAGCGTGCAAATGAGCTCAAATGCCGAAGAGACTAATGCTCAGGCTGGCTCTGCTGCCTCTGCTGCAACACAAGTGAGTAGCAATATGCAAACCGTTGCCACGGGCGTTGAAGAACTTAGCGTCAGTATTCGCGAGATTTCATCTAATGCGATTGAAGCCTCTGCTGTAGCCACCCAGGCCGTTAATGAAGCGCGTACTACTGGCGACACGATGAGTAAGCTTGGCGTGAGTAGTCAAGAAATTGGTAGTGTTCTCAAAGTTATTTCTTCTATTGCTGAGCAAACAAACCTGTTGGCTCTGAATGCGACTATTGAGGCCGCCCGTGCAGGTGAGCTTGGTAAGGGCTTTGCAGTTGTGGCAAATGAAGTAAAAGAGCTGGCTGGCCAAACATCTAAAGCCACTGAAGAGATCAGTGAAAAAGTAAATAACATCCAAAAAGATGTTAAGGGAGCAATTGACTCGATTACATCAATCTCTGGGATTATCAATAAGATTAACGATATTTCTGGGATTATCGCTAGTGCTGTGGAAGAGCAGGCAGCAACCGCCAATGAAATTGGTAGAACCGTTGCTGAAGCTGCTTCCGGCAGTACTGAGATTGCTAAAAATATTGATTCTGTCTCTTCTGTATCGAGAAGTACTACGGAAGGTGCGAATAATTCTCAGCATGCCGCTCGTGAACTTTCACAAATGGCGACTGAACTGCAAAATCTCGTTAATAAGTTTAAGGTAGAAGCTTAAAAGTTCGGCGACTAACTTATTAATAGTCAATATCCAATAAAAAGATATGGACAATAACGATCAAATCTTAGATGAGTTTCTGCTCGAAGCTCAGGAGATTTTTGACCAACTTGATCTGGATTTTGTTGCCTTAGAGCAAAGTCCAGATGACAAGAAATTAGTTGGAAACATCTTCAGGGCAATGCATACCCTTAAAGGTAGTAGCGGTTTCTTTGCCTTCCATCGCTTAGAAAAAGTAGCGCATGCTGGTGAGTCTTTGTTGAGTAAAATCCGTGACGGTGTTCTTGCTCTAAATGAAGAAATTACTGATGCTCTTTTGGGAACCTCAGATCGCTTGCGCGAGATTGTTGCCAATATTCAAAAGCAGCGTACGGAATCTGTGGGCGATGACTCTGCGCTCATTGAATGGCTAAAGTTTTTAACAGATGGCGGTAAAGATTTCCCTAGGCCAGGTAAGACGAGTGTTAGTGTAGCCACGCCAGCTCCAGTGAACCCAGAGTCGAATAAGGTAATTGATGTCACTCCACAAGAGGTGAAAGAGGTTTTAGCTAATTCTGTAGTTGAGCACCCAACACCTGTTGCGGATGCCCCAGAAATGCCTGAAGCTAAAGACGGTCCTGAGCCTGAGCGTTCAACAGAAGTGGCCGCTCCAATCAAGGTTAGTGTCGAGTTATTGGATAAGCTCATGAATCTCGTGAGCGAAATGGTATTGGCTCGCAATCGACTATTGTCCTTTGCGAGAACCAGTGGCGATTTAGCATTTAATAACACCGTTCGTAGAATTGATACGGTCACTCTAGAGCTGCAAGAGCGCATGATGAAAACTCGCATGCAATCTATTAGCCATGTTTGGACTAAGTTTCCAAGATTGGTGCGAGATATTGCGCAAGACACCGGTAAAAAGGTGGAGCTAATTCAGATTGGTGCCGAAACTGAACTGGATCGAACCTTATTGGAGGCTATTCGTGACCCGCTGGTGCATATTATTCGCAATAGCGTTGATCACGGTATTGAATCTCCTAGTGAGCGCGCAGCAAAAGGTAAGCCTGAGCAGGGTAGTGTAAAGTTGCGTTCCTTCCATGAGAACGGCATGGTGGTTATTGAGATCGCTGATGATGGTGCAGGGATTAATATTCCACTCGTAGCTAAAAAAGCAGTTGAAAAAGGCTTAGTAACTGCTGAACGAGTTGCCAAGTTGACTGAGCGTGAAATCATCGATTTCATTTATTTGCCAGGCTTCTCAACAAAAGATCAAATTAGTAACTTGTCGGGTAGAGGCGTTGGCATGGATGTGGTTCGAACCAACATTCAGGAAATTGGCGGTAATGTTGATATTGCTACTTCTGGCCAAGGCACTCGCTTACGATTAAGTATTCCACTGACCTTGGCGATCATGCCTGCTGTCTTTGTACGCTGTAAAGAGTACAGCTATGCCATACCGCAAGTTAATGTCTTTGAAATGTTGCGCTATGAACCCAAAGAGGGCGTTCCTGGCGTGGAAGATTTTTATGGGGTTCCTGTATTTCGTTTACGCGATAAGCTCATCCCACTCGTTTTCTTAAATCATCAACTTAAGTTAGATGACCAACCTTCACCAGTTGATCAGCCTTTAAATATTGTGATTGTCCAGGCCGCTGGTATTCGCTTTGGTATCGTGGTCGATGAAGTGCTATATATGCAAGAGGTGGTAGTCAAGTCCGTAGGACCATTACTTAAAGGTACCCCCGTATATAGTGGCAGTACCATATTAGGTGATGGACGTGTAGCCCTGATTTTTGATATTGCTGCTATTGCTGTGCGCTCGGGAATCATTGCTAAATTAGCAGACAATCAATTCGAACAAGACATATCGACTGCCATTGGCGCCAATACGGATGAGCAGCAAATGTTGCTATTTGATTTACTTGGCTTAGAGAGAATGGTGGTCCCACTTGATGTGGTAGATCGTTTAGAAATGATTGCTGCCTCAAAAATTGAACGACGTGGAAGTGAAGCAGTGGTGCTTTATGGTAAAAAAATTATGAAGCTCATTCCATTAACAAATTACGTGGAGGGTGCTACTCATAATAGTTTATATGGCGATGAAACTGTGCCAGTGATTGTGCATTATCACAAGGGCCAGCCTGTTGGATTTATCGTCAAAAAGGTTCATAACATTGTCAATGTCCCAACTCAATCAGTGATGATTACTCAGCCACAGCGCGGAATTATGGGTAGCGTAATCGTGAATGATTCCGTTATGAGTATTTTGAATGTGCAAGAGGTTTTAACTTTGAGTGGAATGGGCTCCTTTAATGATCCCGCCTTTGTGCCTGATGAAGAGGCAGTAAGTGGCACACTTTCTATGAACGGGGGAGTTAAATGAGTCGTTCTGGTTCCTACGCCACTTTTTATGTTGGAAATCTTTTTTTTGGGATACCCATTGCTATTGGCGTTGAAGTAACTAAGGGACAGGAAGTTACACCCGTTCCGTTAGGTCCAAAGGAGGTAGCGGGATTCTTTAACTTACGAGGCCATATTGTTACTGCAATTGATATGCGCGTTCGTCTTGGCTTGCAGGCCAATACAGATGGCCCTGATGTGGTGAGTATCTTTTTCCAAGATCAAGACGCATTATTTGCCTTAATGGTCGACAGGGTTGGAGACTTTACTCAGGTAACCGAAGCCACCTATGAAGAGACTCCTAGTAATTTAGACTCTAATGCAAGGGAGTTGATTGTCGGGGTGCATAAGTTGGCAGATAAATTACTGCTGATATTAGATACCCAGAAGATTGTTTCTGGCATAAACCTAGTGCAACACTAAGTTTGATTTAAATACTTTTGGATAAAGTTCGCGTTCTGATTGTTGATGATTCTGCGGTTATGCGCAAAATCATTTCGAGCGCTTTACAAAAAGATCCTGCAATTGAGGTTGTCGGATTTGCCGCAAATGGCTTGCAAGCAATTGAAGCTGTAAAAATTTTCTCTCCAGATGTCATGACCTTAGATATTGAAATGCCGGAGATGGATGGTTTAACGGCACTTCGTGAAATCCGCAAGACCAATAAGTATTTACCGATCATTATGTTTAGCTCCCTTACCCATCAAGGAGCTCAGGCAGCAGTAATGGCATTAACTGCAGGAGCTAGTGATTATGTTGGTAAGCCTGCTACCTCGGCTGGCAGTGTCGATGGAGCGTTTAAAGTCCTTGAAACAGAGTTAATTCCCAAAATCATTGGGCTTGCTAAGCGCGTCAAATCACGACAAGCAAGAGAGGCTAGTAGCTCAGATGGTAAATCTCCTAGTACAGTTCCAATACCTAAGGTAAATTCTGTAGCAGAGCCCATTAAACCGAAACTAATTGAGGCAAGCCCAGTACAGTCAGTTATTCCTGTTAAGCCAGTACAAGCAGTGTGTATCGGTGTCTCGACTGGGGGCCCCATGGCTTTAATGCAAGTCTTTGGTCAAATTAGCATCCCGCTTAGCGTTCCCATTTTCATTGTTCAGCATATGCCGCCTTCTTTTACGACATTGCTTGCAGCGCGATTGAGCGCTGCGGGTGTAATGACTGTAAAAGAAGCCGAAGAGGGTGAGATTGCTGTACCTGGAACTAGTTACATTGCACCTGGTGGCTTTCATATGACTCTTGAAAAGTCTGGTACCAAAACTATTATTCATTTAAATACCGAAGCACCAGAAAATTCATGTCGTCCAGCGGTAGATGTTTTATTTAGAGCTGCGGCTGCAGTATATGGCGGGGGTGTATTGGCTGTAATGCTCACAGGCATGGGCTATGACGGCCTAAAAGGATGTCAAGTAATTGCAGCAAAGGGTGGCCAGATTATTGCCCAAGATGAGGCTAGCAGTGTAGTTTGGGGTATGCCGGGCGCAGTAGTACAGGCAGGATTGGCTAATGCGGTCTTACCAATTGAGAAGATGGCAGACGAAATTGTGTTTCGATCTAGAAAAATTAATTCTGCCCGATAAATGTCTAAAGAATATCTTCCGCAGTTTTATGCAATGCTAGAAGGGCATATCGGTATTTCTTTAGATGACACAAAGCAGTACTTAATTGAATCACGTCTGTTGCCTTTGAGTAAAAAAGATAAACGTCCAGATGTCTATTCATTCGTAAAAGAGCTTGTGCAAACTCCTGTTGGACCCTTGCATTGGGAGGCATTTGAAGCTTTAACAACAAACGAAACTTCTTTTTTCCGGGATAAGCATGTATTTGATGGCCTTAAAAACCATATCTTGCCAATGCTTATTGCCAACCGCAGAAAAGAAAAGGCACTATGTATTTGGAGTTCGGCAGTTTCGGCGGGGCAAGAGGCCTACAGTATTGCGATGTTGATTCGCGAACACTTTCCTGAGTTGTATGATTGGAATATCTTGATTCAGGCAACCGATATATCTGAGACCATTTTAGATAAAGCAAGAACCGGCATATATAGCCCATCTGAAGTAAAGCGCGGCTTAGATCAGCATTATCTACATAAATACTTTCATCAGCAGGCTAAAGATGGGTACCAAATTCATCCGTCTATTCGTAGCATGGTAAATTTTTTACCTCATAATCTTGTAGGCACTTGGCCGTTCTATCCAAAGTTTGACTTGATTATGTTGCGTAATGTCTTGATCTATTTTAATCAAGAAGCCAAAAATAAAGTTCTAGAGAAGATGCATAAGCAGTTAAACGGTGATCAAGGAGTTTTGATTCTTGGCGCTTCCGAGTCAATTTATACAAACGAACTCTATAAAACAATTCCATTAGAAAAAATTTCCTACTACCAAACTAGTTAAATACTGAAAGTGCGCTATGGAGCAAAATAATATTCCAACTGAGCAAGGCTTAGCAACTGAAAGAGTTATTGATCCATTATTTGCATCATTTTGTATTCTTGTCGTTGATGATAGTCGTACCCTTAGACGAATTTTGATCCGCGAATTAAATTCGCTTGGGTTTCAAAATATTTTAGAGGCTGCAGATGGGATAGAGGCAATTGCAACTGTTAGGTCTAAATCGATTGACTTGATGCTACTCGATATGGAGATGCCGGAATTGGATGGATTAGGTGTATTAACTGAACTTAAGTCCGACGATACGTACAAATCTTTACCAATAATTGTTATCTCTGGCGCTGATCAGTTTGAAAAAACCATTAAGTGTATTGAAATAGGCGCTGAAGATTTCCTGCCTAAGCCTTTTGACCCCATTTTAT
>Ga0304729_1002672_pt1 | contig 10518 bp, 11 predicted proteins | sample C_131016_MF_Meta_FD_190475 | JGI IMG/M metagenome (GOLD analysis project Ga0304729, IMG submission 190475) | Freshwater microbial communities from Lake Croche, Canada to study carbon cycling - C_131016_MF_MetaG (v2) (version 2) | ecosystem: Environmental > Aquatic > Freshwater > Lake | place...
TTCGCTAAATGGCTTACTAGGTATAAATAGAGTGAATCTAAATAGACCTAAATAGGTTTACCTCAGCACTCAAGCGCCATTAGATTTTTTCTTTATTCCAAGACGCCAAAGCGAAGTAACTTCTGCAGCACGCGCGATATGCAAAGGATCTTGCGTATCTGCAGTTTTGCCATGACGCGGCTTGATGTCTTTGCGCTCTGATACTTCAAGCCCACCTTCATCTATCCAATGCAATAAAGTTTCTCGGGAGCGAAGCCCCAGATGCTCTGCTAAGTCCGACAAAATCAACCAACCCTCACCATCAGGGGTGAGATGCGCTCGCAAGCCCGATAAAAACCCTTTCAGCATCTTGCTGTCTTCGTCGTAGACCGCATGCTCTATGGGCGATGTAGGTCTTGCTGGTACCCATGGTGGGTTGCACACTATCAATGGTGCAAGGTCGTTTGGAAATAAATCGATGTCAACCAATTTAATTTTTGGCAATACGCCAAGTCGATCAAGGTTTTCACGAGCGCATGAAAGAGCGCGTGGATCTTGGTCAGTTGCTATGACGCGCTGAACGCCCCGTTTTACTAGTAATGCAGACAACACTCCCGTTCCAACACCAATATCGAAAGCCAATGCCTTGTCGCGAATCGGCATGCTGGCAACTAGGTCGATATATTCACCGCGCACGGGAGAAAAAACGCCATAGTGAGGAAAAATGCGATTATTGGGTGGTTTGCCTAAACAAGGAATTTCCACCCCCTTTTTACGCCATTCGTAAGCACCGACTAAGCCCAGTAATTCGCGCAATGAAACCATGCAGGCATCTCCAGACGGCGGCCCCCATGCTTGTAAACATGCATCTTGCATATCGGGTGCGCGACGCAATGGAATTTTGTAATCAGCGTCTAAAGGAATGAGTAATAAGCCAAGAACGCGCGCGCGTTGACCCAACGCTTGTCGGTGCAAATGAAATGTTTGCGCCGTATCTTTATGCTTATCTGCAGACGTATCAATCGGTTCATGTGTATTGCGATGCTGCGCAGATTTTTTATGTGAACTTTTTTGAGTGCGCCGGGCAAGAGCCTGGAGAAGTTGCCGTGCGTTATTAAAGTCTCCTTGCCATAACACTGCGGTGCCTTCACACATCAAACGGTAAGCGGTGTCTGCGGATAAAGTGTCATCGCCATAAACGACGCGTTTTGGTGCTGGTGCGCCGCTTTCGCAGCGCCACTGGGGCAAATTAGGTGGCGACAGCATGGGGGCATCATAACGATGCGGCCCATGTTGTGGCGATAGCAATACCGACTAGTTATTAATGGCTAGTGTGGATGACTGGACACAAACCCCGGCAATATAAGGTATCCCCCCCGAGTACCAAAAGTCCCGCGGGAAGAGTGAAGATGCATCGGATACGTTGTTAGATATAGACACCCCACCGAAACCTGAAGAATATTGAATTGCGTAGTGGAAAAGAGTAATTTGTGTAAAGAGTTGTGGTGCATCACCGTTGACTGGGGCTACTTTGACAGAACCTACCTTGGTTGGAACCCGCTTGCACTGGTTCGAATTTCCATAACGAAAAGCAACACAAGATGGGCTGCCTTGGTAGTTGACCTTGGGATAAAAACAAACGTTGCCTTGTGTTGCTATTTTTGGATAGGGTGAAGGTGAAGGTGAAGGTGAAGGTGACACTGGATTGGGCTCTGACACACCCATTAATTTGTAGCCACTCGAGGTCAATCGTAAAGTCGGTTTGCTAATGTTATTGATCGGACTGGCGGCCTTAGAACTCCCTCCAGTAGCAGATGTCAACGCACTTTCAATTTCATCCGCAGTTGAGGTGGGTTTCAGACTCCTCAAAGCTGCTACACCGCCAGATACCAATGCGGTTGCTGGTGAAGTTCCCGCCATAGTGGCCCAGCAGTCGAAAGTGTTTGCGTCGGAGCATAAGGTGGGTAGTGCGTACTTACCATCTGCAAATGTGTCTCCTCCAATCGCAAATAACTTTACCTGGCTACTGAAGTTGGAGTAGCTAGCAGGAGTCTTTCCATCCAGTTGCGTGGCGGCCACGCTCAATGCATCACTGGCACATGCGGGAAATGAAATGGCTGTTTTGGTACCGCTATTACCCGCTGCCACCACCGGCAATACGCCCCGTTCTTTTAATCTTATAAATACTTTCTCGAATATCCCACCCAATGAATCGCTATCGCAATTTTGCATAAAGCTTCCTCCTCCAAGACTGAGGTTGGCCGCCACAATGGGCGACAAGCCATTTTGATTGCGTCTATCCGCCTGTTCTATGACCCATTCGAGTGCAGCTAACAAGTCTCCGGAAGAGGCAGATATGGAGTTCCCACTTTTGTTAAACACTTGGATGGGAAGTATTTGTGCCTGTGGTGCTATGCCACCACGGACCTCGACGTTGCCAGTGCTGGCTGATGAAGACAGTTTGCTCATCGTCGCAGCACTGGCCATTGCAGTGCCGTGTTCACAGCCAGCGCTTACACCAACGGCTTTTGAACTCCATACAGGAACGTTCGAGTTAGTGGCATCTGCACAGCTGCGAGCCACTCTTTTACTAGGGTCTGTATTGTCAAAAGCTTCAATCACCTTGTTTCCGCTGGAACAAAAGCTTGCCGCGCCATTACTCGCCGTCGAGAAACAAGCACCCGGTAGTACTTTTGCGTTTACCAACGCAGGATGTCGGTCCTCAACACCGGTATCAAGGAGTGCAATGACGACGCCGTTTCCATCAGCCGTTTTAGGACTTCCAGAAGTGGTTGTATTGACTTGTCTAAACGAGGTGCTGTTGAAAGAAAAGTCCATTGCATTATTTAGGCTGTTGAAAGCAGTGGAAGAGGGCACAGTAACCGTTTGATGATCAAGCGGTATATCTGGAAATACCCCTTTGACAGCCGGTAACGATTTCAGCAAGTTCAATTGACAAGCTGTAAGGTCAAGCCGAACCACTGCGTCCGTGTTGAATTTGTGTGCATTTTCCAGTTGTTGCGAAAAACCTGTGACATCGCAGGGAGCCGAAGCGCTAATGCCCAAAAGCACTTTGGGTTTGGTTGCCGCCTCTAGGTCTGCGAGAAATTGGTTTTGTAGTTGTTCGCGTGATGCGTCAGATGCCACTTGCGCACCAGTAGTTGGCGTGTTGGAGTTACCCAGTTGTACAAAAACAGAGCTTGTATCGGTATCGTTATCAGGCTGAACTTCAGCGATTTGCGATGCAACCAGCGTGCTTGGATTGGAGCCCATGGATAGGCCGTTACCACCGCCTCCACCACAAGCCGAAATCATTAAAACTGCTAAATAAGGGGTAAAACCGCCAAAACCAAGCCTCAAGAAGCGTGCAACATGATTTAAAAGCAAAGACATAAAGAGACCTTTAGTACTAAAAAATGTATTTGTAATTTTTTTAATAGTTGATTGGTGAAATAGTTACTCACTAATTTTTTGAGTTGCACTTACAAATTAATACGACAAAACGTGGTGAAAGGGAAAAACCTAGATGTCGCGCATGTGCAGAGCCGCCACAACCCATAAGGCTGTTGCTTCACTGCTAGGATGCGTGCCATGAATGCCAAAGACAACTTTCAAGGTACGCCGGTTTCTGTCAAGATCCGCGAGCGAATTGCCGCCGCGCGCAAGCGTTTCCACTCCAACGACAACATTGCCGACTTCATCCAACCTGGCGAGCTAGAGGCTTTGCTAGACGAGGTCGAAGTCAAGATGAAGGGCGTGCTCGAGAGCCTGGTCATAGACACCGAAAACGACCACAACACGGGCGACACTGCCCGCAGAGTCGCGAAGATGTACCTGACCGAGGTTTTCAAAGGACGCTATCTCAAAGCCCCGGCCATAACAGAATTCCCGAATGCCGAGCACTTAAACGAGCTGATGATCGTGGGCCCCATCACGGTGCGTAGCGCCTGCAGCCACCACTTCTGTCCGGTCATAGGCAAGATTTGGATCGGCGTTTTGCCAAACGAGCGCACCAACGTGATTGGCCTATCTAAATACGCTCGGCTAGCCGAGTGGGTCATGGGACGTCCGCAGATTCAAGAAGAGGCCGTGGTGCAACTTGCTGACCTGATTCAGCAAAAGACCCAGCCCGATGGCCTTGCCATCGTGATGGAGGCCAGCCACTTTTGCATGTCTTGGCGCGGTGTCAAGGACATGGACAGCAAGATGATCAACTCGGTCATGCGCGGCGCTTTCTTAAAAGACCCGAACTTGCGCCGCGAGTTCTTGTCTCTGATTCCTAAAAAGGATTGATGCCATGCTGGTACGTTTGTTATATGTGAGCCGTTCAGTCAATCCTGAGTCAAATGAGGCCACTGAATCTATTTTGAGCAGTGCGCGCGAGCACAACCACCAAAACGGCATCACGGGTGTGCTTTGTTATGGCGGTGGTATCTATTTGCAAGCTATAGAGGGCGGCCGTAACCAAGTCAATGCGCTTTACAGCGTCATCGTCAAGGACCCACGCCACAAAGACGTGGTTCTGCTTGACTACGAAGAAATACAAGAACGTCGGTTTGGTGGTTGGACTATGGGCCAAGTGCGTTTAGACAAACTCAACCCCTCTATCGTGTTGAAGTACTCAGAGACAGCCGATCTTGACCCTTACTCGGTCTCAGGTGTCGTGTCATTTGCACTGCTAGAAGAGTTGATGGCAACAGCCTCGATCATCGGCCGCGCTTGATTCGCGGCGAACGCAGCCATGCTGGTGGGTTGTGATTTCAGTAGCAGCCCTTCTAAACGCAAACCCATCGTTATTGCCCTCGGTTCTGCAAAGCAGGGCAGGGTTCAACTGCAAGAACTCTTGCGATTTGAAACCTTAGACGCCTGGGCCCAATGGCTTGCGCAGCCAATGGACTGGGTCGGCGGTTTTGATTTGCCCTTTGGATTACCACGGGAGTTGGTGGAGACGCTCAACTGGCCGACAGAGTGGTTGGCGTGTATGCGGCACTATGCATCTATGTCGCGTGAAGAGATACGCGAGCAATTCAAAGCTTTCTGCAATGCGCGACCTGTGGGACAAAAATTTGCACACCGTCAAACCGATGGGCCTGCAGGTTCGAGTCCGTCTATGAAGTGGGTGAATCCACCCGTGGCGTTCATGATGCATGCGGGGGTTCCTCGGCTTATTGCGGCTGGCGTGACGTTGCTTGGAATGTATGTGCCGCCGGTTAGCTCTGGTTTTCAGCGTATTGGTTTAGAGGCCTATCCGGGTTTGTTGGCTCGCGAGTTAATTGGTAACCAGAGTTATAAAAGTGACGATAAGGCCAAGCAAACGCCTGAGCGATTGATTGCGCGTAAGCAACTGCTACAAGCTTTAGAGGTGGGGCAGACGCGTTTGGGGTTGCGACTCAAACTCACCCATGCGCAGCACGATAGTTTGGTGGCGGATGCTTCGGGGGATTGCTTGGATGCTGTTTTGTGTATGGTGCAGGCGGCTTGGGCGGTTGAGCAGCACTTGGCTGGGCATGGTTGTTATGGGCTGCCTTTGTTTGATTCGCTTGAGGGGTGGATTGTTTCGGCTTGATTTTGTTTATGTATGGTTGGCGGAAGATGCGAGTCAGGGGGTACACAGACCGCTCCGAGCTTCGCTCTTTATGTCGCGGTCTATGCACCCCCTTACTCGCATCTTCTGGAGGCGTATTTAATGGGACGCATCTAGTTTGTTAGTTGGAGTCACATTGTTATTTTTACGGCATGCTAATTTCTTGCATGCGATGCTTGTCTCTGTTTATTTGCCGTTTCATAGTTTCTTATTTTTGGTTGCAAGCATCTACTTGCTTTGCTTGGCAAGGTGTCGTAACCCACGTTAGTGATGGCGACACGCTTTGGGTACAACCGCTCTCACGCCACAAGGTAGTCAAGATTCGTATTCTGGGTATTGATGCTCCTGAAATTTGCCAACTATGGGGTGAGCAATCGCTTCGCGCATTGCAGTCAATCACTATGGGGCGCGATGTGCAGGTCCATGGGTCGCATACAGATGCTTACGGACGTTTACTGGCGCATATTTTTTTGCAAGGACATGATGTTGGCGCTTGGATGGTCTTGCATGGGCATGCTTGGTCTTACGCTTTTAAGTCGCACCGTGGCCTTTATGACGCTGAACAAATGGCTGCACAGAGTATGCAAACAGGACTTTTTAGTAATTCGAGCGCTGTGCAGCCGAGATTTTTTAGGAGGCACTTTGGTGCGTGCCAATGAACTTGTTATTTGTGGCCAGTCGAACAAACAGGACAACTAGCGTGCCTCGATACATGCATCTCACGCCAAGCCATGTCCCGCCCATCCAGCATCAGCAACTTGCCGACTAACCGCGAACCCATGCCAGAAATTAGCTTTACAGTCTCCATCGCCTGCATGGTCCCAATCACACCTACAAGTGGCGCCAACACGCCCATGGTCGAGCATAGGGTCTCTGGTGGCGCAGGCGTCGGCGGAAAAATACAGGCGTAGCAGGGGGAGAGTTGATCGCGCGGATCAAACACTGCGATTTGTCCGTCCATCCGCAGAGCAGCGCCTGAGACCAGCGGCACGCGGTGCTTGACGCATGCTGCATTGACGGCTTGTCGAGTAGCGAAGTTGTCGCAGCAGTCGACCACTACGTCGATGTCTGGCAGCAGTTTGTCTAGGTCGTCAGCCTGCAGTTTTTTCTCTAATAAGGCGAGACGTACTTCGGGGTTGATGGCGTGCAGGGCCTTTGCGGCAGAGCCTACTTTGGTTTGCCCAACGCGATCGGTAGTGTGGGCGATTTGCCGTTGCAAATTGGTGAGGTCTACCTTGTCTGGGTCAGCCAGCGTGATGTGTCCTACGCCACTGGCGGCTAGGTACATGGCGACTGGGGAACCTAAGCCGCCTGCACCCACCACCAACACGTGGCTGTCAAGTAAACGCTGCTGGCCTTCAATGCCGATATCGTCTAGAAGGATATGGCGCGAGTAGCGCAGCAGCTGGTCGTCGTTCACAAGCGGATCACTGGTCTTTCTTTTCAGCCGCGCGCTCGGTTTGTGTTTTGCTGGCCAAGACAGGTTGGCCTTTGAGGCGCTTGATAGCTTGCTCGAGTTGGAAGTCTTTGTCGCTGCCAAACTCTGGAGGACGGCGCTCGCTGTTGGGTTTTTTGGACTCTTCTTCCAAGCGCTTCATCGCTTCTTCGCGGGCTTTCTCGCGCTCTTTTTCTTGCTCTTTGTCCTTGTTGGCGTTGCCTTGGCCGCTTTCTAAGTGCTTGTCTAAGTCCGCCTCGCGCATTCTCAAAATGGCGTAGGGACTACCTTCTGCCGTGTCGTCCAATAAAACATCGGGCACGATGCCTTTGGCTTGGATGGAGCGGCCGCTGGGCGTGTAGTAGCGCGCGGTGGTGATCTTGAGCGCCGTGTCGGTACCTAACTGGCGCACAGTTTGGACTGAGCCCTTGCCAAAGGTTTGGCTACCCATGATGGTTGCACGTTTGTGGTCTTGCAGGGCGCCCGCAACAATCTCACTCGCTGACGCAGAGCCTTCGTTGACTAAGACTACTAGGGGTACGGTTCTGTAAAAACCTTTGGAGACTTGGTGCAAGCGTGCAACGGGGTCGTTGCCACTGGAGCGGCGGTAGTACTCAGGTGAGGATTTGTAGGCAAACTTGCTCTCGGCTAGTTGGCCGTTGGTGGAGACCACCACCACGTTGTCTGGCAAGAAGATCGCAGAGACTGCTACGGCCGCATCGAGTAAGCCGCCTGGGTCGTTGCGTAAGTCAAGTACTAAACCGCGCATCTTGGGGTCTTGCTTGTAGAGTTCTTCGAGTTTTTTGACAAAGTCGTCTACAGAGCGTTCTTGGAATTGGCTCAGACGTATCCAGCCAAAACCTGGCTCCATCACCTTGCCCTTCACGCTTTGGGTTTTGATTTCTTCACGGACGATGTTGACGGGGAAGGTGCGGTTCTCGTCTTTGCGGTAGATCGTGAGCATGACCTTGGTGCCAGGCTCTCCGCGCATGCGCTTGACGGCTTCGTTCAAAGACAGGCCTTTGACAGCCGTGTCGTCAATCTTGGTGATCAAGTCGCCAGACTTCATGCCAGCGCGAAAAGCGGGCGAGCCTTCGATCGGTGAGACGATCTTGACAAGGCCTTCTTCTTGGGTGATTTCGATACCGACACCGACAAATCGTCCTGTGGTGCCTTCACGAAACTCTTTGAAAGTTTTTTTATCGTAGTACTGCGAGTGCGGATCCAAACTCGCGACCATGCCAGTGATGGCGTCGCTGATGAGCTTCTTTTCGTCTACGGGTTCTACATAGTCGCTCTTGACCATGCTAAAAACTGCTGCAAGCTGCTGCAGCTCTTCAAGGGGCAGGGGCGCCATATTGGAGCGCGCAACGGTTTGCACCGACACGGTTGTGAGCACGCCAGCTAAGCCGCCTATGGCGATCCATCCCGCAATTTTGAGTTTTTGGCCCATGAATTCTTTGTAGTTGAACATCAGTTAGTCCTCAATATACAGCTTTGGGCAATGCGGTGCGGTGAAAGGGTCTCACGCGTCGTCGCCTAGGTAGTAGTGACGAATCGGTTTGAGTTCGGCGTCTAGCTCGTAGACCAAGGGCGTGCCGTTCGGGATATTCACCCCCACGATGGCGTTGTCCGAGATGTTGTCTAGGTACTTGACCAGGGCACGGATCGAATTGCCGTGGGCGGCGATGACCACCCGCTTACCCGCCTTGATGGCTGGCGCGAGCGAGTCTTGCCACAGTGGCATCACACGGTCCACGGTGTCTTTGAGGCATTCTGTCAGTGGTACGTCAGTAGGCTTGAGCTTGGAGTAGCGCAGGTCACCGCGCTCGCAACGCTCGTCTCCTGGACTTAAAGCTGGCGGCGGGGTGTCATAACTCCTGCGCCACAGCAACACCTGATCATCGCCATATTTTTTGGCCATCTCGGCCTTGTTGAGCCCTTGCAAGGCGCCGTAGTGGCGCTCGTTCAGCCTCCAGTGCTTGATGACGGGCAGCCACAGGCGGTCCATTTCGTCCAAACTCAGGTAAAGCGTGCGAATGGCGCGCTTGAGGACGCTGGTGTAGGCGACATCGAAATCGAGACCTTCTTCTTGGATCAGACGGCCTGCACGCTTTGCTTGGGCGACGCCCGTGGGGGTGAGGTCGACGTCGGTCCAGCCGGTGAATCGGTTTTCTAAATTCCAAGTGGACTCACCGTGGCGAATTAAAACAAGCTTGTGCATACGGGCTTAATTGACAAATTTCAGGAAAAGGCTAAGGCTTGATTTTAGAATGCTAGCTTCGCCCTTATTTTTGAACCCCTTGTGAACTGGACAAATCCGTGAAATTTATTCTTGATAACTGGATGTTGATCGTCATTGCCCTGAGCAGCGGCTTCTTTTTGCTGCTGCCTGTCGTGCAAAATGCCTCCGCCAGCGGCATTTCTCCCAACGAGGCGGTGCAGTGCATGAACCGTGAAAAAGGGGTGGTGATCGATGTCAGCACCAAGGATGAGTTTTCCGCCTCTCACATCAAAACCTCGTTGAATGTTCCACTGGAGGAGCTTGAGACACGTTTGCAAGCCGTCGCTAAAAATAAAAGCGTCCCCCTCATCATGGTGTGTGAAAGTGGTCCTCGCTCTAAAAGCGCGCAAGCCGTCGCACAAAAGCTTGGCTACGAGAAGGTGCATTCGCTACAAGGCGGACTCAAAGCTTGGAAAGAAGCTAACCTACCGATCTCGAAAGCCTGATCTGCGGGCAAGCTCCAAAGCAAAAAAACTCATACCTCTATAACTACAACTACAGAAAGATCGCCATGCCAGCTGTCAAGATGTACACCACCGCCGTTTGCCCGTATTGCGTGCGGGCCAAGCAAATTCTTCAGTCCAAGGGCGTTGCCCACATCGAAGAGGTGCGTGTCGACCTGCTTCCCGATGAACGCGTCAAAATGATGGAGATCACGGGGCGTCGCTCTGTGCCGCAAATATTTATTGGTGACACGCACGTGGGCGGCTGTGACGATTTGATGGCGCTAGACAGCCAAGGTGGCTTGATGCCTTTGTTGCAGGCTTGAACTGAGATAATTCAGCCCAATCCGATTTACCGCCTGCTTCGGTGTTCACCGAAGCAGGCTTTTTTATGACTTTAGGAAATATTGCCATGTCAGATGAACAACAAGCTCCTGTGTTTCAAATTCAACGCGTCTATCTTAAAGATATGTCGCTGGAGCAACCCAATTCTCCCGCCATACTGGCAAGCGAGCAGCAGCCTGAGGTCGACATCCAACTCGCCATGGGAATGGAGCAAGTCGCTGAGGGTATCGTCGAAGTGACGGTCACTGCCACGGTCAAAACCCAAATCGAAGACAAAACGGTGTTCTTGGTCGAAGTCAAACAAGCCGGTATTTTTGAGATTCGCAACTTGCCAGAGGACCAAATGGGTCCCGTTGTGGGCATTGCATGCCCGCAAATCATCTACCCCTACTTGCGCAGCAATGTGGCGGACGTGATTCAACGCGCAGGTTTCCCGCCCGTGCATTTA
>Ga0304729_1002673_pt1 | contig 10515 bp, 26 predicted proteins | sample C_131016_MF_Meta_FD_190475 | JGI IMG/M metagenome (GOLD analysis project Ga0304729, IMG submission 190475) | Freshwater microbial communities from Lake Croche, Canada to study carbon cycling - C_131016_MF_MetaG (v2) (version 2) | ecosystem: Environmental > Aquatic > Freshwater > Lake | place...
GCTGCCAGCTTCCCGTCATGTCGCCGCCAATGACGCCAGATGTTGTACCCGAATCACGGTACACGCCCCATATGGTGCAGGCGGAAAAGTCGCCCTCAAATTCTTTGGCGCCAAATGCCGTGTCAACCGACGCAATAACAATCTCAAGGTTGTGCGGAAACTTTTCTTTTGTCCACTCGCCCCACCACTCGCGTTTTATAATACCGCCGCCTGCTGGCTCTGGGCGTTGCTGAAGCTGACCAGCCGCCGCGTATGGGCCAAGTGTCTTCTCCAGAAGGGTAACTTCTGTATCTCCAAATCGTTCAGGCCATAAGAGTTGACCCTCCTCAGTCCTTTCGTCAGTCCAGACAATTGGTTCGCCGTCATTAAATTCTGCGGGGACAAGTACATTGTAGGTTCTCCGTGCAACTTCAAACCGCATTGGCAAGCACAGATGGGTCCACTCGCCAATGTCCTTGGAAAGAATATGCCCCGTAACATCATTCTCTGACAAGCGTTGTTGGATAACTATTTTTACACCCTTTTTAGGATCGTTGAGGCGGGTGGACCACGCCATGTCCCACCACTCTATGGTAGACGCCACAATAGCTTCAGAATTAGCTTCCTGCGCATTGTTGGGATCATCCGCAACCAAATAATTACCGCCAAGACCCGTCGTGGCTGATCCGACCGACACCGTGTTGCGTATACCGTTCTTATCATTCTGAAAGCGCGTCTTGGTGTTCTGGTCGCCCACAAGCTTAAACCTGTCGCCCCACAACGTCTGATACCACTTGCTCTCAATAAGACGCCTGCATTTAACAGAATCCTGCACGGAAAGATTCATGGCATACGAGGAATGCAAAAATTGCATACCCGGCCCTGACGTTGGCGATGATAAACTTTGAGTCCATACCCAAGCTGGGAACATAGTCCCAGTAATGGTTGACTTTGAGAATCTTGGCGGCACGTTAATGATTAAATTCCTAATATAACCATCAGCACAAGCCTGTAAATGCTCGCATATAGCTTGCAAGGCAAAGCCACCTTCAGCAAAGGGCGCGGAGTCAATTTCACGCCACGCCCTCTGGGTGAAGTTATACAAGCTTTCCTCGTAGTTAGCCGCCTTCAGCTTCCTACGCAGAATTCTTGCCTCGCCTTCAGATAGATTATTTACATCAAATGTCATGGAAACAGTTTACGCCCCATGAAAAACTATATCAAGCGGCGGCGTCTACAACCTTTTTGGGTCTCATTTCCTTTAACCGCTTCAATGCGCTGTCAGGGTAGGCGCGACTAATGTGCATGATGGACCCAAGTTGCTCCACCTTCCTGCGGCGGTCTATGTATTTGCCCAAGTCATGGCTAATCAAGTCTTGCTCAATGTCACGCATAACCCCAACGGTCTTGTTAATGGCCGACATAACAGACTGATAATCCGTTTCCTCCGCATGAGAGGCGCGAATAAGGTTTTCCGCCGCCTTTTCCGCCCGTGTTTGGGGAATGCCAACTTCTTTAGGCTTTGGTCGCATGTTAAACTCGTCCAAGTATGCCATTACAAGGTCGTTAAGGGTTGTTAACGCCTCAACGCCAACCAATGCTTGCGTCATTTTACCACCTTTAATTTTATTTTTGTTTTAAAGCTTGCAGGTTTGGCGTCTAAAGCTTGATTTGCAATGTCTTTGCTATCCGCATTGTATTGTGAGCGGGATATTTTGGACAAAGCTTCATGCATGGTTTTTACTTCATCCATCATTTCATGGATAAAATCCGCCACATGGTCTAAATCAGCGTATCTACATTGTAGACACAAATCCCAGTAATCAGGCCAAAGTTTCGTCATCGTCCCCGCCTAATAAATCACGCATGTCCATCCAAAGTTCCACAAACCTATCGCGCAAGTTTTCATAGTGCCGTATTTCTGCAAACCGCTCGTCAAGCAAATCTGCCGCTGCCCACTCTAACGTAGTCTCTTTGGGCCACGTTGAGATGCCCGTTTTAGGATCACGTTCGTTGTTTTCACAATCTTCAGCTTGCTTGCGTAATCCATCAATGATTTCATTGGGAAATACATAACGCGGCGGCTTTGGTTTAAAGCTTCCGCTTGCAACGGCTTCTTTAGCTTGTTCCAAAAGCCACGAATCATACCAGTCTTGAATCTTACCCATTGTTTTCATCCTTCTCTAAAAATACGGGAGTACCCGGCCCAACATATGCGCCAAGAACACAATACTCCATCCACTCAATCGCCTCGTCATGGTCCATGCCGTCACGAGTCATTAAAATATCAACGCACTTATCGTAGTCATATATGGCAAGGTCTTGGTTAAATTGTCGCCCAATGCCTATTAGGGCTTCCTTAAAGCCATCAGCTAAATATGCGGGGACATCCATTACCTCTTCCCCTTTTATCATTTTGGCTCCTCCGGTAATGGCATCCAATGGGTTGGTTCGTAAGCATATTCAGCGCCAAAGTTACCGTCCCATATCCACCAATCCCCATCAAAACTTGAAATGTAAATGCTTTTTTCATGGTCAACATGACCCAGTGGAACATCCACCCTTAAACCACTGTAAATAAGGATTGGCGTTCCATCCTTTGGCGCTGTTTCTATTGGTTGCCAGTCAGTCATACTTCCCTCTCCGCGTATGCGTCATGTGATAGCAATAGTAATCCGTATTGCCGTCTTCTATGCAGTGCTTGTACATCCGTTGTTCTGGTGGCTCCCATCCTGACATAAGGGCTATAGGCAAGATGATAAAAGCAAACACCAATATGAGCGTTCCGATTAAAACACAAAACGGTCCCAGCACGTTCACAAAAAGAAATTCTGCAAAGTCTCCGATCATGACCGCACCATCCCGCAATAGCCGTGGGTTGCGCTGTACCGTTTCTCCCATCCCAATGTAAACCAACCTTTAGAACCATTATGGGGCGTTGCATCGTCCCATTGGCCTTCTTTTAATTGCGGATCGTTAATTTCTGCCCACCGCCAAGCCATGCATTTGGGGCCTTCACACCAAATGCTCATTTGGTTTGGTTTAAGGGGGCAGATTTTTTCTTTAGCCTCTTCAGGCGTCACATAGTGTGGGTTGTCAGTCGTACTTTGGTTTATTGTCATCGTCGTTCTCGTTGATTGATATGGTTAAATTTGTTATCTGTGAGTAGGCAAATATTATGGCTTCCATTTTATCTATTTGCGCAATTGATTTGGCACACTCACGCTCAAGCATTTCTATTCTGTCTTTTAATAAGTCAACGTAGCGCATTACTGGATCGTCACTCATTGCACTGGTGCTTCTGGTTGGGTTTTGCTTTCCATAATGACAGATGCAAATACCATAGCGGCCTTGCTGCGTTCTGGTTCATCTAACTGGTCTAAAACCGTCGCAGAGAATACTGATAGGATGTGCAGGATGGTTCCTATGCTCATGCCATCAACAGCCGCGCCAATGGCATCATATGCTGCAATGTGGCGTTCCTGCTTTTTCTTTTCCATGTGTTCGTTAAGGTCTATGGTCATGCTTGTTGCTCTTTTAGTTTAGAGGGAAATGATAAAACTTCAGCATTTAAAATGGGCGGCAATTTTATTTTTTCGTTTTCCAAATACTCAATGGTGTTTTTAAGGTTTTGAATAGTAAATGATTTTGCCCATTCTGATTCAAGCACCAAAGGGTGAAAATCAACTTTGAATTCCTCTTTATTGCTTGCGAAAATAACGATATCCGTCATCTCATGGGGCATGTATAATTTAGCGTTTTTAAGTTCTTCTAAGTCCATTTCATTATCTCCGTTATGGTTAAGGTAGCAACTTGTAAAGTTTCACGGTCCGTCAGCATTCTTTCTCATAGGAATACCGAACTTTACCTTGTAGTGCCATCAGGACGCCTATGGAGAAAGCGCTACCCCTTACACTTGCCCGTTGTTGCTGCGGTTGCAGGAAAGGATTCTCCTATGAGTAACTGATACAGTTTGCGTAGCGTGTAAAATATCACAAGTCAAGTACTGGAGTCCCAAGACTGTGTGCAAGTTATACAGGGGTGGGGTCTGCTAATAAAACCCCCGGGTACCCCCTTTGAACAGGAAAAACATGGTGTCCGTTGCCCACTCAATAGGTAGACACCCAACTAAGCCTCACACGGAATCAACATGAGGGGGCCACAGGTACGCCGACCGCGACAGACCACAGTCCACTGTCCTGCATTAGCGTAGACTACACAGGATACAGAACACCCGCGAGAGGCAGGCATGTAGCAAAGCAGGGGATGCCCTACAAGGAATATTTTGTTGGGCAAGAACTAACACAGGGATATCAGTAAGGGTCCGTGTATAGCACTAAGTGATACAGGGGCGGCAGTTATACGGGACTGCGTATAAGGGGCAGATATACGGGGCTGCGTATAGCGTCCAGTAGAGTAAACACTAGCAAGGTTAACGTGCAGGGTAGTGGACAGTAAGTACTCATGCGGGTGGGGCGCTACTCCCACTGGAACCTCAACGATATATGGTAATTGCCATCCGCCATAACATAGCTTTACCATTAGCCGTATGGACTTGGGACGTGTAGGCGCTCGTAACTGGTTCCTGTTTACCTACAAATTGTTGCGTGTCTGCTTCCACGCCGCCGCATGAGTAAGTCCCATATAGGGGTGTTTGCGTGAGATGTAAAGAGGGGTTTTGGGGGAATTTTGGGGATGTGTGTAAGATGCAAGGGCGCATCCGTATCCGGGCCTTGCCCAATAGCGGGGGGTGCCGCCACCCCCACCGGACCCCATGTTCACGGTTTGTTCTGGGTTTGTTCACGGTTTGTTCCTCCGCGTTCTCCGGTGAGAACAAAAGGTGAACAAAGCACGAACGATGCCGTTACGGTTACGTAAGCTTGACCATACAGTAACGTAAGCTTCAGCATGACCAATGGTAAGCACAAGCATGAGGCCTTGGGTTTCCGTTACTGTTGCGTAAGCTTCACCATACTGTAAGGTAAGCTTGACCATACGTAGCTTCAGCATGACGCACGTAAGCTGTAGCATGACGCATGGTAATGCTTGCATGCTCGTGCTTGCGTGGTAAAGCTTATATTCCTATTATGGAAGCGGAACAAAAGGTGAAAACGTCACCAGCGTCAAACATCAGCATGTGATGATGCGAGGTAGCCCAGACCAAGCAAGGCCTGTGTGCGGCCTTCTCTGTGGCTTTTAGAGGTCGTCCTCTTCAGGGCTTGGCAAGGCAATCTGTGACAGCATGTCTTGCAACTGCTCACGCTGATCATAGTCAAGCTGCGCCACATTGACTGCCTGTAATGCAATAGCGCCACCATCTGCGCCTGTATGCTCATGCTTCACAAGGTCGCCATACTTCTTTGGCCTCAGCTTACCAGCAACCCACTTGCGCGTGTCAATGCGCACACGAGCCACCTGAACCTGCTCAGACGTGGCTTCATCGCCCAAACTGTCAGCAATGAAGATGGTCTCATCAAACAAGCTGTCGGCCTGCTCGTCGCGCGCGTAAGCGTATTGTCGGGCAAAATCTGCGTTTCGCGCGAGCCACTTCCGTATTGTGCTTCCGTCAGGCATGTTCGGATCAAGACAAATTGCGCGCAAGCTTTCGCCACCGCTTATGCGCTCCAACACTTGGTCAGCTATGTCTTCCATGAACACTAGCTGTCTTCCCTGATTGCTTTCGCCTGCTCTTGGCATCACGTAAGCTTTAGCGTCTGCTTGCGTGGTGCCTTGCTTCTTTGCTGTTCTTGGCATGCCTGTGTCTGTTGCTGTTGTGCTTGTGGTTACTGGGAAGGTGAAGCTTGCTTGCGTAGGTTATGCTTAAGCTGCACTGTCTGGGTCTTCGTCGTCTTCCTCATCCGTGAGGCTTTCCCAGTCTTCAGTCTCCATCATGTCTTCCACGTAGACTAATGTCTCGTCTAGGACATCCATTGCTTGGAGAAGTATGCTTTGTTGTTCTGTCCACTCTAACAGGTCAAATTCGTCTGCCCAATCAACCGACACAATCACTTCATCGTCAGCATCCTTGTGAATGCTAAACGTCAGCATAGGCACTGCGTCATCGTTATCTACTTCACTCATGATAAACCTCTGCTAAATCTTAAGATGGATTACATTATCCGACTCAGGATCAACCTCGTATTCAACGACTTCCTCGCCCACAATTTCCTGAACCAAGTCAGCAATGGCCACCAACAAGTTAGCCTTCACATCGTCAGACCACTCAACAGGCTCTCCGCGAAATTTCATGGTTACAGACCCGTCCACATTAGAACTGAACCACAAAAACTGCATTTGCCTGCCTGAAATATGAAAATCATGTGACGAATCAATCACATAGCTAATCTACCACGACTCACAAACTTAGCCAAGCTTAGCCGTGCGTTTTAGACATACCAGATATGCTAAAGTTTATGTTGCAATAAGCATCAGCATATGAGACAAACAATCATCAACAACGCAAACGGAGTAACCAACATGCAAATGACAGACGCAACCGCCCACGTTCTCAACATGCTGCAAGTAAACTGCGAGATAACCCGTAAAGATGCTGATGGTGAATGGGGATCAGTTTACCTTGACAACGCAAAGCCACATGGCTGGTCAAAGCATCAATTTGCGGGACACCTTGCAGACCTTAAAAAGCTTGGCTTGTATTATCCATCTGACAGCAGCGCCTTTGGATGGGTCAAGCTTGGCGACTAAAAAAATTATCCACAGGCTTCAGCATGTGGTTGACATATGCTGAAGCTTCCTCTACAGTGTTTATATCAACAACGGAGATAAAGACATGAACACCAAACACCTTGCCACCATCAATGCCTTCGCCAACAAATTTGGCACTTACACTGGTGCAATTCGCAATGAAACGACTCGCGAAGTTCTCCGCGAACGCTTCAACACCTTTGACGAGGCGCGCAATTGGGTGCGCACTAAAGCTTGGGAAATGTTTGGCCCTATTCATTATGCTGCCGTGCCTCGCAAAGGCGAATATTACGCTAATGTTTGGAACTGAGGAGAAACGACATGACAATGACATACAAATATTGGGTTAACGATGACGGTGGCAAGGCAGCTACAGGCCGCAAAGGCACGTCAGGCGACTGCGTAGTCCGCGCAATCACAATTGCCACTGGCATGGATTACGAGACGGTTTACCGCATGGTCGCAAAGGAGGCCGCTAACTTTGGTTTCAAGAAGTCAGCCCGTGATGGCATCCACAATCAAGTGCGCGATAAGGTTTTACGTGACCTTGGATTTGTGTGGCACCCTGCGCCTAAATTTGCCGGACGCAAGGCTCGTTGCGCTGACCTTTACGACAAAGGCATGGTCATCGCCCGACAGGCTCGTCACATTGTGGCGGTAAACTACGGCATGCCACACGACATCTTTAACAGTTCACAAAAAATGGTTTACGGTTATTGGGCAAAGGGAGCATGAGCATGATACGCGGCATCATTGAAGACATCATTGCGGCAGTTTGCCTAACAGCCTTTCTGTTTTGCATTTTAGCTTGGGCCACTGAAATAGGCGCATTTTTCTACGATTGAGACATGCAAAAAAACATAGCAGGCATGCAAAAACATGCTTGCAACATGCTAAAGCTTATGCGACAAACAACTACCAACAACGGAGCAAACACATGGACGCATACTTTCCAAATGAAGCAGAACGCGCAGACTTTCACGCTTGGCTTCGCGCCATCTTACGCAACCCAGACGGTTACGTTGTGCGATGGGCAAACTTCCTAATCAGTCAACATGACTGGTCATCAAGCAAGCGCATTGAGATTAGCCGCCATCAAACCAAAAGCGGCAACCCTGAATTTTACACTTTCTAACGGAGCAAACATATGTACATTCTCACTGACGTATCACTACCACAAGCTAACGTAGTCCTTGCAGAGACCTCATCTGTGGCGGATGCCATTGCTGCGGCCTCAGAGTTTGGCAAGATTTATCTTGTGGAGGAAGATGAAGCCTACCCTGACCACTACGACCTGATCTCATGGAAGGGTAGCCTGTTCACCATTCAGCCAAAGAAAGTGCGCTAACATGAACCAAGAACTTGACCCCCTTGATCCTACTGGCCTTACTTTTGATGGTCATGGATCACGATACGGCCACCGGACCCGTCAATTCACCGTCACAGGGTTTCGCGACCGCGACCACGCAGTTGCATGGTCAGAGGCCTACTACAAGCGCGCAATGGGCTACGGTCCGTCCATGCGCATCAAGGACACGGAAGACGGTTACATCATTGATGTTAATGAAATGACATCCTGCGACTAAATGACGCTTGACACAAGCTTCAGCATCTGAAATAACACTCATACCAACAACGCAAACAACGGAGATAACACATGATCCCTTCAGTAGATTTCATTGGCATGTCAGATGCCGCACTCGTAGACGAAGCAGCTAAGCTTCATGCTCTCGCTGATGCCATCAAGGTCAAGCTTGACGAGGCCAAGGCCATCCTGCGCTCGCGTGGTGCGGGTGACATTTTTGGTGACGCATACAAGGCCACCATTGGCAAGGAAAGCGTGTCGTGGGTTCTTAACAAAGACCTGATTACAAAAGACATGGGCGAGGCATGGGTGTTGAAGCATTCCAAGCAGGTGGTCAGCGCAGGTCGCGTGACCTTCAAGCCTCACGTCACTTTGGGCGACATCAAGGTAGCATGATTTTACCTTGGCCCACCAAAAAGAAGAAAACGCGAGACCTTAGCGGGCCTCGCGTTCGCATGTGGCTCATGATGCGTGACCCACCTGTTGCGTGTAACCCTGCCACTTTAGTAGTAATTAACATCACAAAGGATAAATCACATGGCTATCAAGACAGCACCAATTGAACCAATCGCCCCCGTAACTAAGCAGCCCCGCAAAGCCACAAAGAAGGCCGCTGAGGCAGTTCCTGCAAGCATCAGCATACCAAGTAGCCCAGAGCCTGTTGTGGAGGCTGTGGAGGCTCCCAGTGGCCGCAAGCGTTCTGGCTTTGCTTCAATGTCTAAGGACGTCCATCGTCAGGCATCCGCAAGGGGTGGCGCAGCGCAACCCGCAGAAAAGCGTTACTTCGCATTGAACAAAGACGCAGCCCGCCTTGCCGGATCAAAGGGTGGCAAGCACAGCCCAAAGAAGGATGCCGCACAATGACTGGTTATCAAAGCAAAAAGAAAAGCGCACAGGTCCGGTGGCTTGGCCCATACGCACCTGATGACCGACATGCTGATGACGTGACGCTTGAATACATTATAGCCCTCCGCAATAAGGTTGCCATGCTTGAGGATGCCTTGCGTCAAGCTACTGTCCAGTTGAGTGAAGCTACGATGAAAGGCATTGTCCTAAAAAAGGGCATTCAGGACATTATGGACTTCTATTACACCCAAGACCCCAGTAGCCTGAACAACATAGAAACCATCCTGCGCCTGCGTGGTGCAATAGACGCAATGAGGCAAACCCCATGATAGATTTTGTAGAACAAGCACGGATTGGAGGATGAGTGATGGATATTGTAGAAAAACTACGTTTGGTTGATTGTACATTTTGGTACAAGCCACTTGGTCATGGAATTGATACAGACTTGGATGTTCCCGCATATGAATTAGGAGCATTGTCGCATGAAGCCGCCAATGAGATTGAGCGGTTGCGCCGTGATGTAGAAGAGGCAAATGCCCGTGCATATGTTATGGCAAAAGAAGTAACGCTATGGCAATCCCGTGCCGCACTGAAGGAGGATAACTGATGGGAAATGAAGATTTAATCAAACGTGTGACCAGTTTATCGCACGATTTAGAGAACCCGCAACAGGTCATCACCCTCATGATGGTGCTTGATGAACTGGACCGCCTTTACAAAGTTGAACGAGGCGTTTGCCCCTGCAAAAGGCGTGACGCTGAACTTGAGCAGATGTTTGCCTATTTTGAGGAGGAACGCTCATGCTGATGCCGCGAGCCTTTAGCAAGCGCGAGCATGATGAATTGTTGCGCATGTGGCAGGAGGGTGTCCCTGCGTCCACTATTGCGGCGACATTGGGCGAGGGCAGGACACGCAACAGCATCTTGGGCTACGTTTACCGTCTCAGGCGGACCATGCCGGAATTGCAACGCATGCCCACCCCAAAGCGCACACGGTCTGGCAACCCCGCAGCGCCCCGCGTACCAAAGCCACAGAGGCCTAAACCCATACCTGTGGTTCAAGTCAACCTTTTTACGCCTATTGTGGAAGAGCCACCGCCAGAGGGTGGAGTGCCTTACTTTGAATCGCGTCTCTTCCAATGCAAGTACATCCTTAACACGTCCAAGGATGCCCAGAACATCAAGTGCTGCGGTGGCACCGTCCACAGGGGAAGTTCGTGGTGCCGCAAGCATTACGAGGAAGTCTTCACAGCACGTATTGGCCCCGAAATACTGGCCGTCCGTTTATTGTCTGGCAAAACTCAGGTGGCATCAAAGTTCCAGTTTCGTCAAAGGTAAGCACGACGAAGCCTTGATGCGCGCGGTTTGGCGCACCCTCTCCGTATTGGAAAGCTTTGTGGT
>Ga0304729_1002674_pt1 | contig 10514 bp, 10 predicted proteins | sample C_131016_MF_Meta_FD_190475 | JGI IMG/M metagenome (GOLD analysis project Ga0304729, IMG submission 190475) | Freshwater microbial communities from Lake Croche, Canada to study carbon cycling - C_131016_MF_MetaG (v2) (version 2) | ecosystem: Environmental > Aquatic > Freshwater > Lake | place...
CCGCGTTGCAGTGATCACCGGCGGCGCACAAGGCATTGGCTATGCGACTAGCGAGCGCATGTTGCGCTCTGGTGCCAGTGTGGTGATGTGGGATATCGATGCTGCCAAGTTGGAAGAAGCCAAAGCATCGTTGAGCAAACTCGGTAAGGTCAGCGGTTACGTAGTCGAACTGACTTCAGATGCTGCAGTAGGTGCCACCACCGCACAAACTATCAAAGACAGCGGACACATCGACATCTTGGTCAACAACGCTGGCATCACCGGCGGCAACGGCACCACATGGGACTTAGACCCTGAAGTGTGGAAGCGCGTCATCGATGTGAACTTGATGGGTCCGTATTACACCTGTCGCCACGTCACACCGCATATGGTGTCGCGCGGTTGGGGTCGCATTGTGAATATCGCGTCTGTCGCTGGTAAAGAAGGCAACCCTAACGCAAGCCATTACAGCGTATCAAAAGCTGGTGTGATTGCGTTGACCAAATCATTGGCTAAAGAAGTCGCGACAAAAGGTGTGTTGGTCAACGCCGTGGCTCCTGCTGCTGCCAAGACTGCGATGTTTGCCACCATGGCACAAACCCATATCGACTACATGCTCAGCAAAATCCCAATGGGGCGTTTTGTTGAAGTCGATGAAATCGCCGCGATGGTCAGCTGGTTATCCAGCGAAGACTGCTCGTTTACTACCGGCTCGGTATTTGATATTACGGGCGGTCGTTCGACGTATTAAATTCAGGGGAGCTTTGGCAAAGGCAAAGCGCCATCGCCCGGTATAGGTGTGCGATCGACGTTGAGCGTCATCGCCACCAATACGTAATAGCCATTGACGGCGATCAAGTCCATCACGCCTTGTTCGCCAAATCTTTGCACAGCGGCTTGGTAGGTCGCATCACTCACGCGCTTGAGCGTATGTAACTCTTGGCAAAAGTTGTAAATGATGGCCTCATCTGCAGGCATGTTGTCAGGTCTTTTACCGACTGACACTGCTTGCGCAATGGCTGGGTCAAGTCCCGCCTGCAAGGCCAAGCGGTGATGGGCAAACCATTCGTATTGCGCATTCCATTGCCGTGCAGTGATCAGAATCGCAAATTCATTTAGCTTGGAACCTAACGTGCTTTTGAAACGGATATAGGTTCCCACTTGCTGTAAATGCTCGCCCAACTCTGGGCTTCTTAAAAATACATTGAATGGACTACCTAGCGTTCCGTTGTTGCTGTTGGCGGCAGATCCTGCAACCGATGCGCGAGGGCCTGAGCGAATGCTTTGCGCTAAGGTGCGCTGCGCTGGCGTCATCTCTTCTTGTGTAAGTATTTTGAAGCGCCGCTCACCCTCTTGCGCGCTTGCACTGAAGTGGGCAATCAAAAAGGTACATACAAAAATAAATTCAACCATCTTGCGCATACTGTCTCCTAGATATGTTTTATGCACGCAACTATCTTCTCAAATACAAAGCCAGCTTGTCTCGTACGAGACGGTTTAAAACCCCAAGCCCAAATGCAGTGGCAAATACACCGCCATGCCACCGATGATGGTCAGCAGCACATCGCGCTTTGAAAAATAAATCACCATGCCTGCCGCAGCAGCAAACAAACGTGCGTCTTGCCAAGTAGTGATCAGCGCGCCCTGGCTCATCACAATTTCTGGCACGACTACAGCAGACAAGGCGGCTATGGGTGCATATTGCAAACCTCTTTGTGCCCAGTGGGGGAGTTGCCAGTCTTGGTTTGACAAAAAGAAAAAGCTACGCGCCACCACGGTCACCACGCTCAAGCCAATGATCACGCCAAACATCCAAAGATCATCATGGCTCATGCAGGTCTCCCTTGTAAGTGCGGCTTGATGCGCTCAAGACTCAAACACAAAATAACCGCAGCCGCGATAGCGATCACGATATTGAGTTTTAACGGAAGTGCATAAGCGATTACTGCAGCGACTCCCGCCACCGCAGAAGACACCATGCGCAAGCGCGTACTAGCCAAAGAGCATTGGATTCCCAATAAACACAAAATGCCTGCGAACCCAAGGCCCCAGTTGGTCGGAATAAAGTTGGCCAAGGCAATTCCCAGCAAACTAGCCGCCATCCAACTACTCCAGTTCAAACAATCATTGCCTGCTAAGTAAGCTTCTTGGGTTAATCGCTCTTCAGGTGTAATGCCGGGATGGTGAAAGCGCTTGGTGAACAACACATAACTAATGTCCGCAGTAACGTAGCCGTGTAGCAATCGCTCCCATCGTGGCAAATGGATGAGATAGGGGCGCAAATGCAAACTAAATACGACAAAGCGCAAATTCACACAAAAACCAGTGACCAAGATCACCCATGCGGGCGCGCCTGCCACGATCAGCGGAATTGCGGCCAACTGTGAACTACCCGCAAATACCAGCAAGGTCATAGCGATAGAGGCCCACAAACCCATGCCAGCTTTCACCATAGACACGCCCGTCATCAAGCCCCATGCGGCAATACCCAAGGCTTGTGGTGCGAGTTCACGCATGCCTATTTTGAATTCTGGGTGTTGGTAGAGCTTGGGTGCCAAGAACATCATGGCGCGGCTCCCTCACACACCGATCCCACTTCGATATCAAAACCTCTTAAAAACTCGGCGACATGCAAACGCTTGCCTCCAGCTTTTTGTAATTCGGTGATGCACAAGACGCCTTCGCCGCATGCAACGCGTATACCGCTGTCGTCTGCGCTCAAGACAGTTCCACGGGCATTCGTTGTAAGTTCGGTATCTGACTCTGCAACAGCGTACGCACTCCAAACCTTGATAACTTCAGCATTGGCGTGAAATGTCGCCACAGGAAATGGATTAAATGCGCGTACACGTTGCGCGAGTTGCTTGGCGTTTAATCGCCAATCCAACGCAGCTTCGTGTTTTTCAATTTTGTGCGCGTAAGTGATGCCATCCGCTGGTTGCGGGGTTCGTACCAATTTATTTGCTTGCGCATCCGCAAGCGTTTGCACAATTAGCGCACCGCCTAAGTCAGCCAATTTGTCGTGCAAGCTAGCAGTAGTGTCTTGCGGCGCAATCTCTATTTGTTGGGTTAGCAGCATATCGCCTGTATCCAAACCGGCATCCATTTGCATGATGACGACACCTGTGTTTTTGTCGCCTGCTTCAATAGCGCGGTGAATCGGTGCCGCCCCTCGCCAGCGTGGCAACAAGGAAGCGTGGATATTCAAGCAACCCAAGCGCGGCATATCCAACACCCACTGAGGCAATAGCAAACCATAGGCTGCGACCACCATCGCGTCTGCTTGTGTGACTTGTAAAAACTTTTGCGCGACTGATGCATCTTCTGGATATTTACCGTCTAGACGCAAGCTGCGTGGTTGTTCCACTGCAATATGGTGTTGCAAGGCCAATGTTTTGACGGCGGAGGCTTGAAGCTTCATGCCCCGTCCTGCAGGTCGGTCTGGTTGCGTCAAAACGCCACAGATGGTGTGGCCTGCTTGAATGATGTGTTGCAGCGCAACTGCAGCAAATTCGGGTGTACCCGCAAAGAGAATTCGCATGCAGTTTTTAACTCTATTCTTCGTTGCGCAGGGCTTTGAGAAACTTGCTTTTGATACGGTTTCGCTTAAGGGGCGATAGATATTCCACAAAAACTTTGCCCATCAAATGGTCTAGTTCATGCTGCACGCACACCGCAAACAATCCTTCCGCCTCTAACTCTCGGGTCTTTCCGTCTGTGTCTTGTGCGCGAACCTTGATGGCTGTGGCGCGTTCTACACCATCATAAATTCCAGGTACAGAAAGACATCCCTCCTCACCTTTGATGCGCTCATCACCCATCCACGTGATGGTGGGGTTGATAAGCACGATAGGTTCGTCACGGTTTTCTGAAACATCCATCACCACCACCCGTTCATGCACATTGACTTGCGTAGCGGCCAAGCCAATGCCGTTGGCGTCGTACATGGTTTCCAGCATGTCTGCGACCAGCGATCGGATACGTGCGTCAATTCCTTGGACGGGCTTTGCAACGGTCTGTAATTTAGGGTCTGGGTATCGAAGAATGTCTAACTTTGCCATGCGTAGATTGTCGTTACTTTACAAGTTTGTGATCAACACATAAGTCTACCCGCCCGTGGAAATTCCACAATCTTTGACTTTGATTGGGGCCACTATGCAAATGGATGAATTCGAGTTGCGGGCTTGGTTGCGCTTGCTACTCACCCCGAGCATTGGAAACGAGTCTGCACGACGTTTACTGATCCGCTTTGGTAATGTTCAAAGTATCTTTGAAGCACCGCAATTGCAATTAACAGAAGTAGTTTCACGTGCGCAGGCTGAAGCCTTGTTGCAGCAACCTGTTTTGCTAGATGCGCAAGCAGTTCGAACACTCCAATGGCTGTCGACCCCACCTAAAGTTCTCAATGCCCAACGCGCCATATGGCCCATAGGACACCCAGATTATCCAGAGTCACTCTTACATTTAGCCGATCCGCCTTTGTTGCTTTATGTCGAGGGGCAAATCCAGCAAACACTCGGTCCGGCTGTGTCGGTTGTGGGCAGTCGCAACCCCACACCACAAGGGCGCCAAACGGCTATGCAGTTTGGTCGTGCACTCGCTGAAGCTGGGATATGCGTGGTGTCTGGTATGGCTTTGGGAATTGACGGAGCCTCGCATCAAGGTGCGCTGCAATATGCGCCGCCGTCTCAGACTTTTAAGTCTTCTCCAACAGGCGCATCAGAATCAGAGTCCAGTTTGTCGTATTGGAAAACGGTTGGCGTTATAGGAACAGGCTTGGATCAGGTGTATCCAAGATACCACGAAGCGCTAGCGCAAGAAGTCCTAAAGCAGGGCGTATTGATCAGCGAATATCCATTAGGCACACCACCACTCGCCGCTAATTTTCCGCAACGCAACCGCTTGATTGCCGCGTTGGGGCTGGGCACTTTGGTTGTAGAAGCAGCCATGCGGTCTGGTTCACTTATTACGGCGCGGATGGCGCTAGATATGAACCGTGAAGTGATGGCTGTGCCAGGCTCTATCCATGCGATGCAATCCCACGGGTGCCATTGGCTGATTCGACAAGGAGCGAAACTTGTCGAGAACGTCAAAGATATTTTGGAGGAGTTGCAAATACCTATCCATACCGATGAAAACAATAGCCCTGCACCAGGTGGTTCACAACAAGCCCCAGCACCACACCCTGTTTTAGACCTGATGGGCTTTACACCCATCAGCTTGGATACCTTGCAAATGCATTGCAAATTAGAAACGTCTGTTCTGCAATCAGAGTTACTAAGTTTGGAGCTTGACGGGTGCGTGGCGCGTATGCCTGGTGGCATGTTTCAACGGCTAAAAGCGCCTTCATAAAAACCATGTATATTGGGGGCAATGTTTGAAGTACTCGTGTTTGTTTACGAAAACTACTGGCGCGGTGATGCATGCCCTGAGCTGCATCACTTGGGACGCAAACTCAGCGCCGTTGGTTTTGAGATGGAAGATATCCAACAAGCTTTGCAATGGTTGGATGGCCTCAACATCGCTTCGCACCAAACAGAACTCATTGACATCCGTCAATCGACGCCCAAACAACACACCCAATCGCCTGAAAGTCTTCGCGTCTACTCTGTCGCAGAGCAAAGCCATTTGGGGGCGGCTTGTTTAGGATTTATTCAATTTCTAGAGTCTGCAGAAGTGCTCTCGCCCCACATGCGCGAGATTGTGCTTGACCGCGCTATGGCGGTACCTGGGCATCCCATGTCGCTAGACGATTTAAAAATCATCGTCCTGATGGTGTATTGGAGTGTCGGCTTAGAGCCCGATGCGCTTGTCTTAGACGAGCTGTGCGATGACGATAGTCGGGTTGCGCATTAGTTAGGGTTGCGCACTAGATGGTAGTTAGCCACAAACGCTAGCTTAAACAACGGCGCCAGAGTTAGGGTCTTCAGAATCACCCTCTACTTTCACCACTTGGCCTTTGATCAAGTCTTCTCGTTGAATACCTAGCCACATAGCAATCGCGGCGGCCACAAACACAGAAGAGTAAATACCAAAGCAAATACCGATAGTGAGCGCTAAGGCAAAGTAATGCAAGGTGGCGCCGCCAAACAACAACATCGAGAGCACCATCAACTGCGTACAGCCGTGGGTGATGATGGTGCGGCTGATCGTGGCAGTGATTGCGTTGTCAATGATTTCTACGGTTTGCATTTTGCGGAAACGACGAAAGTTCTCACGGATACGGTCAAAGATCACCACCGACTCGTTCACGGAGTAACCCAGCACAGCCAACACGGCAGCTAACACTGGCAAAGAAAACTCCCACTGGAAAAAAGCAAAGAACCCCAGAATGATGACCACGTCATGCAAGTTCGCAATGATGGCAGCGACGGCAAATTTCCACTCAAACCGAATGGCCAGATAAATCATGATGCCAACGACTACAAAGGCTAGAGCTTTCAAACCATCAATCGCCAACTCGTCGCCCACTTGAGGTCCAACAAACTCTGTACGACGCAATTGGATATTCGCGTCCGTCTCTTTTAGAGCAGAGAGCACTTGCTCGCTTTGTTGCGCAGAACTTTGACCTTTGGCAGCAGGCATGCGGATCATCACATCGCGTGCCGTTCCAAAGTGTTGCACTTGCACATCATTGAAGCCGAGCTTGTCGATTTGCGCGCGCACCACATTGAGATCTGCGGCTTGGGAATAGCTGACTTCCATCAATGTTCCGCCGGTGAACTCTACCGACAAATGCAATCCACGGCTGAACAAAAAGAATACTGCCGCCACAAAGGTGATGAATGAAACGGCATTGAACGCAATCGCGTTCTTCATGAACGGTATGTCTTTGCGGATCTTAAAAAATTCCATGGCGCAGAGTTCTTTCTAACGATGGGCGCTTAAGCGCGCCATACGGTGCCAATCGACACACTTTGTAATTTCTTTTGACGGCCATACCAAAGATTGACCAAGCCACGCGAGAAGAACACCGCAGAGAACATGCTGGTCAAAATACCCAAGCAATGCACCACTGCAAATCCACGTACTGGGCCAGAGCCAAAAGCAAGCAAAGCCAAACCGGCAATCAAAGTGGTGACGTTGGAGTCCAAGATCGTCGCCCATGCACGGTCATAGCCTGCATGAATCGCTGATTGGGGTGCGGCGCCATTGCGCAACTCTTCACGCACACGCTCATTGATCAACACGTTAGCATCAATCGCCATACCTAGCACCAAGGCCATCGCCGCCATACCTGGCAGTGTCAAAGTGGCTTGCAGCATGGAAAGCACTGCCACCAACAACAACAAATTCACCGCAAGCGCCACGCTGGAGATCACGCCAAACAGCATGTAGTACACACACATGAAAGCAGTGACAGCCACAAAGCCCCATGTCACGCTGTTAAAGCCTTTGGCAATATTTTCTGCACCCAAGCTTGGTCCAATCGTGCGCTCTTCGATGATTTCCATTGGTGCGGCAAGTGAGCCAGCACGCAACAACAATGCCGTGTCATTGGCTTCGACCGTTGTCATGCGGCCAGAAATTTGTACACGGCCGCCACCGATTTCAGAGCGAATCACGGGAGCAGTGACTACCTCGCCCTTGCCTTTTTCAAACAAGAGAATCGCCATACGCTTGCCCACACTCTCGCGCGTCACGTCTTTGAAGATGCGTGCGCCTTTGGCGTCAAGGGTTAGATGCACTGCCGCCTCTTGGTTCTGCGTATCAAAACCTGGTTGTGCATCGGTCAGGTTCTCGCCCGTCAGGATGACTTGTTTTTTTACGATCACCGCTTGGCCGTTGCGCTCTAAGAAGCGTTCTGTGCCAAACGGCACCACACCATTGCTGTTTTCCGCGCTGCGCGCTTCGGCGCTGTCGTCGACCATGCGGATCTCAAGCGTTGCGGTGCGCCCCAAAATATCTTTGGCTTTAGCCGTGTCTTGCACGCCAGGCAATTGCACCACGATACGGTCCGTGCCTTGTTGTTGAATCACAGGTTCAGCCACGCCGAGTTCGTTGATGCGGTTGTGCAAAGTGGTGATGTTTTGTTTGATCGCTTGCTCTTGCACGCGGCGCGATGCAACCGGGTTGATGGTTGCAATAAGTTTGAACTCCGCACCATCGGGCGATGCGCTCATTTGCAAATCCGCAAATTGCTCCTGGATGACGCGTTGTGCGGATTCCAAGGTAGGCATATCGCGGAAACGCACTTCAATTTTTTGCCCGTCGCGGCTGATGCCGCTGTGGCGTATATTTTTTTCGCGCAAGGTGCTGCGAATATCACCAGCCAAAGATTCCGCTTTTTTATTCAAAGCCGCAGGCATATCGACTTGCAACATGAAGTGCACACCACCACGTAAATCCAAACCTAAATACATAGGCGCCGCATGCATGGCTGATAACCAAGCAGGTGAGCGAGCTAATAAGTTGAGCGCGACGACATAAGAAGGGTCGTTGGCGTCTGGCACCAAGGCCTGCTGAATCGCGTCTTTGGCTTTGATTTGCGTATCGGTGCTGTCAAAGCGCACCTTTAATGAGCCGCCTTCCAGCGCCAACAACTCAGGCGCTAGGCCTGCTACCTTTAAAGCCGTCTCAACGCGCTCTTGCACACCCAAATCCACCTTTGCGGTGGCTTTGGCAGCTGAAATTTGAACGGCAGGCGCCTCGCCATAAAAGTTAGGCAGCGTATAGAACGCACCCAAAAACAAAGCGATCCCGAGGACCACATACTTCCAAATAGCGTAACGGTTCATGGCGAATTCGCGTGAGGTGCGCGCAGGCTTAAAGTTAAAAGTCGCTTACTTGAGCGAGCCTTTTGGCAAAACTTGCGTCACGGCATGGCGCTGCAACTGGACTTCCACGCCAGATGCGATCTCAAGCGTCAAGGAACCCTCATCCAAATGCACGACCTTTCCAAGCAAGCCACCCGCAGTGGCGATTTCATCACCTTTGGCGATGGCATCGATCATGGCCTTGTGTTCTTTTTGGCGCTTCATTTGTGGACGGATCATCACAAAATACAGCACAACAAACATCAAAATCAAAGGCAACATGCCAGTGAGAGAAGACATCACATCGCCACCAGCGCCAGCGGCAGGTGCGGTTTGGGCAAAAGCAGAAGAAATCAACACGTGGGTGGCTCCAAAAAATTAACGCCACGCAGACGCAACATGCGTCTGAAAGGCTAACTCGCCATTGTATGCGGGCGAGTTACTGCCTTCATTTAATTAATGGCTGCGCCACTTAACCATCAAACCATCCCATTTGCCCCGCACTGCCGCCACATTACGCGCTTTGACATGGCCAAAACCTTTGATGGCGTCAGGCAGATTGGCGATTTCTAAGGCACGGGCATGGTTGTCCGCATTGAGCTTTGCAAGCACCTCGTCGATGCTTGCCACATATTCACCAATCAAAGCGCGTTCCATTTCTCGTTCTTTGGTGTTGCCAAAGATATCGAGAGGCGTTCCGCGCAACACTTTGAAATGCTTGAGCAATTTGAAACCTGTGAGCATGAGCGGGCCAAACTTTTGTTTTTGTAACTCGCCTTTTTCATTGGTCTTGGAGATGATGGGCGGCGCCAAGTGGTAATTGACGGTGTAGTCGCCATCAAACATGTCGCCAATCTTTTGCAAAAACGCCTTGTTGGTATGTAAGCGGGCAACTTCATATTCATCTTTGTAAGCCATCAGCTTAAAGAGGTTGCGTGCGACAGCCTCACTCAAACTGGATTTGTTAAACGCGGCTTCTGCTTTTTGTACACGTGCCACCGCTTCGCTGTAGCGTTTTGCATACGACGCATTTTGATAGTCGGTCAAGAAAGCTACGCGCTTGGTAACCAAAGCATCCACGCCTTGAGGCTTATGGAACTGGATTACCTGTGCAGGCGCCAACAGGGTATCGACCACAGACCAATGGTGTGCGCAATGGCGACCCCACTCAAACGCCGCAATGTTTTGTGCAACTGCGACATCATTGAGTTCAATCGCGCGCATCAATGCTTCGTGTCCCAAAGGCACCCAGCCTTTTTGCCAGGCATAGCCCAACAACATGGGATTAATAAAGATGGTATCGCCCAAGACTTGGGAGGACACGCGGTTGGCATCGAAGGCACTCAAACCTTCTAAGCCCACTGCATTTGCGATGTCTGCTGCGCATTGCTCTGCGGGGTTTTGCCAGTTGGCGTTTTTCACAAACGCGGCAGTAGGGGTGCTGTAAGCGTTCAATGCCACATGGGTGCGCCCTTGCAACATGCGTTGCAAAGTTTCTTTGCCAGCGCTCACGATCGGGTCGCAACCAATGATGAGGTCCGCCGCCGCCATGCTGACGCGCGTGGTACGAATCGCGTCTTGGTTATCGGCAATCAGTACATGGCTCCAAGTAGCACCACCTTTTTGCGCCAAGCCCGCAGAGTCTTGCGTCACGATGCCTTTGCCTTCTATGTGCGCAGCCATTCCCAATAGTTGGCCAATGGTGATCACGCCGGTGCCACCCACGCCCGCCACTACCGTACCCCATGCATGTTGCGTCCTAGGCAATGTAGGCAAAGG
>Ga0304729_1002675_pt1 | contig 10513 bp, 16 predicted proteins | sample C_131016_MF_Meta_FD_190475 | JGI IMG/M metagenome (GOLD analysis project Ga0304729, IMG submission 190475) | Freshwater microbial communities from Lake Croche, Canada to study carbon cycling - C_131016_MF_MetaG (v2) (version 2) | ecosystem: Environmental > Aquatic > Freshwater > Lake | place...
TATTTAGTAGTATCTTCTTTAGTTATTTTAGGTTCTATAAAAGTACTTGATGTTTTGTCCCAAACAAGAGTACCTTTAGCAGTTTGATAATAGCTACCATCGACAAGTTGGTCAGCAGACTGGGGCATAGAAAAAGGGGAAGTTGCTGTACCAGCTCCTGTAGTCTTAGTTGACTCAGCAGTAGCACCAGCACCACCAGCTTTAGATCTTTCTTTAGCAGCTTTTACAGCTTCTGGAATAGTAGAAAAACTTTCGTATTTTTTACCACTAGCTAAAGCTTTTTCAACAGCAGTTTCTTCGTCAACTTCTTTTCCTTCCCACAAAGATGGGATGTTAGTTGGTTTGCCACCATTTAGTTTAGGGTTAGTAACTGTAATACTTACTTCAGTGGAGTAGCTACCATCTGCATTTTTTCTAGCAGGATACCCGTCATGAGTTTTAGCACCACTAGGAACATCAGACTTAGCAGGAGCTGCTTCAGCTTTTTTCTTACCAGGATCTTCTAGTTGTAGAGTTCCTCTTTGTCTAGCAATTTTATCTAGTTGAGATTGCTTTAATGTTCCAGCTTCTTTAGGAAGTGTGTTGACAAGAGCTTCTTCTTCATCTAGTTGGGCAGCAATATGTTTATCACGCTTGCGTACAGCTTGCATGTATTTGTCGTAAGCATCTTTGCTGTAAAACTTTTCTTGTGAACCTTCAGGTGTGTAGCTAAACATAGCTGACTTGGTAGCAGCTGTTTGTGCTTTATCAACTTCTTCATCAAGACGTTCACGTTCTTTGATAGTAGCTGGGTCACGTTGTACTCGCTCAATAGCCGAGTTAACAGTACCCCACATCTTGACGTTTAAGTCTTGAGTTACACCACGCATTCTTTCAGTGTGGTTGTTACGTTCTATTTGAGCCTCAAGTTGAGCCCTAGCACGTATCTTAGCTATTTCAACATTAGATGCTATTTTTTGTTCTTGTAGTTTGTTGTTAGCAGATTCCATTAAGTTTTGGACAACAGCTTTCTTTTCTTTGGGAGTAAACTTATCCCAATTAGCTTGTCCAACTCTATCAATAACAGGTTTTAGACTTCCTTCTGGAAGGTTCTTAATAGACTCTTCAACTTTGTCGTCAGGTATGCTTTCAATAATAGAAGACACAGACATAATCTTTTGACGTTCATTGTCAAGTCTTTTAGATTCTGTTTGTTGTTGTCTTAGATCACTAGCATCAGCACCAGCAAGAGCTTTCTCACCAGCATCATATTTGCCAACTGTTATTAGAGCAGCACCTTGTAATCGAAGCTTAGCAGCATCATCTCCAGCAGTATCAGCTGCTTTCCATTTGTCAGTCTGTACTAACTTCTGTATAGCATCTTTAGCGTCTTGATCTGTTTTGATACCAGACTCAGCAACAATGTTAGCAAACTTAGTCTTCTGTATGTTTTGCTGTTCTTGTTCTAATTTAAGACGAGCGTCTTGCATAGCCATGTCTTGTGCTTGTTGCACATTAGGCATAGCTGCCATGTTTTGTTGTAGCCTTAGAGCAGCATCACTACCCGCAGCTACATCAGTCATTAATAATGGCATGATCTATCCTTTAGAACTCTTGCATACCAGGATCGTAGAAACTAGTGTTAAACGAACCTGCACTACCGCCTGATGAGGTTGTAGCACGATTGCCACCAAATTGATTAGCTAAAGAACCTATACCTTGACCAAGAGCTTGATAGCCACCTTGACTACCTTGTAGTCCTAAACCAACAGCAGTAGCAGGATTATTAGCAGCACCAGAGCCTTGAGCTAACCTATTCATATAGTCAGTCATAAAGCCGTAGTAACCTGCACCAGCAAGTTTTGTAAGGGCTATGTCTTCATTACCAGACCTCATCATTCCTGATGCAGCAGCACTACGTTTAGATGCTTCTAAAGCAGGATCCATAATGCCAGTCTTATAGGCTGTATACCCAGGCATTTGAGTAGCATCAACAGGAGCTTTACCAGTAAGGATGCCAGAATATATATCGGCTATACCACCTCGGTATTGGGCAAATGGATCAGCAGCTTGAGTGGTTGCTTGACCACCAGAGCTACCCGAACCACCACCACCTCCCATAAGGGAGTTGACACCAGAAGCAATACTAACAACAGAAGCTACACCGCCCATAGCTATTCCTTTATAACATCTTTGAATGAAGTTTCTCAAAGAAGGTGTAGCCTAGATATTCAAACAGCCTTGAATTGTCTTGGTGTACCTTCGTTCCCATAATTACTCTATGAACACCAACAGACTTTAAGTACTGTTCAGCGTACTTAAACATATTGATGCCTGTCCTACCCTTGCGTTCTTCCTTCTTAAGGTAGTAAAGATCTTCAAGAGCAACTAACATTGTTCGGTAATGGAGGTTGTAGTGCAACAAAAACAAGATGTAGCCTATCAACTCGCCATCTTTACGACAAGTAATAACTCTTAAAGATCCTTCTTCTGCCAACCTAATGTAGGTTTCCCAATTGGGGTCTAGCGGAAAGTTTCCTTTTGTAACGCTTAACTCTTCATAATGTTCGTTTAAATGTAATTTAATTTCTGGAAGACAATCCAAATACGGCTCAACATTACATACGATCATTCTATCTCCTATAGCGACCACCACCTACAGCTTGCTCTTGATCCATCTCACCTATCCTGAAGTCTACCTCAGCTCCGTCTAAACGCAAAGGACAGTTACTAGTAACAAGGAACTCCCATGCTCTACGTCTGTCAGCTCCGCTTAAATATATCTGTGCTCTACTAGAGTTAAGGTCAATGGCTCTAAAGTTAGACCAGTTGTTGTAGTCGTCCCCAGTGTGGCGTATTTGCATAATGCCAGACACTTTGTCACCAATGATTTCTAACCTGCCATAGAACTTACGTTTAGTAGTTCCGTTGTCAATAATGTCTGTGACTGTCCTACAGTAAATAGGTTGACCAGCATCTTGGTAAGTGTTGACATCAAAGTAATACAACGTAGCCGTATCATCGTCTAAAGAATATGGAACTCCATTAAGTTCTGTATAAAAAGTAGGACGAAAATAAGACTCTTGGTATGTACCAGGGTTAGGTTGGTCACTAGACTGTATAGAATATTGAGTCCATGTGTACCACATTTTTTCGTTAATGTCGTACACCAACGTTTGATTAGTGTTTAACAAACTAAGAATGTACAGGGTATGTCCACCAAAGGTATAGCAAAAAGCTCGCACTGAACTTAGTCCGTCAGCCTCTAAATGTTTGTCTATGTTATTAGTAGAAACCCTAACAGGGGATATTCCGTCCATTAGGTAGACAGAACGACCATAGGTTTTGCTACTCCCAACCCATAACACAGTGTTACTAGTAGCAACAATACTATCTGGAGCAGCACAGCCTATTTCAGAGGTATAGCTTGCAGCAAGAGCTAAAGGAGAACCTGTAGGATTAGCAGCATCGTAAAAGAATTGAGTACTAACTTTGCCAAAAGCAACAAGGTAGTTAAGGTGCCTACAAATACCCACAAGAGTATCTGTAGTCTGCTCAAAGCTAAGATAGTTAAGTGCGTCCCAATTAGTTGGATCACCTAGGTTACAGTTATAAATACGATTGCTAGTAGTTCCAACAAAAACATAGTTATCTAAATAAACACAACCAGCTACGTAAGGACCAGAAATTAAATTAGAAGCAGTTGAAAGTGTTGAGCCTTGTATTAAATAACCTGTAGTTTTGTTATGAAAAAACAAATAACTATCTAAAAAAGATTTAACAAAATAACTTTGACTAGTTGTAGATGTTGTAGAACCTAAATTTGTTACAGCAAAACTAGAGCTAGGATCAATCTTATAAACAACGTTATTAATAACAGCAACAAGATAGTTGTTAAAACTAGTTAGTCCTTGACTAGGTGTGTAATTAGGAGGTGTTATAGACACTACTTGTTTAGCAACAACTAACCCAGGTCTTTTAACAAACTCACGTTTCTGATCTCTAGTCTCAAACACACAATTAGATGAGTAAGAGTCTTTAGCAAAAGTCCCATCACGGGACTCTATAGGCTGAGTAAGAGGGATACGTTCTGTAGCCATATTTAGCGACTGTAAGAATTGCTAGATGTAGATCTAAAGTCTGGAGCAAAGAATGTGCTTCCTGCTTCAATGTCCCAATCAACCATTTGGGTTTTATAAGCCATAGCACGTTGTCCAATTTCTTGCCTAGCGTTCATAGGAACACCATACTCCATAGACAACTGGTCTGCTAAGTTCCATACCAAACAGTTCATCCATTCATTAGGAAAGTCTGGTACTTCAGTAGCAAGGTTAATGTCATTGATAGGCATCTGAGCTACCAAGTGCAGTTGTATGTTGTTTTGAGCATTAAGGTCAGGAGTTAGATACACGTACAACAAACCATTTAATTTACGAGCATCGTAAAAGATTGTGTTAGCTGTACCAGTAGAAAACTTAGAACCTAAGACGTTGTACTCTTGTTTTGATACTAGTAACACTGGTGTGTCTATGTATGGGGTAGACAGTATGTTGCGGTAGAACCCTTGGATAACCTTGAGAGGCTTGTCTGTAATAGGTGTTGTAGGTGCTAGAGCATCGTACATTGTGTCTGAACTAGAACCACCTAGTGTGTAGCTAGTTTTACCATTTGTAAGAGGAACAATAAGCTCAGATACTTTCCATAACTTTAAACCATCTGTATTAAATTGTTTAATAAGAAGATTTAAAGTCATAGCAGCATTAGCTGTAGAGTTTGCATCAGGTGTGTCTCCAATTTCAAGCACACCTAGCTTACGTAAAGCTAGACCTATAATTTGATCTCGTGTGATTGAATAGTTAGAAGACATCTTTAATTTCTTTCAGTAGACACAGTTTCTTTTTCTGATTGCACATTCATCCATTTACCCGTGTAACCCATTGGGACATTAATATATCTAACTTGCATAACCATTGTTCCATCTTCTTTTTGAAGCATACGAAACTCAGGTGATGAGTTTGGATAAATGCGGTAGTCCATTAACTACTCCATTGTTCTTGCGGCTTAGTAGGAAATGTTATGTATCCAGCAACAGGATTAACTGCTATGTCTCTTAGTTGGCTTCTATACTCTAAAAACGCAGCTTGGTTTACCAAGTGTGGATTAGATACTTGCGAGTTTGCAACATCAGCAATAGAAGCCCAGTCTGTTTCACTAAGCAAATTAACAGCAGTTCCCCTGTTCTGTTCAGCAGTTGGAGTTGGCACAACATAGGGTGCAACTGCTCCAAACTCCTCAGATTTTGCTCTGTTATATAAGTCACGACCATGTTCTTCTTGGTCATAACTTGTAGCAGCAAACGGCATTTCTTCGTTAAATTCTTCCCATTTAACAGTTAGATGAATTGATTGACCAGTTTGGTCATTCCAAATTGGGTCTTTTGCATACTGTAGTACAAACATTTATTTTTCCTTTTTAAGAAACTCTTATTGCAACACCGCCCATTGGATAATAACCGCTTGGTGTACTTGCCGCTAACCATTTCCATGTCCCACTTAAATCACTACCCGTAGTCATACTGTTATTATTACCTCCAGTATTGTCGTTATAACGAGCAAAAGTTTGAACTTGACTAGAACCAGTTCCAACCGCATAGTTTGTATTCCATGACAATGCAGTTGTTGTTGTTAAATTTCCTACAAATGCGTAACTACCAACTGCACCAGCCGATGGAACAGATGAACTTGCATTTATTGTTACAGCACCAGTAGCACCAGAAATAGTTATGTTAGTTCCAGCAACAATAGAAGACACATTTGATGAGGATGTCCAAGAAGTCCCATTAGAAGTAAGAACGTTACCACTTGCTCCTGGAGAAGTTAAACCAGTGCCACCATTGCCATAAGCAAGAGTGCCTGTAGCTTGATTAACAGGAACTGATGTAGCATTAGTTAAAACAATAGAAGCTGGAGTGCCGTAGGCATTGGCTGCTGTAAACGTATTGGCTTCATCTAACTTTGGAATGTCGTTAAGAGATGCAGCAACTAAACGAAGTTCAACTTTATCACCAGAGTTCCAAGCAACACCACTAGTTCCATCTTGACCACGAGTAACAGTAAACGTGTCAGTAGTTCTAGCAGTGACTTTAACAATTTCAACAGTACCGCTTGTGTTAGCAAGAGTACAGTAGAAATAATCACTACCACCTAGTGTTGGAAACAATGCTCCGTTACCAGTAGCTACTGTAAGACTTGTTGCTGAGCTAGTAATGCCAGACGCTAGAGTAGACGTTGCATTATTAGTAAACTTCATTACCATAAAAATCTCCTATGAACCAACCGTTAGAGTCCAGTTAATTGTCAGTATGTCTACTGAGTCTTTATTAACTGGTCCAAACAATACACGAGAAAACATAGTGCCTCCAGATGTAGTGTTGTTAAAAATACCTGCTTCAGTGATGAGTCCTACTCCCACTCCAGCTCCAAGAATTACTGACAAGTTTACTACGTTAGTAGACACACTTGAAGTAGTAAATGCAGCACGATACAGTTCTGTCTGAAGTGTTGTATCTGTAACAGTTGGTGCTGTAGAACCAGTACCAATAGCTATAGCAGAGAAAGGTGTAAACCCAGAGCCAGTGAGAATGGCACTAGCTAAAAGACTAGACCCAGCTCTAACAACTAAGTTCTTCTTTTTAACAACAACAACGCCATTAAGAAGTACCTCTACTTCTCCAGCTATGTTTACAGATTCGTTCATTTATTTAATCCTAAAACATTAAGAGCAGAACCATTTAAAGAATCTTTTGTTTGCAACCTTGGTACAACTGTATCTGTTAGGACTACAGTATCTGCAAGTGCCTCTGTGTCCCAAATAAAGAAATCAGACTGCTCTGCTCTAGTCCATTTGGGAGCTTGAATGTCAGCTACACCGTGAACATAGTCTTGTGGTTGTCTGGGTTCCCAGTCACCACTACAGACCATGAGTCCATCCCAACGAAGCTGCAACTCATTATCTTTAAACATGCGACCACATTGGTCACATATTACGTTCCAGCTACCATTGTCCCATCTAGGTTTGTAAGACATTGTTACTGTACTTCGATAGGACTATACACTGGTAAGTCACCAATAGCAACTATAGTATTACCAGCACTTGTTGTAACAGTCGCTACAAGTCTATAAGTTACTCCAGCTACACCAGCTTGGACTTGTATATAGATCTTAGAACCAATAATAGTAAACCCACTAGCTAGTATGTTAGAAGGATTAGAGTCTGTGCCATCTAAAACCAGTACAGAACAAGTAGCTGTAGACAATGTTTCCCCTGTAACTAGCACTTGGCTAAAGTCAAACGATAGGGGTTTGGTTTCAGTTGTGAATTTGTAAGAGAAGTTCTCAGCCATAAAAGTTATCCTTGAGTGTCTTTCTTGTTAACTAGTATGCTAGTAAACCCAGCAAACACTTTGATTACAACTTTCCTAGCGGGAACAATTAGCGTGTCTGCAATGTTCGGTAGGACTTTGTAGAAGTGAAATACGACTGTAGTATAAACAGTTGTTATTAGTAACACAAGTCTGGTTACTGGTCTAGACAAAGTAACAGTTGATGCTTGTGTTGCTAATAGAGATACAAGTCTGTTTATAGCTCTAGTCATAGTTGCTGTAGAAGTTACAGCATTAGCAACAAGTGTTCTACCATATACCAAAGCTCTAACCATAGTACTTGTAGTACTTTGGACTACAGTCAATACTTTAAAGAATATGTTGTTGTACACAACAGTGCTTGTAGAAAGCACACCAGGGTAAGTTTCTAAAGTAGGTTGTCCTGAGTTAACAGCTACTTTGTTTAACGCGCTCTCATTTAAAGAACTTACGTTTACATACCTACTTCCATAAGGAATCAAAGTCTTTTGAATCTGTTTAAGTACTGTAACTACAACACTAGATGCAACAGTAAAGGTTCTAGAGTTTGCTTTAATTGCTGTAGCTGTAGAAGTAACAGATCTAGAAATAATTTTGTTAGTAGCTCTTACAACAGCAGCTGTAGATGTAGAGCTTATAGTAAGTATGTGAGCAACAGCTTTAATTAGCGTAACAGTGCTGTTACTAGTAACAGACAGTGTTGTTACAAATGCTTTGCCAAGTGTGTTGGTAGTTGTAGAAGAAACTGTAAGTGCAGATTTGACTACAGCTTTAAGTACAGACGCAGTACTAGACGACACGTAAGTTATAAACTTACTTGCCGCAGCTAATTTAACAACTGTGCTAGTACTAGTGACAGACTTAATAGCACCAATAGCTCTAAGTATAGTAAATGTACTAGTACTAGAAACTGTTAATGCTTGTGAGTATTGATTATTACCAACCCCATTAAGTACTGCCGCATTAATTGCATAGGAGTTAAGAGACATACAAGATTGTCTCCTACCCTAGATTAACTAAATTGAGTCTTGAAGGTGAACTGGATTGAATCACCAGAACTCAAGTTAATTGTTGAAAAGTCACCTTTGACAAACAAGTTGCCAGAAGTAGACGCATCAAACAAACCAGCATTAGTGATAGCAAGAGTACCACCAGCAGTCTGTGTACCAACTACTTGGTAAGTGTCATTGGTTACAGATGTAGTTTGTTGTGTACTAGTGCCAGCTTGTCGAGTACCAGTCTCTGTAAACAAAGTAGTATCCGCAGCAGCAGTAGTACCAGCACCAGTTCCATAAGCAACATACGAAGGCTCAGTACCTGAACCTTTGATCCTGTTAGTTATGATTGCTTTACCAGCATTAACTAAGAGAGTAGCCATTTTTTAATACTCCAAAAAATACGTTTGAGGGGGTTCTTGTGCCAATAGCTAACAACACCAAGGTGCTCAACAGTACCATCAGCACGAGTGATGACAGCACTGATCTGAGCTTCCTTAGCGTTACTAGGAACAATCATTTGAGACATGTTATTTGTCCGATTTGCTATCTAACTTATCAAAAATCTTTCCAATCATATCTTTAAGTTCTCGAATGTCATCCTTGTAGTCGTCTTTAGCAACGTACTCTTTGGGTAGATCTTCTCTGAGTTTAGCTAGATCAGATTTAAGTTCTTTAACAGCAGACCACAGTTCACGGGCAAACCAGCCCATGACTGAGGATACAAGTACTAAGCCAGCATTTAAAAGGCTTTGGTAATCCATTACAGATTAGTACCTTGTTTAACGCACTCAAGAACAATAGAGAACACCTGAGTACCAGATGTCCAACCTGTAGTCTTAATCAAGATGTCGCCAGTCTTACCAGCTCCAGCATTGTTAATTAAACCACCAAAGTTCCAAAATGACATACGACCACGACCAGCTAGGGGCATGATGATTACATCGGTTGTAGCGTCCCACCACAACTGTACTTCTATCTGATCACTAATAGAATAGTCTATGTGATCAATACGAAGTTGAGTAGGTGTTGCTCCAATACCGCCTTGATTACTAGAAGCAGCACTAATAAAAGTGTTAAGACTGTAATCAGAAGTATCTAGTACTCCCGCAGCCTTAACAATAATATTGCGTTGTCCCTCTTCAAGGGTTTGAAATGTTACGGAGTTAGTCATGTGACTCTCCTAATTAACGTAAAACTTCTTGGGCAGCCAAAACAAAGTCAGCAGTCAAAGTGTCAGTTGCTGTTGGAGTGATTTGGAACACTGGTCCTAACACTGCATTAGTTAAAGTAGTACCAGTTGAACCAATAGTAGGTGCTGTAACGCGAGCTACAGGACCCATTGCAGTAGTAGAACTTCCACTGTAAACAATCATGTCTGTACCGTCATAGTAGAAACCAACTTCAACAAAAGTATCAGCTACAGCAGTAGCAACACCAGTTACCAATGTAGTAGCAGTACTATTAACAGTAGACACTAAGTTAATAGATGTAGATGCAGCAGCTTTAGCAAACCACAAACCATCAGTAACAGCAGAGCCATTACGTAAGCCAACATAAAAAGCTACGTTACCAGCAACGGCAGATGCCTTAAAACGGCAAGTAAACCAAGAACGATTACCAGCTACAAACTGATAAAACTGTCCGTTTTTATAAGCAGCACTAGCAGTAGTAGTTCCACCTGGGGTAAGAATGGCTAAACCACCAACACCTGAAGTAAGAGCAAATGTAGAGCTTGTTCCAGTTACTGTGTAGTCTGTACCAACTAATGTATTGAAATCATTTGTGTAAGTAGAACTACCAATAGATTGTGTGCTACCAGTGTGAAATGGATCTGGAAAGGGGAATGAGTACAAAGGCTCATTGGGATATGCGGTAGATAAACCGCTATAGAGTCGGGTTGGGTTTGACATAAAAATTCCTTTGACGTTGTTTAAAACAACGCCCAATTAAGGGCGTCATCGGAGATTGCATTCTATATTACATTTTCTTTTTAGGCATCATCTTTTTAGCAGCCATCATTTTCTTGGCGGCAGCCATCTTAGGTGATTTGTGTGGAGCTTTTTCCTCACCTTTAGCTGTAGTCTTTGGATCAGGTTTTTGACCCATTGATTTACGT
>Ga0304729_1002676_pt1 | contig 10507 bp, 25 predicted proteins | sample C_131016_MF_Meta_FD_190475 | JGI IMG/M metagenome (GOLD analysis project Ga0304729, IMG submission 190475) | Freshwater microbial communities from Lake Croche, Canada to study carbon cycling - C_131016_MF_MetaG (v2) (version 2) | ecosystem: Environmental > Aquatic > Freshwater > Lake | place...
TCCAAAAACTTTTGCCAGGCCACGCATAATGGGTTTAGTCGATCGCTCCAACGTTCTACCCATGGAGTGTCATAGGAGATATTCTCCCAGTCCAGCCAAAATAGCACACGTTCCAAAATGGTGTAGGGGCTGACCCAGTGATGCCTGTAGTTTGATGTATAGATTTTCATATGCTTATTATAGCAGAATATTCTTTTGGTGTCAAGTGTATTTAAGTCCAACGTAGTGTAAACATGGTGGCATCTCGATCATCAGCAAAGTAGAATGTGGTATTACCAAATTTGCTACTCACAGCCCACTTGCGACCCTCGTCCCAGTCGCCAGGATCAGCGTACACCCAGCCGCCAAAACCGCTGATGTTTTTGCGACACCAATTGATCATGACATCATTGGTGTGATAACGATCTTTTCCAAACTCAATTTGTATCATAGGTACTTTAGTGTGAACAAGGTGGCATACTCGGGCCGATAAAAAACAAAATCAACGTGCATGGGATCCATTACCTCGTAACTGTAACTGTCACGGCGTGTGTGATGGTAACTAAAATCGAACTCTTGGCCTTGAAGCCAACCCATGTCGCGTAGTTCTTGTACAATACGCATGGCGTCTATGGCATCAATGTCATTGATCCTAACTTGAATCATGCCCACTTCAGCAAAAATGCTGTCAGATCCGCTTCGTATCGAAACTCAAACACACCTTCGCTAATGAAACGCCAACGAAAGTTGTCCATGGTGATTTCACCAAATGTCTGTTCACACCATTCAATACACGGAGTCCATCCGTAATACATATGACTTTGCTTGGACACCTGCCCAATAGCCGGTGGCATGACACTGGCCACATACCAATTGTTTAATTCGTTTTTCATGACCACCTCAACAAAAAGGCTGTGATTTCGGCACTAGTTCGAAACTGCCAAGTGTCAAAACTCATACGCCGACCAATACCAGTTTCCCAACTCCATGCTTGTATCTCGTCCATTTCGGTTTCGTGCAGGCCCATGTGGAAGCCGGGATTGCTATAGTCGGGCTCGTGTGCAGGTTCAGCACGTAGACTCAAACTGTCGCGTCCACACAAGGCCCATTTGATATTTCGATCAGTCACGATTCAAGTACTTTAATATAAACCAAGTTTCTTTAGCATCGTTATAAAAATCCAAGTACATGATACTTACATGTTGGTTGTTGTCGTTGTCCCAATGGGTATGCTGTCGTGTGGTAAATCCCAATTCGCGTCGCATTACTTCTCGTATCAGCAAATGGCTAGGAGGAAACTCTCTTGCTATTTCCTGATGTATACGTGCCCATTCCTTACCGCTTAGTGTAATCATAAAACTTTAATTTGAAGTAGGTGTGATCATGTTCATGTAGGTCACCCGATATGATTACCCGATACCCGTAGTTGTAGGGATCTAGACTCAAGTTCCAGACTGGTTCGCCCACACAGTTTCGCATGGCCCACTGCCCGGCTTCACTGCGTTCCCACTCGCCCAAGGGAAAGGCTGCATACAGGGCCGGATCTTCACAGTCACCCATTCTGAATTCATATAATATGGTTCTTATTACATCCATTGGGAAAGATATTCTACTGTGATATCTTGTTCACTGCGTCTATGCCCTGCTGTCTTTATTTGGAACAAGAGTGCATCATGTTCGTCGTCAAATACAAAATCCATATAATTGGCGGTAGGGTGAAACTGCACACGCTCGCCAGGTAGGCCATAGGTCTCTATGCACCATGCTAGTAGTTCGTTCCACGCCGCACCGTAGTTGTGTGGATCTTGCCAGGGTACTCTTACGGTTATCGCCATCGTAGTGCAAAGTGGGTTGCGTGTTTGCGGTCTGTAAATGTAAATTGGTAACGGGGAGGATCCGAAAGCCAGTTGTCCATTTCAATTTGGTAGTCTATGCGTTGCGTGTTAAGCCATTCGCCAGCATCGATTGCTCGATCGGCACCTTCAATAGTTACAGTGGTCATACTGTATTGTACACTCTTTTCCATTATCGGTCAAAAGTGCTCGCGTTTTAGTGTGTCCCAAACTGCTTTTTGTTCTTGGAACCGTTCACGCAATTCTCTATAGCGTTCGCCTGCGGCTCGGAGTTCTTCAAATTCTGTTTCCAATGCAGGATCCATCTTCATTACACCCAACATCTCTTGGATGCTCGTCAATGTTTCCTTTAGACTCACACCATTTATGTCCAAGTCTGCGTCCTTGCCAACAAGTGATATTCGGCCACTTTGGTTTACGGTCATGGGCGTAGCAGTAGTGTTTGTGGCCACGGTCCAATTGGCACTGCTGGTGTTATTTGAGACATAGACCGAACCCGAGCCGGGCGCTGGCAAAGCATCAATGGTTACATTACCGTACTTATAATTTGTTGATTTATAGGTATTAAACATAGATACATTATACATTATTTGCGGTCATGTAGTCAAGAAAAAGCCCACCGAAGTGGGCAATTTTAACGGACTAGTATTAAACTAGACCCAAAGCCATTGCTTTGTAACCGGCTGCAATCAATGCACGGCTTGGCTTACCATGACGGTATTCAGTAACAGTAACACCATTACCAGCAACACGCTTGTTGGCGTAAATTGCAAAACCTGCTTGGCGCAAGCGAGTTGCCTCTGCGCTCAAGTTGCCAATACCAAAACGCTTTTTGGCTTCTGATGCTGTCAATTTCTCACCGTTCAAGACCAAGGCCTTGTATGCTTTACCAGTTTTTGTTTCCATGTTAATCATAAATTTTCCTTTAAAGTATTTGCAGTATTTGTCAACTGCTGATTCTATTGTAACAAAAGCACTACACGATTGCAACGGTATTTGGTTAGATATCTTATGGTCTATTGTCCAAAACTACGTACCAGCCCAGTTGCGCTAGATCCTGTTCAATTTCCGCTGTGACCTGGCTTTCAGGTACATAGCCAGTGGTATATTCTCCTTCACCAAATATACCACTACAATAGTAATCTATGTAATCACCGGTGCCTACTATACGGGCAACAACACCGCCGGCATAGCGCCAACTGCAACTCCAACGTTCATCTGTTAATATAGGCCAAACATCTTTACGCTGAAACTGATTGTTACACATGGCGGCATAGAGATTTTGAGCATAGGATTCCGACGACCTAACCTTATCACAGAACCAAGTTGCGGCCATAATATCATTTTCTAAATTTGGGGTCGTCATTCTATTACTCGGTCTCGTTTACTAGCACGATCACTATATAGTTGATTTCCACGCTCACGTATAAGATCTGCGGCTGTTTGTGGCGTATCTTCAAACATCTGTGTCAAGTCCTCTTTGGTGATACTGTCATCTGTGTTTATGCTGTATATCTCATAATGGCGTTGTGGGTTGGCACGTGCCCGCATCATCATCATACCCACCATATGGTTAACCTCGTGTACCCATTCATTGCGCGGGGTACGGCTGGGATCCTTTAGTAGATCCCAAATTTGTTCACGCTCAAACGCATTGCCACGTGCAATGTTTTCAGTGATGTCCACAACTGCCTCTAGGCCAGTCTGATCCCAAGATATGATATAAGTATTCATAATGTATTATAAGACTTTTTCCATTTTGTGTCAACCGTTTCCGGGTCTAAGGCGTTATATTAGTATGCGATATTTTTTAATCATTATGGCTTTGGTATCTACCACCGCCTGTGCCCAAGTGCCGGTTCACGTGAGTACCGACTATTCGGCACGGCCAAGAATACCAAGAATCAAACTGCTTCGTAGTAATCCACATAGGTTCACTACCATTCGATTACAAGGCACCAATCCTTATGATGCACCCGATGATGATTTCATCTGCAGTGGAACTGCTCGTAGACCCAAAGTGGTCAACCCACCCGATGCCGCAGACGATTCAGTTTCGGATTATATAGCAGTACGATTGGCAGTGGCCCGTGCTAGAGCCATGCAAAAGTATAGAGAGGTTCAGGCGTCAAATCCAATATCTGTGCGATACCTATAAGGTGTAGCATCTATAGTAGATAGAAAGTCATAAAGTTCTTGTGCTAGTTCTTTATGTGCCCTATATCCTGAATTGGTTAGACTGCCATAGTAGGTGTTGGCGTCTTTTTTACCTGGAAACTTACAAAACGTAAAATTGGAATCTGGTATAGCAATATTGGGTTTACTGCCGGCACTAGGCCAATCTTGATGAACCAATGATACTGTGACTGCGTTTGTATCGCTGTTAGTAACCGGATCTATTGCTTCTCCGTCTAGTGCTTGTCTTATGCTATCGTATATGCCAGGATCTAGTGAGGGTACTACACTTTGAAATTCGGGATCACACAGTCTACTGTTACATTCCAAAAACCAAATTTTATCGTTCGAGTCAACTATAAATTGACAACTCAAAAATCCTATGTAATTGTATTGCTCTTTAAATACGTTGACAATTTTATCAACTAGGTCTAAGGCGTTTGCCGGCATAACAGCAGGAGCAATACTACCCATACCAAATGTATTGCGGCCTTGATCGTTGTCAAACTCTCGTTTATAATCACGTGCAGTTCCGACTAATTGCCAGTTATGAACTCCCACCAGTGTCATTACTGTAAATTCTTGTCCTGTGACGAACTCTTGCACTACTCCTGTGGAATCGTTTTTATCTAGTGTCGCATACAGACTTTTAAAATCTTTATTGGAGTTAATTACCTGTGTTTGTAACCCATTACGAAACGCATCCATTTTAACAACACAGGGCACAGTTACTAACTTAGATAGTTCTGCAAACGAACCGTAAGTTTGATATGCTGGTATTGGTATATCCGTTAAATGCTTATAATAAACACTTTTTGTTCGTTCTATGGTGCTGGACTGTGTTGACGCCAACTTGATTATTCTATGTAAAACGTCGACATCAAAATTTTTATTTTGAGTGCATAGTTCCGCTAGTAGTAGATACGCACATCCAGACGGACTATATTCAAATATGCTAGTATCATACATCTTTTTTCTTAGTTAACCGGTAACTTTCTTTATCTTTGTCAGGTTCCCAAGTTAGTGTATCACCTACACCCCACCCTAGTTCGGCTAGTAATTCTGGCGGGAACGGCATGATCAAATCACCGGTCTCGGGATCTTCTTCTAGTTCAACAATCCAACGTGTGTCTTTAGGATCCATTTAGCACCTTGATGTTGGTTACGTTTTCTACACGAAAACTGCGCCATTCGTTTTTGTCTAAGCAAAATGCACTAATGACTTTTTCGTTTACAACCCTTGTCTCGTGAAACTTGTCAGCATCACGTTGGGGCATTGCCGCTTCACGCAAGGTACAAGGCATAACTCGCACACCTCCGTCTACCTTGGTAAATGTGACTTCGCAGTCATACTTGTGTAGCAAGTCTAAGATTTCTCTATAGTTCACTTCTCACCTTTGTTACGATTAGTACGTTGACGTCCTGCGTCCTGCGCTGCAACAACAAAACTGCGAATAAATGCACCACGTTGGTGTGCATCATGAATCAGTGCCGCGGCACGTTTTACATCTTTGCCGATTTTAACGGCTTTTGGGTCATATCCTCTGCATGTCATAACTTACTCCTTAAAATTTACCTGATGCTAAAACAATTATTACAGATGTTTCATCACATTCTCGGGGCTAGAAACACCGTAAGGGTCTGGATCAGCGGCGCTGGATTCTGGTTCAATAAACCAGTGGTCTACTAGACCGTTGTTAACTATTGCGGCATAACGACGACTACGTCGACCAAAACCAATTGCACTCATGTCAACTGTCATGCCCATGCCTTCTGTGAAAGTGCCTGCACCGTCGGGGATGACTCGAACATGCTTGATGTTTAATGCACGAGCCCATTCATTCATAACAAACGCATCGTTAACACTGACGCAATAAATTGCATCAATGCCTTTTGCCCGGAAGAGATCAAACTGTTCCTCAAAGCCGGGCAGTTGATATGTTGAACATGTGGGTGTAAATGCTCCCGGAAGGCTAAACACTATTACACGTTTGTTGTCAAACAAGTCAGCGGCAGTTTTAAATACAAATTCACCACCAATCGGGCAACCGCCCGCTTCTGGTGCTTCGTCGCCTTCACGAAATGCAAATGTTACATTGGGTATAGTTTTAGTCATAGTTTTCCTTTAATCTTTCTTAATTCCAAATAGTTGTAGTAGGTTGATGAACAAGTTGATAAAGTCCATGTACAAGGTCAGCGCACCACGTACTTCTGCACCTTCACTGGTTTCTACACTTAGTTCTTCACGGATCTGTTGCGTGTCGTAAGCAGTTAGTCCAAGGAAGATGATAATAGCCAATGCTGAAATTACCATTTGCATTACTGTGCTTCCAATAAAGACGTTGACAATGCTGGCAATTAGAATTGCAATCAAGCCAATGAACATAAATTGTCCCATGCTCTCTAGACTACGCCGAGTAAAGTATCCGTAAAAGCTCATTGAGCCAAATAAGATTGCGCCGCCCATAAACGCACTCACAATACTGCCCATGGTAAACACAGCAAATATCATAGCAAAGCTCAGACCCATTATGGCTGCAAAGCCGTATAAGCATAATTGTGCAACCGGCTTACTGGGGTTATCGTTTAATACAAACGAAATACCAAATATTGCCACCAGTGGTGCAAAGATCACAATCCATTTCAATGCACCTGTAAAAAAGAATTGTAGTAACTCGGGGCTCGAGCCAACAAAGTAACTCACAATCATTGATACAACGACTGCTAGGCTCATGTGTCCATAAACACGGGCCATAGCACTATTAATTTCTTCTGCTGAGCGGTAGTTCATTTCTCCGCCGGTATAACTAGTTCCAAACATAACGTTCTCCTTTAAGGTCTGGTTGTTGGCCACTTGGCCGGTTCTTCTGTTGCAGTAGCAACAATACGCTCCAATGCCAGAGTGGGATCCCACTCTTGACAATGCTTCTTACGGTTAGCACGACCCTTGGCCGAATCTGGATCATAGTCAATGTAAGTAAACTCGGTGCCATCACACTCGGGACAATGGTCGTTATAGTCATCATCGGTACGACGCTCTTCAGCCATTCCTATCCAACCGCACTTTTTGTTGTCACAGGCAACATCTACAGGTTCTGGCGGTTGATTGACCCACGACGTGGTATCCCAGTTGTATCCTGACCAAGTGACAATCTCTCCTGTAATAGGATTAAACTTGCCGTATTCCCATTCACCAAACTGTGTGCCATCCCAGTATGCCGATCCATATGTTGTACCAAAGTGTCGCCATGTACAACTGTAATAGCCAGGCAAGGTGGGTTGGACTTTCTTAAACTTGAATGTCTCGGACCGTTCCCAAGTGGCGGGACTAGATCCATGCGGGGGATGGCCCCAATCTTTTTCTTCAGGCGCATAAGTTTCCCAGGTGTTGCTATCCGTTACAAGATACATGCCAAAGTCTGAGCTTTTACCATCGGTGCTGCCGCCCCAGTTGTCGATGTCTTCGTCGTCATAGATCACACTATTGACCAGTTCTTCCCCGTCGATGTCATCATAACCCAGGGTCAGTTTGGTAATATCAAAAGGTTGTGTGAGTTCGATGTGGCCTTCAAAGAATGTGCCTTTTTCATTGCTGGTACCAATGAACACCACGGTGCCCACAGGCTTACTACCAACCCAGGCTTCGTCATTGCATGACCATTCAGGTCCATCGTCACTACCGCCATCCATATCTTCTAATCTCTTTTCAAATATCACAGCACCAGTTTCATCCTCGATCTGTAGTGTACCGGCACTGCGGCTAACACCATGCACATGTGCCATATCATCACACTCGTACCATGACCCCGGAGTAAATGGCAGCTGATCAACATCGAGATTCATATCATCTTGAACCGTTTCCTCATCGCTCCAGGCAATCTCGGACAGGTCAACTTGGTGCTCCATACAGTAATCCCATACCGCCCGGTCTACTGTGCCCATGACCTTTTCACCGCCATAACCCCACATGCTAATTTTGTAGGTTCTTGGTGTGAACTTGAGAGTTGCCATCAACTGCTCGTGTTCAGGATTGACGGGTTCTTCCACAGGTTCAGCCTTAGTTGATTTCTTACTCACTATATGTCTCCCAAGTTTTAAGGTCGTAGTTCCAATGTCGCGTGTCATAAATGGTAAATGCTATACTATATCCTAATACGCCAACAGTAAAATTAAATCCTGCATGGTCTTGACGTACAGTATAGTTAGTACTTAATTCCAAAAATGTTGTACATCGGCACACTTGCAATTCCCAGGCCTTATGCTCGGAAACTTCACCACTACGGTACCAAAGGCTATCAAACCTTTCGCTCCAGGGGTTGTTTACAAGTATGCCTAAATAAATCATGTTGTATTATAATACAAGTCAACACAGGTTGTCAAGCCCGAACGTCGACACTTCCGCCAATTCGGCTATGTTGTATTAACCAAATTACATCAAACTCTTTTTTGTATATGAGTGTCTTGGCTGCTTGAATGTTATCGGCACGTACAGTCTTTACCCGATCGTCACGCTTCTTTTCTTCTCGAGCAACGGTGGTTGATCGGTTTTCTAAACGTAAATGACTATCCAAACTAACTGCGTTTACTTTCAATTGGTATCCCTCGCCAAGCACAAGTATTTACGACTAGAGTCTCGTTCTTGATGATATATCATTTCCTTACGGCAGGCATCACGAGTGATATGACGACTAATTATGTCAGGTTCGGCTGTGGTTGGAGCCTGTGTTAAAATAGCAACCAATATCCAATTGTACATGTCAATTCCTTAGTTGAACAAGACCAGCGGTACTATCTCGCATGACCCATTCTGTAGTACCAACACGCACATGCCTAGATCCAGGTCGACACCGTAATACTGTAACCCTCTTACCGGGCGCGAATCCCAAACTCTCAAGTCGGTGCACGGTGTTGGTGCCAGTTGTTATACTGTCAATCACTGCAGAGTCTCCGGCTTCAAGAGTCATTAGGGTCATCATTCAATTCCGAAATGTTCTCGAATTCGTTCATTCATACATGACCTTTGACATTTTCTATACTGGTGCTAACACATGTACCTTCGAATATATTAATTTTTCCTTGACCTGCTTTTGTTACCATGTCTTGCATGTGTTTTTTCTGCTCATCTATAGATTGCATACATTTGACCTTTGATGTATAGTGAGCATGTGGTGCCATAAATTCACAGTTGGCATTGATGCAAATCCATATTACGGGAATAAAAATATCAATCATTATTTAAACTTATCAGCAAGTTGTTGAATTTGTTTGTTCATAGTTTTTCTCCTGGGTCAAAGCCACGGAATGATTTAAAACGTGGGAAGCGCAAACTGTAAGTACCATTTTGGTTCTGTGTTATGGCATCGGCACGGACTTCGACTATCTGTCCAATTACTGCATTAGCATCGGCCCAAATACTATCACGTAAGGCATCACTGAATCCACTGCCAACACTTACTTCAATGTCCTTGCCATCGTCGTGTCCCCGACATAGCAAGTTACCAAGTCGACCCTGGTTTTTACCTGTGCCTTCTTCTATGCCCACAACCTCTAAACTTACTTCAATAAAGGGTTTGAGTTTTAGCCAACTACGTCCACGCTTGCACTCATAAATGGCATCGGGATCTTTGACCATAATGCCTTCGTAGCCTCCGGCAATGGCTTCCGCATTGACGGCACTATAGCGAGCCTGTCCTTCGGGGGTATCCAAGTTGACAAGCTCTTGTCCTACTACTGAGACGTTGGGCATATGGTCAGCAATACCAGCATACCAACCGGTTAATGCCCTACTACGGTCTCGTTGTGTGTATGCACCTACACCTGTTTGAAACTCGTCAAATGTTAGTATGTCAAACAGGTGCAATACTGCATCTGTAGTCTGTACATTGTCCTTGCGGTGTGCTTGACGCATTAGATCCTGGAAACTGGCACTCATTACTTCGCCATCCAATACTGTTATGTTTTTAAATAGTCGGGCATGTCGTGCAATTTGTTCTTTAATGTGCGGAAAGTTTACAAGTTCTTTGCCATTCCGACTGTATTGATCCACACGCCCGTCTGGGAATACAACTGTAATAACACGCATACCATCTAGTTTGACTTCGATGAATTTCTCACCTACAACCAAGTCCTCGTGGTGTGCGCTGTCGCTGGCCAATTGGCAACTGAATACTGGAATAGCGTATTCGGGTCGAGTCTTTTCAACTACCTTGTTTACGGTCTTTTCGCTTACGCCACAACGAAGATCTTTTATTAGTATCCTGCGGTACCACTGGTTCCATTCTTGCTCCTTTGCGTTCATACGCATATAGTTGACTGCTACCTTTGCCGCTTCACCAGTTAACTGTCGTTTTGCCAACTGTTCTGCTGTCTTCCAAAATATCTCGGGCTTTAGCCCCTTGCCGTCTCCGGTCTTTTCTTCAACTTGTTTAATTCCGTAAGTGATCATAGGATCCAATGCGGCCCTAATGCCCTTGAACAGTTCGGCATTGCCTGCCGTTGCT
>Ga0304729_1002677_pt1 | contig 10495 bp, 7 predicted proteins | sample C_131016_MF_Meta_FD_190475 | JGI IMG/M metagenome (GOLD analysis project Ga0304729, IMG submission 190475) | Freshwater microbial communities from Lake Croche, Canada to study carbon cycling - C_131016_MF_MetaG (v2) (version 2) | ecosystem: Environmental > Aquatic > Freshwater > Lake | place...
TCTGAGCAAACTCCCGTGGCAGCTGGCGCGGAGAAACAAGGACAACTCGCAGTTTTGAAAGATGCACTCCGGCTAACTCGCAAAGAAAAACCTTCCGCACTCCTATGGATGGCACTCATTTTTGTGGCAGTACTTGTTGGTGGAATTCTCGTTGGCTCACAACTTGGTCATCCGGTTTACTTCGCAATTGTTTCAATACCCGTTGCGCTACTCGTGGCATTTTTCTTCTTCACGCGTCAAGCTAATTCCGCTGCCTTCGCTTCGATCGAAGGTCAGATGGGTGCAGGTGCCTCGGTTTTGATGGCAATTCGCAAGGGATTCACAACTACTCCTGCGGTGAATGTCGCTCGAAATCAAGACATGGTTCACCGTTCCGTAGGCCGTGCAGGAATTGTTTTGGTTGCCGAAGGCTCTCATGCAGTGCGTGGAATGTTGCAAGATGAGCGAAAGAAGATGGAACGTTTTGTTCCAGGTGTGCCAGTTATTGAATTGATTGTTGGGGATGAAAAGGGTCAAGTTCCACTACGTAAATTACAGAAGACAATGAAGAAACTGCCTAAGAAATTATCCAAAGCCCAACTTCGTGAAGTCAGAAGTCGTGTTAAAGCAGTTGGTGGTCTGCAGATGCCGATTCCAAAGGGTCCAATGCCAACGAACCGCAACGTAAAGATGCCGAAGCGTTAAATCTTTATAACGCGACTGTTTGAAAATACGTCGTGTAAATTTCGGCCATCCTTTTTAAAGATTGCTGGCAGCACCAAGCAGATTAAAAGCGTTCGTAACGCAATACGCAACGGCGGGATCATTCCGCCCGTTTCGAAATCAACGACGCGCAATCGAAGAAGGCGTTGTCCGGCCGATGCTTGTTGAAGTGTGGTCAAAATCGAAACTTCCACAAAAAACAGACCAAGGTGCAAAAACTGACCGCTGCCTAAACTGCCAGCACTAATGAGGCCGGCAACCAGCCAGCAGAGCAACCAATCCAGGGTTAGGGCCGCAAAGCGGCGCCCGGTTCCAGCGTTTTCCATGCTCCGAGGCTATCGCCTTGCGCCCTAATTCACGCCTAAAGCGTTAAAAAAGAAACATATCCGTAACACAAGGGTTAAGCCATATTTACTCGCTAGCCCTATATTTACCCCATCACGAAACCTATTTGGTGGGCCCATTGATGCGCCTAACCCAATTAAGGCCTTAAAGTTCTGAATCAGGAGAAACATGTTTAAGAATTCATCTGAAATTTTTGATTTCATTAAAAAGAATGATGTCAAACTTGTTGATGTTCGTTTTACAGATCTTCCAGGAATTCAACATCACTTCAATGTTCCGGTTGAATCATTTGATGAAGCTGTCTTTACTGACGGACTAATGTTCGACGGATCTTCAATCCGCGGATTCCAGTCAATTCACGAATCAGATATGAAACTACTTCCAGTTCCAGAGTCTGCTTACGTAGATCCGTACCGCAAAGAGAAAACTTTGATCATTATTTTCTCGGTACACAATCCAGTTGATAATACGCCTTATAGCCGTGACCCTCGTGGCGTGGTAGCCAAGGCCGTCGACTTCATGCGTTCACTAGGAATTGCGGATACTGCATTCTTTGCACCTGAGGCCGAGTTTTATGTTTTTGATCGGGTGCGATTTAAGACCGACATCAATACTTCTTACCATGAGATCGAATCCTATGAAGGTGCCTGGAATACTGGCATTAAGGAAGATGCTGATGGAACTCCTAACCGCGGTTACCGTACTCGCGTAAAGGGTGGATATTTCCCAGTTTCACCGACTGATCAATTTGCAGATCTGCGCGATGAGATGGTGATGCAACTTGGAAAAGTTGGTTTACTAGTTGAGCGTTCACACCATGAGGTTGGTACTGCAGGCCAAATGGAAATCAACTACCGCTTCACTGATATTTTGCACGCCGGTGATGATGTAATGAAGTTCAAATATGTCATTCGTAATACCGCATGGCAGGGCGGAAAGACAGCAACCTTTATGCCAAAGCCACTATTTGGTGACAATGGTTCTGGAATGCACGTTCACCAATCACTTTGGAAAGATGGCAAGCCATTGTTCTTCGGTGATGGATATGGCGATCTTTCAGATATGGCACGTTGGTACGTTGGTGGCTTGTTAAAGCACGCACCTTCGCTACTTGCATTCACTAACCCAACAGTTAACTCATACCGCCGCCTTGTTCCTGGCTATGAAGCGCCAGTTAACTTGGTCTATTCAGCTCGTAACCGTTCTGCTTGTATTCGTATTCCAATCACTGGTTCGAATCCAAAGGCAAAACGCATCGAGTTCCGTTGTCCAGATCCGTCTTCAAATCCATATCTAGCATTCGCCGCAATGCTTATGGCTGGGCTCGATGGAATTGTAAATAAGATCGAACCACCTGCCCCAGTCGATAAGGACTTGTACGAATTGGAAGGCGAAGAAGCTGCCGCAATTCCACAAGTACCAGGATCACTCGATGAGGTTCTTAATAACCTGGAGAGAGATCATGAGTTCTTAACAAAGGGTGGCGTATTCACCAAGGATCTCATCGAAACTTGGATTGAATTCAAGCGCAAGCAGGAAGTGGATTATGTGCGCTTGCGTCCACATCCAGCCGAGTTCGAACTTTATTACGACATTTAATATTGATGTCTAACTAATGCACCTAACTTACCTTCAAGGTATTTTTCTAGGTCTGATACAGGGAGTAACAGAGTTATTTCCTGTATCTAGCCTGGGCCACGCCGTACTCGTTCCAGCTTGGATCGGTGGCTCACTCGGGAAGGTTGCATCCGAAGATAACAACTCTTACCTCTCTATCACGGTAGCGATGCACCTAGCTAGCGCACTTGCGCTGCTCTTGGTCTTTCGTAGCCGTTGGATTGAATTAATTGGTGCTGGGCTAGCTTCTTTAAAGAATCCAGCAAAATTATTGAAGCAATCCCAGCTAACAAATAGCGCTCGGGTTTTCTGGTTAATAGTCATAGCAACGATTCCGGCCGGACTCATTGGAATCGTTTTCCAGAAGCATCTAACTAAACTATTTGGCGATCCAAAATATACGGCGATATTTTTAACAGTTAATGGCCTGATTTTGATCCTAGCCGAGCGGTTGTCTCGCCGCACGAAAGTTCAAAATGTTGAAGATGAAAATAGTGAGATCACAGCTCATATCAATGTGCCGAGCGCCGTCGCAATTGGTGTTGGGCAGAGCGCAGCCCTTTTTGCTGGGATCAGTCGCTTTGGAATCACAACTAGCGCTGGATTACTCCGGGGTTTAAGTCACAGAGTAAGCGCTGACTTTGCTTTCTTGCTCTCGCTCCCAATAATCGCTGCTGCCGCACTAGTTAAGTTGCCGCACTTGTTAAATAGCTCAAGTGATCTCGGTCCGATTCTGGCTGGGGCAATCGTTTCCTTCCTGGGTACATACATCAGTATTAAATTCTTGGTTAAGTGGTTTAAAACTAGGACTCTCTACCCATTCGCTATTTATTGTTTAATCGTGGGCCTTCTTTCAATTATTAAATTTGGCTAGTTACCTTTCCAAGTGGCGAGGGAACCTGCTTTAGGGTATTTTTCCTCTTGCGAATCATTCGCATTTAGTCCTCACCCCACAGGAGCGCTTTGAACCAGGTTGCAAGCAATCTCCCACGTATCCCAATCCGGGATCGCTTAACTCGCGATGAGTGGCGCCGGATGGCTGCGATGTTTGGCTTTATAGCCTTCTTGCATATTTCAGGTGCAATTTTGATGTACCTAGCAACAACCGGACATTACAAACTTAGCGATGGCTCACTCTTTGGATGGGGCACCGCTGCCCTGGCTTACACATTAGGCATGCGTCACGCTTTCGATGCCGACCACATAAGTGCAATCGACAACACGACAAGAAAACTAATGTCGGAAGGAAAACGGCCGCTGGCGGTTGGCTTCTTCTTCTCTCTCGGTCACTCATCTGTAGTCGCCGTTTTAGCGCTCTTGCTAAATTTTGGAATTAAAGCCTTGGGTTCCCAATTGCGTAACGATAAATCAACGCTGCACCATTACACCGGATTGATCGGAACATCGGTAAGTGGAACTTTCTTGATGCTTATAGCGCTTCTTAATCTTGTTGTTCTGATCTCGATTGTTAGTGTTTTTCGTCAGATGCGTAAAGGTGCATATAACGAGGAAGAGCTTGAAAAACATTTGAATTCGCGCGGCTTGCTCATGCGTTTCTTCGGGCCAATCGCGCGGCAAATCGATGCCAGCTGGAAGATGTATCCCCTTGGAATTCTCTTCGGATTGGGTTTTGATACCGCAACTGAAATCGGTCTCTTGGTTCTAGCCGGTTCATCTGTTATTGCCGGATTGCCTTGGTGGGCGATTCTTTCACTACCGCTATTTTTCGCTGGTGGTATGGCCCTGCTCGACACAATCGACGGTTCATTTATGAACTTTGCTTACGGTTGGGCTTTTTCAAAGCCAGTCCGCAAGGTCTATTACAACATCGTTATCACTGGATTATCAGTTGCAGTAGCACTATTTGTTGGTGGACTTGAGTTACTTCAAGTTCTTTCGACACAGTTGAATTTGACCGGCGGCTTTTGGAATTACACAAATAGTTTTAACTTAAATTCAGCGGGATTTATCATTGTGGCAGCCTTTGTGGTTGTTTGGACTCTTGCAATTCTTATCTGGAGATATGGAAGAATTGAAGAGCGTTGGCACGATAAAGCTCATGCTGCTCAATTGGCCCGAGGTGAAAATACCGATCACGTTGCTGCCGGAATAGAACTTGGAGCCATCAAAGAAGGCTTCAAAATCGATTAGAAATAGGTTGCTAAACCTTGATTGGGTGCATCCACATAACTGTGAGATCATCGCTCAGTGATTGCCACTCAAAGCGTTGAACTCCGAGCTGGCGCAAAACTCTTAGTTAAAGACGTTGCCCTTCGTATAAATAGCGGAGATCGCATTGGATTCGTCGGCCGTAACGGCGCTGGAAAATCAACTCTTGCTAAATGCTTGGCCGGTGAAACTTTGCCCGCTGGTGGGCAAATAACGCGAACTGGAACCATCGGATATCTCCCCCAAGATCCACGAACTGGAGATCAAGAAGAGACGGTAATCAACCGAATTTTATCTGCCCGTGGCCTAGACCAAATTATGATCCGCATGCGCAAAGCCGAAGAGGCGATGGCAACTGCGACACCCGAAGAATTAGAACTCGCCCTAGAACGTTATTCAAGAGTGGATAGTGAATTTAACGCAGCCGGTGGTTATGGTGCTTCCGCCGAGGCAGAATCAATTGCAACAAACTTGGGTTTACCCGAAAGACTTTTCGAGGAACCAATTCAAGTCTTATCTGGTGGCCAACGTCGTCGCGTCGAGCTAGCGCGCCTACTCTTTAGCGGCGCCGAAACACTTCTTCTTGATGAGCCAACAAACCACTTGGACGCCGAATCCATCAACTGGCTCCGCGATTACCTTGCTAAATATTCTGGTGGATTAGTCGTGATCTCACACGATGTGGCACTAATTGAAACCGTAGTAAACCGAGTCTTCTACATTGATGCCAACCGAAATGTAATTGATGTTTACAACATGGGCTGGAAGAAGTATCTCCAGCAGCGTGAAGTTGATGAGCATCGCAGAAAGAAAGAGCGCGCGATCGCGGAGAAGAAGGCCGAAATTTTGCAGAAGCAGGGCGAGAAGATGCGTGCTAAAGCATCCAAGGCAACTGCGGCTCAAGGCATGTTACGTCGTGCTGAAGCACTTGTATCTAATCTAGAAGCGGTCCGGCGAGTCGATCGCGTTGCCAAACTTCGCTTCCCTACCCCAGCGCCTTGTGGCAAGACGCCGCTTATGGCCGAAGGGCTTAGCAAGTCATATGGTTCACTCGAAGTATTTACGGATGTTGATTTAGCAATTGATCGCTCATCGCGCGTAGTAATTCTCGGTCTTAACGGTGCTGGAAAAACAACTTTATTGAGTATTCTCGGCGGCGCTAACGAATCAGATACCGGCGAAGTTCAGCCAGGCCATGGTTTAAAAATTGGTTACTACACCCAGGAACACGAATCACTTGATTTCGAGCGAACAGTTTTAGAGAACATGCTTTCATCCGGCGAGAACATTGGTGAGCAACAGGCGCGCCAAGTGCTTGGCTCATTCCTCTTCTCTGGTGATGATGTAAGTAAGCCAGTCAAAGTTTTGAGCGGTGGCGAGCGAACTCGTTTGGCTCTGGCAACCCTGGTTGTTGGCTCGGCAAATGTGTTACTTCTGGATGAGCCGACGAACAACTTAGATCCCGCTTCACGTGAAGAGATTCTGGCTGCCCTTGCTGAATATCAAGGCGCAGTTGTATTGGTGAGCCACGATGAAGGCGCAGTTCGCGCCCTGAATCCAGACCGAGTACTCCTCTTGCCAGATGGCGATGAGGATTTGTGGAACGAGCAGTATCTAGAACTTATTGCACTTGAGTAGTTGAGGGAACCTCTAAGAGCCCTTAAGAGCGAAGCGCAACTGCAAGTGAACGGAAATCGTTAACCAAGATATCAATCTCGGCTTGGGTATGAGCCAGCGAGATTAACCATTGTTCATCGAGTCCCGGAGGCGTAATAATTCCGCGGTTTAGTGACCAGAGCCAAGAAAGTTCTGCTACTTGGAAATCCGTCGCTTTGTAATCACGGTAATTGCGAACTGGATCTTTTGACCAAGTAACACAACCCTTGACGCCAAAACCAACGGTGTGGGCTGGAAGTTGGAATTCAGCAATGATTTCTGAGATGCGAGTCAGCGCCTGGTTATTGAGCGCTTCAGCTTTTCCGAGCGCCTCAACTGTGCAAACTTTATCCATTGCACGAACACCGGCCATTGCAAGTGGGTTGCCGTTGAAAGTACCAAAGTGCGCCATCCGATTATCAGTGATTGCAGCCATGATCTCTTTCTTACCACCAAACGCTGCAAGTGGCAGGCCACCGCCAATTGATTTAGCAAGACAGATCAAATCTGGTTGAACACCAATTCGATGTGCAGCACCTTGTGCACCTGCAGTAAGTCCAGTTTTAACTTCATCGAAAATCAAAACGATTCCGTAGCGAGTACAGAGATCGCGCACGCCCTGTAGATAGCCGGCATCAGGAAGAACGATTCCTAGGTTTTCTAGAACTGGTTCCAAGATGAAGCAGGCGATTGATTCGTGATCTTCTGCGAAGATTTTTTCAAGTGCTGCAAGATTATTGAAAGGAACTACAAAGACAACGCCAGGATTTGTTCCGGCAGGAACTACTGGGTAAGGAGCATCTGCTGGACCCGCCAATTTAAGATCTGGTTTGGCAGAGACAGTTAGTGGGTCATAGCTTCCGTGGTAGCCGCCCTCAATTTTAACGATGGCAGATTTTCCAGTGTATGCCTTGGCCGTACGCACGGCGTACATGGTGGCTTCAGTTCCGGAGTTGGTGAAACGAACTTGATCAATTCCAAAGCGCTTACAGATCCGCTCGGAGGCATCGCGTGCAATCGGTGATGGCGTTACGAAGAGTGTTCCGCCTTCAAGTGCAACCTTGGCTTCCTCGACGACGACCGGGTTCAAGTGGCCAGCCAGCATGGCGCCAAATCCCATTGAGAGGTCAAGAAGTTTGCGACCGTCCACATCGACCATCCAGGCGCCTTTAGCCGAAACGATGCTGATTGGATATGGATCCCAATGCTGGAAGCTTGAGGTTACGCCTAGTGGCGTGCTCGCTTTAGCAATTGTGTTCTCTACGCCCGAGGCGAAGGTCGATTTAGTGAAACGCTCCCACTCACTTGCAAGCAGGCTAGCAATCTTTTCAGTAGAGAGTGGTGTTACAACGTTCGGGGTCTTGCGGAAAGTCTGAGGTTCTAAAGTTCAGGTCATTTTGGAAAGTTGTACCTTTTGTTGGATGGCTCGTTATTTTCAACGAATCCCTTTTGGGGTACGGACTCCTCATTTCACTTGTGTTGCGTTATAAAACTTTAAGTAGACCGGTTAGTCTGCTTATGAACACCAAGGTAGCAGAAGCCATAAAGAAAAGCACTACCAGCATTTTCCCGCGTGTTTGGCTAGACATTTTTTCAAAAAAGATCAAAAGTTATGCGTAAGTCAGCCTTTTAAGCCATTATTCAGCCATGTTAGAAAAATCTGAAAAAAGCGCAAATAATAAAATTATTTTAGCTATTCAAAATGATCCAACCGATCCGCCGCACTTAGCTGGACGTTGGCTAGAAGAACTCGGATTTGAAATTAAAACACTGCGTGCTGATTTGGGCGAAGAAGTGCCCGCAAAAGTACCTGAAAATATTTTTGCCCTAATGCCACTTGGCGGACATATGGGCGCACTCGATGATCACATCGCACCTTGGTTAGTAAATGAACGCGCACTTCTTGCCGACGCAGTTGCGAAAGAGGTTCCTATTTTTGCAATCTGTTTGGGTGCCCAGCTTCTTGCTGCGGCAACCGGCGGCGAAGTTTCGAGAGCACAAACCTCTGAGATCGGAATTTATGAAGTCTCTAGAAATCAATCCTCTGACCCGATCTTCAATTTTCCATCTGGAACGATTGCGGCTCAGTGGCATGAAGATCTAGTTTCAAAGTTGCCACCATCAGCCGTTTGCCTAGCCAGTAGTCCAGCCTGTGAGAATCAAATTTATCGAATTGGATCCAAAACCTATGCGGTTCAGTTCCATCCAGAGATCGATGCTTCGATCATTCGCGACTGGGAGGCCAATGCCGATAACGCTTTCATTGAATCTGGTAAATCCAGTGTTGAGTCTGAGGTTGCTAAGGCTGAGGCCGAACTAATCCGAACTTGGAAACCTATCGTCCAAAGTTGGGGCCAGTTAATTTTGAATTAGTTTTACCGATAAATTTAGCCAAAAAAATAGGGGCCCCGTTTCCAGGGCCCCCATTTTTTTTTGACTTAGATATTCTTAATTGGTCCTTTGAACCACTTCTTAACTGAAAGGTGCCACCAGATCCAAAGAAGAATCAAAGCGCCGCCAGTTACTAAAGGTGCATAGTTCACTGAAGTCCAGGCGAATGTCTTACTTCCTGGAACTGCAGCTGGATTAGTAGGCAGAATAAAGTAGATAGAAATAACTGCAATTTCGATAACCGCAACTAAGTTCATCCACTTGTACTTGCCGCCCAAGGTCCATGCTCCCGCCTTAAATGAATCGCCAGCCTTCCAACGTAGGTAAATTGGAATCATGAAGGCCAAGTAGAGCGAGATAACACAAACTGATACAACAGCGTAAAACGCAGTAGGTGCACCTGTCGAGCTCTTCCAAAGTGCAGGAAGAGTCAGTGCGATTCCCAGTACTGAAGAAATCATGACCGCATTAACTGGAGTACCTGAGGCATTTACTTTGCGCCAATGCTTGCTTCCAGGAAGCGCATTATCGCGTGAGAATGCGAACATCATTCTTGAGCAAGAAGTTAAGCAAGCGGTTACACAGAAAAGTTGACCAAATGTTGTAATAAACATGATCACCTTAAATAGGCCACCGTCGCCACCAAGAGCTGAGTAGAAGATTGCAATTGGACTGCCCTGGCCAAATGGGTTGACCTTTGGATCAGCCGAGTTGACCATGTCAAAGTTCGATGCTGCCCATAAAAATGAGAGCAAGAGAATGTAGCCACCGATCGCTGAATAAAAGATTGAGCGCCAGATGCCTTTTGCAGAGTTGATATGCGCTTCATGTGTCTCTTCAGCCAAGTGGGCGGAAGCATCGAAACCTGTAATTGTGTATTGGGTCAACAAGAAGCCCAATGGCAATACTAAGTACCAGTAGCTGCCACTACCAAAACCAGAGTTGTTTATGTGTTTGAACATAAAACTTCCGGTTGAGTGATGCTTAGGAGAGAAAATAAGGATGGCAACTACGACAGCACTTCCAAATACGTGCCACCAAACCGAGATGTTATTTAAGGTCGCGAGCAGGTGGTGTCCGTACAAGTTGATCAAAGTAATTAGAACCATGATGATCAAGAAGAGTGCAAATTGTTGCTTTATGTAATCCCCGCCGAATGAACCGGCCCAACTCTTGCTATAGAAGCCAAGTAGCGTATTTACATAAAATGTTGAACCGTATCCGACTGATGCAGTAACTGAAACCAAACCAATTAGGTTAAGCCAGCCAGTATAAAAACCCGCCTTGGCTCCACCGAGCTTGGAAGCCCACCAGTAAATACCGCCTGAGGTCGGATATGCCGAAGCCAGTTCGGACATACAAAAACCAATTACCAAAATAAGTGAGGCGATGATCGGCCAACCTACTGTGATCGCAATTGGACCACCGTTATTCCAGGCAACCGAGAATGTTGTGAAGCAACCCGCCAAAATAGAAATTATTGAGAAGGAGATCGCAAAATTTGAAAAACCCGACCAGGACCGATTTAGCTCTTGCTTGTATCCAAGTTCGGCTAACCGGCGTTCATCATCAGCATGTGTATTAGACATTTTTGTAGTTTCAGCCCTTCTATTTA
>Ga0304729_1002678_pt1 | contig 10487 bp, 18 predicted proteins | sample C_131016_MF_Meta_FD_190475 | JGI IMG/M metagenome (GOLD analysis project Ga0304729, IMG submission 190475) | Freshwater microbial communities from Lake Croche, Canada to study carbon cycling - C_131016_MF_MetaG (v2) (version 2) | ecosystem: Environmental > Aquatic > Freshwater > Lake | place...
TCTGCTGCCTGTCGGCACGGTTATAATTATGCCACTATTGATTGTAATAGGGCCTGTAGACATAGCGGACTTACCTGATGTAACGGTGTATGCAGTCGTTATAATCTGGCTATTTTCATAGAACACGTCATTAGTTGTACCGCCAGTTGTACCACCAGTTGCACCGCCACCACCTACACTACCCCAATATATTTGAACATAAACAGGTGTGCCAGCGGCAGGGCTTACAGCGGGTGTGCCAGACATCACGTACGTGAAGTTAGTAGTTGTTGTTACAGTTATTAAATACTCCCCGTTATATAACGGATCAGCAGCCCCTGTAATTTGAACAATGTTACCCGTACTTAGCCCATGAGGTGTTGCTGTTAACACCGTAGCTAGTGTCCCTGTGCGTACAAGCGTAGTGATTGCTGGGCCTACACCTGTAGACTTAGCACCCTCAAATGTATTTGTAGTGTTGTTATATCTAAAATAACCTGCTAAAGGGAGCGTGTCTCTTTGAGTTGTGGCGTTACCCGCGGGTATAACCATAGAACCCGTAGGAGACGTTACATTAGGATTAACGTTATATACATTAGTACCATCACAATAAACAATCTGCTTAACACCATTAGTAACTGCAAAAGCTACACCACTAGCGGTCTTTATATTTATTGCGTAGTTACCAACAGTATTATTACTAACAACATATAGTTTGTTTGCACTGGGTATAATTATATTTCTAACGGCGGTAAGTGTTCCGCCAACAACTAAAACAGCATTACGCGCTTCATTTGAAATACCCTGAGAGTCTGAAAGGGGATAGTCAGCGTCCAGTAGAGTTATTGTTTGAACACCCGTAATAGCTTGCTCAAGTAGTGTGCCTAAGTTATTGTTTGTAGTTAATCCCCAAGTACCAGACTGTTCGCCGCTGGCTATGAGTTCTAGTTTTAATGAGGGCGAATATGTACTGGGCAAGATGTTCTCCTTGGTTATTTTTGTATATTGCAGTTGTTATCTATCACAAACTGTTTACATAGTATAGCATAATTACTTATTTCGTCTGCTCTATAACTTTCTGACTTGAGAAATTCTGTAAGTTCTGTTGAAAGTTCGGGAGCATATTGAGTGGCGGTGTTAGCAGCGCCTGCGGTATTATCACCTTTTGTTGGGGTGCAACTACTACCTTTCCGATTGGTGTCGTACATGCGCACAGACTTAAAAGCATCATGCTGACTATTAATTGCATTGATTGCTGAGACATTAGCATCTTCCAGTTGTTTGTTAGCGTTAAGTGCATTTGCGTGCGCATTGTCTGCTTGTGCAGTTAGTGTGGCAATCGTTGCTTCAGCTTCCCTATGTAAGGCATCAATGCCATTAGACATCTCTTGTATCTCAGCTTTACTGATTTGATAAGACACACCGAAGCCCGAAGCAAACGACACAGCAGCGATAAGTGCAAAGATATAAGGCATTAGTCTTTCAGCACCAAACCAAGGCCGCCAGCAACTGCGCCAGCAAGCAATAATAATTGATCTATAGGCTTACCCATAAATATAAATACCGATCCCACTAGCGCAGTTAAAACCCACACTAGTCCTCGTTTAGTTGATGCTGCTGTCCAATCTATTGTCATTTTAAATCTTCCTCTGCATTATAATCATTAGGCACACCATTATACTTTTTCAATATATTGAATATCCTTGTATTATCCTCCAAAGCCATTAGTTCGTGTGGCTCACCGATTCTAAAATCTATAAGTTGACCTGCCTCTGCTATTTGTTCCCAATCGTGCGAGTAAGCTTTTAAACGGCCACGCGCTACAATGGTGATATGCACACTGTCTTCTGTGTGCACATGCTTAGGCAATATGTCACCTGCCTTTTCAAACGTGTACATAGTACCTTTAATGTCGCCAAGATTTTCTAAAGGATTAGCCAATAACATTAGGTTTAGCTCCTGCATTGCTAGTAGACATTAAATTTCCGTTTTTGTCTTTATAGGGCGGTCTAGGGATGATAGCAGTGAATGGGTCTGTATAAGTAAAGGCTGTTATAGCATCTAAATAAGTTTGCCAAATGGGTAAGTCATTAATATCAGCATCAGCAATATTGGTGTTTGCATAGTCAATGTAAGCATCAATAGACGACATAATCCCTGCATTATATTCGCTGGTTATCTGAGCAACTTCATCCGAGTCCATGTCTCTAACACTATAAGCATCGGTGTACGTTTTACCATCATCCATCAATACATGGTTTGGTACAGCTACTTGCAGTAAGGTTAATGTGGGTAGTTCAGTGCGTATAAATGGTGCAAAGTCTGTGGTTGTGGTTAAGTCAACGTCAGGATAAGCGGCTAACAAATGCTCCTCAAAAATTGGATGATTTATTGGCTGTCCGTTTTCTAGTTGAATATATAGATTTATCATAACGTACTCACATTGGTTGAGGGAAATTGTCTGGTAAGTCCGGGCCATACTATGCGGACTGCTCCGTTGCCGCCTGCACCACCACCATAACCTCCACTAGGTGAATAACCACCACCGCCGTAGATACCACCGATACTTCCTCCGCCTATAACTCCACCACCACCAGCTAAAGCAGATGGACTTCCAGCTGAACCGCCTCCAGTACTAGTTGCTGCGCCCGTAGTTCCTAAGCCACCAAGTCCAACACCACCGCCACCGGCATTGACACTACCGCCAGCAGCTCCACTTGAAGTAGCCCCAGCACTACCATTAGTGCCACCAGCACCTAATACACCAACCAAATAGCCACCTGCACCACCACCACCTGTGCTAACGTTTGTCAGGCCTGCTACTCCCACACCGCCATTACCGCCAACTCCTGTTGTGGCTGTTCCACCAGTACCACCGGGTCCAGCACCTGTACCACCACCACCACCAGTAGCACGCGCGTATAAAGTTGCATTGTAAGTAAAAGATGACAACCCCCCAGCTGTGCCATTGACACTACCGCCAGCAGCCCCACCAGCACCACCAGCACCCCAGACAACTGTAGCGTTTTGACCAGCTACAACAGTAATATTGTTAGCATAAGCTAAACCGCCACCGCCGCCACCGCCACTACTATAAGAACAACAACAGCCAGATGTACCACCAGCACCAGCCCCACCAGCACCAACAACCACAACGGAAACGGAAGTTACGCCAGCAGGCACAGGCCAAGTATAAGTGCCTGCTAAGGGTGATGTGATGATTGTGCTACTAGAGACAGGGCCCGCAGCAGAAGCATAATTATTTAAGACTAACGATAATATACCGCTCATTACGTCAACCCCGATCCGCTGATGTACCACTTTGTTGCAGTAACTTTTATCGCTGTAGCCATACCGTTAGTTGCTAATGTTCTTGTGCCTGTCGTTGCTGTATTTACTAATTGCATTGTATCCGTAGTAATTGCAATAGTAGAACTGGCGGCACTACCATTTACAAAAGTTAATACTGTTCCGATAGAGTAAGCCACTGATGCGTTTGCTGGAATAGTCCAATTTACACTTGATACGGTATTAAACAAATGCTTGCCAGAATCAGCCAATACACAAGTATAACTAACCGCCTGAAGGTTTTGTGGTATATTTTTAAACCCTACAGTATTTGTGCCGTCCGCTGTGCATGATTGTAAATTACCACTAGATGGCGTACCTAATATCGGGGTTACCAAAGTGGGACTTGTTGCAAATACAGCGGCCCCTGTCCCTGTTTCATCAGTCAATGCTGTTGATAGATTAGCGGACGTAAATGATCCTAAAGACGCGGCATTACCTACCGAAGTTACCATGCCTGTTAAATTAGCATTGGTAGTTACATTAGCTGCTGTGCCTGTTGTGTTTTGATTTAATGTAGGGAAAGTACAGTTAGTTAACGTGCCGCTTGTAGGCGTTCCCAATATTGGCGTTACTAACGTTGGGCTTGTACTTAAAACAGTATTTCCTGATCCAGTGCTAGTTGTAACGCCTGTACCACCATTAGCAACAGGTAACGTGCCCGTAACAGCACTTGCCGCAACACCTGTACAATTAGTTAAATTACCAGCAGTAGGTGTTCCTAAATCAGCGCCAAATAAGGTTAACCCACTAACGATATTCACCGAGCCCCCTAAAGCAACTGGGGTTATTCCGATCGTAATTGGGGTTGCAAAGTTGCTGTCTAATTCAGATAGTGGGACTGTGCCGCTTTGTGTGTTAAATATATATGGGATTGTCATAATATTACCTATTGAGTATTGTCTATCTGTGTCCAACCACCCACAGCAGTTGTCCAACCAACTATTTCGCCTAAAAAGTTACTCCATGAAACAACAGCCCCTAAATTATTAATCCAGCGAACAGCGTTTTGTGAGTTATTTATGGGTGCCCAAATCATAGCGTTTTGTGAGTTATTTATGGGTGCCCAAATCATAGCGTTTTGTGAGTTATTTATGGGTGCCCAAATCATCACAAGCCCTTAAGATATTCGTATAACAGCTGTTGTAGCTGTTGCTGATGGGAAGGTTACGGTGAATGTACCTGATGCTGTTTTATCTGAACCAAAGTCTAGTACGGCAACTGCCGCTAACGTAGTTGCATTATATATCAAAGCGCCACGACACAGAAAACTAGATGCTAACCATGAGGCATTATCAAAGGATACATACGCTGTTGAGTTTAAACTAGCAGGTGCTATGGGTACTAATATCTCTCCCCCTGCGACATATCCTATCCCAACTACTTCATTTAAAGTTGTATACTCTAAGGTTGCAGCATTGAGTTCAGCATCAGCTGTATATAAAGCTATCTTATAAACATAGGGTGTACCAGTAGCAAAGTTCTCTAAACCGCTTAGTACGTTCTTTTTAAATATAGTAGTCTGACCCTGTGCTATCATAATTGTGCCTCAAATTTATTCCCTTTTATTATATTTTCAGTAGCAGGGATTACTTGCATATTAAAAGGCGTATGCAACCCACTAACAAGTTCACCTTGTAGAGGTATAATATGATCCACATGCCACTTTACACCTGTCAACTTTGTACGTAATAAGGCTAGTGCATGTATTTCTCGAATCATCCATTTATCTGTTTCAGTTGCCCAAGAAGGAATTAGTTGTAGTTTACAGGCTCGTCTTTTAGCAGTTTGTGCATTTATATTATCTATGTTTTTTAATTTAGTTCTCTTACTAGTAATAGCAACTTTATCTTTATTATTCTCTCGCCATATAGCTTGTGTTAGTTGTATTCCTTTTCTATTCTTTTCTCGATATACTTTATCGCTTTTTACTTTATGTTCTTTTTCTTTCAACCCCATCTTTATAGCTAATTTTTTATCTTCGTAATAGCATTGACTACATTTAGATAATCTATATGGATGTTTAGCTTTTTTCATAAGTCTAAATAACTCATCAGCCTTTTCTATTAAACACTGCCTACATATTTTCATAAGTTAGTATACGGCAACTTTATTTGATTATTCCTGTAAGAGTCACCCCTTAATAGCCCATCACCAAGACGTTTTAGTTGAGCAAGTGCTTCTTGATACTTCTGTTCGTAGTACCCTACCATATCACCTTCACCTTTCATAAAGATCATAGCTTCACGCATAGCGCCGTAGAACAATACGGGGTCGTAATTGTCACCCAACCAACTTGTACCTGCAGTGTTAGATACAGTTGCTACACGTATAGAGAAGTTAACACCTAAAGGACCTAAAGCGTTAGTAGGTACGCTTAATACATCCCCAACAACATATAATGAACCGCCGTTAATAATAGTGACATTAGTAATAACACCACCACTAACAGTAATATTTGCAGTTGCATAGAACCCTGTACCGCCTGTTAAAGACACGTTATAGTATATACCACTAACATATCCCGCCCCACCTGAAACAATAGTTTGAGTACTAATAATACCTTGAACAATAGTAACTGGATAATAGAAATAGTGTAGTTCAACGCCGTAATTAGCATTAGGTGTAGGTGCTAAGATCAATGATAGTTCTGAAGGCATTACTAACTGTGACCCAAACATAGCGTAGTATGCAGGTAGCCCTGTATCTGTAGGATTAGGGTAGGCTTCACGAATAAAACTTACATCCTTATCAATAAGATAACTATATGACCCAGAAGCATTAATAACAGCCAATGAATACACTGCCATAAAATCATCTGGGCAAGACAGGTAGGGGCTACTTGTAGTTACATTGCCAGTTACGTTCTTTCTAAGTACAGGAATCTGTACACTGTTATATATGCGCAGTTCTGCCTCTTGAACAAACAAGGGGATATTAGAGACAAAGAGAGACTCTGTATTCTCCGCATAGGCTTGTATAGCTTGAACTAACGCAGCATAATTCATGGCTTATGCCATTGGGCCGCGAGCAACTAGACCTTTTATAGCAGCACCATTGCCACGAGTTTTTACACCTGTAGTCTTAATGTCTTTTTCAGGTACACCTGCACCTTCTACTGGAATAACTTTTACAGGTTTAATTTGTGGATATTTGTCAGATAAATTGCTCATACTTTTCTCTATGTTGTAGTTACTGAACTAACTTGCCCTACTGCGACTAATGCATTAGGCGTTAAAACTGCGTCAAACTGTGAAGCTCCACCAACAGGTGCCCATCCCCACTGGAAAATTCTTGAACCGCCAGCAGGGTAATTACTTGTATCAAGCCCTGAAGCTACATAACTAGTATCTCTACGTGGATTACGTAAAGCCTGTGGATCGCTAATCGGATACATACCGATCTGTAACTGTGGTTGATCTGGCTCGAAACAACTAGGACACACTAATATATTAGTTATCTTAGTCTTAATGGTTAATGGGCGCAATGTTCGCAATAGGAATTCCATACCACAACGATCGCATTGAGATATTGAAATCTTACCACGAGCGTACTTAGAACTCATTAGTTAAACGACATTCTTGGTACCATTCTCACTGGCGCTTTTTCCCGATCTTCTTGAGCTGCCAAATCAAATTGCTCATCATATACCATCTTCAATGCCTGTGCCCTTTGCATATCAACACCCGGCAGTTTCATAGATAAGTAATATGCCAACCCTGCAATAAGTGCAGGTAGAAATCTAAAAGGTATGTCTTGGGTATTAACAGCATCACCAGCGTCTTGCATCCTTCTTAAGCGCCAGTACACAAAGGTATATTGGGAATCAGGAGCTTGCGGTGTAGGCCACACATTGATCGTTGGACTAGCTACACCTGTAGGAGTTGTTGCTCCTGATTGTCTATTTATCCACACTTGGATAGGTTTACCTAACGCATTCTTATTAGGGATTGTCGAGTAGGTAGAACCTGAAATTCTTGATATTGTTATATCGGATTGGTTTTGACCCGAGCCGGTACGTATAACTTGGTCAAGCAAATCAATAGTATCTATAGGTAAATTATAAACAGCTTGACCTGTAACCATAGGGATTATACCTTCTTCTACAGTCCATAAATTTATACCTTTTGACGCCCACTCTATTAGCAATAGGTTTAATGATCTACGGGCAGTTTTAAAATCGTAGCCACTACGCATTTCATATCCGCATCTTTCTCCGGCCTCTTCAATAACTTCTGAAAGGTCAAGATTAAAAATAGTTGTGCCTGTAGTTGTCATTTCTTAGCCCGTCTATTTTTGGTAAGAGGAGGGAAGCTTTTTACAACTCCCCCTTTCTTCTTAGAGATTTTAGCTGGGTTAATATCACCCATACCTCTACTTGGACGCATTAGCGCAATGTACCACGAGTTCTACCACGTTGAGCACAACCATCACCACGAGAAGCGCCTGATTTAACAGCGCCGCCTTTTTTATATGGGGTAGCGTCAGGGTTATCTTTTTCAAACTGTGATGCTCTCATTCTATCAGGAGTAGCTTCAGCGATCATTCTGTTAATGTCTTCCTCACTTCTACCGCCACGATATTTACTAGTAGGCGCAGATTTCATTGTAGGCTTTGCTACTGGTGCAGATTTCATTGTAGGCTTTGCTACTGGTGCAGTTTTAGGTGCTTCAGTAGGTATCTGATCTGCTATGTTAGTAGAAGATTTTTCATATTGAGGATTACTACGTACTGAAGATTCAGACTTAGCATCTGCAACCTGCTTAATAATCTTACCTTTATCAGACTCTTGTTCTTTAGCGGCCTGCATATCTTGTTTGGCCCTACCTGGATCGCTCGCAATACGCTCATCTAGTGAAGGGGTTTTTTCTTTGCTTTTAGGTTTAAAAAAACCCGTAGTATTTTCTCTCATACGAACCTACCTTTTGTTTTGCCTTTAGTTGCAACGCCATCAGCAGCCTTTACAAAGCCGCCAGTCTTCATACACTTAGCTTTACCGCCAGCTTTCATTTTCTTTACAGGTTCAGACTTCTCACCTTTAGCGTATTGCATAGGGGTAATCTTACCAGACTTAATAGCTTTAGCTTCTTTAAGCTCTTCGCCTACAGACTCTTTACCTTTAAATAATTTCTTTGGATCAAACTTTTTATCAGCCATTTCGCCACCTTGTTTAAATTTCTTACCTTTATCAGCGGCAGCAAAGTCTTTTCCTACCGATTGCGGAACACCCGCTTTTTTAGCCGTTTTAGGAGAATGAGCAATCATCTCCATGAAGTTATGCTGTTTCTTTGAACTACTTGGCATTAATGCCTCCGCTAAAATTAGCACCTCATTGTGAGTACCGTTGCCTTTTGCCCTATTATATATCCAACAGACTATTTGGCAGTTTCGTTTTGTATACCCTTGATTAGGGTCTATTCTATCTATAGAGGCCGCAAATGCAGAGTAGCTTTTTCTATTAGGGTCTACGTTAAAGGTTACCCCTAGTATAGGACATATACCTTGAATAATCGCATTATCTACAAACTCTCTAGTTAACGTAAACTCTAGGTTACGCGCCTTAGCTCTTCTTTTAGTCCTATACCATAACCTATAGGCTATTTTCTGCTTTATGGAGTCAACTACTCCAGCCACTGCTAGTGCTTTAAGAAATCAAGTATCCAAGCAACCAATGTCGCTACAGATGCACCAAGACCGCCAACTACTAACAACAGTTTCCAACCACCTTTGGCTTCAGATAATGTTATGTTAATACTTCTAAGAGCTTCTTTTATCTCATCAATATCATTAACCATCTTATCCATATCCATCTGCAGGTGTTTTATGTCTGCCCCGTGCGTAGCAAGTTCTCTTACTGTTTGTATTACTGGGTCATCTGCTCTTTGATGTTCCATACCTTAGCCATATATTACAGTTACACCCAAAGGTGCTACAGTTGCAGGTACGTAAAATATACCAATACTAAATAAAATACCTTGTCCGGGTAATAATACATTCGTTAAGTTAGAGTTTGAACCTGTATCTATGACTAGTAAGATTGGGCCTGTAGCTGAACCATCTCTAAGTGTAATTGTACCTGCACCTACTCCACCAGCAACAATGATACTTTTCATACGATATCGGCCTGATACCATCAACTCACCACCTGATACTACAGAAGCACTGGAGTGAGCCGATTTGACGTCTGTTTGCATAGCCATAATTAATCTCCTAAAGTTTAAAGAAAGGGGCTTTCGCCCCCACCAGATTAATTACTGAGTAAACGCAGTGTTACGGTCATCATTTTGTAGGTATTGGATAACTACGTTAATTTTACCAGCTGATGCTACTGTACCAGTAAGAGTAAGAGTTATAGCCAATGGAGATACAGGGTATGAACCAGTAACAGAAGATGAAATATCACCGCCAACAGTTGTAGTATTTAACCAACTTGCACCAGTAATAGTTGTTGGAGCAACAAGACCTGCTGTACTAACTGTAAGAGTAGTAACATACTCTGTACCTGCAGCTGCTTTACCAATAGATACAACACTAGATGTACCAGCGTTATAAGCAGTGACTACAAGAGCTTGGATGTTTACAATACGAGTATTAGCTGGGACATATAGAGTTTTTGTGCCAGTAATAGTATCGCCAGCAGCAAAATCAAAAGTAATGTTTTGGTTTAATGTAGTGTTACCAACATCTTTATATTGGTTATAGCGAACATCGCCAGAAAGAATTGGACCTGAGAATGTAGTACGTGACATATTAGTTTCCTTCATAGAAAGTATAAGCTCAGTAGTCTTCTATGCGTCAGCGGGGGCTGTCTACTAAGCCGAGATAATCCCCGGTATGAAGGTACTTATACTACGTATTTACTATTCGTGCAAGTTTATTTTTAAGCGTTTATCTTTTTTATAATCTTCTTTCATACAAGCTACGCAAGTGCCTTTAGCCTTACGTGGAGAGACATGTCCACGATCACAAGGTATGCCTGTAAAGTATAGCTTTACACCTAGTTCTTTAGCTTCTTGTCTTGTTCTTGGATATTCTAAATACTCTTCAGGTATTTCAGGTGCAACATTTGTTTCTTCACTCGCATAAGATAATACCCAACCATCGCATACACCTTGACGTATGGGTTTACCTGAATTACAGGCGCGTATGATAGTTGCCAC